>Ga0256837_1000523_pt1 | contig 31688 bp, 31 predicted proteins | sample 4562384metaG_FD_185976 | JGI IMG/M metagenome (GOLD analysis project Ga0256837, IMG submission 185976) | Hydrothermal vent microbial communities from Guaymas Basin, Mexico - 4561-384 | ecosystem: Environmental > Aquatic > Marine > Hydrothermal vents | place: Mexico: Guaymas Basin | collected... | reverse complement strand
ACCCATAATCAATTTTTGCTCTAAGTGTATGTAGAGGAACACGACCCTCAAGATACCACTCAGTTCTAGCCATTTCAGCACCACCGAGACGACCTGCTACTTGAACTTTGATACCCTTTGCACCCTGCTTTAGAGCACCTTGGATAACTTTCTTCATAGCTCTTCTAAATGCTACACGGCGTTCAAGCTGTGTTGCAATATTTTCTGCTGCAAGCTGGGCAGAAGCTTGAGGTCTTTTCTCTTCACGAATATTGATAGCTACATCTTTACCAAGCATCTTTTGAAGTTTGGCTTTTAGCTTCTCTATATCTGCACCTCTTTTACCAATAATGATACCAGGGCGTGCTGTAACTATAGTTATACGAATTTTTTTAACAGTTCTTTCAATAATAATATTGCTTACACCTGCATAAAACAACTCTTTTTTAAGGAACTTGCGGATTTTATAATCCTCTGCAATAAATGCAGGAGTACGATCCTTTGCAGGATGCCAACGAGACTCCCAATTTCTGTTGATACCAAGTCTCAGGCCGATAGGATTGACTTTCTGACCCATATTATGCTTCCTTTCCGTCTTCTATGTTTGCCGCTGTCTCAGCTGCTGCTTTTGCACCCTTTTGTGCAACTTCAGAAGCCTCTGCTACCTCTACATAAATATGAGAAGTTGGCTTTAGGATTCTAGTAGCTGTACCTCTGGCACGAGGTCTCCATCGCTTCATAACTGCTGCTTTGTCAACACGACAAGATGTGATTACTACCTCTTCTGGCTCATAATCACCATTTGCCACTGCAGATGCAATTACCTTTGCAATAATTCCAGCAGCTTTATTTGGCATAAACTCCAGTGATGCCAATGCCAACTCTGCATTCATACCCTGTACTTCACGGGCTACAAGACGGGCTTTAGTTGGAGAAACTCTTACATATTTAAGTGTTGCTTTACTCATCTTATCCTACCTTCTTCTGGACACTACCTTTGTGTCCTTTGAATGTTCGCGTAGGTGCAAATTCACCCAGCTTGTAACCAACATGGTTTTCTGTAATATATACAGGCACAAACTGTCGCCCGTTGTGTACATTTATGGTCAAACCAATCATCTCTGGAAAGATAACCGAACGGCGTGACCAAGTTTTGATAGGCTTGTTTGAGCCCTCCTCTTTGGCTTTTAGAACCTTTTTCATCAAATGATCGTCGATGAAAGGACCTTTTTTCAATGATCTTGCCATACTTGCCCCTTACTTTTTCTTTTTTCTTGAGATGATTAGCTTATCGCTAGCCTTCTTTTTACGAGTCTTATAACCCTTAGTTGGCATACCCCAAGGAGAAACCGGATGACGACCAGAGTTTGTTTTACCTTCACCACCACCGTGTGGGTGATCAATTGGGTTCATCGCACTACCTCTGGTTTGAGGTCTGATACCTCTGTGTCTGTTTCTACCAGCTTTTCCTATTACCATATTGGCAAAATCTTCATTACCGATTGTACCAACAGTAGCCATACACTCACCAAGAATATATCTCATCTCTCCAGATGGAAGTCTCAAAGATACATACTTGCCATCTCTACCCATAATCTGAGCATAACCACCGGCACTTCTGGCAATTTTACCACCTTGACCAGGATTCATCTCTATATTGTGAACCAAAGTACCAACTGGGATGTTTTTAAGCTTCATAGCATTACCAGGCTTGATATCAAGACCAGCTTCAGCAGCCATTACAATATCGCCTACTTTTAATCCCTTTGGCTGAAGAATATATCTCTTTTCACCATCTACATAGTTAATTAGGCAGATTCTACAGTTTCTGTATGGGTCATACTCGACTGTAGCCACTTTACCCTCAATTCCAAACTTATTTCTTTTAAAATCGATAATTCTATATAGCTTTTTGGCACCAGCCTCTTTGTGTCTTGAAGTGATACGACCATAACTGTTTCTTCCCGCATGTCTGGGGAGTTTTTTCAATAGACTTCTAACAGTTGGCTTTGATGTAATGTCACTGCTGTCAAGCACTGTCATAAAACGACGCGAAGGCGTCGTTGGTTTAAATGTTTTAATTGCCATCTTATCCCCTTATACCGATAGACTTTCTATTTTGGCATCTTCAGGCAATTTAACATAAAACTTTTTGCTGTCAGCTCTCTTGCCCTCAATACCTTTAAATCGCTTCACTTTACCACTAACTCTCATAGAGTTGACTCTAAGAGGCTTAATACCAAAGTACTCTCTAAATACCTCTTTCAAGCTGTTTTTAGTCATTCTTGGCGTAGTCTGTACGACGATAACACCCTCCTCTTGAAGGTTAAGTGTCTTCTCCGTATAGATTATCGCTTTAATATCTGTAATATCTGCCATCTTAACCCTCTTTTGTCAAATTTTCCCATACAGCTTTCTCTATCACTACAGAGTGATAAGCTGCAACAAGATATGCATTAAGCTCATTTGCTTCAATCAAATAGCAATCTTGAAGATTTCTAAATGCTAAAAATGTATTCTCATCAATTAACTCTTTTACAAAAAGAGTATCTCTTTGGTTGAAACTGTCAGCATAAGCTCTTGCATCTTTTGTCTTACCAGACTCAACAGCTATACTATCTACTACAAAAAGCTTCTCATTGGCTACTTTTTCTGCAATTGCATGCATCAAAGCAAGTCTCTTTTGCTTCTTGTTTACCTTTTGAGTATAGTTTCTATCTGTTGTAGGTCCAAATACTACACCACCACCTCTGTAGTGTGGAGCTCTGATTGAACCCTGTCTTGCACGACCGCCACCCTTTTGGGCAAATGGCTTCTTACCACCACCGCTTACAGCTGAACGATTTTTCGTTTGAGCTGTATTTGCACGCATATTTGCCATATAGGCTTTGCAGTATAGATACAGGTTGTGTGGATGTACCTCTAAAAAACTTTGAGGTAAATCTGATGTTTTGATTACTGTTGCGTTACTCATTTGACAATCCTTACCAATCCTCTTGCACCCTTATGACCAGGTACTGCACCCTTTAGTACCAAAATGCCATTTTCAGCATCAAAAGAGATTACTTCATTTTTTACAGTTGTTTTTGTATTACCATAGTGTCCTGGCATCTTTTGTCCTGGTTGAACACGACCTGGCCACTCACACATACCGATACTTCCTGGAGCTCTGTGGAATCTTGAACCATGAGCACCTGGACCACCTGCAAAGTTATGTCTTTTCATAACACCAGAAAAACCTCTACCTTTGCTGTTGAAGCTACTTTTTACAACTTTTGCTTCTGCCAAAGGCTCTGTGTTAAGGTCACCTGCTTGAGTACCTTCTGCTACCTCAATAGTCATAAATCTGTTAAACTCTTTAGAGATATCATACTTTTTTTGTTGACCCTCTATTGACTTATTGATTTTCTTTCCGCTGTGATATGCCACCAGTGCTTTTCCATCTTCTCTGACTTCGCAAACTTTTGCCTCTACGACTTTGAGTAGAGTAACCGGAACACTAGGTACATCAATCGTTCGGCTCATACCGATTTTTTCTACGATAAATTCCATCTGTTACTCCTTATTTGTCCATAGAGCGGATCTCAACTTCAACTTCTGGAGCGAGATCTAACTTCATCAAAGAATCTATTGTCTCAGATGTAGCAGCTACTATGTCTATCATTCTTGCGTGAATTCGTATCTCAAATTGCTCTCTACTATCTTTATTGATGTGAGGAGAACGAAGTACGGTATATCTTTTGATTTTTGTTGGCATTGGGATAGGACCCCTTAGCTCCGCACCTGTTCTTTTAACAGCATCTACAATAGCTGCAACTGAACGATCTAAAACACGATGATCATAAGCTTTCAGCTTCAATCGAATCTTTTCCATTTTTTTCCTTCAAAAGAACTCGTCAAATTACTTTGACACTATTTTTGGAGTGTGGATTATACTAAAATAGTACTGCCATATCGTTTATTTTCAGTATTATTTTGCTACAATCTTTAAATTAACTTCCTTTTGAAAAGGAAATATATGAATATATTGGACTCTTTATATCTATCAGCTCCTGCAAACAGTAAATTTTTTGCTAGAAAATTACAACTACCCAGTAGTGGCTCTTTTGAGATAAATGGTGCCAGAGGTGTAGGTAAAACCTCTTTGATACTGGATTATATATCCCAACTCAAAGAGGAAGAGTATCTATATATAGATTGCCAGGAACCTATATTTGCACTGGAAGATATTGATTATCTTGAAATAGATGAATTTATTATAGAAAATGGTATTAAAACTGTTATTTTGGATCACTACTTTGAGGGATTTATACAAAGTCTGCCAAGAGCCAAACAGATAATTATACTCTCAAGAGTAAAGAGTGAGTTTGATTTAACAAGCTACACACTCTATCCGCTGGATTATGAAGAGTTTTTGGGATTTGACAAAAGCTCTATACCATCAAGCAGTTTTAACAGGCTGTTAAAGCATGGTACCTTGCCATCTATTGCCAATACATCAAACCAAAATATCAAACTGGAGCTAAAATCACTCTTTTTTGAAAGATTTGATACAAATGAGAGCAGACTGATACTTATACTGGCAAGATTTCACGGTAAAAGAGTAACTCCATATAAACTATATACTTATGCAAAAGAGTATTTTAAAATATCAAAAGACTGGGTATATAAAAGATACCAACAATTTATAAAAGAGGGGCTGATTATAGAGCTAGAGGATATAGAAAAAAGGAGTGGCAAGAGAGTATATATGTATGATTTTGTGTTGCCTAAATATCTAAATCCCCTACAGAGCTTTCCAACAACATTTGACTCTTTGGTAGTACTTGCTCTATATAAACATCAAATAGAGTTTTTAAACAGTGATGGATTAGGATATATTTTACCAAAACAAAATATTATCATTACTCCTGCACCTTTTGAGAGTGAAGAGCAGTTTTGGAAAAAAGCTCACAAACTTATATCAAGATACCAAAGAAAATCTATTAAGCGAGTAAATATAGTTACAGTATCCTCATCCTATACATTTACTATTGCAAATATTGTTTTTGAGGCTATGCCCTTTTTTGAATGGAGCATACTAAACGAAGAGGATTTATCTGCAATTTAAAGTACAAAAAATCCTAATTACGATTTACGATATAATATAATACTATATCTAAGAGGGTTAACCATATAAGGAGACAAGATCTTTATGCAAGAGAGTAGAGCAATTGAGTCTAAACTAGACTTAGTAGAGTATATAGAAAAATTCAAATCTTTTCTATCTCGTCCAAAATCACCTGTTATGGGTGGCGATATATATCAGCACTATAAATTTGTAAAAGCATTAGAGGGGGTGGAGTTTGCTACTCCTCCACAAATTCCACCTGTTGAAGAGCTTATTATCAAACTCCAAAAACAAGCAGTATTAAGAGTTGATGAAATTTTCAATTTTATTCAAATTACAAGATTTTTCAACAAACTAAAGGCTTCCACCCTGCCCTCACCTTTGGGTGAATGGATAGGTGATATAAATATACCAGATGATATATCTTATATATCTGAGTACTTTACTGATGATGGAGATATTAATCCACAAAAAGAGCCTAAGTTATATGATATATCCCAAGCTATAAAACAGAATAAAGGTGCTATCAAAGATACACTGCTGTCACTAACGCGTTCACAAAAACTAAAAGATTATTTGGTAGATACCCAAATACATTTAATCAATGGTGAAGAGGCACTTTTGGTTAGAGGAGGATTTTCAAATGCCATAAAAGCTACTGTAGTTGGCAGAAGTTCTGCAGGATTTTTTTATGTGATACCAGATAGCATATCCAAGCTAAAATCAAAAGAGTCAGAACTCTTAAGCCAAAAAGAGGCAATTATATACAGATACTGTAAAGAGTTCTCTGCCATTTTACACAAATGGATAAAATTTTTAAAGTTTATTGATAAAGCCTATGACAGATTTGATCACTACCAAGCCAGAGTAAACTTTGCCAGATATTCAGATATGCACTTTGTACTTCCTACTTCACAATATGGAGTAGTTTTAGAAGAGTTTGCACACCCAGCTATTGATAGACCAAAGCCAATATCAATCTCTCTTACTAAACCAATCACTCTAATTACTGGTGTAAATGCTGGTGGTAAGACTATGTTGCTAAAGTCTATTTTAGCATCTGTATATATGAGTAAATATCTACTGCCAATGAAATGCAATCCCAACAAAACAAAAATAGGCAGATACAAATATATCGAAGCTATCATTGATGATCCCCAATCTGTAAAGAATGATATATCTACATTTGCAGGTAGAATGGTAGAATTTTCAAAACTATTCAAGATTAAAAATGCTTTGGTTGGAGTAGATGAGATAGAGCTTGGAACAGATGCTGATGAAGCTGCATCTTTGTTTAGAGTACTGCTTGATAATCTCAAAAGTCGCGATATTCACTTTGTAGTAACAACTCACCATAAAAGATTGGCTTCACTAATGGCAGGAGATGAGAGTGTGGAGTTGATTGCTGCAATATATGATGAACAAAAACAGACTCCAACATATACATTTTTGCAAGGTAGTATTGGTAAAAGTTATGCATTTGAGACAGCACAAAGGTATGGCATACCAGTACCGGTAGTAACAAAAGCAAAAGAACTTTATGGAGAAGATAAAGAAAAACTCAATGAACTTATAGAGCGTTCTACTCAGCTAGAATCTCAAATGAGAGAAAAGATTGCACAGATAAATAAAGAAAAAGAGAAGTTAAACAAAAAAACAAGAGAGCTTGAAGAGCTTAAAGAGAAGATGCAAGAGGAACAAAGAAAAAGACTCATTACACTAGAAAATAGATATAATGCTGCTACAAAAAGAGCATTAAAAGCACTAAAAGAGGCAGAAAATCCAAATGCCAGAAGATTACTCAATGAAGCTCACAAATTCAAACAAAATGCCAAACCAAAAGAAGAGAATAAAAATGAGCATATATTTAAGGTAGGGGAGAGCGTCAAATACCACTCACAAACTGCCCAAATAGTATCACTAAAATCAAAAGAGGCTATGATAGAGACAAATGGCATAAAAGTCAGAGTTCCTCTAAATCAGCTAAAACCAATAACCCAAAATATAAAGCTACCAAAACCCAAAAAAATAGTCACTAATGTAAATGTAGATAAAAGTTCAAGTGTTGGAGTTTCACTAAAGCTACTTGGATACAGAGTAGATGAAGCTTTAGATGAACTTGATGACTTTATAGCAAGAGCACTGCTACATGGTTTAAGTGAGGTAGAAGTAATACACGGAACTGGTACAGGAGCATTGGCAAGAGCTATTAGTGAGCATCTCAAAAAACACCCAAAAGTACAAAGTTTTGGCAGGGTAAAAGGAAATATGGGAGCTACGGTAGTAAAATTATAAAGGAGAAGAGATGAAAAGAGTATTAACCATAATAATATTATTAATATCAATAGTATATGCAGAGATACCAACAAAAAAATCAGTTGCAAGATTATATATTGCTACATTTGATAGAGCTCCAGAAGAGGCTGGATTAGATTATTGGATAAATAAATCTAATTTATCACTAGAGGGGATAGCATCTAGCTTTTTTGATCAGCCAGAAACCAAGTTGAAATATCCATCATTTCTTACAAACAAAGAATTTATTGAAGCAGTTTATAGAAATCTACTTGATAGGAGACCGGATAAAGAGGGATTAAAGTATTGGTTAAATGAGTTAAATAGTGGAAATATAACAAAAGATCACTTTATATTGGCTATTATTAACAGTACTTTAAAAGATGACAAAACACTTATGGATAACCTTGAAGATGTAGCTCTCTACTTTGCAGATAGTGGAATATCAGATATAAGAAAAGCCCAATTGTGTATGGCAAATATAGATAGTAGTTATCAAAGCGTTATTGAAGCCAAATCGATGATAGATGATTTTTTAAAGACTCCTACAGTTATTGATAGTGGAAGTGACAGACATGAAAACTACTTTCTGTATGATATTAATAATACAAAATTTGCATATAAAACCGATGGATGTATCTTTCCGCTAAATAAAAATACCAAATTTGATTATCAGATATTTAGTAACAATACTATAAAAGTTGAATTTAGTGAAGATGGTATAGAGTATAAACAATATTGTGCAATAGAGAAGAAATTTCAATATACAAAAGCAACTGATGGAGATATAAAAGCTTTCTATCTTGGACAGAATACACTATATGACGGTAATTCACAAATATACTACCAACTCTATAACTCTTTTGATAGAAGAGGTGTCAAGATAGAAAATGGTGGTTCTACAATGGTTTTAATAAACAGGGACGGATACTATGGAAAAGCTCCCATACTCTCATCTCTTAAAAGAGTTGCTCTCTCTCACAGAGGTGTTAAACCTCTAAATAAAAATGAATCTATAATTGAGTATGGATACTCAAGAAGCAAAGATAGAAGTATTATAAATGATGCAAATGGAATACTATATCTATACAAGAGTAGAGGTTGTATATTTCCTATAGATGAAAATAATCCATACTACTATGAAATTTCAGATGACTATACAATGAGAGTTATATTCTATGAAGATGGCAGAAAAGTAGTCAGCAGATGTGGACTATTGGGCAGATATAGAAAAATAAAAGCCAAAAACTCAAAACCAGATGCCAACAGAATTGAGGGTAAAATATACTACAGTGTAGATAATGAGATATATTACAAAACAAGAGAAGTATATAGAGGTACAATTATAAACATCTATAATGGTGCAGAAAATACAGACATACAGGATATTCCAGGATATATTTTTCATGGCAGTATAGAGGGTGTTTACAAAAATGCTCCTCTATCACACCATGGTCACATAGAGTTGGCAAATCCCAATTTATCTGACAGGGGATATATGAGAGGAGATGATATTACTGTAATGTATGACCTAAGAAGTACAGATTATGCATATAAACTAAAAGATGGCTGTCCATTGCCAAACAACAGTAACATATTTACATTTAATATCTTCAAAAGTAAAAAATTAGAAATCTATTATGATGGAAATACTATACAAGAGTGTATAATCTCAAAAAAATACAAATTCATTACACCAAAAGATGGCATAAGTAGTGCAAAATTAATAAATGATAGTTACTATTATGACAAAAATTTAAATCAATACCATAGAAGTAAAAAAATAAAAAAAGGTGAATTTTTAGAGATATTTGCAGATGGACAGATAGCATATGTCAAAGATGCAAAAAACTACTACTACTGGTTTCCAATATATGAAACTCTAATAGAAGATTCACTAAAAAAATAAAAAAAAGGATAGTAATGGATTCACTCATAGCAGTTCATAGATATTTGGTAGAGGTACTACTTTTTATAATGATTTTTAATATAATAATTCTTCTTATATTAAAAGATAACCTCATTAAAGCAGTACTGCTTGGAAGAATAGGATTTTTTGGATTTTGGATGGCTTGGACAATGGTAGTCTTTAGTGGTTTGATTGTATATATATTTATGAAACAACCATACAATCTGCCAGTAAACAGTATGATAGTAGCCTCAATAATTTTACCAATTATTGATGGATACAGAGCTGTAAAACTGCGTAAGATATGGTCTAGCCATAGGATAGGATTAGCATTTAATACTACTATGATATTAATTGAACTTGCAATAGTTGCAGGTATTATTATACTGACAATCAAGAGTTGATATGCACTTTTTGTACCATACAGATGCAGGAGATGCACAAGTTACTATTGAAGGTGAGAATCACAAATATCTCTTTAAGGTACGAAGAGTCAAAATATCTGACAAAATTACACTAAGAAATCTAAAAGATGGATATGAGTATATATATAAGATTGAGAACATAAACCGTCGCACTGCCCTACTCTTTTTGGCTGAAAAAAAAGTTTTAGAAAAACAAGAGTCAAAAGAGTTGCATATTGGGTGGTGTATAATTGATCCAAAATCTATAGAGAAGTATCTGCCTACAATCAATGAACTAGGAGTTGCCAAAATATCATTTATATATTGCCAAAGAAGTCAAAAGAGTTACAAAGTCGATTTCAAAAGACTCCAAAAAATACTTATAAACTCCTCTCAACAATGTGGTAGAGATACTCTTATGGAACTCGAACTATTTGAAAATCTAAAGAGTTATCTCTCAAGCTATCCACAAAGCTATATGCTAAACTTCTCAAACAATTATATAGATGATGCAGTAGAAGATATTAAAAGTATTATCATTGGATGTGAAGGTGGATTTACAGAAGATGAAATCAGCTTGATAAAGAGTTCTAAAATAGTAGGGTTAAAAACACCATATACCCTAAAGAGTGAGAGTGCAGTAGTAGCAACAGGTGCAAAACTACTGACTTGATTTTGTTATTCTGCAAGTTTCGATAACAGTTTTACAAGAAGATGAATCTTTTTATATCATTGTAATAATTTGTTTTAAATTAGAGTACATTTAAAAGGAGTTAAATAAAATATATAAGATAGATAAGATACATCACCCAAATAGATGGTGATGTATAAAGTATAAAAGGCAATCTATTTGATAAGTTCAAATGGATTTTCAACAACTCTTTTTCTATCTACGATATATGGAATAAGAGCCGTTTGTCTTGCTTTTTTGATAGCACCTGTTACCATCTCTTGGTGCTTTTTGCAGTTACCTGTCAAACGGCGTGGCATAATCTTGTATCTTTCAGACAAAGAGTATTTTAACATACCCAAATCTTTATAGTCTATAAACTCAACCTTCTGCTCACAATATCTGCAGTATCTTTTTTTGAATTTTCTTCTCTCAGCCATTACTATCTACTCCTAAAATGGTATTTCATCATCATTAATATCAATCTCTGGTACACTTGGTTGAGATGGTGGTTGCTGTGATGGCATAGAGTTAGCCTGTTGAGGTGCTGGTTGATTATAACTGCTATTATCATAACCACTGCCATAACTTTGAGTCGCTTTAGAGTTATATCCTACCTGTTGCGACTGCATATCACCTCTACTATCTAACATTTGCAGATTCTCAACAGTAATTGAGTGTCTGCTTCTTTTTGTACCATCTTGGGCTGTCCACTGCTCTAAGACCAATCTACCCTCAACTAATACTTTGCTCCCTTTTCTGAGATACTGATTGGCAATCTCTGCTGTTCTTCCAAAAAATGTCAAATCTATAAACATTACCTCTTCACGCTGTTCACCACTGGCTGATTTGAATTTGCGGTTTGTAGCAATTCCAACCTTGCCTATAGCACTGCCAGATGGTGAATAGCGTATCTCAACATCTCTAGTAAGATTACCAACCAATATTACTCTGTTATACATTGGGAGCTCCTAAGTGTGTAAATTTCCCTGCTTACTCAGCAGATTCTGAAGCCTCTGTAGCTTCTGATGCCTTTTTTGTTGTATCTTCAGAACTACTACTCTTAGATACTGCATCAACCATTTTTTTATACTGTGCAATCTCTTTTTTGTTGCTGTATTTAACAGTCATAAAACGAAGTATCTCTTCATTGTATCTTAACTGTCTCTCAAGCTCAGAGATCGCATCAGCTGGAGCTGTATAGTAAACAACTGTATAGTATCCACGGTTTTGTTTATCTATCTCATAAGCCAACTTTCTCATACCCATATCTTGGGTAGCCAAAAGCTCACCATTTTGATTTGCAATTATACTTTTTACTCTTTCAACCTGAGATTTAATCTCTTCTTCTGTAAGTGTAGGTTTGATTATAAAGAGTGTTTCATAGTGATTCATCTTTGTCCTTCTTCTGGTTTTAGCAGCCCGTTCTCACACAACCATCTAATTGTGTCCAAAAACGAGCAAGAATTTTGGAAATTGTATTATAGCAACAGGACTTTAAACTCTCTTTAAGTCCTATTTTGATGTAAGCTTTTTTATACCCTCAATCAAATCTTCTTCATTGATTGGTTTGATAATAAAATCTTCTGCTCCAAGCTCCAATACCGTATTTTTTTGAGTATCATCTGTAGATAGTACAATAACCGGTATCTTGTCATTTGAAGGTTCTGCTCTAAATATCTTTAAAAACTCTCTACCATCAAGTACAGGCATCAATATATCAAGAAGCACTATATCAATATCAGGACTCTCTCTAAGTACAGAAAGAGCCTCTGAACCATTCTCAGCAAATACAATCTCACCTACTAAATCTGTATGTCTTTTAAGCATTGCTTGAATCAGTTTTCTATTTATCAAATCATCATCAACAACTAAAACTTTTAAACTCATTTATCACCCCTAATTCTTTGTATTATCTCTTTTATATCATCTTTGGCTATTGTTTTGGCTACAAGATAGTTTAAGCCACTCAGATCATCTATCTGTTTTGGTTCACTTGTAAATATAACTGTACACTCTCCATTTCTGGCACAAGATTTTAATTTATCTGTAACCATACTCTCATCAACAAACACTATATCATATTTTCCACTCTCTATAATAGAATCAAGATGATCTTTGTCATCAACTATATCATTATCATAAGATACAGAGTTTAACAGTTTTGACAACAGCTTTCTACTAAATGGCATCTGTCTAGCCACAAGTACTTTTTTGTCACTGATTGATACCGCATCATCTTTGGTTTGTGATGCAACCTTTGGACTATCTTTAGTAACACTCTCTTCTACCTTTTTTGGCTCTGATTTGAGTTTTTCAGGCTCGACAACCGGTGTCTCTTTGGCGACACTCTCATTTGTTTTTGCAATATTATCCAAATCAATATGAGCTTTATCTTTCATAAACTTGTTTAATATATATATAAGTTCAGACATATTAATTGGCTTTGAGATATACTCATCTAATCCCTCTTCCAAAAATCTCTCTCTATCACCCTTTAGTGCATTTGCTGTAAGTGCTACAATAGGTACATGAGGCAACTCTTCGTTTCTTTCATAATTGAGTATCTCATGAGTAGCCTCAACACCATTCATAACAGGCATTTGAATATCCATAAATATCAAATCATATTTACGGTTTTTTCTCATCTCAAAGCCTTCCAGTCCATTATTGGCTATCTCAACTTCAAGTCCCATACCCTGCAAAATATTTTTAATAAGTTTTTGGTTGATAATATTATCTTCCACTACCAATACTCTACCATTAAATTTGGTAGGAATCTGTTGCTGTCTTGGTCTATCTTTTACCTCTTTATTCTCTTCTAGGTTATTTTTGAGTGTTTCAGCTAACTTGGTATGTGTAATTGGCTTATATACTACTCTTTTATCAGATACTTTAAGTGCTTCTATATCTGTTCTGTAGTTTGGATGCCCTACAATAAGTAATTTATCTTTTGGTATATGACTAATTGATTCCAACATATTTTTAGAGAGTGCATCATACTCCAAAAGTATCAAATTACACTGATCTCCACTCAACTTTTGATGTAATTCTGTCATATTTTTAAAATCATGCAATACTACACCATAATAGTCCATATATCTCTCTAAATACTTGTGGAAATTACTGTCACTATCTTTGTATCTACAGATAATTGAATCTTTAAAGAGTCCTTTATACTCCTGGGCAGTTTTTTCCATAACTTCAAGTGTAATGGTAATTGTAAAGGTTGAACCAACTCCTGGTTCAGTATCTACATCAAGAGTTCCTCCCATAAGCTCTACAAACTCTTTTGTAATAGTAAGTCCAAGCCCAGTTCCACCATACTTTTTAGTAATTGATGAATCACCTTGGGTAAATGGCTGGAATATTTTGTTAAGCTGATCTTTGCTCATACCAATACCGGTATCACTAACTTTTACAGTAATTTTCTCTTTTTCATCTTCTATATCTTCTACTTTTACAACCTCTACATCTATTCTTCCACCACTATCTGTAAACTTGACAGCATTACTAAGAAGATTACTAATAATCTCTTTAATTTTGCCAGGATCCCCTTTGACCTTGGTATCAATGGCAGGATCAACAAATGTATTAAACTCTAGTTTTTTCTCTGCTGTAATTACACCAAATGTATCAATTACATTTGATACCTCTTTGTGGAAATCAAATGGAACATGCTCTACCTCGGCACTACTACTCTCAATTTTTGAAAGGTCAAGTACATTATTTATAATATGAAGAAGATTTTGTGAACTCTTTTCAATGATAGATGCATACTCTTTTTGCTCTTCATTTAAGTCTGTATTTTTAAGGAGTTCTGTAAATCCTATAATTCCATTCATTGGTGTACGAATCTCATGAGAGATGTTTGCAACAAATATAGATTTAGCTTCATTTGCCTCTTCTGCTGCTAACTTCTCTTGTCTAACATTCTCCATCAAAATACCAAGAGTTTTAAATGCCTTTTTAAAGCCCTTTGCACTACCTAAGTCTGTATGCGTGATTTCACTTAACTCTTTGGCATATTCAGCATCACTATCTTTGAACTCTTCAGCCAGACTCTCAAATGTCTTCTCAAGCTCTTTTACACTCTCACTTACATCTTTTGCTGCAAAAAAGCCCATTATCAACATAAATATTGCAAATAAAAGAGCTCCTCCAGCTACATAGAGAGTAAGCAACTGTTTTTGAATATATTCATCTACTTTTTTTATACTCTCATTTGTAACTATATTTGAGATCTTTTTATATGTATTAATTCTTTTTGTAAAGGACTTGAGCCAATCTGGAGATTTGAAATTATAATCTTGAGTATTTATATGACTTATAATATCGGTAATATAAAATGATGTCTGAGATATAAGGGCATTGTTTTTTGAACTCTTCAAAACCCTTATAACATCCTCTTTTAATTGTATATCTTTTATGGTGTCTGGATCAAACTGCATCGATTTTGCATGATATATTAACCACTTTCCTATATTATTGGTTGATATGACAGACTTCTTTTCTATGAAATATACCATATAATCTCTAGCAAGTCCTGCATACTCTTCACTGCTATATAACTGCTCAAGAGCTATACTGTCTTGACTCAAAACTGGAGTTACAGAGAAATTTGTAGGCTCTTTTAGTGCATTTAATATAGAGTGTGTAATTTTGTTTGTATAATCATCTGTCAATATTGATATAGCATCTACATCACTAGTATCTACTCTTTTTCTAAGCAAAGCAAGAGTAGTCAGTGTATCTTGTAACTTGAGATATGTAAGCTTGTTTAGTTTGCTTTTGTTTGGCAAAATATAATTAATACCTGGTACAATAGGCTTTAGAACCACCTTTAAGTTATGCTTCATATCAGATATAGCTTTATTCGTCTTTTCTCTTTGGTTTTGTAAAGCTTCATGATGCATACTGTTTGGCTTTGCCAGATATATCATAGTCAAACCACGCTCTTTGCCAACTTCTATAAGTACACTGTTTATATATCTGTTATTCTCTACAGAAGTTTTGAATGCTTCTGCTTTCCTATACTCCTCTATAGAGTTGTATGTAAAATATCCTGCGGCAACCAGAATAATTATTGTAGGTAAAAAGGTAAGTAATCTTATTTTATTAACTATTTTCATGAGTTGTTCCTCTTATAGTTTCTGTTGTTCTAAATATTTATCCAAACTCATCAACTGTCCTGCAAAAAGTCTAATTCTATCTGGAGCATGACTTATATCATTATCATATTGTAACTCATATAAATTTTCTACCATTGGTTCAATTCTTAGATTACTTGCTGCTCCTTTTAGCATATGAGCTGTTTTTTGCAATTTATCCAAATCTCCATTTTGATAAGCTTCAATCAAAACAGGTATATTTTCATGAGCTTGTTGTGCAAAGTCACTGATAAATTCAAGTACCAAATCATCAGGCAGACTCAACTCTTCTGCAGCCAAATGAAGACTAAATTCAACCGGTAGAGGTTTGACACCTGCTAAAAATTCATCTACAGATACATTTTTGCTACTCTTTGCAACAGGTGTAGAGGCTGGACTCTCTACAACTGTATCATCTGCAGACTGCTCCATACTCAAATCAAGTGTTTCACTCTCTTTGGTGTCTATACTGCTTTCTGATTCATTTGTATTGGATGTACTGCTGTTTAACAACTCTGCCAACTTATCAAGTGTATGATAGAATACCGATACACTTTCAGATCTCTCTGTTGATGTACTGTTCTCGATAGCCTTTAGTTGCTGTTCAAGCTGTTCAAGATGTAAAATAGTTACAGCATCTTTGAGTACTGCTACCTGAGAACGAATTGCAGCTATATCATCACCTTCAAAAGTTGGTTTCATGGCAATAGCATCATTTATAAAATCCATTAAAAGACTTTTATACTCATCTAAATCTATCTCTAAAATTGCCGCATTTTCAGCCAAATCATCCAAATCAATCTCTGCCAAAGGAACTTCTATTGTACCAGCTTGAGTCAATATATCTCCGCCGTGTGCATGGGTATGAATTGTCTCTTTATCCTCTTTTTCTGTACTTTCAACAACTTCTGGTTTTATAACTTCTTCTTCACTATTTTCACTCTCCTTTGTCAATGATGGACTCTTTGGTGCCTCTTCATCAACCAGTGATAAAATATCATCAAAATCTATATCTTCATCTTCCAAAGATAGTTCATCTGACTCTTTATCTTGAGTATCTACCTCATTTTCATTCTCATTACTCATATTTTCATCATCTGCAAATGATAAAATATCATCAAGAGAAAGATCATCTTCTGTAGCTTCATTTTTTGGAGTATCCTCTTTGGCTGAAGATGGTTCATCTGATATATCCAACAGATCCATATCCAGTAAATCATCCTCTGTACTATTTTGATTTTCATCTTCTGGCTCTTTAGTTATATCGCCTATCTCCAAATCATCAAAATCTATCTCATCCTCTTTACTCTCTTCTTTAGACTCATCCTCTACCAAAAGTTCATCTAACTCTATCTCTTCTTCACTCTTATCTTCTGTACTTAATTCATCAAGTGAAGTTTCATCTTTGCTTTCACTCTCATCCATTACCAGCAAATCATCAAAGTCTATATCATCTTCTTCTTTACTCTCTTCTTTAGGCTCATCCTCTATCAAAAGTTCATCTAACTCTATCTCTTCTTCACTCTTATCTTCTGTACTTAATTCATCAAGTGAAGTTTCATCTTTGCTTTCATTCTCATCCATTACCAGCAAATCATCAAAGTCTATATCATCTTCTTCTTTACTCAAATCTTCCGTGCTATTTTGATTTTCATCTTCTGGCTCTTTAGTTATATCGCCTATCTCCAAATCATCAAAATCTATCTCATCCTCTTTACTCTCTTCTTTAGGTTCATCCTCTACCAAAAGTTCATCTAACTCTATCTCTTCTTCACTCTTATCTTCTATACTTAATTCATCAAGTGAAGTTTCATCTTTACTTTCACTCTCATCCATTACCAGCAAATCATTAAAGTCTATATCATCTTCTTTACTCTCCTCTTCTTTGGAACTTTTGTTATCTTCACTCCCTATCTCATCCTCTACCAAAAGTTCATCCAACTCTATCTCTTCTTCGCTTTTCTCTTCTGTACTCAACTCATCAGGTGAAGTTTCATCTTTGCTTTCACTATCTAAATTATCTGTAAATATCAAATCATCTTCACCTGATTCAGTCTCTTTTGAAGTATCACTGTTTGCCTCTTTAAAAAGAGTACCCAAATCTATATCATCCTCATCTTCACTCTTATCACTTACTGAACCAAGAATTATCTTCTCATCATCCTCATCTATATCTAAAGGTGTAATCTCTAAGATATCTTCATCATCACTGTCATTAATTGTAATTTTACTACCAATATCCTCTCTTGGTATAACAGTCAATACATCATCATTTTTATTTTCATCACTTTTATTCTCTTTTTCATCCAACACATCTTTTGCTGCCACTCCTGTAGCAACAGCAGCAGTTGTTGCCGTAGCAGTAGCTGGTTTGAGTACAACTTTTTTAATCTTAGCAGTAACTTTTGGTTTTGACTCTTTATTTGGTATATCATCTGATATAATCTTATCTACTACTTCATCAGTTACACTTTTTGACTCGTTAGTTACTTTATATACCTTTAAATCACCAAGGATAGTAATAATTTCACCGAAAGAACAGGGGAATTGCTGATCATTAAGTGTAATACTACCTCCTTGAACATCAATTTCAATGCTTTTGTCAGAGAACTTTTCAGTTGCTTCATATAGAGTAGTTACACCTATACTCTCTAACATCTCTTTGTCAGCTGCAACAACCTCGCCTCTACTATTGGTAATAAAAAACATTACTTTCCCCTCCTTACGGTTTCTCAACATAATTATAATATTTTACTATATTTTATATTTACTATTTGCACCTTTATAAAATATTCTGCAAAGAGTCTATAAAATACTCTACATCTTAAAATTATACTCAAATAATAATTTGCATATCATATAATATTAAATTTGAAAATCTATTTAAATATTAAATTTAGTATCACAAGGAGATTGAATTAAAAGCTTAGAAGAGATTAAAACCGGATACAAATTTTGTATCCGAATATATCTAAATATTTTTCCTTACATCATCATAAAGGTGTTCCCACTTTAATTTACCTCCACCTAGTAGATGAAAATGCAAATGGTGAATCTCTTGACCTCCATCATCCCCATTATTTGTAATCAATCTATATCCTGTCTTGTCAATTCCTAGCTTTGTAGCAACCTCTTGAATAAAAGGTGTCATCTTTGCCATCATATCTCCACTTACATTTTGAAAGCAATCTATATGCTTTTTTGGTATTACAAGTACATGAATAGGGGCTTTTGGATATAGATCATGAAAAGCCATAAAATCTTCATTTTCATGAACACTATTGTTTGGAATCTCTCCTGCTACTATTTTACAAAATATACACATATTTTTCTCCTAATTCTCAATTTTTAATAATTATATCACACTACATTTATCAAAATGGCAAGATTGAGATTTTATCACTATATAATACTAAAAAGGGTAAAATAACTTCAAACCGATAACAATTCGGTATATTACATCAAGGAGACAGATATGCTTTCAGAGTATAGAGAAGAGATAAGTGAACTAAAACAGCAAAATGCTCACTTTGCAAAAATTTTTGAAAAACATAATGAGTTGGACAAGAGAGCAAAAGATGCAGATGAAGGCAGACTACATCTAACAGATATAGAAAAAGAACAAATCAAAAAAGAGAAACTACTTCTAAAAGATGAAGCCCTTCATATGATATTGGAATACAAAAAATCAAAAGCATCAAACTAATTTTAATCTTAATCCATCTTTATGTTATAAAAGGTGGGTTAAGAGCATAAACAAAAATATTACAAACAAAATAAGAAGATAAAAATAGAAGTATAAAACCAAGAAGAGATAAAAAAATGGCTCCGCCGAAGCGGAAACCATACTGAAGAGGTGTGTTTAGATTAACTATTGTAATCTATTTGAGTACCACCAAATACTTTAGTACCATTCATATCTTTAGCTTCAACAGCTGTTTTAACATTAGCACAGAAACCTTCAGTACTTATATTATCTACAGAAATGTTACCATCTGTATTTGAACCAGCACCATCAGTACCACCCTCTACATTTACACTATAACACTTCAAAGCATTACAAGCAGCTGTACTGTTGTCTTCTACACCTCTTGAAGTAAAGCTTGTACCTACATCATTAATACATGTAGCCAAGTTGTTAAGCTCTGTAGATGCTTTAGCATCATCTCTTGTAGCAGCTAGTTTTGGAATAGCTACCGCAGCCAAAATACCGATAATTACGATAACAAAGATCAATTCAATCATAGTAAATCCGCGTCTCATCTCATACTCCTTAAAAAATATCCGAGTCTTTGGGATAAGCCCCAAGCTCACTGTTATTATAAAACAGTTTTTTTTAAATTGAGCTTAATTTTACTCTTTTTTTGGGCTTTAAATCCCTAAAAATAGTACTTTGAAAAAAAATATTTAATATTAATTCATATAACAGCTTAATACTATGATATTACGCAGATATAATTTTATTATTTAATACTTTACAGCTTTTTTGGACTAAAAGATTTATAAACGAAAACAAAGGTTGCGACACAATGTGTCGCAAATAAAAAGATTATTTATCTTTTCTAATATCTTCAAAGAGCTTTGAAAATTTTATTTTAATATCTTCATACAGCTTCTCTACTGCATTTTTACCTTTAATCTCATCCTCTATAGCATTGATTTGATTTGTCAAAGTTTGATAAGCTTTGGTATGTTTTTGTGTATAACCCAAAAGTTCTGCCCTTTTGAGTTCCATTTTAGCAGATTCAAGTATTTTTATAATCTCATCTTTTTTGGTTTTATCCATCTTTGAAGCCTCTATCACCATATCCTGGGCAAGCATTAGAGGAATTGGAATGATCTGCTTTATAGCCATTATAGTACCAAAACCTTTAGCAAGTATAATCAAAGCCTCTTTACTTTTACCCTGTTTTAGAGCTTCGGCTGCTTTTTTTGTAATATCTGGATAGATTTTCATAGGAATATATCTAACTATAAAATCCATCTCATCTTGAAGTGGAATAAGAATCTCTCTGGCATCTTGGGTTTGATGTTTTTCAATCAAATCTTTTGCCATATCAAGAGTCTTTTTTATCACATTTATATCACCTGCAAATGTCTTGATTTTAACCTCTTGATTTACAGGCACCATATCAAGATTAGGATCTTTTTTTAGAGCCTCTGAGAAATTTTTTGAAGCTTTTTCCAAATATTTTGTTGCTTCATCATTTTTGCCACTCTTAATAGCTTTTGCAGCTTTTACAGTCAGACCAATACCCTCTAAAATCATCTTTGGAGTCTGCTCATTAATACCTTTGTGTTGAGAAACTTCTGTATTAAATACTCTTTGCAGTCTCTTGCTTCTGTCTGCTCTTGCTTCGGAACTAAAATCACTAGCTTTCATCTTGGCTTCAAACTGCTCTTTGCTTGTAGCCTCTTCAACTTTTGCCTTAGCAGCTACAGTCCCATTTACTTCAGTAGGATTTTTAACTGCTTTTGCCTCCTCTTTGGCTACACTATCTTTTAGACCATCACTACCTGCAAATGCTACTCCACTAGCCATTAGTAGTGTGGCCAAAGCTATTGATATATTCATACTCTTTTTCATTCTTTTCATCCTTTTTGATTTTATGAACAAGATATGTTCTTTCACTCTTATATTATCAATACTACCATAATAGAAGTTAAATGAAACTATATAATAATATTATCTTTATCTAAAATTTTATACTTACTATCTATCCAAATCTATTATTTCAATAGAACCACTGTTTATTCTGTTTTGATTATCTGTATAAACAGGCTCTTTATATACTCTTTTTCCATGTCTATCAACTATCTCTATCATTTTATCTGCACTCTTTTGATTCTCTTTTTTCTCTGTATCCTCTGTTGCTATAGTATCTTCCTCTTTTTGTTCTATTTTTGGTTTGATAGTTTGAGCAACTTTTGTCTCTTTTATACTCTGTTCTTTTTCAATCTCTTTTGGCACATTTTGTTTTGTGGACTCTTTGACTCTTTGTCTTTTTTCTGTCTTGTCTATTACTATTGTAGTATCATCAACAAAGCTCTTTTTAATCTCTGCTTCTTTAATCTCTTCTTTTTTTTCTACTCTTTTTTCACTATTTGTAACAATTGATTCATCTGTTGGTTCTTGCATAAATCCAAAAACAGCCATACCAATAACAAATAGAGTCAAAACAGAAGCTGCCAATACTCTTGGTTGCAAATATATTGGTAAAAGAGTTCTCTTTTCATTAAGTTCTCTTTTTGATACTCTCCTTTTTTTGGGACTGTTTCCAAGTAGTATCATCGCAACATTATCTCTGTTTTCTTGAGAAGATGCTTTTATTATGCGTATAATTTGGGATATGGCATGTTTTAATCCCTCAGCAGATATATCAGATGTCTCTCTCTCTAAAATCTTTTGGATAGCTTCATGTTCGAGTATCTCAATTCCGTCAGTTGCTACTACAAATATATCACCCTCTTTTATACTCCAAGCAACTGAGAGATCAACAAATGCTATCTCATCACCTGTCAATGCACTTGTTAGAAGTTCTCTTTGTGGATTTTGCATAGCCTCTTTTTGGGATATTTCACCCTTTTTAACCTGCTCATCAAGCAAAGCACCCACAGTATGATTACTGTTGAGCCTTGTTAATGACACTCCTCTTCTAAGCACATACAAAGGGCTGTCACCTACACTTATCCATTGACATATTTCATCATTTACAAACAGTGCCAACAGAGTTGTACCCATACCAATACACTCAGGGTGTGTAGATTTGTACTCTTTGATTCGCTTGTTTGCCAAAAGCAGAAATCTTTGCAGTATTGCACCTATATCATCACCATCAATGACAAATTCACCAAAGGTTTGAGTAGCAATTCTGGAGGCTATCTCTCCACACTTACCCTCACCCATACCATCAGCAACTACAGCAAGTACTCCAAGTTTACCAAAATCCTTAATCAAAAGTGAATCCTGCTGTACTTTGCGTGTACCCCTATCCTCTCCTTTGGCTACTTCTATCATTATATGCTCCTAATCTTCCTTTATACCACCCGAAGGACTCACATACTGGTCATTTAGTTTTCTAATGGCTGATCTTGAATACTCTACTATACTCTCAAGTTTCAAAGAGGCTTTTTGTATCCAACTGTTTGACCAAATTCTAAATATTGGTTTATACCACCTGGTATTGTGTGCTACTGCATTTGCTATAACTTCATCTCCACTCTCTTGCCATTTTTGTATCTCTTTTTTGGCAAACAGACTGCGTGCTTTAAAGTGTACAAACAGTAGTAACATAAATAACCCTACTGCTGTACTAATCAACATCTCAACAGGAGGCTTTGGAGGGATATATCCCAAAAACCAAGCTCCACCAATGGCACCAAGAGATATAAGAATTATCAAAATATCTACAAATAATACTTTGTATCCCCATCTATTAAGTGACTCTTTTAGAAGCGGAAGTTTTGAAGTGATCATCTCTTTGGCAAAATCTTCAAGAGCTTTTGATATTCTATATGCTCTTTCTACCTTTACACCCTCCATTCTCTCAAGTATTCTACCAAGATCTTCATCTTTTTTTCGTTTTAATCTCTCCTCTACTGCACTATCTTCTATTTTGACCATAGCTTTTTCATTATATATAGCAAAAAAGTTTCCAGATATTAAACCCTTTTGAGATAAAGCTCTTTGCCATGCTCCTATTACATCTTCTAAGTTATCATCATATGCAGTTGTATCTATCTGATTTAGTATATACAGTATCTTGTCTCCATCTCTATGCTCTACAGTCTTTGAGACAAGATGCTCCAATGTATCTCTCATAGCCCCCGGTTCTGGGTGTCTGGCATCAAAAAATATCAATACCAAATCTGACATATCTATAATATGGTGAGTAATTCTCAAAATAGAGTCTCTTTGTGAATCAGCATCAAATCCCGGAGAGTCTATTATGATTTTACCTTTAAGATTATCTGACTTTACAGTTTTGAGTTGTAGATACAAATTGACTCTGCTACCCTCACCAGAGGCAACCTTTTCTACCTCTTCACTGATATTATAAAAAGGAAACCTAGGATCTGCATCTAATGCAAGTCCTGGCAAAGTTGTAGGTTTTTCATTGTTGCCATAACAAATTACAGTAAATTTATCATCAACTGCCTGATTACCGCTTTGTTGTACCTTGACACCAAGATAACTATTGATAAAACTCGATTTACCGGCAGAAAATGTTCCAAGTACAGATATTAGTGGCCACCAAGATATATTGGCTGTATAGCTATCCTCTTCACTTATAAAACCCAAAGAGTGTGCTATCTTGTCCAGCTTTTCATACTCTTGTATCACCTCAAGTAGTACAGGGTTTTCATCTTTTAGGTGCTGCTTTAGCTTCTTGTATCTCTCTTTTGGAGTCATGTATATCCTTAATTGTATCTTTATAAAAGTTTATGATAGTAAGATATTATAACAAAGTATTATTATAACCCAAAAAAGGGGAGAGAGGATTATTGACTCTTTTTATCTTTTGGTTCCATCTACTATAGGTACAAAAAGACATGCTTCAAGTGATTCTGATATTATACCTCTGTGTGTTTTAGTAAACTTCGTAATAATATGTTCATCTCCATTATTTATAGGTGCTAATAGTATGCCATCATAATCTAATTGTTCAAATAATCTTGGTGGTATTGTATCAGCTGTAGCAGATAGTAATATTCTATCATATGGAGCAAATTCCCTCCAACCCCTTTGACCATCATCATATCTTGTAGATATATTTGTAATACCCAGGCTTCTAAATCTCTCTCTAGCTTCTCTAAGTATTGGTTCAATCCTCTCTATGGTAAATACTCTTCTTACTATTTGAGCTAATATTGCAGCTTGATAACCACTACCACAACCAATCTCCAATACGCTGTCTGCTCCCTCCAAATCTAAGTAGTGTGTCATCTTTGCTACTGTTAATGGCGATGATATCCACTGTTCGGCTATCATTGGCAATGCATCAAGCTTGTATGACAAGTGTCCAAATCCAGATGGCACAAAAAACTCTCTGTCAACTCTTAAAAATGCCTCCCTCTCAAATGGACGCAGTGGGAATATCTCTTCTATCCTATCAACCATCTCTTCTAAACGGATATGACTCACCATTGCTAATCCCTATTTCATATTAATTAATAGAATAATTTTAACAAAATTCACCAAAAATTAGCCTTTGTTAATACACATACTATTATTAAAGTTACAAATAATCTTATCTCATTTTGATATATCTGCGAATTTTACGAACCAAAGAGAGTTCTATATCAAACTCTATCAACTCTGTCATATCCTCTCTTATTACCCCTCCATTGGGTGAATATATACCACTAGAAGATGCCATATCCTCTTTTGAACTATTTGCAACAACAACAAAACATTGATTCATAACTCCAAGTGCAGAGGATAATATCTCAAGGTGTCTTTTGCGTGGTAATCCCCACTGTGATGGAAGCAGTATAATATCACACCCCTCTAGCCTTTGCCAAAGCTCTTTGTATCTGAGTTCAAAGCATATCAAAATACCATATTTAACACCATCTATCTCAAATGGGATTATCTCTTCTATACTTCCAGACTTTAAATACTTATCCTCTTCTCCTAATAAAAATAATTTATGTTTGGCTTGTTTATGTATAATTTTGTTATTATTAAAAACTACTGCTTCATTATAGTATCCATCATCTCTTTTTATTAATCTTGTAAATACCAATATTTGATTATCTACTCTTTGAATTAACTCTTTGGTAGCATACTCTCCAAACTTGACAGCCTCTTCAAGATTTTCATAATCATAATCTGTCAAACAGACCTCAGGAGCTACAATCAAATCTCTATCTTTTAAACTATCTAAATATTTAAAGATTCTATCCAGATTTCTCATATATGGAGTTCTGTTTTTTAGTTGTAATATAGAAGTCTTAACCACTCTTTTCATACTTATACCTCACCAAATAATGAATATATCTCTATTTTATCCTAAACTTTATATCATAAATACTATACTTTGGAATAGAATAGTTCGATTTTAATACCAAAACATCTAAAAAGGACCTCTTATGTCATCTGAAAATTTGACAAAAACAAGATATTTACAACTTGCTGTATTTTTGTTTGGTGTTATATTGTGGTTTGTTCCAACACCTTCTGGTATGGAGGATAAAGCATGGCATCTGTTTGCCATATTTATAACTACAATTGTAGCTGTAATTGTAAAAGCAATGCCCATATTTGTATCTTCGATTTTGGCTGTTGCTGTTGCTGTACTGAGTGGTACACTAAAGACAAAAGAGGCTTATGCCGGATTTTCAGAAGATTTCATACTGTTAATTATAGTAGCATTTTTAATTGCCAGAGGTGTTATAAAGTCTGGACTTGGCAAAAGAGTAGCATTTTTGATTATTCGCAAATTTGGAAAATCGAGCCTGAGACTTGGTTACTCTGTAATAGCTGCTGATATGCTGATAGCTCCTGCATTTCCAAGCAATACAGCCCGTTCTGGAGTACTCTATCCTATAGTAAATTCACTGGCAGTTGACAGTGGCTCAAAAGCAGATGATGGTACAAGAAAGAGACTTGGTTCATTTTTGATGATGACATCAATGGCTGGTATTACACTCTCTTCTACACTCTGGCTTACTGCAATGGCAGCCAATCCAGCAGGAGCCAAGATGGCAAAAGAGTTTGGAGTAAATATTACATACTCATCATGGGCCTTAGCAGCCAGTGTACCTGTAGTCATACTGTTTTTTTTGGTTCCTTGGGTTATATACAAAGTATTTCCACCAGAGATGAAAAAGACTCCAGATGCTCCAAAAATTGCCCAAGAGGCTTTAGATGAGATGGGTCCTATGAGTCAAAGTGAATGGATAATGGCAAGTGTATTTATAGGTATGGTAATATTGTGGGGACTATCCAGCCATATAGGTCTTGATAAAACAGCTATTGCATTTTTGGGACTTGGTATCTTGATGATAGCCAAAATCGTTACAGTTACTGATATACACAAAGAGGGTAGTGCATTGGAGACTCTGGTATGGTTTTCTATACTCTATGCAATGAGTACAAATCTCAAAAACTTTGGTTTTATGGATTGGCTTGGTGAGCATATATCTACTGCGGTATCTGGATTTAGTCCATCAGTTGTTTATATAGTTTTGATTCTTAGTTATGTACTTATTCATTACTTCTTTGTATCACAAACTGCCCAAATGTTGGCTCTGTTTTCTGTATATCTGGGTGTTGCTGTAAAAGCCGGGGTTGATCCAAATCTAATGGCACTGATGCTTCTGTTTGCTACAAACTTCAATGCTGTAATTACTCCTCAGGGATCTTCGGCAAATGTTATATATGTAGGTAGTGGTTACTTGGAAGCTGGAGAGATATACAAAATAGGTGGTATTGTCACACTTGTAAATACTCTGATATTTATGACAATAGGAACCGCATGGATTATGTTGGTGATATAGGCTTTGGCAACTTTGGTTGCCTACCCTCCCCAGCCATGCATCTTTTTGGCACTGAAAAATATACTATTTTTATCTATCTCTATATCTGAAAATGACAAATAGTTTGCCTCACTCATTATCTCTTGGAGGCTATATTTCAATCTGTATTCATCTTTTTGCATCAATATATAAACTCTTCCTCCATTTGCAATAGAGGAGTAGAGTCTTTTGAATATGTCATCCTCTTCTATTTTGTCAAAAATAAATACATAATCATACAATCTACCATGCAGATTGTATCTAGGTTGCCCCTTTTTGTATGGTTTGATTTTGATATAATGATTTGTATCTTTATCTATATCAAATCTATCACCCATCATATATAGCTGTATTTCATGACCATTTAATGCACAAAAGTTTGATAGTGTCTCTTCAGCTTCTTCCCATTTGGATGTAAAGAGTAAAAAACGCATATTTGGATATGGTTGCAATGAATTTAACAGTGCATCTAAAGTATTTTGAATATTGTTATTTTTCATAAAAGCTATTGTATCAATATAAAAATAAACTACTGTTAAATATTGGATATAATTTAACAAAACAATTCAAAGGGGGATACTATCGATATATATCTGCTTCTATTTTTATTGATTGTAGGAGTTGGGATTATAAGTGCAACCATATACTATCTCAAAGAGAAAAATGAGCATCTAAAGAGTATTCAAAGTGGCATTTGCCCCTCATGCAAACAAAAAAGTATTGTAATAAGTGATCAAAGAGGAGGGGGTTGCGGACCAAAACTGGTTACATTCTACTGCACAAACTGCGGTTATGAGAATAGCTTCAGTATAAATGGTGGTTGCACTCTATAGCTACTTTCTGCGTCTGTAACTGAGTGCTTCTAATATATGCTTTTTTTGTATCAGGTTACTACTATCAAGATCTGCTATGGTTCTTGATACTTTTTTGATACTAACTATTGAACGGTGTGATAATCCAAACCTCTCAACTGCTCTATTTAGTATCTCAAGTGCTTTATTTTCAAAAGTACAATATATATCTATTTCACTATCTTTTAGTTTGCCATTTAGAGAGTCTTGTCCTCTATTTTTTTGCATTACAAATGCTTTTAAAACTTCATGGTGCATCTGTTTTGATGTAACAGAACCTCTATCTTGGCTATCAACCTCTTGCATTGTTACAAATATATCTATTCTATCCAAAAAGGGATCTGAGAGTCTGTTTCTATATCTTTTGATCTCAGATTCTTTGCATCTGCACTCTTTAGTTTTTGACAATAAATTACCACAAGGACATGGATTCATAGCAGATACAAACATAAAATCAGCTTCATATGATATTTTATTGTTTACTCTTGCTATATTTACTCTCCTATCTTGCATAGGCTCTCTGAGGGCTTCTAATATATTTTTATTAAAGTGTGGCAATTCATCAAAAAAGAGTACCCCTTTGTGAGCTAATGCAATCTCTCCTATTCTTGCACTGTGTGAACCTCCACCAAATATTGAAGCACTTGTAGCTGTATGGTGAGGAGAGCGTATAGGTCTTAAGGGTTTAAAAGATGGTATTTGACCATCTAAAAACTGATGCTTTGCAATAGATAATATTTCACTCTCTTTTAGAGGTGGCAAGATATATCCCAATCTTTTTGCTATCATACTCTTGCCACATCCAGGACTACCCTCCATTAATAGATTGTGTAATCCTGCACTTGCAATCAAAGCTCCTCTTTTTGCAATCTCTTGACCCTTTACATCAAAGAAATCCTCTTTGTAATCTTCTGTGTAATAGTATTTGATACCTTTTATATCTATACTCTTTTGACTGTATGTATATATATTTTTCTCTTTTGCCTCACTCTTGCTTTGGAGTGCTAAAATAGCTTCAGTAATAGAAGAGACGGGTATAAATTCAATTTGTGGTATATGAGAGAGATACTCCATAGCCTCTTTTGGCACTATAGCTTTATCTATAAGATTTTGCTCTTTGAGTGAAAGAACCAAAGGAAATATCATGGTACTTGATTTGACTCTGCCATCTAATCCCAACTCTCCAAATATATATACACCCTCTTTTTTGATCTCATTATCATTTAAAGCTATCAACAAAGCTATGGGCAAATCCAAATGTGTACCACTCTTTTTAATATCACTAGGAGATAGATTTATAGTGATTTTGAGTGGTGGAAATACAAAACCATTTGTCAAAAGTGATGCTTTTACTCTCTCTTTTGCCTCTTGAATATCACTTCCAGCCAATCCAACCACACTAAATCCTGGCAAACCTTTGGTAAATGTAGCTTCAACCTCTACAACTTTTGCTATAGTACCATCTAATGTTGCACTCTTTAATCTGTTTATATTTACAGACTCTTCACCACTTTCAATTGGCAAATCCTCCATAAATCTTTCCTTAAAAGTTTGATGGAGTATGAGAGTTGATTAGATCATAAAACTCATTTCTGGTACGAATATCACTTTTGAATAATCCTCTAAGAGCAGAAGTTACGGTAGTAGAGTTGATCTTCTCTACTCCTCTCATCTCCATACACATATGCCTAGCATGTAAAACTACTGCTACACCTTTTGGATTGATGGTTTCACTGATAGCATCTGCTATTTGCTCTGTCATCTGCTCTTGAATTTGGAGTCTTCTTGCATACAGATTTACTACTCTTGGGATTTTGGATAATCCTACAACTTTGCCATTTGGTATATATGCTACATGTGCTCTGCCTATTATTGGAAGCATATGATGCTCACACATAGAGTAAAACTCTATATCCCTTACAAGTACCATCTCATCATTGCTTGTATCAAACATAGCCTGAGTTAATATCTCTTTTGGGTTTTGGTGATACCCCTGAGTCAAAAATTGCAAAGCCTTTGCAACTCTGTTTGGAGTCTTAAGTAATCCATCTCTTTTTGGATCTTCACCAAGAGCATAAAGTATAGTCTCTACCGCTTTGGCTATTGTTTGTTCATTGTTTTCAGACATAATTACTACTTTCTTTATGTTTGTATTGATTTTTGGTTATGATAACACCAAAACTCTGATATTGTCATTAACCATATCTTCTCTATCCAAACAAGCTCTTTGAAACTACCAAAATATCGTTATGTTTGATATATAATGCAGTCATTTAGCTACTTTTTGGTAAAATCACTCCAATTATTTTATACAAAGGAATTAAATCGTGCAGATTAATACAGAAAAGAAAAACAGTGCCAATGCTACCATCAAAGCTGAATTCAGCAAAGATGAACTCAATTCAAAAGTGGATGAACTTGCCAAAAAGACAGGAAAAGAGATAAAAGTAGATGGTTTTCGTAAGGGTAAAGTACCAGCTATAGTAGTAAAAAAACTTTATGGCAAAAAGCTTGAACAGGATGCTGAAGCTGAACTCGTAAGAAAAGCTATAGATGAAGCATACAAAGAGCTTGGTATAAGCCAAACTGATGTAATAGGTGATATTATCTTCAAAAAATATGAAAAACAAGATGACAAAATAGAAGTAGAGATTTTGGTATCACTAAATCCAAAATTTGATGCAAAAGGTTATGAAGATGTTGTACCATCTTATGAAGTACCAGAAGTAACTGAAGATGAAATAAATGAGAGACTTCAAAAATTGGCAGAGCAAAACAGCAAACCAATCAGCATTACAGAAGATAGAGAGTTACAAAATGGTGATATAGCTATATTTGACTTTACAGGGTATTTAAACGGTGAACCTTTTGAGGGTGGTAAAGCTGAAAATTATGAACTTGAGATTGGTTCAAATCAGTTTATCCCTGGTTTTGAAGAGCAAATGGTTGGTATGAAAAAGGGTGAAAACAAAAAAATTACTGTAAAGTTTCCAGATGATTATCATTCAGAAGAGTTAAAAGGAAAAGAGGTAGAGTTTGATATAACTTTGCATGACATAAAGACAAAAGAGATTCCCTCTATCGATGATGAATTGGCCAAAAAGATTCTTAAAAAAGATGATGCAACTCTTGAAGATCTCAAAAAAGATGTAATCAAAGAGATAACTCTTGAAAAACTTCGTAAAATGTATCAAGATGAATTAAAGCCAAAACTATTGGAAGCTTTGGTTGAAAAGTTTGAATTTGATTTACCAGAAAATATAGTAGAACAAGAGATAGACAATCTAGCAAACCAAAAAGCCCATACTCTGTCCAAAGAGGAACTTGAAGAGTTAAAAGGTAATGAAGAGAAGATAAAAGAGCTTAGAGAGTCAGTAAGAGATGAAGCCCAAAAGAGTGTAAAAGCTACATTTGTAGTAGATGCAATAGCCAAAAAAGAGGATGTAAGTGTAAGTGAGAATGATGTAATGCAGACACTATATTATGAAGCAATAATCAGTGGTCAAGATCCTCAAGAGTTGGTAAAATACTACAAAGAGAATAATCTATTTCCAGCTATTATGATGGGTATGATAGAAGATAGACTGTTTGAAAAACTTTTGGGACTAGATAAGGTAATCAAGGATATATAAACAATTAAAGTAGGAGGAGTAACTCCTCTACTTGAATAAGATTACTATAAACTTTTCTCTACACCTTCTCCCACTCAAAATTGGCAATATTTCTACTCTGGCTATCAAACTCTATGCCAATTAGATATATATCTGTATATCTGCTTTTGTATTTACTGGCATAAT
>Ga0256837_1000520_pt1 | contig 31885 bp, 33 predicted proteins | sample 4562384metaG_FD_185976 | JGI IMG/M metagenome (GOLD analysis project Ga0256837, IMG submission 185976) | Hydrothermal vent microbial communities from Guaymas Basin, Mexico - 4561-384 | ecosystem: Environmental > Aquatic > Marine > Hydrothermal vents | place: Mexico: Guaymas Basin | collected... | reverse complement strand
TTTTTGAATAATCCCTTTTTCTTAGGCATCCAGCTGGTTCATCTCCAACATCAACAACTCGAACACCACCAGCTATGATTTTGTACGGAACATCTGAAACTATAAGGTCTATACTTTCATCATCAAGCTTTTTAAATAGTTTTAGGCTGTCACCTAAGTGTATATTATTTGTCATACTCACCCCATTTTCTTTTTAATTCCATACGCTTTCCTCCTCATCTTCTGCTTCCCATTCGTCACTAAATGTTCTGTCTTTTATGAAGTGTAGTAAATAAGCTAGGGCATCCATTATGTCATCATGTAAGCTTTCTACATCTATATCAAATGTTCCTAGTTGAGCTTCTAGTTCTGCTGTATTTATGTCATCTTCATTAAAAAAGATTTTATTTGTCATAAAAAGTGGGTGTAGATTTGATATACGGATATTTTTGTTTACACCACCATGTCTTAGTTCTTCTACTGGTATATTGATACCACTCTCTTTTTGAGCTACATCTACAGTATAGAAAAAATCATTTTGAGCTCCAGCTTTTTCTATACCGAATCGGATAGGGTTAAAAGTAGCTTGAATACGGATAGCATTTAATGATTTTTCAAAAGGGGTCCAGTGTCCTGCACTTATATCTAGTAGGTAAATATTGTTATGTGTATCTATAGCAAATGTGAGAATTGCACTTTTATCTTTACCATCACTTGCTAAGTCCATAGTGCTATATATGGTACAGTTTGCTAGTGGGATTGTTGAGCCATCTTTTAAAACTATATTTTTAGGTTTTTTTACTATGATTTTTTCAGATTCTAGTGCATTTTTAAACTCTATATTTCTTACTTTATTTTCATATTCTATATGGGAGAAGTATCTAAAATGTTCTCTTTTAAAAAGTGTTTTTTCCTCTGATTGAGCTATACAAAGGTATTCTTGATAAAATAAGTTATGTTTACCCTCTGAAAACAAACCTCTTTTTATAGACTCAATAGATTCAACCTCTATATGTTTACCTGTTTGTTTTAGATAGTGCATCTCTTTTATTTTGGCATCTTCATCTGTCAATGGAAACCTATCAGCCCATACACTCTTTTCATCTCTAAGTATAGGTATAACAAGTTTTTTAAAGTTCTTTTTTCGTAAAAGTTTAGATATGAGTGAATCTGCGTGTAAGATAGTTCCTATAACTCTAGCTCTTCCAGCAACTGGATCTAGTGCAGGTAAACAATCACCCAAAAACCATTCCCAAAGTTTTTCACGGTTTGCTCTTGAACGGATAGCATACTGACCCACTTTTGATTCTATATCATCAAATGTTTGTTTAGTTGGTCGCATAAAATTAAAACTACCACCACGAGGGTCTTGCCCTGCTCCTAATGCTTCTACAAAACAGTTATGTTTTCCATCTACTTTAACCTCTATCTCTGTATCGCTCCAAACACTACCTTTTTCTATGTGATAACCTTTTGCTATAGCTGAGATTATCATATTTTTAACATCTTTTAAAAACTTTTTAGCTTTTTTTTCAGTTGATGAAAATATTTGATGATATGGTTCATGTTCGTACAAAATATCTGAGAAAGTATCTATTTTATTTACAACTGTTGTTTTACCAGCTCCACGAAATATAGTAGCTACTTTATATTTATCGAACTCATCTAAGAAGTCTAAAATCTCTTTATGTATGAGTGGTGATTTATTTGTAAAAATCTCTGGTGCTATATGTTTAGCAGTTTTTATTTTTAGGACTGCATTTGATTTAGTTTTACTCAAAATCTACTTCTATCGCTTCAAATTCAGCTTTTAAATCTTGGCTTGACAATCTATCTGCACCCATATCTGCTAGACGGTCTAGCATCTTATCTTCACGACCAGTTACGAGGACTGCTATATCTTTAGCTAACTTTATGTTGTCTAGTTTATAGATACCTCTTGCCATCTCAGCTTTTACTTTTTCTATAAAACCCTCCATAACATCATACGAGCCACCTATAAGTATCGCATTTCTTTCAACATCCACTTTAGTTTTTTCATCAAGAACTGAGATAGCTTTTTCTTGTATATCTTTATCGCCTCCAGCTACTAAGATAGCTTTTTGTCTTTTAAGATGTAGTTGTTCTTCCCATTTGTACTTTTTACTCCATCTATGAACACTTGCTTTACTTCCTGAGTATTGTTCTTCTTTTAGTTTTTCTGCTATTTTTGCAAAGGAGAGGGGTATAAAACCATTTTCAAATGTTGCACTCTCTATATATAGGTCAAAACCTCTTTTTTCATTTGGCAACATCTCTATCCTTTGTTAAAGATTCTGCTACAAAGTCCATAGCTTCAGGATATGCTTCAAAGCTTGTTATAACTGTATTACCTTTTTTATATTTTATAGACACTTTAGGGTTTAGCCATACTTTTTTTTTAGTAGTTCTTGTTAAACCTATAGCACTTGGTTCTATAACTATCTCTTTTATTTGAAATGCCATCTAAAAAGCCCCTTTTTAAGTTATGTTTAATTAATCTGTCACGCAGTCACGCCATTTTTTTGTTTGTCACGCCATTTTTTTAAAATGGGGTGACCTTTATGAAGCCCTATTTTAAGGGCTTAGATAGATGTTTTTTTTATTTGTCACCTTGTCACGGCTTTTTCCATGAAATTTGTGAGAAAAAAAAATAAATAAAAAAAAACTTTTTCAGAACCAATATGTAAGGTTTTATCCTGAGATGCCGTGACAACACCCACTAAAAGCCCTAATATAGGGCTGAAAACTGTCACGGCTTTTTTTAAAATGGCGTGACAAATGGCGTGACAGCGTGACAAAAGTTCATTTAATCGCTGTTTTGCTCAAAAATCACCACATCATGAGGTTTTTCATTGGATAATGTAATCTCATTTACTGGTATCTCTATGTTGTTGTATCTAAACGATTTAAACTCATTGTTTTGTAAAGTTATGTTTAGTACAAATCTTGGTCGTTCAATCCCAAAGTATGAGGTTGCAAGTCTTATCTGTTTACCTGTAGTTTCTATGTTTGGCAGTTCATCTTTAATCTTTCTCCAAAAGTTGATTTCTGAATAAGGTTTAAAACCTTTTTCACTTGCCCATTCTTTATAGAAGTGGTACACAAAAGGTTTAGCTACCATACAGGAGTTATCTACTTTTAGTGTATCTTTTACAAATGTTCGCATAGGGTTTATCTCATCTTTGTATGCTTCTATCTCACCTTTCATCTTGTCACTTCTTGAGAACTTACCATTTTTTACCAGGACTGTTAATGCTTCTAGTGCCATGTTTAAAATACCTGCCATCTCATCTTTGAAACGGTCTGAGAGATCTCTTATCTTTTCATCATCTTTTATCTCTGCATCGAAGTTTAAAAGTAACATTCTTCTAAAGACTGCACTATCTACATCACTACCTTTTGGTTTGTCATTACCTGCAAAGATAAGTTTAGGTTTCTCATTTGGTTTTAGTTGGTATGGTTCTTTATTTTTGGGATTGATTTGTATAGAATCTTTTGGAGAAACGAGTGCTTTTAGTGTTGCTAATTGACCTTTATCTAAACCTTTAGCATCTATTTCACTTCCAATGTTTATAATTTTGTTTTGTAATGAACTTAGTTGATGGTCAAAGAACTGTTGTAACTGAAGTGAAGAGGTGTTGTCTTCACCAAAAAAAGCACGGATAACATCTAGTATGACACTTTTTCCGTTTGCACCTGACTTTCCATACAAAAACATAAACGATTCATAGTTATGTGTTGGTGCTAGGGTGTAGCCTATAAACTCCATAAGTGTTTGCTGGTCTTGTTTGTCTGGCAGAACTCTGTTTAAAAACTTTTTCCACTTTGGAGCTGTTGCATTTTTGTTATAGTTAAATTTTAGTATGTTTGTTGCACAATCTTTTTTGTTATGTGACTCTACAAAGGTGTATTTACCCCTTTTTGAGATTTTGAGAGTGCCATTTAAGAAGTTCATAACTCTCCTCTCTTCATATCTTCTTGTTTCATCTATGTCGTAAGCTTTTGACATTATATTTTCTACTATCTCATCTATATTTCTTTTGGTTTGTTTTTTGATGTCAAATCTTGCATGAAAAAACCAAATATTATGAATCCAAGTTGTGAGTGCATCTAGGTTGTCTAAACATTCGTAGTGAGTTCCAGTCCAAATATATAAATTGCCCTGGTACTTTGCAAAAGTATTTCCACTTTTTTTAGCCATTTTTAAAAAAGCTCTTAGTGCATCTACTATGTGTGTTTGTCTGTAGTTTGTGAGTAGTATTTTTTTTATGTTCATAAATCTATCGAAAGTGTTTTCCATGTTTTCAATCATCTGAGCTTTATCATCACGACCTACTAAGACACTATTTATACAGATGTTTCTAAAGTGTTCATAGTCACTTTCATGTTTTGAACCAACTATCTTTTTTGACTTTTTCAAATCTTGTAGGAACTTATCTACCTCTTCATCATCTAGTTCACCAACTATAGTAAAGATGTTGTAAGCATTTCCATCTTGGTCTGTTTTTGACCACTCTCTTTTAATATCTCTAAAGTCTTTGTATGGTGCTAGTTCATGGTAGTTGGAAAAATCTTTATCACAAAATTCACCCATATCATCTATGAGTGAATTTGTTAATCTGTATGTTGAGTAAGATATAGCATGAAAAATCTCTTTTTTATTTGTAAATTGTTTCTCATACAAAAAGTCACTTATATCGTAACCTTTTGGTATATCTGCATCTATGTGGTAAAAAAGCACTACAAACACATCACGAGCTATGCTCTTTAGTTCATAGTATTTTTTTATAGCATTTTCATAACCTGCTTTATCATGGTCAAACCAAATGTAAACTATTTTATCTTTTAGTAGTTCTTTGTTATGTTCCCATGTGTTTGACACTCCACCTAGAGTTATGTTGTTAATATCATAAGAGAGTAGATTAAGGGAGTCTTTTTCACCCTCAACTAATACAACTGCATCACTTTTGTGTTGTAGATAATACTCTAGTGGGAATGGGTGTCGGCTACCTTTGTACCAGCCTATCCATTTACCCTCATAATCTGAGCCATCTTGTTTCTTTTTAGTTCTATGTTTGATGTTGAAAAACTCATCTTTATATCTGTTTATAGTAACCACGCTGTTTTGTCTTGAGTCATATCCTAAGTAGTAGTTAGCCCATTCGTTGAAAATCTCCGTTTGATTTGGAAATATTTTTGCTATATCCTGATGGATAGTTCCATAAAAGTTTTTAAAATCTGCTAGGTAGGTTGGTGCAACTTTTGACATCTGTTGTTTAGCTTTTTGTCTAAGTTTGTTTTCCTCTTCTTGCTCTTTGAGTTTTTTCTTTTTCAACTCTTCTACAGCTTGGGTATGTTTTAGTTCTCTTTGTTTTTTCTCTTCTTCACTTAACTCTTTTGTGTTGTCACTCTCTTCATACTCTATGTTTTCTAGTTCACATACTCTTTTTGAAGCTTCATAGTTAGACAACTTTTCAAACTTTTCTACAAAACTAATAGCATCTCCACCACTAGAACAACCAAAACAATGAACAAAGTTGTTTTTTTGTTGGTAGGTAAAACTTGATGTTTTTTCCTCATGGAAAGGGCATCTAGCTTTGTTGTTTTTAAACTCAATGTTGTAGTGTCTTTCTATGAACTCTTTTGTATTTACGCCTCTTTGTTTTATGGCAAGATATGTGTTATTCATCTTCATCTGCCCCTAAATCTGCTACTACTGCTAAAGCGTTTATGGTTGTGTTGTCTTTTATGTTTATGTTGTGTAGATCTATAGCTCTTAGGACTATGTCAAAAACATTTTTTTCTAAGTCTGGTTTTGCTAAGTGCCATCTAGCAGCGAAACTATGTAGTTCTTGTGCTGTCATCTCATTTATGGAGTGGATATGTTTTGTTACTTGTTTTTTTTGCTCTTTGGTGAAGTTCATGATAGTTCCTCAAAGAGGTTATTTTTTTGTATGAAGAGTTTTAGTAGTTTTTTTACTTCTAATGCTCGGCTAACTTGTGCAAATCTAAATCTATGTAGGTATCTGTAGAGTGTGGCTGGTTTTTCATCTAAAGATAGTGTGTTTGCTATCTTAGATAACTCTTTAGCTAGGGTTAGCGTTGTTGGTGTTGATTGTAGTGCTATGTAGTACAAATCTTGTAGTTCTTCTTGTAATGGTGCATCATAAGAGGAGTTTACTAGAAGTGTACCATCTTTTGCTCGTTTGAATTTTAGGTGATTACCTACTGTTTGTGTTTTGTATGTCATAGCTACTATGGATGCTGGTTGTATATTTCTCTCATACGCAACAATCTCAACTGGTAAGAACATACAAACACCACCGATAATAGAAAATATTTTAAATTGTATCATGTCGTGTTTTCCTGTCGTGTTTGTTTAAAGCTGTACAAAGCACTTGATGAAGCACTTAGAAACACGACTAACTAAGTGCTTTGTACAGCTTTAAGGATGTTTGGTTTATAATGTAATTAAATACTTAGTCTATAAATCATTTGTGTAACTTTATCACTCAAATGATTAATTTATGATTAAAGGACTATCAAATGAATGATACAGAGAAAGTTTTTGAGAGATTAAAATATGTTTTAGAGTTTAAAAAAGATGTAGAACTCGCTGAATTTTTAGAGGTTATTCCTCAGCAAATATCTCAAATGAAAAAACGAAATAATATCCCATATTTAAAAATTATTGAAAATGGTAAACTTGGTAGATATAAACTTGATTATGTGTTTTTAGGTGTTGGCGATAGAAAACCAACACAAGTAAGTCTTAATCTTGATGCAGAAAAAGACACTAAAAAAATTGAAGATATTGTTAATTCTAAAGAGTTAGCTATGTTGATTGATGATTTAATAAGCTATGGAAATAACGATTTATATAAAAACATAGAACAAAAACTAAAGGTTATAAAAGATGTTAGTCGTAATTAGGTCATCTCACTAACATCTATCTGCCCTTTTACCAGTTGGTATAGTGCTTTTTTTGGTAAGCTCTCTTTGAATGTGTAGATTTGATAATCTTGTAAGCTTAGTAGTTCTAGGTTATAGTAGTTAGTTTTTTCTTCATCTTTTGTATAACTTTTTATGAGGTATTTGTTTTTTGATTTATCTGTAAAAACTTTTTCTATGAACTCTGTTATGTCAAATGCGATGTTTTGTTTTTTAAGTTCTATATGAAAAATTAAAGTGTCAATTTTGAATGATTTAATTTTTAACTCTTCTAACTGGACTGTAATATCTGTTTCTTTATTTATAATTTCAATAGATTTACTAAGTATTTTTTGTTTAAAATTTCCATATATTTTATAAGTACCCTCTTTTATTTCTAAATATTCTTTTAAATTTTCTAATGTAATTTTATACATTCCTTGTTTTGCCCAGCTTCTTAATAATTCATATAACTTTAACTGTTGAATACTTTTTATTTTTCCTATGTTGGATAGTTGGTATTTTGTATATTCTCCATTTAGTTCTAGTAGATAAGGCATCAAATCATCATCAATTTCTACTAAAATCTGTTTTGATTTTTTAGGATATTTAAATTTATTTTTAATTAAACCTAATTCGGTTGGTATTCCATCTTTATCAACAATACTAACAAATGTGGAAGATAACTTTTTTAAACTATTAACTACTTTTGTAAATCTTCTGTTTGTGTTTTTTGTAATTCCAATAAGGTCAAGTTCTTTATAGTTTAAAGTATAAAAATCATTAAACAAAGAATCTCTATAATTAATTTTTGAAATAATAGCTCTAAATAATTTTATATCATCAATCTCAAGATTAGAATAAAATGTTTTTCTTACTATCTCATTAGATTGTCCAACAACTCTATTTAAATCACTATTACTATTTTGTATGTTATCAATACTTTTATCATTCATTAGTTATATTTACCTTGTTTTTATTTTTATCTTTCCCAATTATGGGGGCTTAAAAGCCTAATAATTTTGAAAGTGTACCTTTTTTTATATAAGAGTTATATAAACATACATATTGGTTATATAGCTTTTTTAACTTTAATATTACTGATTGTGTAGATGGTAATATTAAAGTTAAACCATACAAAGTAGTTATATCTACATACTGTTTGGTATTATTAAACCATACAAAGTAGTTATACCTACCATACAAAGTAGTTATATCAAATCCTTTTAAATCTCGTTGTAGTAGGGGCTGTGGGAGATGCTAAAATCAAGATATAAAATCAATATAAAATCAAGATATAAAAAAGAGTTTTTTTTATTATTACTTTTGTTGAGAGTTGTAATGTTTTAGTTTTTGACAAAATAGCATAATTTGTTTTTTAAAATGATGATTGTAAGGATTGTTATGAAAAAAAATAAAATGGATAAAGATATTTTTCTTGTAAATAAAGCTTTTGATAATCAACAAAAAAATTTGGATAAATGGGTTGATAATGAAAGATACTATAACGCTGAATATGAACCTAGTAAATTAAAAAGCTTAAAGAAGTCAAAAAGGTCTAGGATATTTATACCTGTTACTAGAAATATTGTGAATATTGTAAAAAGTATATTTTCTATGTCTTTTTTCTCTCAGGGTTGCCCTATTGAGTTGATAGCTGTTGATGATAAAGGTGGAGAATTTCAAAGAAAAATTACTAAGATTATTCACTATTATTATAAGAAACAAAAACCTAATAATGAACTAACTAAAGCTTTTTTAAGTTCGTTAATTTACTCTATGGGTATTGTTTTTATAAGTTGGAATTCTAAAAAAGATAAAGTTGTTACTTACCAAGTTCCTATAACTGATATAGCTTTTGATTGTGATGCTAGAAATATTGATGATGTGGAATATGTTGCTTATAGATTTAAAGAATCTCAGAACCAAATTGTTAAGAAGATAAAAACAGGTGTTTATGATAAGAATGCTAAAGAGTTGATTTTTAAAGATGATGAGAACATTACTCAAAGGTTTGAGATAAAGGAGTTGTATATTCGTGATGGTAATAAGTGGATATATAAAACCTTTTGTAAAGATATACTTTTAAGAAAAACTACTGTTAAAAAGATACCTTTTAAGTGGGGGATAGCACTTGAAAGGTTAGCTTCTGTTGATGATGCAAAAAGAGAAGATGAAAATCTTGTTTATGGTGTTTCTCTTGTTGAGCTTATAAAAGAGCTTAATGATGAGATAAACCAAAAGAGGAATCAAAAGAATGATATACAAGAGGAGCATATCAATCCATCTATAATTATCTCAGATAAAACTCAGATAAACCCTGCTGATATGAAAAAGGGAGCAGGTCAGAGGATTCGTGCTAAAGGTTCACTTGATGGGTTGATGTTTGTGCCAGCACCTAATGACTACTCTTTAAATAATGATTTACCATTGTTAGATAAAGATTTAAATGAGGCTAGTGCTGTAAACTCTATACAGCAAGGGCAAACTGGTGCTAGTGATAGAAGAAGTGGTACAGCACTAGCTGTGGTTAATGCAAATTCAACTACAAGAATTACAAATATGGTAAACCTTATGAAAGATACACTCTTTGAGCATTGGGCTAAAGAGTATGTTGAGTTAGTTTTAAAAAATGCAGATTCTAAGGTTATAGAACAACTTACAGGTGATAAATATTTTTTAGGTGCTAAGGGAAATAGAAAAAAGATTGATTATGAGATAAATATAAACTTTGGGATGACTGTTGATAAGGATAAAAAAATAAATGACCTTATGAATGTACTTCTACCTATATCGCAAAATCAAAACATAAACCCTAAAATATCTGAGAGAATTTTAAAGCAGATTTTGACTATGAATTTTGGTGAAGCACCATTTTTAAAAGAGGTATTTGTTGATGGGGAGAGTGAGCCTTTAGATGAAAATGAACAAAAAGCTATGAAAGAGTTAGGTATCTCTTGATTGATTGACAAAATAGCAAAAGATACTTATTAGAATTATCTTTTAATATTCAAGGAGTTTTTTTATGGCTGTTAAACCAAAGTTATTAGGGCGAGTTGTCAAGATACATGCTAGTGGTATCGTTGAAACTGACAAAGGTAAAAAGTCTAATATAAAGGCAGAAGTTGGTGATACTCTTTTACAAGATGTTCAAAGTAGAGAGGTGTTTATAAAGAAGAAAGCACCTCGTAACCCTCCTAAATCAAAAGATAAAAAAGAGATAGATGAAGATGTTATCTTAGATGATATGCAAGATAAAGAGGAAGAGATAGATGAAGAGTAGATTTGGAATTTTTGCCATTTGGTCTTTTTTGTTTTCATTTTTAACTCTTAAAGTTGTTGATGATGATGGTGCAGGTGGTGGAGATGATACTTCTTCTGATACTGATGGAGATGATACTTCTTCTGATGCTGATGATACTTCTTCTGATACTGATGGAGATGATACTTCTTCTGATGCCGATGATACTTCTTCTGATACTGATGGAGATGATTTAAAACAGACGGTTGCAGAACTCAAAGAGTATATAGCTGCTCAGGAGCAGGACAAGTTGATAGCTAGTGCTGTTGAAACTATACAGAGTCGTTATGATGATTTTGATATAGGTAAGATTGAAGAGCATCTAAAAGAGATGGCTAAAGATAACCCACAAGAAGCAGAGCAATATAACAATCCTGTTGGTTGGGAACTTCTTTGGAGTAGAGAGTTTGCTACAAAAGATGTTGTAAATGATGAGTTTAACTTTGGTCGAGGTGATGGAGCTGAGAACAGAGATAAAGAGTTTGAAGATAAACTTGCTAAAGGTGAGTTGTTAAGTGTTGATGAACAATCACACTTTTTAAATTAAGGAGAGTAGATGCAGGGATTGGTAAATCTGAAAAGTTGGGGTGGTGGTCAAGATGACCTCTATGAGAAAATAGCAAAGTTAGGTGCTGTAGATACACCTTTTTTTAGTGCTATAAATAAGTATATGCCTAGTAGAAAGGCTGAGAGATGGAAAGGTCATAGTTGGAGATATGAAGATATGCCAACTGGTAAATCTAGTGCTGGTTTTCTTGGTGGTTCTGCACCAGCTGAGGCTGAGAGCTGGGGCTATAGTAATTCTCTTAATCATTATGAAATTTTTAAAGATACTTATGGGATTGAGGGAAGCATGGAAGATGCTCAAAATGTTGAGGGTAAAGCTGAGTTAGCAAGACAAAAAACAATGGCAGCTATAAATCATAGACTTACTATAGAGCGTTCACTTTTCGCACTTGATCAAGCACCTGTTCAAGAGGACAAAGCTAATGATGTAGCTGGTCGTATGGGTTCACTTGATCATTGGTGTGTTACAGAGAACACAATCGATGCAGATGACAATATTATGAGTGACACTTTACTTAGAAATTTTGCAAAAATAGGTGGTACTGATAAGGGTATGCCTGTTACTCATATCTATGTTAATGATTTGGTTAAAGACCAGATTGATGATTTGTTTAAAGCACAAGTTCGTCGTGGTGCTGGTGGTAAGGTTGTTGAGTTCCCTAACTATACTGAGGTTAAAAATCTTGCTTATAGTCCAAATATAAAGATTGTTTACTCTCGTTTTGTTGAGCAGGGTTTAATGTTTGGTGTAAATATGCCATCACTTGCATTTGTTTACCAAAGACTAACAAAAGATGAAGAGTTAGGAAGAGTTAAAGATGCTGTTGAAAAAGAGATAATTACGGAAGCTACTTTAAGAGTTAATAACCCTTTTGCTGTTTGTAAGATGGAAAACATAAAAGTTTAACTATGACTTATGGCACTTTTAAAACACATCTAAATGCTTTACTCTTGAGTGATAGAACTAAGGGTGATGATGCGTTGCTTTTACCTTTGTTGCGACAAGCACTTAATGCAGTTGCAATAGAATGTTTTGCTTTGAGTTTAGTTAGTGATGATAGTGCAGATGATATTTTAATAGCTTTAAACAAAGAGGGGCAATTTATAAGAGTGCCTCTCTTACCTGAAAATGATGATGATTTTATAGATATAGATGAATCTTTATGTTTAGCTGTTGTTAATGTTGTTGCTAGTTATATAGCTAAAGACAAAAGTGTTATGGTTAAGTGTTTAGCACGAGCAAATGAGTTTATGCATAATTATCGTTGGACTTTATATCGTGCCATGGAGAGTGATGATGTATAGAAATGAGAATATAGACAAAATGCTTAAAGTGCATGGTTTTAAAAAACCATATTGTGCCACTAATGCTATTGGTGGTGCAAGTTATGATTTTGATGTAGATTTTATACTCATTTTAGATAGGTATTTAGCTGGTGAAGTTTTTGAGATAAGTAGGTCACACCAGCAGTTTATAAATGGTTATCTAAAGTGGGCTGATGAAGATGGTAATAACAATTTAGCATTTAAAAATCTTGACAGTTTACTTTTTGGAGTTGTTGAGAGTTTAGATCCTAATTCACAAGCTGTTGATGAGATATTTAAAGAGGTTGATTTTAAAGCTGAGGCTATTAGTATTGTTGAAGCACTTGGTTCTTTAGAGAAGTTGAAATCAGATACTCAGAGCATAGTTGATGATGGTGTCGCATTAGCTATAGAAAAAGCTAAGAAAACGGCACTTATTTTAAGTTAGGGGTCAAAAAGATGTCAAAAAAAAGTTTTGTTTCAATGGTTGTGGATATAGCTAATGTTAAGTATCCAAATATGTTAGAGATATATAAGAAGCTTACAGGTGAAGAGTTTAGTGCTGGTGGTAGTGTTGTTGTTGATAAGCCTAGTGGGTGTATGGGTGATTGTGATGATAATATTGTTGATGATGTTGTGGAGGTTGATTATTTTGATGGTATCAATGTTGATTATAGGGATAAGGTCTTACCAAATGGTTATGGTGTAGTTTATGACCCAGCTAGTATAAAAACGGTTGCAGTTCAAGAGAGTTATCTTGTTAGTGCCATAGTCACGCATAAAGAGAGTGGTGATACACATAGGTATGATTTTGTGGAAACAGCTTACCCAGTAGTTCAAACACATGACAAGTATGGTCGTGAGTTTTATGATATGTCTGATGTTAGTGATAGTGAGTGTAAGACTATAAAGCTTCGTGAAAACAAGAGGTTTGTAAAGCCAAAAGATGATGATGAAGATGTTATAGTTATGTCAGCTTATCAAGAGGTTTTAGGTCGTGCTTATGTTGGTAGTGAGGGTTTAGAGTATTGGGTCCAAGAGTTAAAATCTAAGGGTTGGGATGATGATACTTTAAAACTTGCTATAGCTAATGCTTCACTAGAAGATAATTTATGTGTACTTGCATCATCTAAAGCTAGGGATTGGCTAGAAGTAAATTACCCTAACTTTTCAAAAGAGGTTAGTGTTACAAGTAGGGTTAAATACTTTTTACCTGATGGTTACAGCATCACTTTTGAACCAGCTGATGTAAAAAGAGAATACGAACTAAGTAGTTATGTTGTTAATGCTACTGTTGTAAATAATTCTAATGGTGAAAAGAAATTATATACATTTAATGAAGCTTCTATAGTTATAGATGTTTTTGATGGTGTAGATGTTTTTAACAGAACCAACACACCTAGTGATGCAGTTTATGATGTTGAGTTTGCTCCAGCTGATAAAAAGAGTAGAACTATTGACACACAAGTTTATGATGTTAAAGCTAAGGTTACTCATAAGTTGAGTGGTAAGAGCAAGGTGTTTACTTTTAGTGAAACTATACAAGCAAAAGAGGCTGAATATAGTGCTGATGGTAGGTTTAAGTTGTATTTTGATGAGGAGTTACCATCTGATGATGAGTGTATAAAAGCACAAGGGTTATCAGGTGGTTATATCAGAATTGATACTACTGATACTACTCAAAAGATGGTAGCTAAAGCATATAAAGATGTTCTAGGTCGTGAGTATATAGGTAGTGCAGGTTTTGCATACTGGTATGATGAAACTATTAGGGTTGGATATACACAAGCAGTTTTAAATGAAACTATTGCATTTGGTGCATTGGGTCATGGTGGTTGTTCTGTTATGGTTGCAAAAGCAAAAAATTATCTAAAAAGTGTTGGTTTTAGCATAGATAATACAGGTGTTTATAAGGATGAAACTAACTATGTAAAAATAGCAAATGCTTGGAGTGAAAGAGTTATCGATAGAGCTTCATATACAGAAAATTATACAGAAAATTGTGTTATGAGATGTTACTGGTGGGCTGGTGGAGTTAGTGAATGGTCTGGTTGTGGTCAGTCACATACGGACACTTGGGGTGATGCTACAAAGACTAATTATCAGGGTGAGTGTCCAGATAGTCCTAAAACAGTTAAAGTTAGTAAAACTAGAACTATACCAGCAACATATAAAACTATAAATCATGCAGCTGTTTATGAGTGGCAAACTTCTAAAAAATATAGTTATAGGTTTTAAAGATGTTAGATACTGTAACTAAGCTAGATACTGTAGGTAAAGAGGTTGCACTTGTTGGGATGATACTTTTTAATCAAACTACAGAGGTTGTTAATGTAGGTTTGTTTTTAAATAGGGTCGGAGTGAGAACACAGTTTGCAGAGGTTGAGATGCAACCAAAAGAGGATAGGTTTATATCTCATAAACTTTTTTTAAGAGATGGTAGTTTTGTTGAAGTTGATGGTGATGTGAATGTTCTTTACTCGGTAAGCATTGATGATAAGTAGTTTAAGAAGTGGAACTATAAGCACCTCTTTAAACTTGGTGGAAAAGCTAGTTATAAAGAATGATGTTGAGTTTAAAAAAGATTTGAGGGTTGATGGTGTTGTTAGCGATAAAAACACCATGACCTCAGAAGAGTATGAAAAGATAAAAAAGGAGATTTTATGCCAGAAATAAGTGATAGTGAGGTTTTAAGAAGACTTTTTAAAGATATGAAAGAAGCTATAGCTACCTCTCAGGTAGAAACAATAAAGATTCTTAAAAGCGAGATACAAACATCTCAGAAAGAAACTCTTAGGGCTATAAAAGATGAACTTCGTGGTTATAGTGATAATCTTGAAGGTATAAAATCTGTTGTTGTTGATAATGGTACTAAAAAAGAGGAACTTGGCGAGATACTAAATACTTTAAATTCAAATATTTTAAATTTACAAAAGTTTTTACAGAGGTTTATTAAAGAGGATTCTTAGAGATTATTTAGGTGATTTCTAAGGAGTTCTCCATATAGCTTGACGAAGCTAAAACAAACTAAGGAAAGATTTATGGCTGAAGAGTTAAAGACATTATCTCAAGAAGAGATAGATAGTAAAAAAGAGGCTCAGGCGATTCTTGAGGCTCAGAATGATGTCAAGATAGTAGAACTGGGTGAGAAGCCAGTATCTACAGAGGTAGCGATAACAAGCATAAAGATAGCTGACCCTAAAGAGGTTTCATTTGTTGGAGTTGATGGTACTGAGGAAGCTGACAGTTTAGATGCTTACAACAAACCAGCTGAAACTTTAGCTAAGAGTATCAATGAAAATACAGTTGGTTTTCAAAAAGATATACAAGAAACTTTTAACCAGTTTGGTAAAGAGGTTGTTAGTGCTAACTCAAAAATCAGAAAAGATGCAAATGTTGGTTTAGCTAAACTTTACGATAATATCTTAGCACTTCAATCAGCACACAATGCACAAGAGAAAAAGTTTGCTGCACTGGATGAAGTTTATCAGACAGATATTGATGTAAGTGAGAGAACTGCTAAAATCATTGAGATAAACAAAGAGTTTGCTGGTGTTAATACTGATTTTTTTGATAACTTTAAAGCTATTGTTGAGAGAATCAACAAAACTGAGGTTACTACAAATAGAAAGTTTGTGATAGATACAAGTAGTGGTACTGCTAACTTCAATCTAAGACTGAATGATTTGGGTGAGTTTTCAAGTGGTGATGATTATATAGCTAAGATAGAGAGTGTTAGTGCTAGAAATGTTGATGCATATATATCTAAGGTTGATGGTGATGGTTTTGACATAGAGCTTATCTCAAAGAGATTTATTCTTGAAAAAGCACACAATGCAGAGGTAGAGCCAGTTACTGTTGTTATCTCTATATCGCACATGATTAAAGAGCCATTTGTTATAGGTGATGGTGTTGGTATAAATAAAGAGGTAACTGAATAATGCTTTTAGAAAAAATGCAAGAAGCCCAAGAGGGTTCAACATTTAAAGATGCAACAACTGGTGAGATAAATATATCAGCAGTTGCAGCATCTGTTTTGGATGATATGGTTAAAGCTGGAAAGATGAGAAAATGGAAAGAGGGTGATTTAACAAAAGCATCTGTTCTTAATGCTCATAATAAGGTGTTTTTTGAGGAGATGCTTAAAGTAGCAGAGCAAAATGACAAGGTTGTTACTGAGAGTAAAAAGTTAATAGCAAAAGGTGAAGAAGCTGTTGATAAAGCTATATCTAGTATTGCTGTACCATCTGTAGAGTTTATGTTAAAAGATGAGGGCGATACTAATTTCTCTCAGTTAGAGTTTAATCTTGCTGATACTAATATTGAATTTAATGATGTTGATTATCTTGAAGTCGTTACAACTGGATTAAACTTTACAAATAACTCATATATGTATATGTATGCATTAGATAGTTCTAAAAATGTTTTATCTGGCTATATGGGATATACACAACATAGACTTTATGGTTCAACAAGTAGAAATGCTGAAGCTTCGCATAACTCAAACAACAGTTATATTTGGTTTCCAACTCAAAGTGAGATTTGTGATAAAGATTATGGATATTATGGTGGTGGTGTGAACATGGAGATAAAAATACCTATTCGACCGATGAATCGTAATGGCTATAAAGGCAATGGTGTTATCTCTTATGTATGTAGTGGTTGGGATACATCTTGTTCTACTTATCCACAAAGACAGACAGGGCAATGGTCTAACTATTCTAATCAATCGGCTTGGCGTAAAAATATATACGGGATTAGATTATGGGGTAGTAGTAATTTTTATAATGGAACTGTAAAAGTGGTTGTGCATTTTAAACCTAAGAAAGTAGGAGAGTAATTTATGTTTAAATCTTTAAATGGTAAGAAAGTTAAAATGAGTAGTCAAGAGATAGAGGAGTTAGATGAGTTTCAAGCTAATCTAACCACTACAGATAGTGTAAGTGAGTTTGAAACAAAACTAAATGCATTTAGATACCAAAGAGATGTTTTGTTATCTGAGAGTGATTGGACACAAACAGTTGATAGTCCTCTTAGTGTTTCAAAAAAGAAAAGTTGGGCTAAGTATCGTCAAGAGTTGAGAGATTTAACAAATAATATTGATGATGGTACAGATTTTGATGCTTTAGAATTTCCAGTTAAACCGTAAGTTTTAAAGTGATGAACAACTCTATACTTGCATACTTATCTGTTTCATTTGTTTTAGGTTCTGCTATAGCTTTAGTTACTAGGGCTTGGCATCTTCTTAACAATACTAAAAAGATAAAAAAAAATAAGCAGGGAAAAATCTGCTGGTGGTTTGAAGTTGCTTATGGGTTCGTTGGTTCTCTTATTGGTGGTTTTGTTGCAGTTGTTGGTTTTTTGATAGCTGGGCATTTGGGTGTTGAAGACCAAATATATCAAGTAGCGATAGCTGGTAGTTTTGCAACTGCTGGTGGTGAGATATGGTTGCTTTTACAAAAAAAAGTGATGACAATGGCACAGAGGTTAGAAAAAAATGAAAAAAAATAACTTTGAGATAGTTATAGACAAAACACTATCGCATGAGGGTGGTTATGTTAATGACCCTGATGACGCAGGTGGTGAAACAAAGTTTGGGATAAGCAAGAGAGCTTATCCTAGCATAGATATAAAAAGTCTTACACGAGATGAAGCAAAGGCTATTTATAAGCATGATTATTGGGATAGATGTCGGTGTGATGATATAGATAATATAAATGTTGCATCTTCTATATTTGACTTTGGTGTTAATGCTGGAGTTCGCATGAGTTGTAAACTAGCACAAGCTGTTAGTGGTGCTGTTGTTGATGGTGTGATAGGCAACAATAGTGTAACTTTAATAAACTCTCTTGATAGTGAGCTTTTTTTAAGTAAATTTGCACTTGCTAAGATAACGAGATATGCAGAGATATGCAAAAGAAACCCTAAAAACAGAAAGTTTTTTTATGGCTGGGTAAAGAGAGCTTTAGCATGATTGATTTTTTAGGATTAGCTAAGGTTGTTGGTGATGTGGTTGATGAAGTTTATACATCTGATGAGGAGCGATTAGAAGCTAGTAATGAGTTAGCAAAGGCTAATAATCTTCATAAGCTTGAAAGTAAGAAGTTAGATATAGAGCTACAAAAGAGTGAAGATATAGCCGTGACTACACGATGGCAGAGTGATTCAGTTGCTGGTGTTATCTCACGGACTGCACGACCTTTAACTCTTCATGCTATGAGTTTTTTACTTTTTGTTATGGTTTTTGGTGCTATGATGAATTTTATAGTGCCAGAGTCGTATGTGGTTCTTGTTCAAACTTTGGTGATGACTGTTTATGTTGCTTATTTTGGTTCTCGTGGTATTGAGAAAGCTCAATCAATCAAAAAAGGTTCTGATAATAGGAGTGCTGTTTAATGGGTTCACATATACTTAATGATGATGAGTTTGAAGAGTATGAGAGGTTAAAAACCTCTCAATCTCTTCATGATGATGAGATTGTAAAAAAAGATGATGAGATAGTGGAACTTAAAGCTTCTAATACAGCTTTAAGTAAAACCATACAAAACAAAGATAGTGAGTATGCAACTATACAAGATGAGCTAAGTGATGCATATAAAAATGTTGAAGATGTAGAAAAAGAGTTTGAAAAGTATAAAGCACAAATAGTTGCTTTGGAGCAGATAACACCTAAAGATTTTACAAAAAGATATAAAACACTTTATGGTGAAATCGTTGATGGTACTAAAGATACAGCATTTTACAAAGAGATGATAAAAAATATTAACGATAGCTTTGCAAACTATACCATTACAGATGAGGAAAAGATACAGTTACTTACTAACTCTATGATAGGTATAGTGAATGGTGTTACTCAAAATGCTATGAGTACGGCTTTACAGGTGTTAGACAAAGAGATAAAAATATCTTTAGAGCTAAAAACTTTATGGGCTGAGAGTGATTTAAAAACTGCACAGATTAAGGTTCAAAAAAATCAAGCTAAAGTTATGTTGGCTGATGAAGTTTATAAAAAGACTCAAGAGAAGACACTAAGAGAGAGTGTGACTGACAATAGACTTATAAAATCTTTAGATTCACAATCTGAGATGATAGGTACTATCGGTGCTGGTGGTTTAGTTCCTAGTGAAACTATGTTTAAAAACTTTTATAAGTTAAATAATCTACTTTTACTAAACTCAGATATAAACCTAAGTGAAGATGTATCGGTGAGTAAATAATGACTTCTAAAACTCATAGAAAATTAAAGAGAAAGAAAAAGCTTCAAAAACTTCAAGTAGCTAAAAGAATAGCTACAAATGGTGTCTTGTCTTTAGATATATCACATATAGAATTTGTTGTTGAGAAGTTGGGTGATGAGTGGAATAATACTATAGACATTAAAAAATACTACTTGATGGTTTTAACTAACCCTAATTATTTAAAATTAGGGGTTGTTAAAAAAGGGGTCATAGTCAGTTTTTTTATAGTTCAGATAACAGATGAAAAGAGTGGTGTTTTTGTGGATAGTTGGAGTTATAAAAGAGCTAATAGGTTAGGTTTATACAAACTTGCTATGGATTGTTTTAACTCTACATCATTAGCAAAACCTTTTAAACTTTGGTTTATGGGTGGTTCTTACGGAAGTATGTTCGTTAATCAAGCACTAGGTGATGTAGAGTTAAGAGAAGACTACTTTATGATAAAGGATGACTAGATGGGGTGTGGTGTACCTATAGTAGATGACATAATAGATGCAGTAGTAGATGTTGTTGCTTCTATCGTAAATGCTATTGTAGATTTTGTTGTGAGTGTTGTAAATGTTATATCAAAGGCTTTTAAGTCTATTGGCAACCTTATAAGTAAAGCTTGGGCTAGTATAAAAGAGTATATAGTTGAGATAGTTGCTGTTGTTCTTATAATCATTGCTGTTATATTTCAGCAGTATTATCTTGTACCTTATATATCTGAATATGCTGGTGCTATTACGGCTGCTGCATATTCAGCAGGTATAACTTCAAGTTTTGGTCTTATGAGTGTTTACTGGGCATCTTATGCGATTATGTATGTTGTTAGTGGTGAACTTCTTGATGGTATGACAGATATGGCGATAAGCACTATGATAGGTGGTGTCGCACTCTCTATGCTTTCATATCAAAGAGAGGCTGCAAATGTAGGGTTTATGAACTCTTTGCTTGATGGTAGCATATTTGACTGGTTAGCTGGTGGTGAAAACCATAATGCAGTTTTTGCAGGTGGCACTCTTTTTTCATCTACTGGTATGCTGGAGAGAGATACTAAAATGTTTGGTAATATTCCTAGCACTTATACTGACTTAACCCCTTTAAAAAGGGAGGTTTTTTTAAATAACTTTGCAGGTGGTAATCTTTTTAATGGTCGCTTTGCAGGTAGTTCTAACTATAAACCTTTCAATGGTATAGAGATGGATATAAGTTATTTTTGACAAAATCACAAAAAAAACTAAATATAGTAAATAAAAAATAAAGGTTAAAATATGTGGGAATGGCTAAAAAATGCTGATAATCTTTCAAGCATAGCAAAGATAGGTGGTGCTGTTGGTAGTGGATATGCTGCGATACAGCAAAGTAAATCTGCAAAAGGTATCTTAGATATGCAAAAGAGGTCTTTTGCAAGAGAGGAAAAAGCACTAAGTCAAACTCAGTTAAATCTTGACAATGCAGTAGATAGTGTTTATGCAAAGAAAAAGAAAAAACCAACATTAGCATTAGGATATTAAAATGATGAAGCACAGAACAGCTATAGACTCCTCTTTGGTATCTAAAATCGGTGGTACAGGTGTAGCACTTGCAGGTATAGGTAAAGCAGTAGATAGTGATATACAAACAAAGAAAGTAGATGCTGCTAATGCAGCTGCACTTGATTTAAAGACAAAGGCTGTAAATAGCACGATACGAAGAACTAAAGCAGTTACAGATAGAGAAAATAAGGCAGATATAAAAAAAGAGAAGAAGCGAAAAGCAAAAATACTATCTATGAGAAACTTTTTAAGTAAAGAGTATAAAGTAGATACATCACAGTATAGTGATGATGATATAGAATTTAATGGTGATAGAATTGAAAAAATCTATAAAGATAAGACATCAAGAAAACAACCTGCTTTTTACAATACAAATGATGGGATAGTTATGGTTTATGCAGATGAGAACAATAAACCAGTTACAAAACTTGCTTTTAAATCGTCTTCTGAAAAAGATGAAAAGTTTGAAAAATGGGCAGATGATAAGGTTCAAGTAGATCCAAGAAGTGGTTTATATGATGCAGAAGAGTTATATCAATACAATGGTAAAGGTAGTTACTATGCTTCTAAAAAGACTTTTGAAGAAGCCCAGCAGGTGCAAAGAGCTAAGAAAACAGCTAAGTTGAAATTATAGTAATGTTTTTTTTAGAGAAAATTAGATAATATCTCATTTCATTTAGGTTGGTTCTGTATAAATCTAAGTGTTGTTCGTTCTTTTATTTTTATATAGATGCAATAAAAGTTTAATTTTTTGTGATTTTTGAACATTGGATGTGGTGTTAGAGTCTAGCGACTTGAGGAGTTCAAAACACGGAGTATTAAGTATAATGGAACTGTTTATTTTAATAGTTAATTTTATATGGAGTATAGCTCAGATAATAGTTTATTTTACGAAGTAACTTTATCTGAACTGATTAAACTAGAGTTGCCTTTGCACGGCTAAACTAACCTTTGCTTGGTTAGAATAAAAGCAGAGTAAATTTTGGATAGGTTCTTTTTATATGCCCTTATAAGTGAACCGTAGTTGATAATGACTTCAAATTTCTCTATATAAAATAATAACACACAAAAATAAAAATAAAAATAAAATCTTTCAAAAAATACTACTCTTTTTATAAATTAAGTTTTAAAGTGACAAAATAACAACTATTCTAAAATAAAATAATGTATATTTTACATTAGGATTATTTATGAATATAGGCGAAATATTATCTCAGGATGAAATTTTAACTTTACAGGGTGAGGGAAAAACTGATAAAGAGATAAAAGATGTAGCTAGATTAAGACTAAACACTCCAAAACCTCCAAAGAAAAAAACAATAGCTGATAAAGCTAGAAATTATATAAAAAATTCAGATGATACTGGTGCTAAGTTTTTGCGAGGTGCAGGAACTGTTGGTCTTCGTCTTGGTGCTGTTGCTGATTGGGGTGCTGAAAAAGTTGGACTTGACTTAGTTGATGATAAGAAACTAGACCATACTCTTAACCTTTTCGAGAAGAAGAAAGAGCAAACATCACGGGCTGGTTTATCTCCTGAGAGGTTATTAGAGTTAAAACAGCTTGATGAGCAAAGTCAGAGTGCTACAGGTGTTTGGGAAAATGTTAAGGCTGGTGTAGTTAAAGCAGTTGATGTTGGTTCTCATCCTAGTGAATGGACTGTTCAAGGTGTAACAGAGGGTGTTGGTGACCCTACAAACCTAATAAGTTTAGGTTTTGGTGGTCTTGCTGCTAAGTTTGGTACATCTTTAGCTACTAAAGTTATTTATGGTGGTGCAGGTGGTGCAGTTGAGGGTGCAGTTGTAACAAGTGCAACTGAGTATGCAGTTGAACGAGGTCGTGGTCATAGTGAAGATGAAGCAACAAAAGTAGCTATACAAAGTGGTGCAGGTGGTGGTGCAGCAGGTTCAGCATTTGGTTCAATGGGTGGTGCTTTTAGTCATAAAACTGTAAAAGACAATATTAAAACAACATCAAATGAATATCATAATGATATTGAAAGGGATATTTTAAACAATCCTTTGCTTAATGATGAGGAAACAACAAAGGCTACTAAACACTCAAAAGTTGATGATAAATACAAAAGTGAAACTGTTAATGTCAAAGAAACTACTCAACCAAAAGACCCTAATTTTATCTTAGTGCATGAAAACTTACCAGCATTAGCAAATGAACTTGTTGAAGCTGAGATAGTAGAACCTGATGCTATGAAAGAGATAACACACAAAGCTACTAAGCAGATAGCAGATGATGTAAAAGTTGCAGGTTATCATGGATGGGCTGAGAGTGTTGGTCAGCATATAGTAGAAGCTATAAATGCTAAGGCTATAAACAAAGTTAATGAAGTAGAACAAACAGCTAAGAGTGTTCGTTCACAAGAAAAGGTTTTGATAGAGCAACTTATACAAGATGGTGTTAAACCAACAGAAGTTAAAAAGCATTTAAACTCTACATTAGTACCTAGTGAAGATGAAGTAAAATATACATTTATCATCAACGATGGTCGTGCGATTGAGAATCGTTTTGCTGGGGCAAGACTAAAAGAATATCTTTATGAAGCTATACAAAAAGAGCAGTTTAAAAAAGATGAACTAAACTCAATGCTTCTTGAAGCTGGGGCAAATGACGAGTTAGCAAAAGTAGCAAGTGATAGTTATGCATCTAAAGATATAACTATGTTTGATGATTTTATGGTAAAGAAACTACAACTTGCACAAGAGCATGACAATGCTAAAACTATAGAATCAGTAAAAAGTAAATTAGATGTAGATAATATTGATTTAATATCTAAACAATATCATAATAATATTGAAATAATATCTAATAAGCTGAAAGAACATCCAAGATATGATGAGCTTATAGAGTTTACAAAAGAGTTATCATCTACAGATAGTGTTCATCCTAAGAGGTTGTTGAAAAAATCATCTAGGTATGATAGTGCTTTGTATGAACCTAATTATGCACATGGTTTTTCCTTAACTAAAGCTAAAGTTCAACGGATACAAAAAGGTACAGCTACTAAAAATGATTTAGCAGATTTGAAAAATGATTTAGGCATAATGGAGCAAGACCAAAGGTTTAATACTCCAGCTTATAAAAGTATTGTTGATTTTAACAAGAAGATTAAGCAAGAAGACCCACAGAGATATGAGGCTGAATTAGCAGAAGCTGATGCAGTTTTTGGAAATGAAGAAACGGAGAATATACAATATGACACAGATAGACCAAGCATACTGGAACGAGATAGCAAACACGCAGAACTTGACTTGCAAATGGAGCAAGATAGTGTTCTCAATGACACCACAAGAGATAGTGAAGTACCAGGACAAAGTGACCAAAGAGATAGAACAAAATCTACACTTTCAGAGCAAGACGATAACAGCTTATCTGGAGGTGTTTCCTCTTCTAATAGAACGAAAAGCGATAACAGCTTACATCAACGAAACGAAACAGATAAATCTAAGACAAGTGTTAGTGGAGATAAACTCGATAACAGAAGCGATAGAGCTGATGAAGCTAGAACACAGACTGACAACGACACAAGTGGAGGAGTTAAAGCAGATGTTAATACACCCTCAAACGACACAAACTCTAAGACTGATAATGTCAAGAACTCTACCACAAGTGGACTAGACCTAGCAGAGAAGTTAAAACTACAAGAGATAGCAGAAGAGTATGAGGTTGTTGAAGCTGATGCAGATAACATCGCTTTAACTCTACCTATACAGCTACCACATCAACAGACAAATACCCTCAAAGCTGAAACAAGATTCTTTATAAAAAACAAAAAAGGGATGTTATTTACAGATGGTACAGGAACTGGAAAAACCTATACTGGTTTAGGTATAGCAAAAAGGTTTGAAAAAAAAGGCAAAAAAAACATACTTATAGTTACACCAACTGATAAAAAAGTTAAAGACTGGATTGGTGATGCTCAAAATCTTCGTATGAAACCTACACAGCTTAAAGGTGTTAATGACGCTGGAGATGGTACAGTTGTAACTACTTATGCTAATTTTTACCAAAACAAAGCTTTACTTTCTCGTGATTTTGATTTAGTGATTTATGATGAGTCACATTATCTTATGCAAAACAATCGAGGGGAAGAAACAGCCTCTACTAAACAGCACTTTGCTATAACAAATGGTAGAGATTATGAGATAACACAACGAGCTGAGAGTAGAGTTATACCTGCTGATATATTGGATTTTGAAACATTTAATAATATGAACGAGTCTTTAAATGAAAAATTTGATATTGCTGGAAAGATACTTTTTCATAAAGATATAGAAACTCTTGCTGACTTAGATAAACATTTACAACAGCATCGCATAGAATTAAGTGCGAAGCAAAAAAGGGAACTTTTTAATAGAGCTATAACCCAGAAAGACAAGCAACAAGCATATTTTGAAGCAAAAAGAGAGATGGCAGATGAAATAGATGAAGAGATAGCTAGACTAAAATCTTCTGATATTAAAGTAGTTTTTCTTAGTGCTACACCATTTAAGGGTCATTTTAACCTCCGTTATGCGATGGGTTATCTTTTTGATGTTGCTCGTGAAGATGGGATGAGTTACAATAGTGGTAGTGGTGAGCAAAGATTTTTCATAGAAAATTTTGGTTATAAAATGAGATACAACAAGCTTACTAAACCTGATGCAGAGATTGATGTGTCACTTATGGAGAGAAGATTCGCAGATAGTCTTAAAACTGATGGTGCATTGAGTGGTTACACTATCATAGGTGACAAAGATTATTCTCGTGAATTTGTCAAAGTTGGTCATAATGAAACTGACAAAATGGGTCGAGCATTGGATGCTGTTTTTGATTTTAAGAGTAAGAAGTATGATGAGCTTAGTAAATATGTTCGTCATAGATTTTGGGATTATTTAGAATCTAATCAGATGTATGAGGCAATGAAAGCTAAATACTCTATACCTATGCTTAAAAAACATATACAAGCTGGTCGTCAAATAGTCGTTTTTCACAAGTACAATCAAACATCTACAACTCAACCTTTTAAGTTTGATAACTATTCTTATACTGTTAATTCTTTTGGAAGACCTACCAAACACAGTTTAAATGTAGATACAAAAGCACTAGAACAATGGGGTGAGTTTAAAAAAGAGTTTGCTGATGTAGTAGATATAAAAGGTTTTAATAGTGTAATATATACACTTAAAAAAGAGTTTGGTGATGATGTTGTTTTGTTTAATGGTTCAATCGCTAATAAGGTTCGTTCTAAAAATGTAGATGATTTTAATAGTGGTCAAAAGAAAATAATAGTTATACAAGAACAAGCTGGTAAAGAGGGTATAAGTTTACATGACATAAAGGGTGATGCTCAAAGGGTTCTTATAAATATGGCTTTACCTTATGACCCTATTGCAGGTATTCAGATAGAGGGGCGTACATTTCGCATCGGTGTAAAATCTGATGCTATATATCAATACCCTATACTTGGTTTTAAGCTTGAAGAGTGGCAATTTGGTACAGAGATAAATAAACGATTAGGTACTACAGAAAACTTATCTTTAGGAAGTGATGCAAGAGCATTAGCCGACACTTTTAAAGAAAGCTTTTTAAACTCTATAGATGAAAGTGAAGCACATCTTTCTACTGGTAAGGGTGGTAAGGTTAGAGATAGAACACTTGTAGAGCTTAGTGCATGGGAGATAGCTAAGAGTGACTACTATTCTAATGCTAAAAAAACTTCACGAAATAAATCTAGTGAGGGTATAGATTATTTTGCAACACCTGAACCATTAGGGTTTAAGATGGTTGAATGGGCTGACATACTTGCAAATGATGATGTTCTTGAACCCTCAGCTGGTCATGGTGCTATTGCAAGGTATTTTCCATCAAATAGTAAAAACAAAATGATAGAGTTAAGTAGTGAACTTGTTGGAAAGCTTAGTTTAAGAGCCAAAGGTGAGATAATAAACTCTCGTTTTGAAGACCACAACATCATCAACAAATATGACACTATTGTGATGAACCCACCTTTTGGAACTGCTGGTAAGATGGCTATGGAGCATTTAGACAAAGCATATAAACATCTTAAAGATGGTGGTCGTGTTGTAGCACTTATACCTGATGGTGCTTCTATGCAAAAACGGCTTAACAAATGGTTGTATGCAGAAGATAAAGATGGTAAATTAACTAATGATGCCTCTTTGAGTGCAGAGGTACTTTTACCATCATCTACATTTGAAAGAGCTGGAACTAAAGTTATAGGTAGGGTTGTTGTGATAGACAAAGCACCAGCTGATTTTACAAAAACCATAGATTTAAGAGATTCTAAGGATAACAAAGAGTTCTTTTCAAGATTAGAGCATATTTCACTACCAAATAGAAAGAAAAAAGATACAGATGTAAGCATAGATGAGCTTTTAGATGATAGTTCTATAAAAGTTATAGAAGATATAGACACTCGTGATGATAGCACTATATATGTTGCAAAGCTTCAAAAACAGTTAGATAAAGCTGAGTTTAACAAAGCTAAAGAGTTAGCTACAACACTAGGTGGCTACTGGAGTCGGTTTAAAAGTGGTTTTATCTTTCCTACAAAAGAAAAAGCAGATAGTTTTAAAAGTGAGGGGTGTTAAAGATGGGTTGCAAGAGAAAAAAGTTACAAGAACGATTAGATAAAGTTTTGGGTGAGAATCCTTTAAAAGCTAGTGATGAAGAGTTTAAGAAAGCTTTGAGTCTAGTTGAAGAATATTTAAAAAAACCTCTTGATAGTGAGTCTAAAGGGGTTCTTGAAGTATTTGGAGGGAAAAAGAAAATATCTGAGATTAAAAGGGATGATTTAGATGCACTAGGTGAATATGTAGAAAATATATCGATAGAGAAAGGTTGGCACAAAAAGAGTAATGGAAAAGGCAAAGGTGCTATGCACATTTTAGTAAGACACTATGGTGAAAATAAAAATGGTAACATAGATTTTATAGATTTAATAGAGATAAATAAAATTATAAGAAGCAGTGAACCTTATTCAAGCAATGGTAAACATATTTATGAAAAAGAGATAGACGGCAATAGATACCGAGTCGTTGTTGGAACAGATAAAGATAAACACTCAGTTATATCTTTTTATACAAATAAGAAAAAGAGGGGTATGGTGCATGATGCCCAATCTCCTCATAATGAGGCTCGTCCCTCTTCTAATAAAAGTATAGGAAAAGGAGGCTTTATATCTGCTGATATATTTAATGTACCTTATGAGAAGTACAAAAACTTTTTAGATAGAAATGTAGATAAAGGTTTTGCATGGGTAGGTGAAAATATCTTTGAGAGACTTAATGAGAAGTTTGATAAGCATAATTTACTAACGAACTCTAAGGCTCAAAAGGAGATGCATAACATAGTAAAAGACTATGAGATAGAGTCTAACGATATTGTTGGTAGAGCTAATCATTTAGTCGAACAGTTACAAAAACTACAAAAGAGTGATAGTGAGAACTTAGTTAAAGCATTGAATGGTGATATAGACCCTTATGAGCTTAGTGATAGTAACAGAGAGATATATAAGAAGTTTAGAGCAACGATAGATAAAAATGCTAAAGATTTAGTTGAAGCTGGTGCTTTAAAAGAGGATTATGTACTAGATGATTATGTTAAGAGATTTTACAAAGAACATCTTGATAAGAAGAGTGCATTTGCTAAGATGTTTCATAATAAGCGATTTGTAAAAAGAAAAAACCTTACTTATGATGAGAGGGTAGCACTTGGGATGATAGAAGATGCATCATTTGTGATACCAAAGACAATAGCAGCACAAAGAACACAACTACTAAAAGCCAACACACTTAAAGCACTTGCTGATAAGTTTGCACAAGATGAAGAGTTTGAGGGTAGTGTAAGGGTTTCAAATGAAACTAATGGTGGTGGTATATATAGATATGGTGCATTAGCTGGTAAGTATGTTAGAGCAGATATACTTAGAGCTGTTGATGATGCACAACTTGGAGGGAACACCATGAGTGAACTTGCTCGTGGTTGGTTTGGTTTAGTGGACCATATAAAAGTGAATGTAACTGTTAAGAACCCTGTAACTCATCTGTATAATATAGGTTCAAATATATTACTTGCATCTCTTAATGGTGATTTAGTTCATCTAGGTAAAGTTATGTATATGGCAAAAGCAAAACCTAAAGAGTTTCAAGCACTTCTTGATGAAGCTAACAAGCATGGTCTTAACTCATCATTGAAAGATTTTGAGGGTATGGATGCTGTTGTTGAAAACGATAAGCCAAATGTAGTTAAGAGTTTATTTAAAAACTTATATATGACACAAGACTCTAAACTCGGCTCAGGTGTTCGTAAACTTTATGATTGGGAAGATAAGCTTTTTAAACTTGCTTCATTTGCAAGACATCTCGAAGATGGTAAAAGTAGTAGAGAAGCTTACAACTTGTCTAGTGAAGTGTATGTTGATTACTCAACACCATTACCACAAGCTGTACGGCTTGTTGATAAATCAGGTATATCACCATTTTTACACTATGTATATAAATCTACCCCTGCAACTGCAAAAGTTATATTTAAAAACCCTATAAAGTACTTGGTACTTCAAAGTGTTTTAGCTGGAGTTGGAGCTAGTACATGGTTCAATGAAAACGATGATGATTATAAGCCTAAATGGGCTGAGGATAAATGGAACTTATTTGGTACTAAAGAGTGGTGGGATATAGGAGGGGGTTACTATCTTAATGCTGGTCGTATGATTCCTGCTATGAAATTTGGTGGTTTAGATTTTAGTTTTGATACTGGTCTTGGGTTTGTTGGTGGTGCTACAAACATCTTACAGGGTAAAACTCCACTAGGGTATGACATAGCTGGTAAATATGATGAGGATTATGAAAAGCTATCTAAAAAACTACTTGCATTGGCAGAGAACTATTTACCACCTTTAACCTTTGGTCGGTATGCTCAGAGGTCTATACATATAGGTTTAGCAGAGTTTGATGTTCTCGAACCTAAGAAAAACTACTATGATGAAGATATGACTATGGGTGAACTTGCAAGTCGTGCAGGTGGTGTTAGAAAGTTTAACTCTAAAAAAGAGTTACAGAAAAAAGCTACAGAAGCAAACACTATAAGAAAATACAAAAATAAAAAAGACCCTAAGCAAAAGTTACAAAATGAAAGAGAATATCGTGAAAAAATGCTTAAATATAAGAGAAGTGCTAGAAAGAAAAGTTTTAGGATAAAAGATAAAAAACGGGGAAGATAACTTTTACAGTATCTTCCTCAATCCCTCATAAATATCATTGTTTGATGGTTTATCATAGCCTAGTGTTGTAGCTAAAGATGAATGACCCAGTACAGCTTTTGCTATGTTTGGGTTTCCAGTTGCACGGATTAGGTCCGTTGCTACTCCTGCTCTAAAAGAGTGTGTTGTATATATATCGCCTAGAACTTTTTTAAGTTGTTTGTTTAACTCTCGTGTGAACACAGTTGTACTCATAGCATGAGATGAACCATTTTTATAAAATAGCTTTTCACTTACATCTTCAACATCTAGTTTTTCTAGTAAGTTTATACCAGCTGGACTAAATCTCAACAATCTTGTTTTTTTTGTTTTGTTCTGATTGTTGAGAGATATGTAAGAGTTCTTACACATATACTTTAAATCTTCTTTTGTAAACTCTATGATTTCACTAACTCTACAGCCTGTAAGTCTTAGTAGAGTAAATGCACGGATAAACTTCTTTTTTGTTATCTCTCTTAAAGTTTTATCTCTTTTGGTTAGGTTTAGCAAAGTTTTAAACTCAGCTAAACCTATGGGTTGTCTATCTTTTGTTGAGCCTATTGGTCGCATTTATACCATCCTCCAAGCTTTTGTTTAATCTTACTATCTCATTTGTGCAGTTTACAACTGCATGGTAGAGTCCGTTTGCTATCTTTGCATTTTCTGCATTTTGACTTGTTTCACCTACTATATACTCTATAGCATCTACTTGTAAATCTACTTGTTCTAAAATCTTGATTAAATCTAATCTATCCATCTTTTACCCTTTAAAAACTAATCTCTACATCATAAACTCTAGGTCTAGTGCCTGTTGTATCTGCTCTTGTTTGGTATGGTTTTAACCCTGTTAGTTTTTTAAACTCTTTAAAAAAAGCTATCTTACTTGTTGGTAACACACCTATGTTGTCTGCATATAATTTATATGTTTCATATATATCTGCTACTGTTGTATATATCTCCTCAGAATATTCTACATACTCATCTACAAATAGTTTAATATGCTCTTGTGTAGGTGTTACTTCAAAATCTTCTTTGCATATATCTACATCAAACATCTCTGCAAAATAGTTTCTTGCTGTCACAGTTCCAAACATCTTTTCAAAGTTAGCCATTTTAGAAAGCAATGCTATCTTTACACTATCTGCTACCTCTTTTTTCTCCTGAGTTAGATATACTGAAACTTTTAATGATGGTTCACCCTTTACAACTGCTTGATGTTTTTTTACAAACTCCTCATCATAAGCATTTAACTTTGAGATATTTACAGCTGGATCACATACTACAAGATTCATCAAAACATCTTGACCACCTCTACTCTTTGGTAGTATATGGTCTATATGAAAGTTATCTATATGTAGCTTCTTTGAACTATAGTAGCATCTCCCATCAAATGCTTTAAAAAATGCTTTTCTAACTCTCTTGTCTTTTAAATCTACCTCTTTTAAATAGTATGGTGTTTCTTGGCATACTTGGAGGTTGTTTCTTAGTGATGAAAACTCTTTGATAAGTTTCACTTTAAACTCTCTTACTTTTATATTGTTTCTTAGGTATGTAACTAAAAGATAAAATTGGTCTTCGTTTAGATAGTAGGTTTTAATTTTTTGTCCTGTTTTACTATTTTTTGAAGCCTCCGTTTGAAACGGAAGCTTTCCAAACTGTTTAAAATCATCTTCATATTTACGAATAATCTCATTTACATTTTTTTGATTATTGTTTGTGTTCTCAGCTATAACTCTATGGCTAACTCTTGGCTCATTTTCCACTATTTTTATTA
>Ga0256837_1000519_pt1 | contig 31931 bp, 36 predicted proteins | sample 4562384metaG_FD_185976 | JGI IMG/M metagenome (GOLD analysis project Ga0256837, IMG submission 185976) | Hydrothermal vent microbial communities from Guaymas Basin, Mexico - 4561-384 | ecosystem: Environmental > Aquatic > Marine > Hydrothermal vents | place: Mexico: Guaymas Basin | collected... | reverse complement strand
AACTATCTTATGCACTTTAAACTAGAACAAAGCCATATTAAAAAACTTATGGCTTTACTCCTTTATGCTTTAGCGTTTAAATTGCTTTGGCATTTTATTTCTTAGAGAGCTCTTGCTCTTTAAGACTCTGTGCTATCTTTCTTGTTTCTTCAAGTTTTTGCATCAGCTCATCAAAAAGTGAAAAAAACTGTTCATCCCACGTAAATTTTCCATCTTCATCTACCATTGTATTTTGTAAATGATTAAGTGCTGTTTCTATTTGCATAAGTGCAAGTGCTGGGTTTTTATTCATTGTTTGTTCTCCTTATAATTTTATACGCTTTTTTCGTTAAAGATGAAATTGGCAAACTCTCAAACTCTTCTACATCTACCCATATTAAATCATCTTCATAAATTTCCTCTACTTCATAAAGCTTTACATCAAGTTTATATTTTGTATAGGAGTGTTTAAAACTCCCTAAAAAATTCTCTTCGATTGGTTCAACATTTGGAAGTACTAACATATTATGGTACATATTATCTTTTGAGTAATGCAGTGCTATTTTATTGTTTTTTATCCACACTCCAAAAAAAAGCTCCATGGCAATATACTCTTTTTTCTTTGTTTGTGTATAGATATGAGGGTTCTGTTTTCCTTGACACCACTGCTGTAATGGACATTCAGCACATTTTGGATTTTTAGGTAAACACACCATTGCACCTAAATCCATTAATGCCAAATTATGCTCTTTTACTTTTGTATGGGGTAAAAACTCTTGTGCTTTTTGCCAAATAAGTGCATCTTTAGCATCTACAAGCCCAAAAAAACGTTTAATAACTCGTGCTATATTGGTATCTACCACCACTACATTTTGTTCATACCCAAAACTACAAACAGCACTTGCGGTGTATTTACCAATTCCTGGAAGTGTTAAAAGTGTTTTATACTCTTGTGGCAGTGTTGCATCAAAATGCTCTAAACATTCATTCGCACAAGCATAAAGATTTTTTGCACGTCTATAGTATCCAAGCCCACTCCAAGCACTCAACACTTCATCTAAAGAGGCTTGTGCTAAATCTTTTAAAGTTGGAAATTTTTCTAAAAACTGTGGATAATACTCATTTTTTACACGCTCAACCTGTGTTTGTTGAAGCATTGTTTCACTAAGATAAATGTAGTAGATGTTATTGGTTTGACGCCAAGGAAGATCATGGCGTCCATTTTTTTCAAACCAAGAAAAAACCTCTTGGTGTATAAAATAAAATTGTTGCATAAGAGTAAAAAAATTAAAACTCTATTTTTAGTAAAATAAGCCCTAAACGCCCTAAATACTCTTTATAAAGCTCACATTCAACCTCTTTTACCTCTTTAAAACCTAGCTTTTTGTAAAAAAGTAAAGTATCAAGTGAACCAATCTCAACAATTGTTTGTGCAACACTATACCCTTTCATACGAGCTTTAAGAAGTGTTTTTTGCATAAGAGTTTTTAAAACATCTAAATCTACAAATCCCTCTAACTCTTCCATACAATCAAACATTAAAACTCTATTTGTAAGGTTAAAATCACACTCATCAAAAATTTTTAATGTTGATTCCACATTTTGCGTTACATTTATTTCAGCAAGAGCGTCTATAAAGTTTTGACGTGTTGCAACACGTGGCTCGTAACTACAAAGTGTTCCAACATCTTGAGAATCGATTTGTGCGATTAAAAAATTACTATAATGGTATTGATGTTTTACAGACGTTGCTACAAAAGCTTCCAACAAAGAGAGAATCTCTTTATCGTCATTTATATCAAAAATAAGGTCAAACATCCCAATAGCTTTACCAGCACGTGTGCTTTGTAAAACCATTTGTGCAATAAATGCTGCATCTTCTTTTTTTGCTTCTCTTACTAAAATACTCATAATATTATCCATTAATTTTTATTTATAGCCTAAAGCAATAGTACCATATTTTGATATAAAAAGACTCTTAAATTTTAAAATTTAAGAGATTTCTTTTTACTCTTGCTCTTTTACCATTCTATCTTTAGCAGTAATTCCCATTAAAGCAAGACCAGTCTTTAAAGAAAGAGCTACAACAAGTAGAAGTTTTAAAAGTTTTGCTTCATCTTTTGTCCCAATAATGCGAACATCGTAGTAGAACTTATGAAGAGATGCTGCAAGTGTTCTTAAATACTCTGGTAACTTTTGCACTTGACGTGAATGAAAAGCATCATCTACAACTTCAGGAAGTAAAAGTGCTTCAAATAGTAATGCTGCTGCATCTTCACTTAAATTTTTAAGTGGTGTAGCATTAATTGTCTCTTTATCTAGTTCACTTTTTGCAAGAAGTGTTTGGATACGTGCATGAGCATACTGAATATAAAAAATTGGGTTTGAACTGTCCTCTTTTTTAAACTCTTCTAAATCAAACTCTAGTGCAGTATCACTCTTTTTAGAAGCGAAAATAAAGCGAAGTGCATCCGCACCAATCTCTTCTACAATATCGCTCATTAAAATAACATTTCCAGCACGCTTACTCATTTTGTAAGGTTCACCATCTTTTAGAAGTGAAACCATTTGAGAAAGAAGCACTTCAAGTTTTGAAGAGTCATACCCTAAAAACTCAATAGCAGCTTTTACACGTGCAATATATCCATGGTGATCTGCACCCCAAATATTAATGTAGTGGTCATACCCACGCTCAAATTTTTGGTTATGGTAGATAATATCTCCAGCTAAGTAAGTAGGTCTGCCATCTTCACGAACTACTACTCTGTCGTTATCATCACCCTTTTGTGAAGAAGCAATAAAAAGTTTTCCATCTTTTTCATACACTCCATCACCCATCTTTTGCATCACTCTATCCCATTCACTATAAAGGGAAGATTCATTTACAAAAGTATCAAAGAAAATATTTGTAGCAGCTAAATCTTTTTTAATCAGCTCCATAACTTTATCTTTAGCCCACATTGCAAGCTCTTTTTGGCGAGATTCATCTTTAAAAATCTCTTCACCAAACTTCTCTTTTGCTTCTTGCGCTAAAGGTTCTAAATACTCACCACGATAATAACTCTCAGGATACTCAACATCCTCTTTTAAAATATTTTCACGTGCATAAAGTTGAATAGAAAGACCAAGTAAATCGATTTGATTTCCAGCATCATTTACATAATACTCTGCTGTAATATCATACCCAAGATGTTTTGCTAAACGGTAAAGTGTATCACCATACACTGCACCACGAGCATGACCAATATGCAAAGGTCCTGTTGGATTTGCACTTACAAACTCTAAAAGAATTTTTTGATTATTTGCCTCTTTTTTTGCAAAATCTTCACTATTATCTATCGCCCAAGAAGCATATTCAGATAAAAAATCTTCACTCAAACGAAAGTTTAAGTACCCTTTTACAGCCTCTACACTAGAAAAAACTTCACTATCACTAAAAGATGAAGCAAGTTCATCTGCAATAACCATAGGAGATTTTCTAAGCTCTTTAGCTAAAGAGAATGCAATAGGAGTAGCAAAGTGACCAAAAGAGCGGTCACGAGGCTTCTCTAATACAACTTCACGATTTAATGTTTCACGTAATATTTCAGCTACACGTTGTTTCAATTTTTACGCCTGTGTTGTAGTTTTAGGAGCTTCAGTTGAAGCTGTTTGTGTGTTACTCTCTACAGATTTTGGAGTTTCAGCCTCTGCAGTTGTGGAAGGAGTATCATCTTTCATCTCATCTTTAAAGTTTTTAATCCCTTTACCAACACCTTTTGCTAATTCTGGAATTTTTTTAGCACCAAATAAAAGTACAATAATTCCAAAGATAAGTAATAATTCTGTTCCGCTAGGCATACCCATAATATTTCCTTTTTAATATAGTTAAAATTTAGTTCTTAGAGTATATCAACTCTTTACTGTTATTACAATAAATAATAACTCAATTTCAAAAATCAGGCTTTATCTACCCACTTTTGAATAAACTCTTGCACATCTTTATGCTCAATTTTTAAACGTGCTGCTTTTGCTATTGTTGTAAGTGTTTGTACTGCTTCTTCAAGCTTATCATTTACAACTAAAAACTCATATTCTCCAACACGTTTTACCTCCTCTTTAGCCATTGCAATACGTTTTGAAATAACCTCAGCAGAATCAGTTGAACGAGTTGTAAGTCTATTTTCTAACTCAGTTAATGTTGGTGTTGTTACAAATACAGACGTTGTAATATCACCAAGTTGTTTTTTAATAGCTTCATTACCCTGCACATCAATATCAAAAATAACAAGTTTTTTCTCTTGGAGTGCTTTTTTTACAGGTTTAAGTGATGTTCCATAGTAGTTTGAATGAACAAGTGCATACTCTAAGAAATGCCCCTCTTGTATATCTTTTTCAAACTCCTCTTTTGTTACAAAATGGTAATGCACACCATCAACTTCACCCTCACGCATAGGGCGAGTTGTTGTAGAGATAGAGAAATAACAATCCCCCAAATCTTTCATCATTGCATTAATAAGTGTACTTTTTCCTGCTCCACTAGGACCAGATACAACCAAAATAGCTCCACTTTTATTATTCATTAATCATCCCCACCTAATGTTATATTGATATTAATTTTTAACCCTTTCATAGATAAAAGTTTCTCATCACTTAATACCTCTATGAGTTGTTTTAAAGCTTCTATATTAGGGTTTGAATGTTTTGGTTCTTCTGTTTGAGCAATCTCTTCATTTTGAGATTCTACAACCTCTTGCTCTTCTTGTAGTAACTCCTCATCAACAGAATCTTCAACAATCTCTTGTAGTTCATCCTCCACATCTTCACCAATTGCTAATTTAATATCTCTCTCATTTAAAGAGTCTAAGTCGCTAAATTCATTTTGCGCTAAATCTAAAAGAGTCTCTTCATCCACTTCACTCTCTAAATCTTCAGGAGTAAGCTCATCTAAAGCATTCTCAATTTGAGATTCTATATCTTCATCTTCATCAGATTCTTCTTCTACAGGTTGCTCACTCTCTTCTACTTCTGTTTCATCGGAAGATTCAAGTTCATCTTGAACCATATCAAAAGGATCATCTGCTAATATATTTACCTCTTGCTCTTTTGGTAACTCTTCATCTAAAGAGAGTTCTTGCGAAAGAAGTTCTTCATCAAGCGATGTATCATCTACTGTATCTTCACTCTCTTCAAAATCACTAAGCAGCTCATCCTCTGCAATATCAAGTGTCTCTTTTTCCTCTTCTATAACATCTTCCTCTAAAAGATCATCTAAACTAGAAGAAACACTCTCTTCCTCTTTAGGCTCCTCAAACTCATCTAACGATTCATCCAAGTTAAACTCTTCTACATCCTCTTCAAAGGCATCTTCAACAGCTTCAGGAGTTGCTTCTTCTAAAGAATCCAGCTCATCTTCACTATCAAGACTCATCTCTTGTGAATCATTAGAATCTTCTGCTTCAAAATCATCTAAATTAACCTCATCTTCATCAGATTCTGCATCTTCTAAAAGTTCTTGTACCTCTTGAATCTCTTCATGATCTAAAACAGGCTCTTTCTCATCATCAATTGAATTTTCTACAACTTCATCCGAAGATTCTTCTTCAAAATTAAAAGAGGTATCATTATCTAATTCATCATCAAATGAAAGTTCATCATCCCCTAAGTCTATCATATCATCATCTAGTGTAATAAGTTCTTCACCTTCTTCTATCTCATCAAAAGTTAAATCTACATCATTTTCTACTAAACCTTCACTTAAATCATTGGAAATATCCATATCTTCAATACCATCACCTAACATTGAGAACAAATCCACTAAATCTGTAGGTAAAAAAGGTTTTTTTATAGAAGATGTAACCTCATCAACAAGTGGAGCATCTTTAGAATATATATATAAAGATTTTTTATACTTAATTTTATCTTTAACCTCTTCTATAATATCATCTTCATATTTACTATCATCTAAGATAAAAAGATCATAAGAAGCTTCTTGAATGTCATCAACTGAAGAAACAATATCTAAACTATTTGAAGTTTTCTGTGCACTAAGTGTTACCAGTTTACTTACTACTGGGTTATCATTTAAAAGTAAAATTGTCACTTTTATTCCTTGAAAAAGAGCTCTTTATGCTATTGTAGCAAAAAAAGCTAAAAAAAGCTTTCTAAAATATTAAAAGCATCTTTAATTTGTAATTTTAAGAGCAACATTGTTGCACTAAATGTTGCAATAAGAACTGCAAACGAAACCATAATCTTTATAGGAAATCCAATAACGAGTAAATTGAATTGTGGCATTGTTTTCATGAGCATACCAAAAATAATATCTGCAAGCCAAGATAAAGCAATAATAGGAAATGCAATCATTAAACCAACTACAAACATATTTGTAGTTGATTGTAAAAAATACTCTAGAAGTTGATCTTTAAGTAAAAAACCACCTAATGGAATAGCTACTAAAGAACTATCAATATAGTAAAGTAACCAATGATGCAAATCAAGTTCAAATAAAACCATCAAACCCATAAGTGATAAGAACTGTGAAACAATAGGCATCGAGACACCACTTTGTGGGTCAATTGCACTAGCCATAGAAAACCCCATCATATAAGAAATTATTCCTCCTGCAAATGTTATAACATTATAAGCAAGTTGCAACATAAGTCCTATAAGCAAACCAAAAAAAAGTTCACTCAGTATTGCAATAAAAAGTGTAGGAAGTGTAATGTTTAATTCTAAAGGTGGCATAACAGGGTAAAAAACAATTGTAAAGAAAAATGCCATTGCTGTTTTTAGTGTTGCAGTTATACTTGTGTGGGAAAAGATTGGTGTGCTTATAAAAAGTCCACCAAAACGAAAAAAAAGGAGAATAAATCCAACAATATTTTGGGCTTTAAAAAACTCGACAAGTTCCATTATTTAACTTTATGTAGTTTTTTACCCTCTAACCTATAAAGAAATTGACACATTTGTGCTAATTCTTCATCGTGTGTAACTAAAATCATCCCTGCATCATTTTGCTCTACATATTCCAACAAAAGGTTCATCACCTCCAAAGCTGTTGCTTTATCAAGATTCCCTGTTGGTTCATCTGCAAAAATAATACGCGGTTTTTTTGTTAAAACACGGGCAATAGAAACTCGTTGCTGCTGCCCACCTGAGAGTTCAGTTACTTTTTGCTTTATAACTTTTGCAATATCTAATTTTTCTAAAATCTCTTGCTCAATTGGCTCTTGGGAAAGAATAGAAGCTACCTCTAAATTTTCAAATGCACTAAAGCCTTTAAAAAGATAATGTGCTTGAAAAATAAAACCTAAATCATCCCTTTTTATACGACTTAACTCTTTTGCGTTAAGCTCTTTGATGTTTTTATCAAATAAAAAAACATCCCCTGCTTTTAGATCTAAAAGTGTAGAGAAGATATGCAATAATGTAGATTTTCCACTTCCACTCTTCCCAACAATAGCAATACTCTGTTTTTGTTCTAAATCTAAATTGATATTAGAAAAGAGTTCATAGTCAAAACTATGCTCTATATTGTGTGCACTAAGTAAATTCATAAAATAGATTATATCAAAAAAAGAAGAAACTAAAAAGGAAAAAAGAGAATCAAGGGGGAAGTTAAGCCAAAAAGGGCTTAACTCATTTGTGCTGCTACTTCAGCTGCGAAGTCATCAACTTTTTTCTCGATACCTTCACCAACTTCAAAGCGTACAAATTCAACAATCTCAGCTGTACCACCACAAGCTTTAGCAGCTGCTTCTACAGCTTCTGCTACTGTTTTTTTATCATCAAGTACATATTGTTGATCTAAAAGAGCTTGCTCTTGATCAAGTAATGTATTATCTAAAATAAATCTTGCAATTTTACCTGGAATAATTTTATCTAAAATTTTCTCTGGTTTACCCTCAGCGATAAGCTCTGCTTTAATATCAGCTTCAGCTTGTTTCATCACTTCATCAGTAAGTTGCATTTTAGAGATATATTTAGGAACGTTTTTAAGAGGTTTACCTAAACGAGAAAGTTCTTCATTCTCTTTTTTAAGTGCCTCAATACGACCTTTTGTTTCACTTTCTACATACTCTGCATCAAAATCTTTGTATGAAAGAGTAGTTGGTTTCATTGCAGATGCGTGCATTGCAATTTGTTTCATTGTATCTTTCATACACTCAGCAGTTTTTGCTGAATCACATTTTGCTTTAACAATAACAGCGATACGACCATTTGAGTGGATATAACCATTGATTGCTACTGTTTCATCATCTGCACTTAATGTAGCAAAACGACGAAGTTCAATTTTCTCACCAATTTTTGCAACTTGTGCTACGAAATCTTCACCAAAAGCAGATTTCATAAGAGCATCAACATCTGCTGGTTGGTTACTATAAACTTCTTCTACTGTGCTTGCAACAAGGTTTTTGAAACCATCATTCTGAGCAACAAAATCAGTTTCTGAGTTAATCTCAACAACTGTAGCTTTAGAGAAATCGTCTGCAATTTTGATACCACAAAGACCTTCTGCAGCAACGCGGTCAGCTTTTTTAGCTGCTTTTGCAATACCACGCTCTTTTAGAAGCTCTTTTGCTTTTTCCATATCTCCATCAGCTTCAACTAAAACTTTTTTACAATCCATCATTGGAGCATCTGTAGCTGCACGAAGCTCCTTAACCATTGCTGCTGTTACTGCTGCCATAATTACGCTTCCTCTGTTGTAGTTTCTTCAGTTGCAGCTTCTGCTTCTTCAGCTGCTTCTTCTTGCTCTGGTGCATTTGCTAAAGCTTTACCTTCGTTAATAGCTTCAGTCATTTCACGACAGAAAAGTTGAATAGAACGAATAGCATCATCATTACCTGGAATTGGGTAAGTGATAAGATCTGGATCACAGTTAGTATCTAGTGGAGCAACAACAGGAATACCTAAAGTTCTTGCTTCTAAAACTGCAATGTGCTCTTTTACTGCATCAACAACAAAAAGCATATCTGGAAGTTTCTTCATATCACGGATACCACCGAAATATGCTTCTAGTTTATCTTTTTGGCGAGAAAGCATTAAAGCTTCTTTTTTAGTTAAAAGATCAATTTGACCATTTTCTTGCATTTCGTTAATAAGGTCAAGTTTACGAATAGATTTTTGAATAGTAGAGAAGTTAGTAAGCATACCACCTAACCATCTGTTATCTACATATGGCATACCACAAGCGATTGCTGCTTCTCTTACAGAGTTACGAGCTTGTTTTTTAGTACCAACAAAAAGGATAGTTTGCCCTTCAGCTGCTGCGTCCATAACGATTTGGTAAGTTTTACGGAAATAACGTAAAGTTTTTTGTAAATCGATAATATAAATATTTTTACGAACACCAAAGATATATTTTTTCATTTTTGGGTTCCAACGACGAGTTTGGTGTCCGAAGTGTACACCACATTCTAATAGGTCTTTCATAGTTACCATTTAAGGTCCTTTAAAGGCTTCTTTATTGAGCCAGAATTTTCGCTAGTTGGCTTCGAGAGTGTTGAACAATGACCACTAAAGAGTGGGTTGCACTAGCTTTTTAACACAATCTGTGAATATTTCCTTAAACTCCAGTTAAAGAAAAATCGGGCAATTATACTTTCTTTTTATTTAGAGTTTTATAAAACTCAAAACTTTTTTTATTTAAAAAGAAAAAAGCTCTCTGTTTTTGGTTTATTTTTAACACCCTACACTCCTCTTTAAACTCTTTTGGAAGTGTAACATTTTGAACAAAAGGGGTAATGCAAACAAAATCGTCAAAAAAGGCAACCACATATCTACGTGAAATAATAACCTCTTGTTTTGTCTCTAAAAGAAATCTTTCATTTTTTGTTAAAAGATGCCCTATTTTTTTAAAATATCTATCAAGTGCAACAATTTGTGCTCTTTTATTTGATGTTGTGTAAAAAAATGCCATATCTTCAAAGGAATTTATTTCAATATCTTCTACTAAAATATTGACATCTTTGTCCAAATACTCAAAACTCTTAGCAATCCCTTTTGCATACTCTTGTAAAAGTGGCTGTGCAAACTTATGACGAAAATAGTTACGTTTATAACTTAAATCGCTATTTGTTTCATCTTCAAAGTAAACAATTTTATGTAACTTTAAATACTCCACAAGCTCCTCTTTTGTAACACCTAAAAGTGGCCGCACTAAGGTGTAATTATCTTTTTGTTCTATTTGTCGCATTCCAACAAGCTCAACTGCTCCTGCACCTTTTGTAAATTGCATTAAAAACCATTCAAGTCTATCCCCTAAATGGTGCGCTGTTAAAAGTGTTTCATACCCGTTTTGCTCTATAAGGTGAGAAAAAAAATCGTAACGAATTTTTCGTGCATTTGCTTCAAAATTATTTTTGATTTTTGGACTGTTTTTTACATAGCACTCTTTTTTATACTTGTTTGCTAACTCTTTTGCGTAAGTAACTTCAGCTTTACTTTGTTTGCGCAAATTATAATCAACAATAGCAATATCAAAAGGTATATTTTGCTCTAAAAGGAGAAAAAAAAGTGCTGTAGAATCCCCTCCAGCGGAGAATGCTAGAAGGTTTTTTTTGTTTTGTAGAAATTTAGTTATTTGAGGTTGTATCATTATATACAGTAGCAGTTAAAATATCACCTACAAGCTGTGTCACTTTAGCTTTGTAGATTTTTCCAAACTCTAACTCCTCATCTACAATTCTGTCATTGACGTAAATCTCACCATCTATCTCTGGAGCCCAAAGAAGTTTTCTTGCACTAAGGAGGTACTCATGCTCATTGCTTACACCATCTATGACAAGTTCTATCTGCGTTTCTACCTCTGCTTCTAAAGATTTTAAACGTGCCTCTTTAGCAACAGCACCCAAAATCTCTGCACGCTCTTTAATTATCTCTTCATCAATCTTTGCTTCCATATCAAATGAAGTTGTACTCTCTTCATCTGAATACTCAAAAACATTCATTCTATCAAATCCAAACTCTTTGGCAAACTCTACCATCTCATCAAACATCTCTTGTGTTTCATGTGGATGTCCAACAATAAAACTTGTTCTTACAAATGAGTTAGGCAGTTTTCTCATATAGTTTAGTAACTCTAAAGTTTTCTCTTTTCCAAAACCACGCTTCATAATGCGAAGCATATCATCATTAATATGTTGAATTGGCATATCAAAATAGTTATGAAAAATTTTACTTTTTGCAATATTTTCTAAAAGTTTAATCGTTGTAGTAGATGGATAGAGATACAAAATTCTTGCACTTTTTACACCCTCTATAAGTTCTATTCTCTGAATTAAAAGTGAAAGACCATCTTTTACATTTTGATCACGCAAGTATGAGGAGCTATCTTGTGATACAAAACTAAAATCGTAATACCCTTTTGCAACTAAAGCCTCAACCTCTTTTGCAATAGAATCTAAATTACGTGAATGCAATTTCCCTTTAAAAGATGGAATAGCACAAAAACTACACGCTTGGTTACACCCTTCTGAAAGTTTCACGTAAGCATGGTAACTTGAACCAGTTACAACACGCTCAGCCCCATCGATAAGATAAACTTCATCACTAAATTGGCTCTGTTTTTTTGCTAAGAGCTCATCAATTTGCTCATAATCTCCAACACCTGTAAAGATATCTACCTCAGGAATCTGCACCATTAGCTCATCTTTGTAACGCTCACTTAAACACCCAGCCATCACTAAAAGACTATCATCTTTACGCTCTTCATGTAGAGATAAAACAGTATTTAAAGACTCCTCTTTTGCAGCGTCAATAAATCCACAAGTATTTACTATAATAACATCTGCATTATCAACTTCAGACACAACATCATAATCTTGAAGTTTTCCCATCATCACTTCAGTATCAACTAAATTTTTAGTACAACCAAGTGATACTACGTGTAGTTTTTTTCCCATTTTTTTCACTTTTTTATTTTATTCTTAATGCAACTTTTAAAGAGTCTAAATGGACAAATATAAACTCTTTTGTATGTTTATTTCTTACAGCTACAACATCTTCTCTGTAGGAGTTCGCACGAAAAAGATCATCTCCACTACGAATTGCAACTTGTAAATCGTGGTAAAACTCTAACAATTCATGTGCTACTAGCTTCCACACAGGGTGTGAAAGCAGCCTCGCCCTCTTTGCTAAAATATTGTAACGTACATTGGAAAGATTTTCAATTTTTTCAAAATACTCTTCACCTTTATCTAAATCATACACAAACATTGTACTCATATGAAAATTTTCTGCATCATAAAATTTATCTTTTAAAAGCAATGTTTCTTGGTACCCTTTGTGTTTGTCTCGATATTCAAGGTTTACAATTTTCCAAAATTTTTGTGTCTTCAACTTAGAAACATAAGCAATAACTTGGTAATCATCTTTGCGAAATTTACTATAAACTTTTAAAAATCGCTCTTCCAAGTTTTGCCCTTTTTTTCTTACTTATCTAACTGAACATCAATAGAGAGTGCTTCAACATCATCCACAACCTCTTTTTTAATATCTACACTTTTTACGCCAATATATTTTTTTACAACTTCAATAATCTCAGCTTTCATCTCATCCATAAAAGGATAATGTGTACTCTCTCTATCAGACATAATAGCAATTGTAAGTCTATCTTTAGCAGTATTTGCACTACTTTTTTTCTTTAAAAATCCAAACATTATTTAAACATCCCTTTAAATAGTCCTAAAATTCCACCTTTTTTTGCAACAAATTCTGGAATTTTCACATCTTTACCACAAAGTCTATCTGCTATACGTTTATAAGCTTTTCCAGCTTCAGAGTTGTTATCTGTAATAACAGGTTTTCCTTGGTTTGAAGCTTCAATAATCGCTCTATCTTCAGGAACTTTTCCTAAAAGTGGTACATTTAAAATATCTAAAATATCATCACATTTAAGCATCTCACCACTCTCAACCATAGCAGGGTTTACACGGTTGATAATAAGATGTTTTTGTACATCTTCACCATCTTTTACTTTTTGACTTTTTGAATCTAAAATACCAATAGCACGATCCGCATCACGGATAGAAGATACTTCAGGGTTTACAACAATAATAGCTGCATCTGCAAACTCAATAGTATGCTCATACCCACTCTCAATTCCAGCAGGAGCATCTAAAATAACAAAGTCAAACTCCTCTTTAAGCTCCTCTACCAAATTTTTAATTTTTGCAGAATCTAAAACTGTTTTATCTTTTGTTTGTGAAGCTGCTAAAAACATCAAGTTCTCATTTACTTTACTCTTAATAAGAGCTTGTTTCATTTTTGCTTCACCATCCATAACTTGAACAATATCGTAAACAACACGATTCTCTAACCCTAAAATCATATCTAAGTTACGTTGTCCAATATCAAAATCAACTACAACTGCTTTTTTGTCATTCATTGCAATTCCAAGACCAATATTTGCTGTTGTTGTAGTTTTACCAACGCCACCTTTTCCACTAATTACTGCTATAACTATGCCCAATTTGTCTCCTTTAATACTGGTGTAATATGTATTTTATTCTCTATCAATTCTACACGATTGAGTCTATCTTTGAGGTAGTCATTATCTACCTCAACTCCGTGAAACACAATATTTGCTTTAGGTGAAGCTTTTAACATCATAAAATCTCCATTACAACGAATAGAACCTTCAACAATTTGTGTAATAATTAAACTTCCACTCACATTAATAGTTGCACCACTATTAACACGGTTAAGTAAAAGTAAATCTCCATCCACTTTAAGTTCTTGGCCACTTCTTACCAAAGAATCCATAACTTTTAAATTTTGTTGGAGTTTATTTGAAAGTTTTGCAACTTTTGCTTCAAGCTCTTGACGCTCTAAAAACGCTTCTTGACGCACTTTCTCTATCTCTTTTTCAAGACCCTCTTTTAGTTTCCCTTTTGGTAACTCTACATTTTGGATATATTTGTACCCTTTTTGTTGTAAAAAAGATTCTACCTTTGCAGAGATTTCACCCTTAATAGAAAGAAGATGGTTACAAAAAAGCCCATAGTTTTTCTCAAAAAATGAGATAAATTCATCATCATTAACAAGTTCAACCTCACAAACTTGTGTTGAAAATTGCTTTGTTAACACTCTTTAAACCTCATAGTATTCATCTGCTTTTGTAGCACGAAAAGCAAGACGAGTTTTATCTTGTTTGAGTTTTTTGTAAAGTTTAAACTTCGCTTTTTGTAATGCTTCATCATCATAAGAGAACTCTTTTTTAAGCTCCTCATCTGAAATATTTGCACTATCCATCGCTAAAAGTTTTAACTCTTTTTTTGTAAGTTTTGCTTTCATTGCTCCATAAAGCTCTTTTTCATTCTCAATTAAATCTATATACTCTATTTGCGTATATTGTGCTAAAACTTCTCTAAAGTTATTTTCTTGGTTGTATTGTCTCCAAACTGTGTTATCTAACATCTATGTCCCTATATTTTTTCTAAGATTTGTGTTAAATCTTTTTGCTCAACTATAATGTTGGCTTCCTTTTTGAGGATATCTCTTGCACAAAAAGCAACTCTAGTTCCAGCATGAGCAAACATACTTAAATCATTTGCACCATCACCACAAACTATAGTTTCCTCTTGAGTTACACCTAAAATATTTTGTAATCTTTGTAGCATATCCCCTTTTGAGTGAGAAAACATCATATCTCCCCCAACAAGCCCTGTGAGTTTGCCATCTTTTTGATGCAATACATTTGAAAAATCTGCATCGTATCCTAAAATATCTTTTGCATATCCTGTTGCACTTCTAAAGCCACCACTAAAACACACAACTTTTACACCACGATTTTTAAGCTCTGCAATTGTCTGCTTAGCACCTGGCATATAAGGTAAATTTTGACTAATTTTCTCTACTACTGAATAATCCAGTCCCTCTAAAAGTTTTACCCTTTTTTGTAAAGACTCAAAAAAGTCAAGTCTTCCACTCATAGCCTCTTCTGTGATGTAAGCAACCTCATCACCAATCCCCAATTCTTCAGCAAAAAAATCGATTGTTTCACCATCCATTAATGTTGAATCAAAATCAAATACAGCAAGTTTTAACATTATTTTTCTCTTTCTTTGTTATAATAGTGAAATTATAGCGAAAAATTAGGATAGATTTGTGTTTGAGCAGTTAATAGATAAATTACAAAACGGTACATATATTACATTAGAAACAACTCCGGGGCATAGTGCAACTTTTACTCCAACAGTACAGAAAATTGCACAACTTGGACTTGATAAACTTGTGGATGGGTTTAGCACAACAGATAATCCTTTAGCAAAACTCAAATATAATTCGCTCTTTGGTGCAAAACTTTTACAAGAACGATTTAACAAACCTGTTATTGCAACTATGAGTATGAGAGATCGCAATAAAATTGCACTCCAGTCTGATTTACTAGGAGCTAATGAGTTTGATATTCGCACTATTTTAGCTCTAACTGGTGATGCAGCAACTATGTCAGATCAGCCCCATACAAAAGGTGTTTTTGAATCTGATTCTACTTTGCTTTTAGATATTATTAGTGCTTTTAACTCAGGTATGAACTATGCTGGAAAACCTTTTAGCGTTGCTCCAAAACCAATTTACCCTTTTTCAGTTGTGAACTCTTTTGCAAAAAATCCAAAAACACTTCAAAAAAAGATGCAAAAGAAAATCAAACATGGCTCTATTGGTATCATTACACAACCTGTGTATGATTTAGAAAATGCAAAACTTCTTTTAGAACTACACCAAAAAGCTCACAAAGGGTGTTGTGAACATAAACAACAAAATGAACTTATTTTTGGAGTTTTTCCTATTACAAAATTAAGAACTGCTCAATTTTTAGCAGCACATGTACCTGGAATTCACGTACCAGATAAATATCTTGTAGCTTTACGTGAAGCGAATGCAAAAGGTGGAGCACAAGAGGAATACAAAGTTGGATTTGAACTAAGTAAACAACTTTTTGAAAATCTAAAAGCACTCCATCCAAAAATCCACCTTATGACTGCAAACCAATTTGAAGTTGCAAAAGATATTTTAAAATAACAAAAGGCTAAAAGATGAAAAAGTTACTTTTACCACTTACTATTAGCTCTTTTCTTTTTGGAAGTGAAGCTTCTCTTGATGTGCTTATGAAAAAATACAACAAAGAAGTACAACCCCACAAAAAAACTCTTTATAAAAATGGTGGGGATATTATTGTATATACAAGAGAAGATCTTGATTATATGCAAGCATTTACACTCAATGATATTTTACGAACTGTAAGGTTTTTTCACCTTGCTACCTCAAGAATGGGTGAGTCACAACTTATCAAATCTGGTTCAAAAAACAACTCTGTAACTCCATTTAAAATATTTATAGATAATCATGAACTCAATGCCGTTACTTTTGGAAATGCTATTGCTCAGTATGGTTTTATGAACCTTTATTTTGTGGACTACATAGAGATTTACCAAGCTGGGAATACACTTGCTAATGGAAACGATACAGCTGGAATGATTATACGTATATACACAAAAGACCCTCTACGTGAAAATGGTATTTTTACCCAAATTACATACGATACATTGGGAGAAACTCGTCTCAATGTTATAGATGCACGTAAACTCAACAAACAATACTCCTATCTACTTAACCTAGATTTACAAGAGCATAAAACAAAAACAGTAACACACCATGGTTATAAGTTAAAAAGAGATGCAAATAAAGCTCAATTTTTTGCTAAATTTACAAAAAAAGATGATTATGAAATAGCCTTTTCTGCTATGAAAGATAAAGCGGACCCTTTTACAACTTTTAGTTTAACACCACAAAATAACAAACAAATCGGAAAAAACTTTTATTTACATATGTGCAAACAACTAGGTACAAATAGTTTTATAAAAGCTTCTACATCTTTAGAGTATATTGATATTGACTACACTGATACTAAAACAATTCAATTTATAGATGGGTCAAATGCAAAACATATACAAATTGACCTCAATACAAGAACCTCTGTTATTGAGATTCAAAACCATCAAAACTTTAAAAATCATAAAATTTTATTTGGTGCAAGTTTTGAGAGAATGGAGTTTGAACCAAAATCATTTATTCTTGATGGGGTCTCTTATCCATCATTACCACAAGATTTAAAGAAAAACATTTACTCTGTTTATACACAAAGTGATTACTTTATATCTTCTAACATTATGCTTATTAGTGGTTTAAAATATAACTACTACACCCTTAAAGCAAAAGAGGATTCTAAAGATATTATTTATCGTCTAGGTACTAAACTACAAGAAGAAAAATGGAGTTTACAACTTTTCTTTTTCAATAAAATAGGGCATCCAACACTTAATCAACTCTATTTTTCCCCTTTCTTTGCACATGCAAACGCGAATTTAAAAGCAATGGAAAATCGAGTGATAAACCTTGGTCTAAATGCTAATGTAACCAAAAAATTTAATTTTCAAGCAGGGTTTGCTGATTCAACAGTAACAAATGCTATTGTTATAAATCCAACAACAAAAACCTATATAAACAATCCAGATACGATTCACTTTCAAAGATTTTACACTCGTTTTGATTATGAACCAAATTTAGATACAAAATTTACACTTGATTATTTCCAAATTTTTAAAGATAAAACATTCTCCAGTGAAAGAGGTTTTTTCCTAAAAGCAGACAAAAGTTTTAATAAACTTACTGTGTATAATGAACTTGTTTATAGAAATGCTTACACAGATGAACTTGGACATGATATCTCTTCAAGATATGATTATACACTAGCTATTTCTTACCAATATTCTAAGAAACTACTCCTTAAACTCAAAGGGGAAAACCTTTTTGATAAAGCTTATAAAAGTTATATTTATGATAGCAATGTTCCATCTAATGGTTTTTTTCTTCAAGAACGTTCACGTAGAGTTTTAATTTCAATGGAATACACATTAAAATGAGAACACTATTTTTACTCCTCATTTTTAGTTTATCTCTTTTTGGTGACTCTCTTGAACTAGAAGCAAAAATTTTATCTTTTATTGTTGATAATATATCAACAAACCAAGAAAAAGTTGTTTTTAGTGATGATGCCAAACTTTTAAAAAAAATATCTCTCAACACTAAGGTAACAACAAATTGTAAAAATGCTTCTATTGTCATAGTAAAAGATAAACTCTCACTAAGCAAAGAGTGTCTTTCTAAGAAACTATTTGTTTTAGACTATGATTGTTTAGAAAAACTGCCAACAAGTTTTGGAGCATTTTTCTTTAAAAAAGGGCGTGCCAATATTGTTTTTATAGAACCTCGTCTTGAACAAGAGAATATTCATATCTCTAAAAAACTACAACCTTATTTGGAAGATAGAATATGGTAAGAGTTATTCAACCTAAACATTTTTTAGTTCCTATTGCTCTATTTTTACTGGCACTCTTTTTTGTATATGTGTACTATTCTGCTATTAAAAGTAAAGAAAATATCTATTCTATCATTGAAAATAATATGATTGCAGAATATCATGAACTTTTTGATAACTTTAATAACTACCTGATAAAAAAACAAAATATTCATAGTAAAAATGATCTTTTTCTACTCTTTAAAGATAAACAAAACAGAGATGCAACTGAGGAGTTTTTATCTCTTTCATCTAAAAATATTAAATATCTTTATATTTTACAAAAAGATACAAAAGGAAGGTTTCGCTTCTTACTAGATGCTTCAAAAACAGATAAAGCACATTTTTACCAAAAATTTGATGTTGAAAATAAAGCATATGAGGAGATATATAAAACAAAAAAACCTCAAATTATCCATCAAGCACATATAGACTCTTTATATTTAACTTATCTTTATCCACTTGTTGTAGATGGTAAAATTGTAGGTATAGCAAATATCGATATAGATACTTCATTTAAAAAAGAGATTGCAAAACTTATTACCCCTTATGAGCTTTTGTTTCAAGCGATTGTTGTGTTTATTGTTTTAATTGTTGTGCTTATTATATTTCAATTTTTCTACTACTATAAAAGTCGCCATAAGCTCTTTAGTGATCCCCTTACAAAACTATTTAACCGTCACTACCTTAAAGAAATCGTGGAGTATTTAAATCTTAATAACTATGCTATTGCTATGTTAGATTTAGACAAATTTAAAACTATTAATGATGTATATGGTCATGATGCAGGAGATTATGTTTTAAAAGAGAGTGCTAAAATATTTAAAAACTCAATTCGCGATAGTGATATTATGATCCGCTATGGTGGAGAAGAGTTTTTACTTCTTATCTACACAAGGCATAAAAAAGCAAGTAACTCTATTGAAGTATGTGAAAGAATTCGTACTAATATAGAAGACTTTGATTTTATATACAATGACCAAACAATCGATGTTACAGTGTCAATTGGGCTAAACCTCTCACCTGTTGAATCAAAAACAATAGACAATGCCATAAAAGTAGCTGATCAAAAACTCTATATTGCAAAACAAAATGGTAGAAATATGATTGTCACAACACTTTCTCATCAAGAAGAAAGTAAACTTATTCTAGAGAAAAAAGGGGTAGATTTTGTAAAACATGCTATTTTTGATAATAGAGTTCTTTGTTTTTACCAACCAATCTATGATCCTAAAACTTCACAAATTGTAAAATATGAAGCTCTTGTTCGTATTAAAGAAAAAGATGGGAAAATTGTTTCTCCATTTTTCTTTATGCCAAATATTGAACACACAAATATCCACTACAAAATTACAAAACTTATTCTCTCTATGGTTTTAGATAAGTTTGAAAATGAAAAACTTGGTGTAAGTATCAATCTCAACTACTCCGATTTTATCAATAAAGATATTTTAAAACTTATAGAGGAGCGTTTAACACAAAACAAAGAACTCGCATCACGTGTAACATTTGAAATACTAGAGAGTGATGAGATAGAAAATATTGAACTCCTCCAAACAAAAGTGCAAAAACTTCATACACTTGGGTGTAAAATTTCTATTGATGATTTTGGTAGTGGTTATTCAAACTTTAAAACAGTTCTGGATATGGAAGCAGATTATCTTAAAATTGATGGTAGTTTAGTTAAAAATATAGCTACAAGTCAAAAAGATTGTAAAGTTGTTAAAAATATTATCAACTTTGCTAAAGATGCAAATATGAAAACAATTGCGGAGTTTGTTCACTCTAAAGAGGTTTATGACAAATTGCTACAACTTGATGTTGATTATATGCAAGGTTTCTTTGTAGCAGAGCCACAACCAGACCTACAAACAAAAGCTTTATTTGATAATGTGTAAGAGTTAGTAATAATCTCTTACACACCGTACAAAGGCTGTGGTATCTTTTCTTGTTGCTGCCACTTCACCATAATTAAAATCTACACTCCAAGCCTCTTGTTTATCTGCTACATTTGTAGTAGAACTCCAATAATTATTTGAAAACCTTTGTGTAAAGTTTCCATCGAGTGCTGGAGAGTATTGCTCTATATCTATAATCGATTTTAGCTCATTAATATTTGGTAATCTCCAATTAATATAACCAGACACTGCTAAGTCATCACACTCTTTTAAAGCATCTTCCCAGCTTAATGCCTCAGAGAGTTCACTATCTTGCCATTGTAAATTTGTAGTTGTATCTTTTATAGTTTTATTTTCTGCAATAAATTGAGCATTTAAACTTAAGACAGAAACAATTAATGTAGAAATAATTTTTTTCATAATGCTCTACTCCCCATCTCTTACACAACGTAGATGATTTGAATTATCTTTATAAAAATAGCTCTGTTTACCTGTTACAAAATCTACACACCATCTATTCTCATCATATTCTTTAAAACTACTTACACTCCAATACCAACGCTGATCATCATTTACATTATAAAAATACTTTCTATTGATAGCAGGAGCTGTGTGGGAATAATCTACTAAAGTAGTTAACTCCATCAATGTTGGTAATCTCCAATCATCATAACCATCTAAAACTAAAGCATCACAATAGCTTTTTGCTTCACTCCAACTTTTTGTTTTTGTGCGAACATCATTATTATCTTGCCATTGCAAATGGGTTAGTTCATCTATAACACTCTGGGAAGCTCGTGTATAAATGGGCTCTTTGCCTAGTTGAAAAAAACCATCATCAGGTAAGTATCCAATCTCTTTGCCTTCACTATCATAACTAATACTCTGCCCCGTTTTTTTTACTACATAAGTAAATGATTCTTTTATATCAATATCTTGCTCAACGTCATCCTCTATAGGAGTTGTCTCGTTAAGCTCCACAATTTTTGTACCACCACCATCACATCCAATAAAAAAGAAAATTATAAAAAAAATAAAAATATTTTTCATATTTAATTGTTCCAAAATTTTTGTTGTACTAAAAGTGCTTGTTTATGCTCATACACATCATGCACCCTTACAATTGAAGCTCCATTTTTTACAGATTCTAAATGGATAGCCAACGTTCCAGCTAAACGCTCTTGTGGAGTACTTGGGCTTATCATATCTATCATCGATTTACGTGAAGCACCCACAAGCAGAGGCTTACCTAATGTTAAAAAGTGCTCTAAATTTTGAATAAGCGCAATATTATGCTCTAATGTTTTTCCAAACCCTATTCCAACATCTAACACAAGCTCTTTTACACCAAAAGAGTCTGCTTTTTGAATCATCTTTTCAAAAGCATCATAAATATCTAAAACAACATCATCATAATGTGGTGCTTTTTGCATTGTTTGGGGCGTTCCTTGCATATGCATAGCAACAACTGTTGCATTGTACGCTCCTCCAAGCTTAACCACCTCATCGTTTTGCAAACCTGTTATATCGTTAATAATACCAAAACCACTCTCAAGAGCTTTAGCAATAACTAAAGGTTCATAACTATCGATACTAAAAGTTACTTTTTCATAAAGTTTATGATGTGCAATTGCATCCAAAATTGGCTTAACTCTTGCGAGCTCCTCCTCTTTAGAAACACTTTGAGAACCTGGACGAGAAGATACCCCACCAATATCGATAATATCTGCACCATCTGCTATCATCTGCTCTATTTTTTCTACTGCATCTTTATCTCTAAAGCGACTCCCTGAAAAAAAACTATCGTCATTAGCATTAATAACACCCATAATCTGCACACTTTTTGTTTTTTTTACTTTAAGTAAAGATTCTAAAAAATGTGCGATCTCTTTAAGCCCAAAAGGTTGTACTAAAAGTTTTTTTGAGAGTTTTTCTAGCTCCCTAGCAGTTGCAATAAGTAAAACATTAACATAAGGCTCTTTTGCAATAATAGTTCCACGTGGCACTGCTGTATCTGCTCCTACACTTAAAGCATCTTGTTTTAAAATATTTGCAGCTCCAACATGAAGATTTGTAATTTCAATCAGATGCAGTTGTGTTTTTTTTGCTAAGATAGAAACACCACCCCTATCAACATCTAACTTTTGTAGATACTCTTTTATATTTTGATTTGCAATTTTTTTACATCTCATTTTTATCCTTTGCAAAACTCATAAGAAGCATGGCTAAAACATTTTGTACTCTGCTATTTAACTCGATTGTTTTATATGCTAAATCAAACTTTTCCAATTGCTTTTGGGAGAGCTCTACCCCTTGCGTTAATGCTCTTTGTAAAATTGCTTCAATAATCTCTTTTGCCTCTTGTTTTGAACTTTTAGAGTATGTTTGTAAAAAAGTAAATACCTCTTGGTAGTTTAGTTTTTTTAAATCTAAATCTATTGTTAATGTTTGTTTCTCTTTTGCACCATAAAAAATTGGTAAACGAGAGCGAATTGTTGGTAAAAGGTTTGCTTTTAGAGGGGTTATTAAAATAAAATAGATATTTTTAGGAGGTTCTTCAAAAATTTTTAGTAAAGAGTTTTGGGAAATAACATTAAAAGAGTTTGCAGCTAAAATAATATATTTTGGTTCAGATGAAGCTAAATAAGCCTCCTCTACAACCGCTTTTGCATCCTCTATTTTAAACTCATCTACTAAAAAAGGTACAACTCTAAAAGAGATTAACTCTTTTTGAAGTTTTTGCACCTCCTGTTGTATTTGACTAGAAACTAAAATATAAGAGTTTTTAGGAGCTAACATCAACCTCACCAAACATTGCAGCATTTAAAGAGAGGTTAAAAAGTCTATAAAGCTGTAACAGTTTTATATCTAACAGTGTATCGTAAGACTTTAACGTAAAGGCGTTATGAAACTCCTCATCAAAAAGCCAAAAGTAGCTGTTGTCTCTTCTTTTTGCAATATCACAACGTTTATCTTCCCCATCTCCAATATACCAAAAGAAATAATCATCTTTATAAGAAAGAGAAATCATATCATCTAAAAAATCTATCATTTCGGAGTTTGTTACACTGTTGTAGTGCATATAAAGAGAATCTATACTTACAATTGGTAAAAGTGGACGATCAAGATTATCTACAGCATTAATAGATGATAAAATATAATGTTCAAGCCACTTTCTTTTCTCATCTGTAATAAGAATAATAGTTTTTCCTGTAAGAATCTGCTCAAGAGATTGAGCTGTTGTTGTTGTCCAGTCAAAGCGTTGCTCCTCTAGCCAGCTAAGGGAAGCCCCCTCAGCACGAATAGCATCTAAACTCCACTGTGCAAAATCTGGCAAAGACATAAGTGGTTTATTTCTCTAGTTCGTAAGCATCATGCAGACTTCTCACAGCTAACTCTGCATATTTTTCATCAATAACCATACTTACTTTAATTTCTGAAGTTGAAATCATATTGATATTAATATTATTCTGTGCCATTGTATAGAATGCTTTAGCAGCAACACCAGCGTGAGATTTCATACCAACACCAACAACAGATACTTTACAAATATCTTCATTATAAGAATCTGCTTTAATCTCTCCACTTTGTACAAATGTATCTACAACTTTTTTTGCATCAGTTAAATCACTTACAGCTACTGTAAAGTCAATATTTGTTGTATCATCTACTGCTTTATTTTGGATAATCATATCTACATTTACTTCTGCGTCTGCTAGTTTATTAAAAATCTCAGAAGCGATCCCTGGACGATCTGCAACACCTAACAGTGAAATACGCGCTTGGTTTCTATCGAGTGCTATTCCGCTAACTAATGGTTTTTCCATGATATTTTCTTCCTTTGTAATTAATGTTCCCTCTTCATCACTAAAACTACTTCTAGTTACAAGATTTACGTTAAGTTTTTTTGCCATCTCAACAGAGCGATTTTGTAAAACTTTTGCACCAAGTGAAGCTAACTCTAACATCTCATCGTAAGAGATTTTTTCTAATTTTTTTGCTTTTGGTTCAATTCTAGGGTCAGTTGTAAAGATTCCTGTTACATCTGTGTAAATCTCACATAAATCTGCTTTTAAAGCTCCAGCAATTGCAACAGCACTTAAGTCACTTCCACCACGACCAAGCGTTGTTACATCGCCCTCTTCATTTACACCTTGAAAACCAGCAACGACAACAACTTTACCCTCTTTTACCTCTTGTAACATAGCAGAAGGGTCTATAGATTCAATACGTGCTTTTGTATGGATTTTATCTGTAACAATTCCAGCTTTTCTTCCACTCATAGCAACAGCACTATGCCCCATCTCATTTAACGCAATAGATAATAAAGATGCAGTTACACGCTCACCTGAGCTTAAAAGCATATCCATCTCTGCACGACTAGGGTTCTTTGAAAAATGCTCAGCATACCCAATAAGCTTATTTGTTTCACCACTCATTGCAGAAACAACCACAACAACATCGTGTCCCTGTGCTTTTGTTTTTGCAACACGGTTTGCTACATTTTGGATACGCTCTAAATCACCAACACTTGTTCCACCAAATTTTTGAACTACTAACATCTTACAAATAACCCTCATTTTTAAAGTAATTTAAAACTGTTTCATATACATCTTTTTTAAAATGTGCTGTGTTTTTTAATACATCCTCAACGCTTACAAATTTGTAAGAAATAAACTCTGGATGTTCTGTTTCTAAGTTAATAACAGCATCCTCGCTAAGTTTTAATAAAAAATAGCGTTGCGTTTGCCCTTTGTAGGGCTTCATTTTTTTTGCAATTTTTTCTGGAAAATCGTAAGAGATCCATTCAGGAAATTCAGCAACAATTTCAACACTTCTTGTGCCTATCTCCTCTTCAAGCTCTCTAAAAAGAGCCTCTTGTACCTCTTCTCCATTGTCAATTCCACCTTGTGGAAATTGCCAAATATTCAATAGATCATTTCTCTGTGCAATAAAAACCTCTTTTTTTTGAGGGTATGCAGAAGACATAATAATCATTGCAACATTTGGACGATAAGAACCTTCTTTATTCATCTTTGCAACCTATGTTAAATTGTGTAATTATACATATATTCACTTTAAATAGGGCTGGAAATTTTAAAAAAAATTCTGTTTGCCGATTATTTTTTATCTTTAATTAATAAAAAGGATTTTTATCTATGAAAAAGAGATTTGTACTATTTTTAGTAACTTTAATTCCACTTTTAACAGGTTGTAATACTACAACTCAACCCATATCAAAGCAATACGATGAACCTATAAAAGAAAAAGGCACAATATCGTGTTCTACAAAAAACATCACAGAAATAAACTATGTAGATAGATACAATAGTTTTAATAATTTTTCAGTTACCATAAAAAAATCTAAACTATGTCAAGGGAGAAATCAATAATGAAAGTACAATTTATTCTCATCTGTTTATTTTTATCAAATCTCTTATTTGCCCAAAATATTCAATATATTAATGCAAACAACGCCGCATCATCAATGAATAAAATAGTAAGTGCCATCGCAACCCAATTAACACAAAACAAAGATTTTACAGATCAAGAAGATTCTATCATGCTAGTCACATCTTTTGTTTCACTAGAAGATCTAAGCAAAACTTCACATTTAGGTAATATACTAAATGAAAACTTACTCCACGAAATGCAAATAAGGGGTTATAAAGTTATTGATTTTAAAACTATGAAAAAACTAAAAATTGCTAAAGATGGTGATTTTATTATGAGCAGAGATATCTCTAAACTTACCAAAGATATTCACGCAACATATGTCTTAACAGGAACTTTTACAAACTATCTAAGAGGAACGGTTATTAATGCGAGGATTGTAGATTTAAAAACACATATTATTTTATCCTCAGCACAAGTTTTTATACCAAAACGGTTTCTTAAAAAAATTCTTTCAAAACAAAATCGAATTATCACTTTCTAACAAGAGGTGATAATTCCACCTCTTTCTTAAAGATACTGTTTTAAAGCCTCTGGAATATCGATAGTTCCATCCTCATTTTGAAAGTTCTCCATAATAGCAACCATTGTTCTACCAACCGCTAAAGATGAACCATTAAGTGTATTTACAAACTCATTTTTCTTTCCATTTTTATAGCGAATTTTTGCACGTCTTGCTTGGAAATCGCGTGTATTGGAAACTGAACTAATCTCACGATATGTATTTTGCCCTGGTAACCACACCTCTAAATCTATAGTTTTGGCTGCACTAAAGCCTAAGTCGCCCGTACAAAGCGTTACAAGACGATGTGGCAACTCTAATGCTGTAAGAAGATCTGATGCACACGCTACCATCTCATCGAACACTTTATCGCTATCTTGTGGTTTTGTAATACTTACAAGCTCCACTTTATGGAATTGGTGTTGACGGATAATCCCACGTGTATCACGCCCTGCTGCACCCGCTTCTTTTCTAAAACAAGATGTATAAGCTGTCATTTTTATTGGAAGTTCACTCTCTTTTAAAATCTCATCTTGGTAAAGGTTTGTTACAGGAACTTCCGCTGTTGGAATAAGGTAGAGTCCATCTTGTGTTTTGTAAAGGTCATCTTCAAATTTTGGAAGTTGCCCAGTTCCCTCTAGTGCTTGAGCGTTTACAAGAGCTGGAACACTCACCTCTGCAAAACCTCTTTTGCGGTTAAAATCTAACATAAAGTTAATAAGTGCACGCTCAAGTCTTGCACCCATTCCAAACCCTACGCTAAAACGGCTTGTTGCTAGTTTTACACCACGCTCAAAGTCTATCCAACCATTTTGTGTTGCTAGCTCCCAATGCTCTTTTGGCTCAAAACTAAACTCTCTTGGAGTAAGCACTTTTTTAATCTCTACATTATCCTCTTCATCTTCACCATCTGGAACATTGTCATCTGGCATATTTGGGATACTCATAGCAATTTTTTCTAGTTCCTCTTGCTTTTTACGTTGCACCTCTAGGGCTTTTGCAATCTCTATTTTGTTAGCATCCACTTTTGCTTTAAGCTCGCTAATTTCTTTGCCTTCACGCTTATAAACACCAAACTCTTTACTCATACTGTTTTGTAAAGCCTGTAATGTTTCATAAGCAGCTTTTGCTTTTTTTAACTCTTCATTTTTAACTTTTAACCCTTCAAGGAGTTCTGTAGAAACACCTTTTCTTGTGAGTCTTTTACTTACAGTTTCAAAATCTTTTTGTAGTAGTTTTAAATCTATCATTTTTTTCCTAAAATATTTGAAATTTTTTCTAAGAGAATTATAGCATTTACTCTTTAAATAATAATGATTTTAATAAGTTTGAAGAAAGGAAGGGGAAAGAAAAAGAACATAAAGCATAAAATGCTTTATGTTAAAAAATTAGTTTTTGTCTTGATCTACAATTTTGTTAGCAGAGATCCAAGGCATCATTTTACGTAAATCTGCACCTGTTTTCTCGATTAGAGAAGCTCTTGCATTGTTTCTCTCAGCATTCATACGTGGGTAACCTGCTTGACCTTCTAAGATAAAGTCTTTTGCAAATCTACCATCTTGGATCTCTTTTAAGATCTCTTTCATAGCTTTTTTAGACTCTTCGTTGATAACACGTTTACCAGAAACATAATCACCATACTCAGCAGTGTTAGAGATAGAATATCTCATATCTGCAATTCCACCTTCAAACATTAAATCTACAATTAGTTTAAGTTCATGAAGACACTCAAAATATGCCATCTCTGGAGCGTAACCAGCTTCTGTTAATGTTTCAAAACCAGCTTGAACTAAAGAGCTTACACCACCACAAAGAACTGCTTGCTCACCAAAAAGGTCAGTTTCAGTTTCATCTTTGAAAGTTGTTTCAATAATAGCAGTACGTCCACCACCAATAGCACTTGCGTAAGAAAGAGCTAACTCTTTAGTTGTTCCACTTGGGTCACGATCTACCGCGATTAAATCTGGAATACCACCACCACGAACAAACTCACTTCTTACAGTGTGACCTGGAGCTTTTGGAGCGATCATAGTAACGTTAATGTCTGCTCTTGGAATAATACGACCATAATGAATGTTAAAACCATGACCAAATGCAATTGTTGCACCCTCTTTAAGGTTTGGCTCAATCTCATTTTTGTAGATTTCAGCTTGGTTTTCATCTGGAAGAAGAATCATTACAACATCAGCTTTTGCAGTAGCTTCGCCAACTGTTAAAACTTCAAAACCTTTTGCTTCAGCTTTAGCCCAGCTTGAACCACCTTTTCTTAAACCAACAACAACTTCTACACCGCTATCTCTTAAGTTTTCTGCATGAGCGTGACCTTGAGAACCAAAACCAATCATAGCAACAACTTTGCTTTTGATAATATCTAAATTACAATCTTTGTCATAGTAAACATTTAATGCCATTTTATTTCCTTGAGTTTTAAGAGAGTTTTCTTAAAAAAATTTTGTGCATTATACTAAAAAAATGGTAAAAGGAGGATTAACTTTTCTCTTTAGGGTTTTTTACCCATAAAATAGTTGCAATTTCAATTAACCTTTTTGAAATTCTATAAGTAAACGAGCTATCATTTAACAAAGATGTTGCCATTTTTGGTTCTATGCGGTTATGGCGAATAAGTTTATCGATTCTTCCATTTGCTATCATATCTAGCTTTTCTAGGTTTTGTTTTAGGGTTTCTAGTTTTTGTTCTATCTCCTCTTGGTTCTCACTTTTGCGTATTAAGTGGATTCCATCAAGAGTGGTAGCAATTTGTTCACGCAAAAAGTTGTATTCATCTCTTATGTAAGCATTTTCACTCTTCATAAAAAAGTTTACATTTTTTTGTAACTCCTTTACCTCTTTTATAGTTTCAACAATATCACGACAGGCAACTTTTAACTCGTAAATTCTATCATTTTGCTCTGCTTCTAAATGCTCTTGTGCTTGTGTTGCATAACTTAAAATCTCCCCATAGAGCACTTTAATTTTTGTAGCATAAAAATGATCTAAATCTATATCTATCTGCTTTACAGAAGATCGAACAAGCTTAGAAATATCTTCATTCATCCCAATATATGTATGTCTATGAAGAGAGAGTGCATGAGAGAGTGCTTCTGTTGCATTATCGTAAAGGTGCTCCACCTCTTTTTGTAGTGCAACAACAGCAATGGAGCCAACACTTACCACAGTTGAGTCTAAATAGCGTGCATGGGAGAGTTCCCGCTCATTTGAGATAAAAAGTTTTTCTAAAAAAGATACAAGTTGCTTTGTAAAAGGGAGAAGCAACAACACCCCTAAAAGATTAAAAATAGTATGAAAAAGTGCCAACTGCATTGCATAGTCTTGCTTATCTATTCCTATCTTTACAGATAAAAAGCTTACCAAATCAGCAAGTTGGTAAATAAATACTATAGCTACTATAGCTGTTAAAATATTAAATATAAAATGTGCAACTGCTAGGCGTTTTCCATCGCTATTTGAAGCAAGTGAACCTAAAATTGCAGTTATAGTTGTACCAACATTTGCCCCAATAGCAAGTGCAAGTGCATTAAAATAGATAATTTGTCCTGTTGCAAGAGCGGTAATAATAAGTGCCATCGTTGCACTACTAGATTGGATAATAACCGTAGCAACGATTCCTAAAAGTACATAAAGTGCTATTCCTAAGTTGCCATCCACACTAAAAGAGGCTAAATCTATTCCCGCTTTGAGTGTTTCAAACCCATCTTTCATAAAGGAGATACCTAAAAAAACAAACCCTAAACCAACTAAAATATTTCCCAATGCCTGAAGTGACTTTTGTTGTGCAAAACGAAATATCACACCAAAAGTAAGCATAGGCATAGCTAAAGTTGCTATTTTAATCTTTAACCCAAATGTAGAAACTATCCACGCAGTTGTAGTTGTTCCAATATTTGAGCCAAATATCACACCAATAGCTCCACTGAGCGAAATAAGCTCTGCACTTAAAAAGGAGATGATGACAATGGAGATTAAAGAGGAGCTTTGCACAATAGCAGTTGCTAAAAAACCACTAAAAAGTGCTTTTGGCATAGAGGAGGTCATTTTTTGCAAAAAGGTTTGCAACACTCCCCCACTCAAAGATTTAAAACCATCTTCCATAAAAAACATTCCAACCAAGAAGATGGCAACACCTGCTATAATTGTTTTTGCATCATCGCTTACAAATAAAAGTGCAGCAATAATCCCAACAAATAGCAGATAAAAAAAGTTTTTCATAAACTATGCTTGTTGTTGTAACTCTTTGAGTCTCTCTTTTACTTTTGCAACATGCTCTTTTACGCGAACCTTATCCCAACGCTCACGAACAATCCCCTCTGGGTCTATAATGTAAGTTGTACGAACAATTCCCATATACTCACGACCATAGTTTTTCTTAAGCTGCCATACACCATACTCTTGCATCATCGATGTATCTTCATCGCTTAAAAGTGTAATAGCTAAATTCTTTTTCTCTATAAAGTTTCTATGTTTTTTTGTACTATCTGCACTTATGCCAAAAATAACTGCGTCCATATCTGCAAACTCTGGAAGGGCCTCTGTAAAGTCACAAGCCTCTGTTGTGCAGCCTGGAGTATTATCTTTTGGGTAAAAGTAAAGCACTACCCATTTGCCTTTTAAATCTCTTAAACAAATCTCAATATCATCTTGGTTTGGTAAACAAAAATCTGGAGCTTTTTGACCAACTTCTACCATATTTTTTCCTTTTGAAGTAAATTTTTTGAGTTATTATACCAAAGTATCTACAAGGGTTTTCTTTGGGGTTGTGTTGGAGTTTAAATTTAAGGGAGATGATGTCTTTTTAAGTGATTTTTTAACAATTAAGTCACAAAGTGTCTTTTTAATGCTCTAATAGTAATTAAAAAGACACTTTAACTTTAAGAAATTTAGCATAAAAAATAGCATTATTTTAAAAATATGACAAATTGATATATTTTTTAACAATTAAAGGACATTCTAATGTTCTTTTAATATCGATGTTTTGTAGTGTTTGTGATATAATGTTTCTTGAATAAATAGTTGCCTCGGACGCTTCGCTTACCGAGGCAACGGGGGCGCGGGCTGAACACCCGCTAGTTCCCCGGCGCAGCAGCGCCAGGCAACAAGCGGGAGGAGTGAGCAACAACATCTGAAACCAAACTTTCAAATGTCGTCGTCACTCACCCGCGCCCCCGTTAAACAAAAGGACGGCTAAAAATGGAGTTTGAGAATCAGATACAGAAGTTATCAGATAGAATTGAGAAAAACAAAGCAAATGTTACAACCGAAGAAGCAACAAAGACATCTTTTATATTACCATTATTGAATATTTTAGGATTTGATATATTTGACCCAAATATAGTTATACCTGAATTTACGGCAGATATTGGAAAGAAAAAAGGTGAAAAAGTAGATTATGCAATAGTTATAAATGATAAGCCTGTTATTTTAATAGAAGCAAAAACACATACAGAAAACCTAGATAGACATAAATCACAACTTGAAAGATATTTTACAGTAACAGATAGTAAATTTGCTATTTTAACAAATGGAGTAGAATATTTATTTTATTCAGATTTAGCAAAGCCAAATGTTATGGATGAAAAACCTTTTTTAACTATTAATATGTTAGAACTAAAATCAAGAGATATAAAAGAGTTAGAGAAATTCAAATTTGAAAACTTTGATGTTGAAAATATTTTAAATATGGCAGGTGTTCAAAAGTATGTTAGTGCTATAAAAGATATATTTAAAAATGAAGTTAAGA
>Ga0256837_1000518_pt1 | contig 31940 bp, 26 predicted proteins | sample 4562384metaG_FD_185976 | JGI IMG/M metagenome (GOLD analysis project Ga0256837, IMG submission 185976) | Hydrothermal vent microbial communities from Guaymas Basin, Mexico - 4561-384 | ecosystem: Environmental > Aquatic > Marine > Hydrothermal vents | place: Mexico: Guaymas Basin | collected... | reverse complement strand
TCTGTTCTCGAACATATCAAAATAAATTTTTATATTTTTTGAATTGGCAGTAATACTATTATCGATAATATCTGCTATTGCACTTTCAAAAGAATACCCTATATCTCTCAGGGATTCAATCAGAGATGCTGCCTTTGGAAGTAATTGAATAGCTTTAATAACAGAACCTTTAAAAAATATTTATTAATGAACCCCTGAATTCAACCCACCTAAGCTGAACTTTCAAGTTCTAAAATACTACCATAAAAAACCTCTACAGGTGTTTTGTAGCTGAGGATTTTTCTTGGTCTGTAGTTTAGACTACCTGAATTCAACTAGCTATTTTAAGCCCTATACTTTTCCATAGGGTTCAAGTGCTCTTCAAATTTCGCTCGATGCTCTGGATTGTACTTTGGTGTGGGGAATATATAGGGAGAACGAGACTAGTAAAACAGCTTAAATACTCTCAGGTTATGCTGTATTAGGAGTTAGTTTGGATTGTTTAAAAATAGATGGCCGGGAGAGGGGGATTCGAACCCCCGGTGGTTTTACCCACACCGGTTTTCAAGACCGGCACGTTCAACCGCTCCGACATCTCCCGACATTTTGTAGAGTGTAATTTTATCTAAAAAAGATAAAAGTAAGATTATAACTGGAGGAGCCACCCGGATTTGAACCGGGGATAGCAGCTTTGCAGGCTGCGGCCTTACCACTTGGCGATGGCTCCATACTGTTGGTGGTACCCGGAGCCGGACTTGAACCGGCACGGTCGCAATGACCGGGGGATTTTAAGTCCCCTGTGTCTACCATTCCACCACCCGGGCTTGGATACCAAATTATTAATCTTTTAAGTTTCTTATGGAGCGGGCGAACGGGTTCGAACCGTCGACCCCAACCTTGGCAAGGTTATGCTCTACCGCTGAGCTACGCCCGCATATCCATATAATCACAGGGGTTAACCTGAAATTGGAATGCGATTATAACTAAAAAATCTTCACTTGTAAAGAGAAAATAACGCTTTTTTGTTATAATCTACCAAAATATCCACTATAAAGGTTAATTGATGAGAAGTAATGAAATAAAAGAGGGGTTTAGCAGAGCCCCACACAGAAGCCTTCTGCGTGCAACGGGTGTCAAAGATGAGGATTTTGCTAAGCCATTTATCGGTGTGGCCAACTCTTTTATAGAGATTATTCCTGGACACTTCTTCCTCAACAAAGTCTCAGAGGTCATCAAAGCAGAGATCCGTGCCAATGGCTGTGTACCGTTTGAGTTCAACACCATTGGAGTCGATGATGGGATCGCCATGGGACACGATGGGATGCTCTACTCACTCCCTAGCCGTGAGGTGATCGCCAACTCCATAGAGACGGTGATGAACGCACACAAGCTCGATGCGATGATCGCTATCCCCAACTGTGACAAGATCGTCCCAGGGATGATTATGGGGGCATTGCGTGTCGATGTACCTACAGTATTTGTCAGTGGTGGACCGATGGCTGCGGGACATATGAATGATGGGACACCCATCGACCTCGCGACAGTCTTTGAGGGGGTAGGAGAGTATGAAGCGGGCAATATCACCCAAGAGACTCTCACAGAGATGGAGTGCAACGCCTGCCCAAGTGGTGGTTCTTGCTCAGGGATGTTTACCGCAAACTCGATGAATACCCTCATGGAGGCGATGGGGATTGCACTACCAGGTAATGGTACGATCTTGGCACTCACCCCTGAACGAACCGAACTCTACAAACAAGCAGCCCGTCGTATCTGTGAGATCGCCAAGGCAGACGCAAGTGAGCGAGAGAAGTACCGTGTGAGAAATATCCTCAATGAAAATGCCATACGCAACGCCTTTGCGGTTGATATGGCGATGGGTGGAAGCTCCAATACCGTACTCCATATGCTCGCTATCGCCAAAGAGGCGGAGGTAGACTTCAACCTCAAAGATATCAATGCCATCTCCAAACGCGTCTCTCACATCGCCAAAATCTCCCCCTCACTCACCACCGTACACATGGAGGATATCAACAAAGCAGGCGGGGTCAATGCGGTAATGCACGAGATGATGAAACGCGGAGAGGATATCTTGCTAGACAACCTCAGTATCAGTGGCGAGACACTCTATGAGAAGGTCAAAGATGCCAAAATCCTTGACACAAGTATCATCCATACCATCGACAACCCCTACTCAGAGGTAGGTGGACTCGCCATCCTCTATGGTAACCTCGCAGAACAAGGTGCCGTCATCAAGACCGCGGGGATCACAGGTGAACGCGTCTTTACAGGGAGTGCTGTCTGTTTCGACTCACAAGATGATGCGATCAAAGGAATCATCAATGGCAAGGTCAAAGCGGGTAATGTCGTCGTCATTCGCTATGAAGGACCACGCGGTGGACCAGGAATGCAAGAGATGCTCTCTCCAACAAGTTTGATTATGGGGATGGGGCTTGGTGATGATGTTGCGTTGATTACCGATGGGAGATTTTCAGGAGCGACTAGAGGTGCGAGTATCGGTCATGTGAGTCCAGAGGCTGCGGAGGGTGGACTGATTGGATTACTTGAAGATGGTGATGAGATACACATCGATGTCGATGCCTATATCCTCCAAGCCAACCTCTCTGATGAAGTCATCGCCCAACGAAGAGCCAACTTCAAACCACTTATCAAACCACTCAAAAGTAAATGGCTACGCCAATATAGAGCTCTCGTCACCAATGCAAGCAATGGTGCCGTACTCGAAGCAGAGTAATCCACTCCCTCCTCTCTCTAGGGAGAGGGGGAGAAACACGCCTACATTGCGACGCGTCTAGCACCCTTGAAGCGTTGTGAGTAGAAGTTCTTGCTTAAACTTGTAATAACCACTTTTTTCTTAGCGGAAGAGGCGTGGATGAACTTATTGTTACCGATGTAGATTCCTACATGGTTGACATACCCTTTGCGTCTACGAGAGGTGTCGAAGAAGACCAAATCTCCTGTTTTGAGATCTTTTCTACTGACGCGTTTCCCCACCTTGGACTGCTGTATCGCCCGTCTTGGTAGTTTGATACCATTCTTCTTACAGACATACTGTGTGAGTCCAGAGCAGTCAAAGACATTATTTCCTTCTGCTCCCCATACATAGCGTTTACCTAACTTTTTCTTTGCAAGACGCGTGATTCTTTTGCCTTTGCTACTGCTATGATGCCCAAAGAGGAGATCATCAAGTGCGTAGCGTGCTGGTCTCTTGACGCGCTTGGTACTCCGCACGATACGCTTTTTGGCGTGGGCAGGAGATTTCTTGACGATACGCTTGACCGATTTACTCGCAACACGCTGGCGTTTGACCTTGGCTGGGGCATGGGCGATGACTTTGAGCTTCTCTCCCACTTTGATCAGTTGCCCCTTTTGCATCTTGTTGAGGGTTCGTACCTCGGCTATACTTAGATGGTATTTCTGAGCGATCTCAGAGATCGTATCCCCACGCTTGACCGTATGGAGTGCAATCTTAGTCGCTTTTTTGACCCGTTTTTTGGCAAGCTTGACATGCTTGGAGTGAGCGTCACTCTGTGGGATATAAGTATCGCGTGGTACACGCAACACACGACCGATACTGAGTTGCTCCCCTCTCTTGAGTCCATTGAGCTTCTCTACCTCAGCAATCGTCGTATGGTAGCGGTGGGCTACACTGTAGAGGGTATCTCCACTCGCGATTGTATACTCCACTGGCTCTTTGGGGGTGAGGTGTGCATCCTTGGGAAGGACATAAGTATCTTGGGGTACAGTTAGCACCTGCCCAGGCTTGAGCATCTCCCCTTTTTTGAGCCCATTGAGCTCTCTCACCTCTGAGATAGTGGTATGGTTCATATGGGCAATGGTATAGAGTGTCTCACCTCTTTTAATCGTATGTTGCACAGTTTTAGCCGATGCTTTGGCACTCATCGTTACAAGTGGTAGTGTAAGTAGTAAAGCATAAAATCGTTTTTTCATTCGCTCTCCTCTCCTATTAAAAATTATTCAGCTTCTAAAAGCATAGTATTAGTATATAAGACCATTTTAACTATATTCGATTAATAAAGCATAAACCTTAGTTGAAAACTATCTTAAACTTTTGTCACTATCTTGTCATTTTGTATGATTTTTGACAATATAATCCGCCACCCTGAGTGCATTGGCATAAAGTGTCCAAGTGTAGGGTACCGACCCTCCCGTAGGCATAAAGCTCCCATCCACCACAAACAGATTGCGAATATCGTGTGACTGACAATAGCGGTTGAGTACCGAGTGGTGGGGGTTCTCCCCAAATCGACACCCCCCTGCAATGAGATTGGGTGGTGGGGTCGAAGTGATAGAGGAGGTAATTCGCTTAGCACCCATCTCCTTAAGAAGTGCTTTAGCCTTCTTGGCGAGATACTTCCCTACACGCAGATCATGAGGGTGAGAGGCGATACGCAATTTGCCCACAGGCATCCCATAGATATCTTTATGTCTATCATCTACAGAGATATGACACCCATCGGTAGGAAGCCAATCATTGAAGATCTCCAGACGGATACGCTTCGTATCCTTAAAGCGTCCTACTACCCTCTTGCCAAACGCATCACCCCAGAGTAGTTGACCTGACTCCTCGATAACATTCACTGCCCGAGAGATAATATTTTGATGCTCAAACATCACCTCTATGAGTCCCCCCTTAAAGCGTCCATCCCACCAATCATCCACAAAGTACCACTCCAACAAAGAGCGGTTGACAAAGTAACCTCTTTGCATCACCTCCGCAAAGAGCTTAGGGGGTAGACTCTCCCGACAGAGATCCCCCTCCACTGAGCCACCCCCAGAGAAGATCAGGTTTTTGCCCAACTCCCCTGAGCTATTGGCGAGTCCATCGGGGTAGGTGGGAGTCGCAGAGTTAAGTAGTAGCCGTACACTCTCATGGGCTTGAGCTGCGAGTATGACCTGTTTGGCATGGATGGTTCGCTCCTTATGGGTACGCGTATCGACCACCTCCACCCCAGAGATCTCTGAAGTACCCCCCATAGACAACCGCTTGACATGCGTATGACTCATCAGCGTAAGATTGCCCGTAGCAAGTGCAGGGAGGATAAACGCCTCCATCGCACTCCCTTTTGCTCCAGAGCTACACCCATAGCTTCCACAGAAGTTGGAGTAGTAGCACCCCTGACGCATCCCTCTATCCTCAGAGAGTATCGCACGGGCAGTCACCACTGAGTGGATACCTAGCTGACGACACCCCGCTTCGATAAGGCGTGTCACCCCATTCTCTTGGGTGGGGTGCTGTGCAAATGCCGTGCGACTGCGTGGTGGAGAGAAGGGGTGTGGTCTCCCCTCTCCCGTGATCCCCACCAACGACTCAGCCAGTGTATAGTAAGGCTCCAACTCCTCATAAGAGATAGGCCAATCGACGATATTGGCTCCTGCTATCGCACCATACTTACGCTTGAGTCTAAAGTCATCGGGGTGCATACGGTGAAACATCCCACTCATAAAGGTAGAGGAACCCCCCACGATATTGCCATTCCAAAAGCTTCGTCCAGAGGTGTAGGTCGGGGTAGCAACCCACTTCTCGCCCACTCGCTCCTCGATGATATGATACTCCTCAAAGGGATCAGGGGTGAAAATCTCTCTTCGGGTGTAGGCGAGTTCATCTTTGGAGAACGCCTCACGCTTGACGATACGCCCCTTCTCTAGCAGTGCGACCTTGAGTCCTGCTTGAGAGAGCCGATACGCCACGGCTCCCCCACTCGCTCCCGATCCAACAATCACCGCATCATAGACCACCATACTGCTCCGTAGGGCGTGGTACACCACCCCATGTCCCCAATGCACACCATCCCAACGCCCCTTTGTTGCCCCCATAGAGTGGATCACTCAGCAGTGCTTCAAGGCTCAAGATCATAATACGATGAAGCCATGCCCTCCCCCTGCTCGTCTGCTCATAGGCTCTGAGTGCCTGCTCCATCTGAGAAGGGGTATAGGCTACGAGTCCCCTCTCACGCCTCACAAGCTCCCTCGCCCCCTCAATCACAAATGCCCGAATATCTCTATCATACCGTGGATGATGGATCGTCTCCATCACAAACCCCACCGCATCACTAGAGGAGGCGGACGGCAGAGGACTCCCCTCAGGGAAGAGGTGTGCCTGTACCTTGCCTATTGTCTTAGCTACCCCCTCAAGGCTACGCACGCTCCCCGTATGAGTAGCACGGGCAGGAAGGAGTGATACCACACCACAAACCACCCCCGTCCAGATAAATCGTCGTCGTTTCACATCCTACTCCATCAGGCTACTACGCCAAAGCTCAGCCATAGAGCGATACCCTAGACCATTGGGGTAAAGATTATCAAAATATTCATTCTCATAAACTGAAGCGTGACTAAAATACTCATAGAGATCAGAAGCAAAATAGATAATGAAGGCAGAGAGCTATAACAAAAACTTTTATTTCAAATTTAAAAATAAAGGTTTGGTTTTAGAAGATATTGATACAATGACGCAAATGATTATGAAAGGATTATAATGCAACATATCGATATGAACTCTGATGAATTTCAAGCAGAGATGGAAAAAACAACGAAATTTGTAGAGAAGGTCAACAAACAATTTGGATGGGTACAAAACCCCAATGAAGAGGTCAACGAAGGAGTCACGATGGGACTCGCACGCAACAAACTCATCTATGGTAAGCGTTTTTGTCCCTGCTTTATGGTCATCGGTGAGACCAAAGAGGAGCAGAAAAAAGCAGACAACCGTATCTGTCCATGTAAACCTGCTATCGAAAAAGAGATCCCCGAAAATGGACTCTGTCACTGTGGTATCTTCTGTACTCCTGAGTATGCTGCATCACAGACTCAACACGATACGATAGAGGAGATTGTCCACGAACACTCCAAAGGACTCACCAAAGAGCAAGCGATCACCCTACTCCAAGAGGAGCAACTCGATGGCGATGAACTTGAGGCACTACTTGAGGCACGAACACTCGGTATGATAGAGTTCACCCTCCTTGATGTGCGTGAGTTTATGGAGTTCCAGATGGGACATATCGTCGGTACAGATGCACTCGTACCTACTTCACAGTTCTACGCGAAGATAGAGGAGCATAATGACAAGAAGAAGCGAGCAGTTATCGTCTACTGTCATACAGGAAGCCGCAGTTTCCAAGTCCAACACGCGATGAAGTCACTCGGATTTGAGCATGTCTGCAACCTCAGACCAGGTATCATCTCCTATGCAGGTGAAGTACAAAAAGGGTAATCACCTAACTCAGAGTGGGATCACCTGCTCTGCATAAAGCAAACGCATATTAGAAATGATATGGGGGAAGTTATGTGGAGGGTGAGGGGAGTAATCCCCTCAAAAAATCTATGAAAGATTATTTTGCAAGTGCTGCTTTAGAAGCGTCTGCAATTTTTGTAAATGACTCAGGAGCATTCATCGCCATATCAGCAAGAATTTTTCTGTCAAGTTCAATATTAGCAAGCTTCAAACCATGCATAAAGGTAGAGTAGTTCATACCATTGAGTCTTGTTGCCGCATTGATACGGACAATCCATAATCTTCTGAAATCTCTCTTTTTTTGTCTTCTGTCTCTGTAAGCATAGACTAGTGAACGCTCAAGTTGCTCTTTCGCTTTTCTGAAGTGTTTTCTTCTACCACTGTAGAATCCTCTTGCTTGTTTTAATAATCTTTTGTGTCTTCTTGATCGTACAACACCAGTTTTTACTCTCATGGTTTTCCTTTACCTTACTTTTGTCTGTGAGTAGGTGTCAAGTCGCTAGACTTGAACTTGCCTCATAAATGAGGGAATACTCTCTTCGTGGGATTAACTTAGTTAATCATCTCTTTGATGTTTTTTGCGTCAACAGCATCAATGTGTTTAGGACTCTTCATTCCTCTGTGATGCTTACCATCTACTTTGGAAAGGATGTGGCTTCTATACGCCGTCCCTCGTTTGATTTTACCGCTTTTTTTCACTTTAAAACGCTTTACAGCGCCTTTTACGCTTTTCATTTTAGGCATATGCTTACTCCCTATCGAATTTTTTCTATAGTGTTTCACAGAAAATGGGACGGTATTATACCCAAATTATCTAAAAAGAGCCATGTCGTTAGACTAAACTTTGAATCTCCTCTTAGACATAACACCCTCTAACCCCACTTATGTTAAAATCGCTCAACAAAAACAGAGGCTTCAACTCGTGGATACCGTCACCCAACTACTCTCAAACCCCAAAAAGCTCCTCTCCGAAATCTACTTTGACCTCCAACGCCACTTTGAGACAAAATATGGGGAGGACACCCTCATCTTGATGGAGATTGGGAGCTTCTTTGAACTCTATGAGGTCAACAACGACACCCTCAAGATCGGCAAAGCCAAAGAGATCGCCCAGCTACTTAATATCCAGCTCACCCGCAAAAATAAAACCATCCTTGAAAACTCCATCCACAACCCCCTCCTCGCAGGGGTACCCTCTATCTCACTCGAACGCTACCTCTCGCGTCTAATTGCCCTCAAGAAATACACCATTGTCATCATCAAACAAAAAGGGCAACCCCCACATATCAAACGCTATGTCGCCAATATCATCTCCCCTGGTACCAACTTTGAGTACCTCTCCGAACCCACCGAGAACAATATCGTCTCACTCCTCATCGATGAGAATGCGGGAATCTACTCCGTAGGCTACGCTGCGATCGATGTGACCACAGGCAAGAGCATCTGCAATGAGATACACTCCACCCGCGATGACAAGACCTATGCCCTCGATGAGGCGTTTACCCTGCTTCAGACCTATAGCACCTCCGAGATTATCCTCACCGTAGAGAACAAGCAGATCGATGCGACATGGCTCATCCACTACCTAGAGCTAGAGTCACTCCACACCACCCTCAACACCAAACGCTTCAAGATAGGCTTCCAAAATGCTCTCTTTGAACGCATCTTTGGTATCAACTCCTTCTTGAGTGCGATTGAGTTTTTGGATCTGGAGCGTCACCCCTACACCACCGAAGCCTTAGCGGTACTGATCGACTTTATCATTGAGCATGATGAGAGTATCATTAGTAAGATGAATCGCCCCCAATTCCTTGGCAACAATCGCTATATGTATATCGGCAACAACGCCCTCGAACAGCTCTCTGTCATCTCCCGTGACCCCACCGATATCACCCTACTCGACCTCATAGACAAGACCTCCACCGCCTTTGGCAAACGCCTCCTCAAGGAGCGACTCCTCAACCCCATCTGCGATAAGGAGATCTTGGAGGAGCGGTATGACCTCACCCAACACCTCCTACCCCAGATCAACCGTTTTGAGACCCATCTCAAGCAGATCTACGACTTGGAACGGATCAGCCGTCGTATCAAGCTTCACAAACTCCACCCCGTAGAGCTTACCTATATCACCATCTCCCTTGAAGCGATATGCAAGCTCCTCACTGATGCCAAAGACTCAGGACTCACCATCGAGAGCCAACTCTATGAAGAGACCCAAGAGATGCTCAGCCTCCTCAACGAGACCTTTGCATTGGAGGTATGTGCGAAGTTTCGTATCGATCAGATAGGAGAGAACCTCTTCCAAGAGGGGGTCTACCCCGCCATCGATACTATCCTCACCCGACAGCACCAAGAGATAGCGAAGATCGAGCGGGTCGCAGAGCATATCGAATCCCTCTTTGAGAAGCGAGAGGATACACGCTACACCACCCTCACCTACCTAGAGAGTGAGGGGTACTTTCTCAGCCTCACCAAAAACCGCTTCAGCCTCATCGAGAAACAGCTCAAAGACTCCTTTGTCACCCTCGATGACCAACACCACTTCTGCAACACCTTTCACTACAAGCATCTCAAAAACAGTGTCAAGGTTCACGCCCCACTCTTTGAGGAGATCACCCGTCACTATGAGCGAGATCAAGTCAAGCTCATCGCACTGGTCAAACAACGCTACGAAGAGAGCCTTGAGCTACTCGATCGACGCTTCTCCTCTCTCCTCGAGCGACTCATCAGCTTTATCGCCACTATCGATGTCGCCCTCTCCAATGCCAAATCAGCTCAGAAGATGAATCTCACCCGCCCCCTCATCGAAGCGGGCAACTTCTATGAGGCCATCGCCCTACGACACCCCATCATCGAAGCCAACGATGAACGGGGGATCTATGTCCCCAATGACCTCTTCTTGGGGGAGAACAACCAGACCCAACACAACCACATCACCCTCAATGCCACCGATGGAGAGGCGGTACAAGGGGTACTGCTCTACGGGATCAACGCCTCGGGCAAATCCTCCCTTATGAAGAGTGTCGGTCTCTCCATCATCTTGGCTCAGGCGGGGTTTTTTGTCCCTGCGGTGGAGCTACGATTTGGACTCTATGAGAAGCTCTTCACCCGTATCGTCTCACGAGACAACCTCTACAAAGGACTCTCCACCTTTGCCGTGGAGATGCTAGAGCTCAAAAACATCTTCAACCGTGCCACCTCACGCTCCTTGGTACTAGGCGATGAGATCAGCCAAGGGACAGAGACCGAGTCTGCCCTCGCCATCGTCTCCTCTGCCATTCTCAAGCTCCTCTCACTCCGCTCCACCTTCATCTTCGCGACCCACCTCCATCAACTCGGAGAGATCCCCCCACTCCAGCATCTCAAATCACTTATCTTTCTACACCTTGGGATACAGTACGACAGCCAGAGTGATACCCTCATCTACAACCGTATCCTACAGCTAGGACAGGGGGACTCACGCTACGGTCTGGAGTTTGCCAAATCCCTCCATATGGATCAGGAGTTTCTCAAAGTCGCCCAAGAGATACGCGAAGGACTCAGCCACTCCCAAAGCGAAGTCAAAACCCTCCAAAAACACAAACAGAGCAAGTACAATGCCAAGCTCTTGTTGACCCACTGTGCACTCTGCGATAACCCCGTAGAGGATGTCCACCACATCAAAGCCCAAAAAGATGCCAACCCCACAGGATATATCGACCACTTCCACAAAAACCACAAATACAATCTCATCCCCCTATGTAAAACACACCACACCATGGTACACGAAGGGAGGATTACGATCTTGGGGTTTATGATGACACAAGAGGGGTTGAAGCTACACTATGAGGTGAAGGAGTGAGGAGAGGGGCGTACTAGATAGTCTAAACTAATCTAGCCCCTATTAAAATTTGAAAATGAAGAAGAGCAATTTAAAGCGTTGAGAGATAAAACACTAGTTGAATTTAGGCGTTTATGAAAGGTATGGTAGACTATGCCTAAAAAGTCTTATCTGTGACCCATACACTACAACTACTTCAGCTTCTCAACCTCCTCACCCTTACGCTCCTTGGGGCGAGGGTGGGACACCTCTACCTCTCGTTGGGACAGATTGGGTTACTGCTGTTGGGGAGTGGACTGCTTACCTACACCCTCCAACGCACCTACCACTTTGCCACCCTCACCACTACTCTGGGGGTCGTCTTGATGATGGTCACCCCACACTTTTGGATCTATGGGGTTGTCATCGCCCTTGCTCTGCTCCAAAAACAACTCCTACACTACCACGGCAGACACCTCTTCAACCCCTCCAACTTCGCGCTCATCATGGCTCTGCTACTCTTCTATCACGATGCCCATATCGTCCTCGGACAGCTTGGGGACAACCGCTACTTCGCATGGGGGGTGATCGGGAGTGGGGTGGTGGTACTCTGGAGAGCTAAGCGGTGGATTATCCCGCTAGCCTTTCTACTAAGCTACCTTGGATCTCAGTACTGGGGTATCGTCGCACACGACCCACTATTGCTCTTTGAGTCGGTTAGCGATCGCTTCTACTCGGTCTCCTTTCTACTCTTTATGCTCTTTATGCTTACCGATCCGCGTACCACCCCCACTCACCCCTACACCCAAGCACTCTTTGGGGTGGCTATCGCACTGGGTGCGACCCTACTAGACTATCACTATGGGTTTCGGGTGCAACACCTCTTTGTGGTACTCTTCGCACTCACCCCACTGACACGACTCCTCACCTCTCTGCCTACCTCATGGCAGGAGTGGGTCTGGATGGGTGGGGTGCTTCTTTTAGTTGCTAGTGCTATAATCTACCTTCAGAACCACCCCCCTTACTACTTTGAAATGGATGGATAACGCGTGAATAGAGAAACCAAACTATCGTTGATGATTTTGGGTGTTGGCATGGTCGCACTCCTTGGCTACTGGCAACTCCCTACCCCCTCCCCCACACCCCCACTCACCCCCAAAGAGCAGATTATCTTGCCCCACTACGCACCAGAGATCTACCGCACGATCCCCGAGGTGAGAGCCTATGTGGAGGCACTGCGAGAGTCTATCACCCTTGAGCAAGGCTTCTTGCCACTAGAGGAGCAAGAACTCGACAGCCGTGCCAAAGCCGTACAGCAGTTTCTCCTCCACAACCGTGACTTCCTTGCTGATACCACCGATGGCACCCACCCACTCCACAACGATATGATGCAGATCACCCCTGCTATCAGTAGTATGCTTGATAGCACAAGTCAACGCATCTGCCAGACCCACCACTGCTACCAAGCCCAAAAGTACAACTTCGTCACCAACACCACCACCCGTGCCATTGTCGATGCCGATAGACTCACACTGCTGATGCTCCAACGCTACCCACAGATGCAACCAGACATCTCTGTGCGTCTGACCCATGTCGCCCAAGCCATCGCCCTCCATGCACCTGAGGTCAAAGAGGCGTTAGGCTTCACCCCAAGTCGTACCGATATCACCATGGCCAATGTACGCGGGACGATGAAGGAGTCACCGTGTGAAAACACCCAACACCTCTGTGTCGCCCCAACCTTTGCTGATCACCACAAAGCCCAAGCACTCTGGGCGGTGGTGGATCTGACCGATCTCACACTCGCCGCAGCCAAGTGGGCAGGGCTAGGCAAGACCACCACCCCTGCGTGTATCGCTGAGCGAAGCCTCCAAAACCGCTATATCATGGAGAACTTCTGTCAAAAAGATACCCTCCTAGAGCGAGAGGGGTGGCAGATCACCTACCGTCTGACAGGCTCCGATGGGCTAGAGGTACGCGACATCTCCTTCAAGGGAGAACGCGTCATCCAGAGTGCCAAGATCGTCGACTGGCATGTGAGCTACCAACAAAAAGGAGCGGAGCAACTCGACACCACCACCCCAACCTATATCGAGGGGCGACGGGTGGAGTTTGTCAAGGAGCAAAACGGCAACTACCGCTTTGGCTACAACGATGCGATGGGGTGTCCACTCTTCTCTACCTCGGTTGTCCTCGCATTCAATGCCCCCCAAGTCAAGCCACTCCCTCACAACGATGGCTTTATGCTCACCCAAGACTTCCGCAATCCCAAGTGGCCTATGGCGTGTAACTACCGCTATGAAAACCGCTTTGAGTTCTATCGTGATGGGTCGTTTCGGATCGTAGGGGTCAACAAAGGCAGAGGGTGTGGAGATCATGCCCTCTACCGCCCCGTGATGCGTATCGATATGGCTCTAGGGGCGACGGAGTCCTTCTACCGCTACGCCAAGGGGTGGCAGCGTATGGAGAAGGAGTATCAGGAGCGTGTCCCACCCCACACTACCCACTATCCCTACAAGATCACCTCCGCTTCACACCCCACCCAAGGCTTCTATATCGAGCCAAACTATGGGCAGTTTGGCGATCAGAGCCGAGGGGATCACGCCACACTCTTCGTGAGTCGGTTCAAACCCCAAGAGGGGGATCAAGACCTCCTCACCCTTGGCTCCTGCTGTGACCTCCTCGATGATGGGGTCGAACGCTACCTTGAGCCTCCTGAGTCACTCGCAGAGAGTCAACTGGTGCTGTGGTATGTCCCTCGTATCTACAACGACACCCGCAAGGGGCAGGAGTACTGCTGGGCAGATACCACCATCGGCTCAGATGGTAACCTCCAAGTCCAAGTCTGGCCCTGCACCGTAGGCCCCAAATTTATCCCCATTGGACAAAGGTAATCTATGCGTCGCTATCTTCCTATCCTTCTCTCTGTGATGGTTGTCACAGGGGGTGCGTGGTGGCTTGTCCAGTACAAACACGCCCAAGCCACCCCCCACTACACCACCCCAACCCCACTACCGACCAATCTACTCGGTCACTTTGCCCCGACCCCCTCGTGTGCCAAGCCTCCCGCGTTTCTCAAGGCATTGAAGATCCCCCAACCTGTCATCATCGACCTCTCACAGAAGCAGTACCGTGGGGTTGCCTTACGCTTTGGCAAGGGGTTTACTCAAGTACTACACCCCAAGCAGTGGGAGCAGTATGGACACTTTAGTACCTATGCCCTTGATAGATCAGGTGACCTCTATCTCATTCCTATGCCCTTTATCTCCATCGAGCCTAGCACCTTTGCATGGCAACGCCAACTCTACCGTCTCGATACCAAGACGGGAAGACTCGCCCCCTTTATGGCATTTGACTCTATCCTCCCAACAGCTAACAACCCCTATGGACTCTCCGCCATCACCTATGACTGTAGTGACCATAGCCTCTGGGTGGCACGCATCGACCGCTCAGATTACCAGACCCAAAAGGGGATCCTCTACCACATCGACATCGCCACTCAGACTATCCTCCAACACATCGAGGGGATCGATGCGTTGAGTCTGCAACTCCTCCAGAGTACGCGGGGGCGGTTCCTCCTTGTAGGCTCTGCACGCGACAACCACCTCTACGCCTACCCCCTACGACAAGGAGAGGCACACCCCCCTGCCATACCGCTCCTTACACTTCCTCGTGCCTCTGAGCATATCCGCAAGATCCGTATCCTCAGTGATAGCACCCTAGAGCTTCAGACGATTCCTTTTGGGTATAGCCTCATCACTCAAACGGCACAATCAGATCGTGCCTACTACCATGCCCAGTGGGATCCCCACCTCAACAAGTGGGCAATTCATCCCCAAAATACACACTAAGATTAATTTATACTTAAAAATCTCACTTTCTCTTGAGAGGTTGTCTGGCGTAAGAATAGTTATGTTAAGCTATTGTGTTTAAAGCCAAACTAGGTGAAAGCCTAGGACGGAAAGCCACGGGTCTTAACTCTACTTTAGAAGAAGATAGCCGGGTTGCATCATTTTTTTCTGAGGAGGAAAATCAATGAAAGCAACTCAAGGCACAAGAATACACTATCTCTCTTTGCCCCTATTCGTCGCACTGACCTCGATGACTGCACTTGCAGATATCACAGGGGTCGTCTATAAAGATTTTGATATCAATGGAGAACAAAACGGGGGGGATACCGTCATCTCCAATGTCAAGATCTCCGCAGTCTGTGATGATGGTACCCATCTCTCCACCACGACCAATACCAAAGGGGAGTACACCCTCAGTGGCTTTGCCAAAGGGAGTACCTGCCGTGTTGAGGCAGACCCAAGCAACGCAGGTGTCGGATCGGGTGCCAATGCACACGGCTCTGCTCCACTTGTAGATCGTGTCGTCGATGGGACCACCCACAACATCTCGACAGGCTCACCTGCTACCTACTGTCAAGAGAATCCTGATGTCATTCTCGCTGCCACACCAGGGTGGTTTACCGATGATGATAAACAGCGTACAAGTCCTGAGGGGTATGGTACGATCTTCAAGATACCCACCCCAACCATCGGGGATTTCAACAAAAACGATACCATCGGTACCAAACGCACCGTCCTCACCAATGCAGAGGATACAGGAGCGGTCTGGGGTGCAGCGTGGAAGAAGAGTACCCAAGAGCTGTTTGTCTCATCGGTCATTCGACGCTATGTACCACTCCATGAGGAGAGTAGTGACCCTGCCACCGCTGCGGGGAGTATCTACAAAGTCCTACTCGATGGTTCACTCAGCCGTTTTGCGGTGGTCGAAGATGTCATCACAAGCGATGATGAGGCAATTATCAAGCATCGTAACTACGATGAGAATGAAGATACTGATATCAAAGAGCTTGTAGGAACCAAAGGGCTAGGGGATCTTGATATCAGTGAGGACAACCGCTTCCTCTACACCATCAACCTCAAAAACAAAACCCTCATCAAGATCGATGCAATCACAGGGGATATCTTGGCAACGACGGCTATCCCCAACCCCTATGGTGGGGCGTGTAGTGATGCGATGGTACGCCCGTGGGCCCTCAAAGTCCGAGGAGATGGGGTCTTTATCGGGTCGGTCTGTGAAGATGAGATACTTGAAGGAGATGACCCTACAGATGCCTCCGCAGGAGGGTTAGGTGCAATGATACAGAAGTATGATGGCACACACTTTAGTACCTTTGCTCAGACCAATACCCTACGCTACTTGCGTTCTAAGGGCTACAACCCTAAAGAGTCGACCAATATGGATTATCAAAATACCGACTGGTCACATGGACGCTATGAGTGGCTACCTCAACCGATGCTTACCGATATCGAGTTTGCCAACAATGGGGACTTGGTACTAGGCTATACTGACCGCTCGATTATGATTCGGGAGAGGGGGGGATCACATGGAGATATCCGTAAGATGTGTCTCAATGAAGATGGCACCTATACCGATGAGTCAACCAACCGTGTCCCGACCAACTGTAGCTCCACCAAGCTAGAGTACAAAGACAACAGTGAAGAGTACTATGAGTTCTATGTTGGGGACTACTTCAACGGCTACCTAGGAGAGGATGGACACCCAGAGACCGCTTCAGGAGCGTTGGCACAAGCACCTGGTCAAGAGAATATCATCGTCGGAATGGTCGATGGCACCGACTGGTACCAACCTGGTTCTATCGGTCTCTATAGCCATATCGATGGGGACAAGATCGCAGCCCAAGCGGTCATAGACAACCGTCTCACCACCGATGGTGGAGAGCAAGAGCCTTTTGCTGCCAAAGCAGGAGGGATGGGCGATGTGGAGCTTCTGTGTGACCCTGCTCCCATTGAGATCGGAAACTATGTCTGGATGGATCTGGATGAAGATGGTATCCAAGATCCCAATGAACCACCACTCCAAGATGTCAATGTCACCCTCTCGTGTGGAGATCCCAAGACCACCTATGGGGTTGCAACGACTGACAAAAATGGACACTACTACTTCGGAGGAAAGCATGATATTAACCTCAATGCAGGCAAAGTCATCACCGCAGAGCTTCCGTGTGAGCTAAGCCTCAAAAAAGCTGATGTCAATGACAAAGATGCCTCACTCCACAATCCAAACAGTGACCGCAACGATACTATCGACAACGATGCACATGCGGATGGAGACTACAATCTCCTAAGCTTCACCACTACCGCTTCGAGTGACCACTCCTTTGACTTTGGTATCCTCCCTGCACGCGGTTGTGTCTCAGGGCAACTCTTTGAAGATACCAATGATGATACGACCTTCAATGGTACAGACAAAGAGGCTCCTAGCAACATCACCCTCAACCTCAAAGATGCCTATGGCACCCACTATACGACCCAGACCAATGAGGATGGGATCTTTAGTCTAGAGGGGATCTTGGCAGGAGAGGTGACACTCAGTATCGATACCGCTGATACCGATATCCCTGATGGGAGTGTCTGGAGTGATCCAGGCTCAAGTGTCACGCTGATCCTCACCGAGGGCAATAGCAGTGCGGGTACTTGTAGTCAAAATGACTTCCCCTATACGCTCCCCGAAGAGAAAGAGCGTGATCCCAAAGATGTCGCAGTCTGTGCCAACCCCACCTCTCTCACATGGGAGGGGTCACATAAGAGTACTGCCACCCACTGGCAAGACCTCCTCACCCACGACCTCAACGCTATCACCACCGCAAGTGGCAACCCCGTCACCGTCTCGATGCACATCGAAGATACCGATGGTAAACTCTATGACACCGATACCGATAACTCTTCAGGCTCTGGAACTGCTGCCGCCTTTAGTGAACCCTACCTCACCCTCTATCTAGGGAACCAAGAGGACGCAGGAGATGGCACATGGAGTGATGCAGGGGCATGTGATGCACATGGCTACGCACTCCAATCGGGAGAATCACTCAAACTCATCGTCGACTTCAATGAGTCAGTGGTCTTAGACAACTGGCGTATCCGTGATGTCGACTCAGGAGATGTGCGTCAGGGTGATTCGCAGTGGGAGTGGCAAGATGGTATCCACACCGTAGCCTACGATAGCCAAGGCAATGAGGTGACCATCGAGTCCAAGATCGGAGATAGTGGGAGAGGACTCCTCCAAGATGCTGAAGGTATCGTCCACACCGACAAAGATCTCTACGATGCGGGTGAAGGGGACTTTATCACGGGAGAGGGTACCTCACCAGGGGAGACCAATGGGCATATCGTCCTCACCTCCAACTTCGTACCGATCAAACAGCTTGTCATCACACACAGTGCGGGACCTGATGTACCGTGTCAGACTCGTTCTGCCTTGGCATTGACAGGGTTTGCGGTGTGTAAACCACTCCATATCGCAGGAACCATCTACGATGATGCCGACGGAACCGACCAAGCCAGCTGTAGCAACAATGATACCATCGATGGAGAGCCTATCAGTCAGATAGAGGGGCAACCACTCCATGCTTGTCTTGTCGATGAGGATAGTGTGGTACTAGCTGTAGAGCCTATCCAAGAGGGGAAATATGACTTCAATCACTACCTCCACCCCAACACCACCTATGGTGTCATCCTCACCACCACCCCCTGCACTATCGGTAACAGTGCCTCCTCGGGGAGACTTGCAGAGGGGTGGCACTACGAGGGGGAGACCTATACCACTTCACCTGATGGGACACTCGATGGCTATGTCGATGTCCGACTCGAAGAGAGCAGTGAGATGCAGATCGATTTTGCGATCAACAAAGCACCCCTCACCCAAGACTACACCCGCACCATCGCACTCAACCCCAAAGGGAGCAATCAAGTCGACTTTGTTGTCGATGGAAGCCAGAGTGAAGAGTTTATCGATGACTTTGAACAGGGGAGTGATGTCACCATCAAGATCGTACGCATCGCAGGGGGGAGTGTCTACTATAATGGTACCAAACTCTCACGCGAGGATACCCTCTCCAACCCCGATCTCACCCAACTCACCATCGACCCTGATGAGGGAGATGTCAAAGTCACCCTCACCTACAGCGTCGTCGATAGTGCGTGTCGTCTCTCCAATGAAGCACGCTTCACCGCACGCTTTACCACACTCTATATCGCAGGGAATCTCTTCTTGGATAAGAGCCGTAACGACACAGTCGACGGGAGAGGGACTCCCTATAGTTGTGATGGGAGTACCCCACTCTATATCAACCTACTCGACAGTGACGATAAAGTCCTCGCCTCTAAAGCACTCGATGAGGAGGGGGGCTATGCGTTCTTCTCTGCGGATGGGGTAGCTGATAACCAAGACTACACCCTCCGCCTCTCTACTATCCAAGGAGCCAAGGGTGACGACGCACCCTCTACCCAACTCCCTGCAGGCTGTATCCACGGCGATGGGGAGCATATTGGCACGACTGCGGGACATGATGCTCAGAGCGATGGAACGATTGCGGTGAGTGTGGAGGAGGAGAATCTCCTAGAGATCAACTTCGCTATCACTCCGACAATCTCCCTAGGAAACCGTCTCTGGATCGAAGATGACAACGACGGTAACGCCTCAACAGGCACTATCACCCCTGCACGCTACATCCCCGTAGCACTAAGCTGTGCCAATGGCTACCGTGACAACACCATCACAGGGGAGCATGGCTACTACCTCTTCACCCTCCCGATCAATATGGGAGCGTGTACGCTCACCACAGAGGTACCTGCTCAGACCTCTCCCTCAACAGGCTCAGATGACGACCGTGTCACTGATACCTTCAGTGAAAACGACCTCACTCACGACCATAGCGGAACAACCATCGAGGTGGGAGAGCAGGACAACTTGACACTGGACTTTGGGTTTGCCTCGGTAGGGAAACTCTGTGGAAATGTCTCAGAGGATCGTACGGGTGATGGGGTAGGTGATGTGATGCTCAGTCAAGTAGCCCTCACACTCTATGATGCCTCCGATGCCATCATCGCAACCACACAGACCGATACCCAAGGGGACTACTGCTTTAGCAATCTCAGTCCTGCACTCTACCGTGTCGTCGAGACACAACCCACAAGACTCATCGACCTCTTTGAGAATGAAGGGGGAGATGACAACGATAATGGGGATGATACCCGAGTCAACTCTATCCTCGCCTATATCGATGCGGGAGAGACCGATAGTGGCAATGACTTCATCGAAGAGGCACCTGCTTCACTCGGTGATAGAGTCTGGTATGATGATGATGCCAATGGGCTTCAAGAGAGTGATGAGATCGGGGTAGAGGGTATCACAGTCACACTCCTTGATGCCAACGATCAGACGATCGCGACTACCACCACCGATAGCTCAGGACTCTACCACTTTGATATGCTCTCTTCAGGTCTCTACACTGTGGCGTTTGATACGGCGACCCTCCCTGAGGGATACACTATCACCTCACTCCAACAAGGAAGCAGTGCAACAGTCGACTCCGATGCAGAGCCTACGACGGGAAGAACCCCTCGTATCACCCTCCATGCGGGAGATGCAGATATGCGTTGGGATATGGGTATCCACCATGAGGAAGCGACTCCCAATACCCCCTATCTCATCGGAACACACTTCTGGATAGATAGCGATAAAAATGGTCAGTTTGATGCGGGAGAGGAGAGTATCGAAGGGGCGTTGATCGAACTCTTTGATGCCAATGGGCAGAAGCTCTACTGGAGTGATGCCGCACACACCGCACTCACCACCACCCCAACGCAGTGGGTCGCAGAGACCTACACCGATGCAGATGGTGCCTACCACTTCAATGTACCCGCAGGAACCTATCAGGTGCGATTTAATATCCCCAATAACAAGAAGTATGCGGGGTATGTTTTTGATACACCAAACCAAAACAGTGATGATGCACAAAACATCAATACCACCAACAGCAAAGGCTTCACCCAGACAGTCACCGTCGGACGAGGACACGAGAACACCAAGAGCCTCACACTCGATGCGGGGATCAACTGTGGATGTGAAGATGCTCCGATCAAATCCAATGGTGCGGATGCACTAGGGCTTATCAGCATGCTCTCTATGATGCTTATGACACTACTAACGGCTCTCTTCTTCGTCAGAAAAGAAGAAGAGCAGACGCACTAACAAAGGACAAGAATGAAACAGACACTCTACACTACTATGATGCTTGTTGCTATGGGTACCTCTGCGTTTGCAGGGGGGAAGTATGTCGCACCCATCGAGGCAAAAGTACTCCCTATCCCTGCACTCATCTCCGCTACCCCTTGGTATATCGGTCTAGGTGCGGTGACGACCTTTATCCAGCGTGACCCCTGTGACTGTACCCCCACAGCCCCAGATATCCAAGACCACCGTACGGGTGTAATCGTGCGTGTGGGGGCTGACTACAATCACTACCTAGGTCTAGAGGGACGCTACTTCAAGACACTCGGAGAGGATACCTTCTCGACAACCGAACACTACGGTCTCTACCTCAAGCCCCAATACCATCTCTTTGAGCGTGTCAATATCTACGGACTCCTTGGGTATGGGCATACCATCATCGACTACACCAATGGGATCTTGAGTAGCCACCACACCAGTGATGACTTCAACTACGGTGTGGGATTTGAGTATGACTTGGGAGCAGATGAGAGCCAAGGGCATTATCTGCGTGACTTTGATGGTCAAGGGGATCAAGAGCAAGGGTGGGGTATCTGGTGTGATGTCCAGCACCTCCTCAACAATAGCGGTGCCAAACACACCGATACCAATATCATCACAGTAGGAGTCACCTACGACTTCTAACGACTCCGCTAGCACCGCTCCTAGGGGTGGTCTAAAGACGCCTCAATCGCCTTGGAGTGAGTCCACTGCCATCACAACTCCTTTACTTTTAGTGATGATAGCACCTTCCCTCCTACACTTCACTCATTGGACTCTTTGCCCCCTTATGCTAAAATATCGCTACTAAATTTAAGTGAGTCCCTATGCCCAATACAATCAAACTAGCCCACTCTCCTGATGCTGATGATATCTTTATGTACTATGCCATTAAGTTTGGATGGGTCGATACCAAAGGGTTGACCTTTGAGAATATCGGTCTAGATATCGAGACGCTCAATGTTGAAGCCCTCAAAGGGACTTATGATGTGAGTGCGATTAGCTTTGGGATCTACCCACTCATCAAAGAGGAGTATGCCCTCTTGCGTACGGCTGTGAGTTTTGGAGAGGGGTATGGTCCCAAGCTCATCCGTCGCAAGGAGAAACGCCTCAAACGCAACTTCAAAGTCGCCCTCTCTGGCAAATACACCACCAATGCGATGCTCTTTAGGATCTACTACCCTGAGGCACGCCCTGTCTATATGGACTTCTTGGAGATAGAGGAGGCGGTGGTGAGTGGTCGCGTCGATGCGGGAGTACTGATCCATGAGTCGATTCTCGACTTTGATGAGAGCTTGGAAGTGGAGAAGGAGCTATGGGATATCTGGGTAGAACTCGCAGGAGAGGGACTCCCCCTCCCCCTTGGTGGAATGGCACTCCGCCGTAGCCTCCCCCTCACCAGAGCTATCGACATCGAAAACATCCTCATCGATGGGGTCAAAGTCGCCAATGAAAAGAAAGAGGAACTCTGTGCCAAACTCGAAGCGGACAACCTCGTACGCATCTCTGATGCGATGCTCACCAAATACCTCGATATGTACGCCTCTAGCGAGTCCGTAGAGCTAAGCCCCCTCCAACTCAAAGCCCTCGACACCCTCTACACACTAGGCTTCCAACACGGACTCTGGGAGAGTCCCCTCAAGACCGAAGAGTACCTCATCCCCAAAGAGTATGAGGCGTTGCGGTATAGTTAGTAGGGGAAACTACCCTAAAGTTTACTAGCCCCTTCTATTTTCAAAGTCAAAATAGCTATGGATATTTTTAGCTTTTAAGGGTTAACGCCTTAACGCATCGTCTCCTTATTCACATCTAGGCTATAGTACAATGGTGAAAAATATGAGGCACAGTTATGTACACTAAGACCATTGACTTTAGTCACTATGCGAGTATCAAAGTGGGGCAACCTACTGAGGTGCTGATGATAGAGCGGGGGGATAGTATCCCTACGGATCGCTATCTTATCGGAGGGGCAAACAATCTCCTCCTCTCCCCTACACCACCCCCACTGATGATGCTCTCCAAGGATTTTGCGACGATAGAACAAACAGAGGAGACCCTGACGATTGGGGCATCGATGCCTACGGGGCGGATTGTGTCATATGCCAAACGGCATGATATTGCGGGGTTTGAGTTTTGTGCGAAGCTCCCTGGGACGCTAGGGGGACTCCTCGCGATGAATGCAGGGGTGAAGTCCTATGAGATCTTTACTATCTTACAGAGTGTCCAGATCGATGGGGTGTGGGTAGAGAAGGAGCAGATACCCCACGGCTACCGCTTTGCCCAGCTCAATGGTATCGCTACGGCGGGGCGGTTTGGGCTTCGTAGGGGGTTTGATGAGCCACTCAAAGAGAGACTTCACGCCCTGCGTCAAAACCAACCTCCACACCCTAGTGCAGGGTCTGCGTTTAAAAATCCATCAGGGGACTATGCGGGTCGGCTTATCGAAGCGGTAGGACTCAAAGGGGTACGAAGAGGTGGTATGGCGTGGAGTAATCTCCATGCCAACTTCTTGGTCAATCTAGGTGGCGGGAACTTCGAGGAGGCGACTGCTCTTCTGCGCTTGGCAAAAGAGCGGGTCTTCGAGGAGTTTGGTATCGTACTGGAAGAGGAGATTATCCTCCTTGATGCTACTTCATCCCCCGTACACAACGGATAAAGTAGCTCTGTGTCACCTTACGCTCATAGCGGTAGGCATCGACAGGGTAGACGACAAAAGCTTTTTTGCTTGAGGCGGGGGTAGAACTCCAAAAGTCTGACCCTCTAAAGTACTTAAAGAGCTGTCCTGCCTTGCGGTGGAGATGCTGTAGCTCATCAGAGGTGGGGAGTCGCCAGTCGATATAGCCTGCATAAGAGAGGGTACTACAGTACTGCTGAGCGTATCGCCACTTCCCTGCTTTACCAAAGGAGCCTCTTCGCTTGTAGGCACTATCCTCTGCATCGGTGTAGGCTTGATCTTGCCACATCAACTTCACATCTTTCTCAATATAGAGTCCCTCAGCACTCTGTACAGGGACTTCAACCACCTCTGGGAGTGCAGGAGCAACACTGCCTCCTGCCATGAGTAGTGATGTTGATGCTAGTAGTGATGCTACGACGATACCCTTTACCATTCTGTCTCCTTTAATCTTCAATATTATTCAATATGATAATATAACCTTACTCACAGTTAGCTAAAATTAGGGATGAATCGTGATGGGTACCCCGTTCTCAACTGCACGCCAGAGGGTATCCATCGCACGGTTTGGCACCGCCATACACCCCTCTGTCCAGTCGTGGGAGAGGGTATAGCTATCTCCATGCCCATCAGCATTCCACTTGGGCTGTCCATGGATCGTAATATAGCCTCCAGGGCGTACCCCTCGGGCGTTGGCTCTGGCTCTATCCGAAGCATTCGGGTAGGAGATAAGGAGAGACTTATAGAGTCTTGGATCACACTTCTTGCGTATGATGGTGTAGCTCCCCTCAGGAGTACGGTAGTCACCTGCTTGGATCTTATTCCCTTTGTCACCATTTTTGCCAAGGGAGAGAGAGAAGACATCGACCTCTTTACCATTACGGTAGGTGTAGAGTTTGCGTTTGCCTTTGTAGACGACGATCTTATCGATCTTCTCTGAGGCTACGATCTCAGAGCCTGTGGCGAGTGCTTTGATACACGATGCGGTGGCATAGGGGGTCTTATCTCCTTTGCCATAACTCACCTTCGCTTCATCACTACACCCACTCAATATCCATACCGCTCCTAGTGCCATCACACCCCATGCTATTGTTCTCATCGCTACTCTCCCCAATCTTCATTTTTATGTTTGGATTTATGTTTATCTTTTTTGTATGAAGCACCATTTTTGAGCTTCTGAAGGCGGTTGAGATTACTCATCTCAGGCTCTCGAATCTCCTTAAACTCTACCTCATCAAATACTGCTTTACCACAAGTATCACGATGAAGTCGCTCAATATAACTCTTGAGATGTTGGTGATACTCCGATTCAAGGTGGATCACCTCTCGTGCATCAAACTTCTTCTTGAGGGTATCAAACCGTTCGAGAAAAAGTGATGCAGAGATAGTCTCATCTCGAAACATACGAAAGAGATTTTTACTAATCTTCTCTAGTTCGCTAATACTCTTTTGACGGTTAAATTTATCAATCTGTTTTTGTGTAAATGCCATCAAAAATTATAGCGAAAGTTTTGGGTATTTGACGCGAATTGGAGGAGAATTGTCTGATTTTATGGGGTGGGGTACTATTTGACACGGGAAGGTAACCCCCCGTAGGAGGCTAAGGGAGGACTACTTTGCTGCTTTTGCTGCTTCGAGTGCCTCTTCGTAGTTTGGCTCAGTTGTAATCTCTGGAACCACTTGCTTATAAGCTACTTTACCATCTTTACCGATGACGAAGATAACTCTTGCTGTAATACCTGCCAAAGGACCATCTGCCAAAAGTACACCATACGCGTTAGCGAAATCTTTGTTTCTAAAGTCAGAACATACTTTGAGGTTTTCGATACCTGCTGCTCCACACCATCTTGCTGCTGCAAAAGGGAGATCCATAGAGACTGTAATCACCTCTACACCCTCAAGGTTTGCTGCTTCTTGGTTAAATCTTCTTGTCTCTGCATCACAGACACCTGTATCGAGTGAAGGAACGGCTACAACCAATTGTACTTTACCCTCTCCACCAATCTGCTCATCTTGAAGCATTGGATCACAGTTGACTACGGTTACCACTGGAGCGGTATCTCCTACATTGATTTCTGTTCCTGTGAGATTACATACGATATCGTTTTTAAATGTTACTGTTGCCATTTAATATCCTTTAAATTATTTTGATAGGGGTATTATGACCTAAATAGGATAAAATTAGTCTTAATTCAAAAAAATTACACCAAAAAGCCTCTGAGTTATGCGTGTAAGTAACAAAAAACAAAGAAGAGAGAGGGGAAAAGAGAGAGAAGTGGTGATGAGCCTATCGCTCATCACCTAACATCTATGGGGGGTCTAGCAGTTGGCAACACCTTTTGCCCATGACTCCATAGCGTTATTGGCATCAGGGTTGGGTGCTTCAAGGAAGCTAATGACAAAGCTCTCTGCCATCATCGCAACACCAATCGCACGCGGTCTTACCGCCATCACTTCAGGCTTAGGGAGCATCTTACCAAAACAGCAGATGATGTTTTTGGCATCTTTGATCTCCTCAGCGATCTTACCCACCTCAAGGTTTTTGGTATGGGTATAGTGGTCAAACTCACCGATATAGACAGCAATAGGGTGTGCATCTATCTTCTCTTTGAAGTAGGCTAGTACCTCATCAACACTGCTATAGGTCGTCTCACTCTTAGCTATCTCTATCGTATAGACAGGGTATTTCTCCATTACGGTTATCTGTTTCATTGGTATCCTTTGTGTTAAATTTGTGTCGTTTATGTCCCAAGAAATCTAGGGATTTTGTCGAGTTTAGAGTTACGGCAGTACCACCCCCACCCCTTTTTCATCCAGTGTCCTATCAGAGGCATTGGGATGAGCTTCCCTTTGGTCTCATTACGGAAGACAAAAGCTGCACCATTTCCTGTATCCATCATACACAAGATATTGAGGTGTCCGACATAGCTCCGTTTGGAGTCGATATTTTGGCTATGGTTGAAGAGGTTGTAGGCGACATCTTTTGCCATCACCTCTGCGACATGCCCCTGCTTGGCTTTCCAGTCTGGACCGATGAGTGCTGCGGAGTCCCCAATGACATAGATCCGCTCAAAGCCCTCCACCTCATTGTAGTCATTAGTCACAACAAAACCTGCATCACTCAGTGGCAATCCTGAAGCCTCAAGGATATGATGCCCTTTCCCTGCGGAGATAAACATCGTCAAGTCAGACTCCAACTTCGTCCCATCCTCAAAGAGAACACCATCCGCTTCAAAATCGATAATCTTAGAGCCTACTTTCTTATGGATATTGGTCATCTCAAACATCTTATCCATCATCTCAACAGCACTATGTCCCATCTTCATCCCAGGCTTCTCCATCGGAGCAAAGAAGGTCAACTCAAAATTCTCCCGTACCCCTTTGCGTTTGAGGTAGGTGTCGAAGTTGAAGAGGACTTCAAATGCAGGTCCGCCACGCACCGCTGAGTGGTCGTGTGGATTACCCCCAAAGCCCATCGCAATCTTGCCTGAGCCTTTAGCAATGAGTGCTTCAAGGCGGTGGTGTAGCTCAGTTGCCTCTTCGGGCTTACCACAGATAGAGAGGGTATGCTCCATCCCTTTGTGCTGTATCTTATCTTGTCCTAGGGCAACGACGATATAGTCATACCCCTCTAACACACGCCCACTCTCTAAGCTCACCTGCTTAGCAGCCGCATCAAATGCAGTGATAGGATCGACAATCACCTTGAACCCATGTGCGATGGCTAGCTCATCTAGTGGGACAGAGACACTCTCACGAGTCTCTCCACCTGTGGGGATCCAGATAGAGATTGGGTAGATATAGAAGTAGTCTCTATCACTTACCAGTGTCACATCCAAATCATGCTTACGCAGATAGATTGCAGCTTCCACCCCTGCAAATCCACCCCCTAGTACCAATACCTTTGTCATCTCTTACTCCTTACTTTTTCAATAAATCGATACGAGGATAGACAAAGACAGTCTGTCGATCCACCACGATATTCTCTTTGTCATCTACCGCGTATGCTCGAATCGTCACAGGGATTGGGACATCTTTCCGTGCATCATTGGCAAGCTGTTCTTTGGTCTGTAGGATGACCACTTTTTTACGCTTTTTACCCCCTGCGATACTAAAGGACTCTTTCGGACGGATAATCTTAATCTTATCATTGTCTACAATCTCAAAGTAGTAGGTGTGCTTCTTGCTATCGGTATTTTGAAACAAGAAGAGGTAGTCATTTTGTACCACACCACCCTCTAGGGTCTTATAGAGTCTGGTATTTTTATTGACATTGAGGAGCATATTCTCCTTGGTGCTTCCCATCGCAAAAAGGGCGATGAGTACCATCACAAGTACCGTAAAGTATGCTACAATCTTTGGTCTAAAGAAGTTGGTTTTCCCCTCATGACGCACCGCTTCTTTCTCACTTGACCAGCGTACAAGACTTGGTTTGCCCAAGGCTCCCATCACAGTCGTACAGGCATCCACACACTCAAGACAGTTGATGCACTCAAGCTGTAGCCCTTTACGGATATCGATATGGGTAGGACAGACCGTCACACAACTCTCACATGTGGTACACTCAGCCGTTGGGTCGACAGCGAGAAGCTCTTTTTTCTTATCAAACTTCTTCTCTCTATCGTATCCGTGTCCTTGATAGATATCTCCCCCTCGTTTAGGGTCATAGACCGCCATCACGGTCTCATCATCATAGAGTACCGACTGAACACGGCTATAGGGACAGATATAGATACAGAAATCCTCTTGGATAAAGACCACATCGACGATAATAAACGCAGCAGTTCCTAGTAGCATCCCTACCATCACCATATGCTCAGAGGGGTTTTGAAGGTAGCTAAAGAAATCTTCAGGAGGGACAAAGAACCACAAGAAGTCCGCAGAGGCGACCAGAGCAAGTACCGACCAGAGCAAGATAGCGATGACCTTCTTCATCTGATTTTCAGACTTGGACATATCGGGCTCTTTTTGCTTGTTTTTGATGCGTTTACGCAAACCTAAGAGCTTGGTCTCAATCCCATCACGATAGATGACACGGAAGATCGTCTGAGGACACGCCCAACCACACCATGCTCTACCACCCACGGCAGTCACAGCAAAAATCCCCAAGAAGAGGAGCATCAATAAAAACGGCATCAAGTAGAGTTCTTGCATATCAAATGCTATCCCTGCTAGGTGAAGCTTCTTCTGATCAAAGCTCAACAAAAAGAGGTGATTTCCCCCGATAGTAATCCACGGCATCACCAGTGCGATCACCGTGGCAATCAGATAGACCCAGTAGCGTTTGACACTATAGGGTACCCACCCTTTCAGATACTCTTTGGCTTGATTTTTTTTCGGTTTCTCTACCGTCTCTACGGTTTCACTCATGGTTGCTCTCCTTTTAGTTTTTGTTCTTGTTCTTGTTCAAATGGGCAGATGAGGAGTGTCGTATCGACCTCTGAGATATCCTCAGACTGACTGATCTCCATCCATGACCCATCTACCAATGCCCTAATCCCTCGTGACTCAATATAGTCTTTGAGTGAACTTCGACTCACCTCAAGCTCTCTAGCGATTGCACTCACACTCAGCCCCTCTCGTAACAGTGCAATGATACGCGGATGGTATACATCAAACTTTGAGGAGGAGCGACTCCCTTTAGGACGACCGATCTGATTGGATTTGGCTTTTTGTGCTTCACGCAAATCATTGAGTAGTGGAAAGACCTCTACAATCTTTGTATCCTTATCGATACAGATCTTACTACTTGCGACAAAGAGATCTATCTTACGACTCAACATACAAGTGATGATCTTGATCAACTCCTCCACATGGTGACTTAGCACAAAGAGTGCATCAATAATCAGACTATCCCCCTCTTGGAGCGAGTGCATAAATGCCTGAAACTTTTTTCTATCCTCTATGCGGTGGGTTTTACCTGAGTACTCTACGACCTCTTTATCAACTATCAACCCTTTTGCTAATAGAAACGAGAGGATATGACCCTGTTGATCTGAGATGGTATTTCCCTCAGGCATCTGTCTTAAATACGCATATATCATTCTACTCCTTTATAACCTCGAAAATAGTATCAAAAATGATGTTAAAAATATCTTATCCTTATAATAAATTCGTCAATCTTAGAGTTTTTTCGTCATATTTACAAGAGTTATGTTAAACTACGCCATTATCTATAGAAGGAGTCTCTGGTGAACTTAACACATCTTGACGAACAGAACAAACCCAAAATGGTCGATGTCTCGGACAAAGAAGCAACCACCCGTATCGCAGTAGCCAGTGGTATCATCGAAGTAGGCAAAGAGGCATTTGAAGCGGTCACCTCCAACAGTACCAAGAAAGGGCCTGTACTCCAAACAGCGGTTATCGCAGCGATACAGGGAGCCAAGCAGACCAGCACACTCATCCCGATGTGCCATCCTCTCATGCTCACCTCTCTCAAAACAGATATCGAGGAGCTTCCTGAGATCCCCGCCTTTAAGCTCACCGTCACCGCAAAACTCTGCGGACAGACAGGTGTAGAGATGGAGGCACTCACAGGGGTGAGTGTAGGACTACTCACTATCTATGATATGCTCAAAGCCATCGACAAAGGGATGGTGATCAGAACGGTACAACTCGAAACAAAATCAGGAGGAAAAAGCGGTGACTTTAGACGCTAATACAAAAAACAGACCCGATATCAGCTACCCGACAAGTTGGGGATTTAAACTGATCGGACGCGACAAAGAGGCACTACTGAAGTGTATCAAAGAGGTGATGGGAGAGAAGGATCATCACTGTGCCTTGGGCAATCGCTCCAAGACAGGGAAGTATCATAGCTACAATGCACGCTGTGAGGTGGAGAGTGAAGCGGAACGCAACCGTATCTTCAAATACTTCCAAGATCATGATGATGTCGAGATGGTACTCTAACTACTTCACCTCAAAGTAGAGCAGTAGCGTCTTCTGAAAGAAGTTGTCATTGTCATCACTAATCATCACATAGCGGTCTTTGCCTACACGGGCAAGACCCTCAAAATTATCCACATCCCACCCCTTATGACTACTCATCTTTGCGACTATCTCAGTAGGACAGTTCCCTCTCCCATAGCACTGTTGAATATAGACCTTTTTGAGGGTAATAACAAAGGGGTTCATCATCCCCGTATAGGAGCGTTCGAGTACGAGTAGGTTGCCATCATCCATCACCTCAATCGCAGAGACAGCGGAGCGTGCCTCAGGCTCTGCTTGGAAGTGCCACTCTCGTCCAAGCAGAGCGTAGAGTGTCTGTCGCTTCTTATGATCTTGTTTGAGTGGCCACTCCGCAACCGTCAAGATACCATACTGAGGATGCCACGCCAAGGCTTCGAGTGATTTGTTTTTGGTGCGGTAGGCTTTGGGGGAGCGAAGCTTCTTGGGGAGGGGGTACTTGCGTATCATCACCCCCGCCTTGGATAAGTTTTTGTGAAACCACCCCACCTTGGGCTTCCCCTCAAAGGAGATCAGCAGTCGTCCCTCTCCATCGAGGGTCATCCCCTCACTATCGCGTCGCCACCGCTTGAATGGTTTGGCATTTTTTTTCTTCAGCTCAACCGCATCGATAGGCTCTAGGGTACTAATCGTCTCTCCAAACACTGCCCGGAAGGTAAAGAGCCTCCCCTCATCACTCACAAGGTAGAGATGGTGGGTCTTGGCATGGTAGGCGAGATCGGAGATCTCAGAGAACTTCATCCCATTGAGATGGCTATAAGAGAGCATCCTCTGATCGAGAATCTCTATCCCCATAAAATGTTTGCCTACAGAAGGAGGGGTGATATCGACACGACTAATCCCCCCATAGAGCAGACCCAAACACCCAAGCAGTACCCCTACAAGTCGTCTCACGCCTTAGACTCCTTGGAGTCCACATAGCCCAAAATCAAAATCCACACCACAGCCATATCAATCACGACATCGGCGTAGTTGAAGACCGCAAAATCAAACCCACAGTGCCACGCAATATAATCGACTACCCCGCCATGGATAAAACGATCATAAAGATTTCCCACCGCTCCACCAATCAAGAGTCCAAGCGGAAAGGCGTAGCGTCTGATATACCCCTCTTTGAAGATATAGAGCAAGATCCCCACAATCAAGGCACTCTGAACCCA
>Ga0256837_1000517_pt1 | contig 31972 bp, 38 predicted proteins | sample 4562384metaG_FD_185976 | JGI IMG/M metagenome (GOLD analysis project Ga0256837, IMG submission 185976) | Hydrothermal vent microbial communities from Guaymas Basin, Mexico - 4561-384 | ecosystem: Environmental > Aquatic > Marine > Hydrothermal vents | place: Mexico: Guaymas Basin | collected... | reverse complement strand
TTTTTTGAAAAAATATTAGGGTAGCCTAGTCTTGATGAGATAAAAACAATTTTATCCCGTCCAAGAAACTGTGCATTAACATCTATCCCTTTATATTTTGTTTCACGTTTATATTTTTTTGTTTGTACATTATATGTATAAATATCAGGCTGCCCATCCAATGCCATCGTTAAAAGAAGTGTGTTACCATCAGGTGTTACATCAGAGCATACAATCATCCCATCAGAAGAGAGTATACTCTTTACTGTAGCTTTTTTAATATCTACATATTTCAGTGTAGGTTTTGAAGCATCTAGTGCAGTATAATAAAATGCACTCTGTGCTTTATTCGCCCATTTAGGGAATATATTAAATCCACCTTTTACAATAATATGTTGATAAGTAAGAGTATAGTCTGAAATAACTATTTCAGTTTTTCTAGGCGCTACAACACGAGAAAAAATGACTTTTTTCTTCATCCATGAAACAGATGGTTCACCCATAAATTCATTAATATCATATGCCATTGCATGGGAAACAAACATATAAATATTTTTTCTACTCACTCTGTAACGTTTGGAAAACACCTCTTCACCATGATTGAGCAGTTTCATATCAACATTTAATGCACCATTATCATCTTCATACATTTTATAACGAAGTACATAATCCATATCTTTGTTTTCAACAAGAACATCTATGCTGTTATAAGGTGTGTAACGGTAATGTCTGTCAACATTAAATAAAGATATAACATTTAAGTCAGCTACAATAGATTTAAAAAATTGTAGTTTAAATGTATCATTATAACTGATAGAAGCATCCTCAACAGCTATAGTAGGTAAAGACTCCGCTTTTTTGATAACTTCGATCGTAGCATCACTTCCAAAGGCGAATGTAAATAGTAACAAAATTGAAAAAAGTATTTTCAAAATCTACTCCTGTGATATTAGTATAACTCGTATTTGTGCAGATCTATTTTGTGGATTTTTTGGAAAAATCACATTTTTCAGTCTGCTTTTTATTCTATCAACCTCTTCATTGAGCGCTTGTGAATTTGAATATTTTAAAATTCTAAAATCAAGAACTTTTCCCAATGGATCAAGCTCGATAACAGCTTCTACACTTTTGCCCGCTGTGTTTGGCGGAACATGAAAATATTGATAAACCAATGCCTGAATTTTAGCATTATATTCATTAACTTCATTTCCAGCAGACTCTGAGAGTTTCTCTTTAGACTTTGTTGCATCTAAGCCTAATATATTGTCAGCAGTTTTTTCAACATCATTTTTCTTTGTTGTTTTTATTCTTTTTTGAAGTTCTGCCAAACGTTTCGCATTTATTTTTTTAGGTTTTTTCTTTTTATGATCTATTTTTTGTGTCCATACATCACTAAAAAGATCATTAATATCTATATCTTCAATTTTCTTAGTTGTTTTTGTAACTGTGGGTGCAGTATAAGATTTTTTTGCACTGCGTGTTTGCTTGATTTTTGGTTGTGGAAGTTCAATAGAAACAGATATATAGTTCTTTTTTTTCATTCCATAGGTTTTTGTTTTTGTATTATTAAATAGAATATAAGCAAATATAAGAAAAAAACTACCAAATAAAAAAAGTGACAAAAAGCCACTTAAATAAAAATATTTACTATTATCCATTGGTCGCTAAAGAAACCTCAGTAAAACCTGCTTGTTTTACAGCAGCTAGCAATGACATAACGACACCATAGTCCAAATTTTTATCTGCACTGATAAGTACAGTTGCTTTCTTATCAAGTTTTTTTGCATATAATGGAAAGTTATCCATAAATGCATTAAGCAAAAATGTATCTTTGTTAATTTTTACATTTTTTTCTTCATCTATACTTATATGTACAGGTGGTATTTTTTCTAGCTGTTTTGTTGTGGAACCCTGAGGGAGTTTAATATTTTCTTCATAAACAATATTGGGAGCTATTACCATTAAAATGGCTAGTAACACCAACATCACATCAACAAGGGGCGTAATGTTTAACTCTGGTTTTGCATCCCAATCATACATACATTACACTCCACGTGCAATAATCGCATCACTTTGCATTTGAAGATAGTTTGTTAATTCGTATGCTTTTCTCTTTAAGATTTGATGGTATGTATATGCAAAAATTGCAACAAAAATACCACTTGCAGTTGCAACAAGAGCATCACTCACTCCACTTGATATAACACTCATACTTCCGCTTGTCTGTCCTATATGGGTAAAAGTATCCAAAATAGAAACAACCGTACCGAACAGTCCGATAAAAGGGGTAGTAGAGGCAAAGATAGAAAGTATAGAAAGCCCTTTTGTTGCCTCTTTTGTTGCAGCAAGCATACCTAATTGTAAAACTTCTTTTGAAACACTGTTACTTCGTCTGATAAAATTATTTAAAAAGGAGTTTTCATTAACAGTGACAGCCCCAAGTAAAAGTCCTTCCAAAGAAGCACTTTCACGAGCAAGCCAGCTGTTAAGAGAAAAATAGCGGTAAAAAAACACCCAGTTCAATATAAGGAAATATATTGATAATAAAACCAATACACCAATAGTTACTGGGTGACTTTTAAGATAAAAATCGATTAAATTGTTAATCATCTATTACAGTAGTTTTTGAGCAGCAGACTCAATTTTAGCTGAAACTGATGCGATAGCAGTACTAGAGTCTGCAATATCGTTAATAAGTTTCTTCGCTTCTTCAAGTGCTTTTGCTATTTCAGATTCATTTGCACCACGAATCGGAGCTGCACCCTCTACTAATATGATAACTTTACCTTCATCAACTTGAGCAACACCCCAGTTGATAACAATAGATTCGACTGATTTATCCTCTTTTTCGACATCTACAACACCAGCTTCTAACAATGTAGTTAATGAAGCGTGACCTGCTAAGACACCGAATTCTCCCTCTTGACCAGGGAGAACAACACTAACAACGTCATCATTAAAGATTTCGCCGTTAGGAGTTAGGATTTCAAGTTTAAACTTATCCATTACAGTCCTTTAGTTAAACATAAATGTTATTTGTTTTTCTCGTGTTTAGCAATAGCTTCATCGATGCTTCCAACCATATAGAAAGAGTTTTCAGACATATGATCATATTCACCGTTAAGAATACCTTTGAAACCTTTAATAGTATCTTCAAGAGAAACATATTTACCAGGAGCACCAGTGAACACTTCTGCAACGAAGAAAGGTTGAGAAAGGAATTTCTCAATTTTACGAGCACGTTCAACAACTTTTTTATCATCTTCAGAAAGTTCATCCATACCAAGAATCGCAATGATATCTTGAAGATCTTTATATTTTTGAAGTGTTTGTTGAACACCACGAGCTACATTATAGTGCTCTTCGCCTAAAATTTGTGGATCAAGTAGTCTTGAAGTTGAATCAAGTGGATCAACCGCAGGATAGATACCTTTTTCCGCAATTTTACGGTTAAGTACTGTTGTTGCATCTAAGTGAGCAAAAACAGAAGCAGGTGCCGGGTCAGTCAAGTCATCTGCTGGTACATAAACAGCTTGAACAGATGTAATTGAACCATTTTTCGTAGATGTAATACGATCTTGCAAAGCACCCATTTCACGAGCTAGAGTTGGTTGGTAACCAACAGCTGAAGGGATACGTCCAAGAAGTGCTGACATCTCAGAACCTGATTGAGCATAACGGAAGATATTATCAATAAACATTAAAACATCAAGTTTTTGCTCATCACGGAAGTACTCAGCCATAGTAAGACCAGTAAGAGCGATACGGTTACGTGCTCCAGGAGGCTCACTCATTTGACCGTAACACAGTGCAACTTTATCAAGAACGTTCGATTCTTTCATTTCGTAGTAAAGGTCATTCCCTTCACGAGTTCTCTCACCAACACCAGCAAATACTGATAAACCATCATGACCATGAGCAACATTGTGAATAAGCTCCATGATAATAACTGTCTTACCAACACCAGCACCACCGAATAGTCCAACTTTACCACCTTTAGCATAAGGAGCAAGTAAGTCAACAACTTTGATACCTGTTTCAAACATCTCTGTTGTAGTAGATTGATCTACCAATGGTGGTGGAGCACGGTGAATTGACCACTCAGGAGCATCACTAACTTGCTCACCGCCATCAATAGTTTCACCAATAACATTAAAGATACGCCCTAGTACTTTTTCACCAACTGGAACCTTAATAGGTGCACCAGTAGCTTTAGCATCCATACCACGAACTAAACCTTCACTCATATCCATTGCAATCGTTCTTACACGACCATCACCTAAGTGAGCAGCAACTTCTAGTACTAAACGATGTTCACTACCTTCTAAATTAACATTAACTTCAATAGCTTCGTTAATTACTGGAAGATAACCATCAAAATCAACATCAACAACAGGACCCATTACCTGGCTAATTTTTCCAATCATATTTTTCTCCATTATTTCATAGACTCCACACCACTGATAATCTCTATCAGCTCTGTAGTAATAGCAGCTTGACGCGCTTTATTAAACTCAACATTTAAGCTTTTTACCATCTCTTTAGCATTGTTAGTTGCAGCATCCATAGCCTGCATACGAGCAGAATGCTCAGCAGCAACAGAATCAATAAGAGAATAGTACATGTTGTAACCAACATATTTAACAACTAATGAATTAAGCATTAATTCTTCATCTTCTGCTTCAATTTCTAACATCGATCTTTTTTGAGCATCTTCACACTCAAAACCTTCTCCATCAACTGGCAGAATTTGTTTTACATGCAGTTCTTGAGTGATCATATTTTTATAACCATTATATACAACATGTAAAGCATCAATCTTACCATCTCTGAAATCATCGATAGAAGTTTTAATAAATTCGTCAGACTTTTCTTTGTCTGGCTTAGAACTTAATCCTACAACTGTATCAAACATCTCAACTTCATTGTAGTTAAAAAATTCAATACCTTTTTTACCGATACCACGTAAACGCACTTTTACATTTTGTTCTTTATACTCTTTTAAAAGTTTATTAACAGCTTTAATAGTTTGAATATTAAAACCACCACATAAACCTTTATCAGCAGTTACAAAAACAATATCTACCATTTTTGGATTTTCAACTTTTTCAAAGAAACGGTTGTTTAATCCTCCAACTTTATTACATTTAATGCGTCCAGCTATTTCGGCAATCACCTGATTCATTTTATTTGCATAAAGACGAGAGCGTTTTGCAAGCTCTTCTGCACGACGAAGTTTCGCAGTAGAAACCAGTTTCATCGCACGAGTAGTCTTTTGAGTATTACTAACACTCTTTATCTGTCTTTGAATATCTTTCAAGTTTGCCATAGAGTAATCCTTATGCCGCTACGAAGCTAGCTTTAAACTCTTCAAGTGCTTTTAATAATAATGCTTTTGTATCATCATCCACTTTTTTAGCACTTCTGATATTCTCAAAAATTTGAGGATAAGAAGCTTCAATGAATGGATAGAGTTCTGCTTCAAAACGAACTACATTTGATGGATCAAAATCATCTAAGAAACCTTCATTACCAGCAAAGATGATAACAACTTGCTTCTCAGCAGAAAGTGGTGAGAAAGGCCCTTGTTTTAGAACTTCTACCATTCTTTGTCCACGCTCTAGTTGTTTTCTAGAAACTTCATCAAGATCAGATGCAAACTGAGCAAATGCTTGAAGTTCACGATACTGAGCAAGGTCAAGTCTTAAAGTACCAGCAACTTGCTTAGTAGCTTTAATTTGTGCAGCACCACCAACACGAGATACAGAAAGACCAACGTTAATCGCTGGACGGATACCTGAGTTAAAAAGATCAGTTTCAAGGAAAATCTGACCATCAGTAATTGAAATAACATTCGTTGGAATATATGCCGCAACATCTCCCGCTTGAGTTTCAATAATTGGTAGAGCAGTTAATGATCCAGCTCCCTCTTCATCAGAAAGTTTCGCAGCACGCTCTAATAAACGAGAGTGAACATAGAAAACATCCCCTGGATATGCTTCACGACCTGGAGGACGACGAAGGATAAGTGACATTTCACGGTAAGCAACTGCGTGTTTAGATAAATCATCATAAACAATTAAACCATGACGTGCATTGTCACGGAAATATTCACCCATAGTAACACCAGTATATGGAGCTAAGAATTGTAATGCAGCAGCTTCAGCAGCAGTTGCAGAAACGATGATTGTATATTCTAATGCACCATGCTCTTCTAAACGACGAACAATTTGCGCAACAGTTGATTCTTTTTGACCAACAGCAACATAGATACATACAACACCATTACCTTTTTGGTTAATGATAGTGTCAAGTGCAACTGTAGTTTTACCAGTTTGTCTGTCACCAATGATAAGCTCACGTTGACCACGCCCGATTGGAACAAGTGCATCAATAGCTTTAATACCAGTAGCTAACGGTTCATGTACAGATTTTCTTTCCATGATTCCAGGAGCTTTTTCTTCAACGAAACGAGTTTCAGTAGCTTCGATTGGACCTTTACCGTCAATTGGCTCACCAAGTGCATTTACAACACGACCAAGAAGAGCATCACCAACTGGTACACGAAGAAGTTTTCCAAGACGCTTAACACTCATACCTTCACGAAGTTCAGTACCAGCACCAAGAATAACAACACCTACGCTGCTTTCCTCAAGGTTCATCACCAAACCTTTTGTCCCCTCTTCGAACTCTACCATCTCTCCTGCCATAACATTGCTTAGTCCGTAAACCTGTGCAACACCATCAGCATAAGAAACAATCTTACCTGTTTCATTAATATCAACACTTAGTTCAAAGTTGTCGATACGTTCTTTAATTATTGAGCTGATTTCATCAGCTTGAATTTTTGCTACCACTATTTTTCTCCTCTCTTGAAGTTAAATTGCTTTAATTATATGTTCTATAATTTGACTATCGATTCTGTCTTTAGAGAAATTAATCTCAATTCCAAGACCCTCTACCTCTACTTTAATACCATTAAAATCATTTTTAATGAACTCTAAAGAGATAGTTGAATCGAATTTTTTACTTAAACCTGCACTTAAATCATCGATAACTTTTGTATCAATATCACTGTTGCTAAATACTTTACCAGTATATGTCTTTGTTGTAGCAGCTAAATCTTTTCCAAGCTCTTTTGCAATAGCTGGGATAATATTGATTCTTTTATGCTCAACTAACAACTTAATAAAGTTATCTAGCTTTTCTGAAGCAACTGGTTTTACTGCCTCTAATAACAATGTTGATTTATCTTGTGTATCTACATTCGGATTTGAAACGATACTAACGAATTTTTCATCTTTAAAAGACTCCGCCAACACATCAAATACAGATTTAACACCTTGAATATACTCTAAATCAGAACCCTCTTTTAAAGCTTTGATATATTTTTTTGCAATCAATTCTTCCATGCTATGCCACCTTCTTTAAAATAACATTTGCCATAGCTTCTTTATCAAAAGTATCTGCACTTTGATTAAGTGTTTCACGAAGAACCTCTTCAACTACTTCACGAACCATTTTTCTTTCTTCAAACTCTTGCTTAGATGCATTTTGTTTGATAAGAGCTTCAATATCAGCTTCACATTGTTTCATAATGTTATCGTTGATAATTTTATTCTCTTTTTTCGATGCAACAGCCAACTCTTCAGCAAATTTTTCAGCTTCAGAAATTTTTGCAATTACCTCTTTTTTAAGATTAACAGACTCGTCAAGCTTATTTTGAACCTCTTTCAATTTGTCAGCGATTTCCTGACTTCTTGATGCAAAGAAATTCTTTACAGGTTCACCCACTAGATACCAAACAAGCCCAGCAAATAGTATGAAGTTAACAGTTCTTTGAACTATATCTGTTCCACCATGCTCAGCTTCAGATGCCAATGCATAAGTTGATATCATTAGCATTAATACTAAAATTCTACTCACATTACACCCTTATATTTGACTAAATTTAGCTTTAACAGCTTCTTTGAATACAGGAATCTCTTTCATTAAGTCATTTTTCAATGCTTCTTTTGATGAAGCTAATGATTTTTCAAACTCTAAATATTCCTGCGCCAATTCAGCACGTTTTGCTTCTAACTTGCTTTCAGCTAATTCTTTAGCATCCGCAATAACTTTTTCTCTCAGGGCCGCAGCTTCTAGTTTAGCATTCATAACAATTGATTCTGCTTTTGCGTTAAGCTCTGCAATTTCCGCATCATTTGAGCCTACTTTATTGAGGTCTCTTTTGATATCTTCATCACGCTTATTCATAAAGCTAAATAATGGATTATAAAGCCAACTATTTAGAACGGCTATAAGCGAAACAAATACAACAAATGTAGCCAAAAGTAGTATTGGATTTATATCTAACATAGCACCTCCTAAAAGTTGCGAGATTATACTATTATAAAATTGAAAGGATAGTTAAATGGAGCAAGAAATTTAAAAATTTTCTAAAATATCACTCAAAATATGTTAAAAAATCTTCAATCTCTTCTTGTGAATTAAATTCAAATGTAACTTTGTTTTGTGAAGTTTTGCAATTAAAATCAAGTTCATTAAGTCTTGATTTTAGCTTTTGGAGGTCCAAACTAACTGCTGGGCTTTTTTCTTTTGATTGAGGTTGAGACTCTTGTTTTTTACTTTTTATAAGTGCTTCAACCTCTCTAACACTTAATTTTTGTCCAACAATAGAGTCAACAAACAGTTGCTGTTCTTTTTCATCTAGCCCAATCAATACCTTCGCATGACCTGCACTAATCTTTTTTTCAGCCAATGCTTTTTGCGTCTTTGCTGAAAGTTGTAAAAGACGTAAAGTATTTGTAATATGAGTTCTGCTCTTATGAATCATACTAGAGAGTTCTTCATGAGTAATCTCATGCAGTTTTATAAGCTCATGATAAGCTTGTGCAAGTTCAATAGAATTTAAATCTTCTCTTTGAATATTCTCAATCAGTGCAAACTGACGCATCTTTTGTTCATCTGAATTTAAAACTATTGCTCTGATCTCTTTAAGTTTTGCCAGTTTTGATGCACGAAATCTTCTCTCACCTGCTATTAGTACATAACCATCAATATCTTCTGTAACAACAACAGGCTGTAAAAGACCATCCTCTTTTATAGAGTCCGCCAGCTCTTGTAATGCTGTTTCGTCAAAAGATTTTCTCGGTTGGAAAGGATTAGGTCTGATATCTTTAAGTGGAATCTCTAAAATTACATCCCTTTGAGAACCCTCATTTTCATAAGCTTCATCTATTTCACCTAATAGTGCATCAAGACCTCGACCTAGTTTTTGTGTTTTCACCGTATGGTCTCCTTTATTTAATAATAGCTTGTGCTAGATTCTGATAAGCGATTGAACCTGCTGATTTTACATCATATAAAATAGCAGGCTTTCCAAATGATGGTGATTCTGCTAATTTTACATTTCTTGGAACTACTATATACTTTTCATTTTCATCTTTAAAAAGCTTCCCTTTAAAATGTTGGCGCAAATCCGCAAACACCTGTTTAGAAAGATTATTTTGCGATGAATACATAGTTGGTAAGAAACCTTTTATACTCAACTTTGGATTAATTGATTTTCTTACTAGTTTTACAGTGTTTAACAGTTGCGCTAATCCTTCAAGTGCAAAAAACTCACATTGAATAGGAATAATAACAGAGTTTGATGCTGAAAGAGCATTGATAGTCATCGGTCCAAGAGCAGGAGGAGAATCTATAATTATATAATCATAATCTTTTTTTACATATGCAATAGCTTTTTTAAGAACAAGTTCACGCCCTTTTGCCTTATCTGCATCATAATACTCTTTTTCAATACCTACTAGACCAATATTTGAAGGTGCCAAATGGAGTGTTGGCAAATCTGATTTTAAAATAATCTCTTTAAGTTTTTTTGTACCGATAAGTACATGGTAAATATTGAACTCATAATCATTTCTATGAAATCCAAGTGATGTTGTAGCATTAGCTTGTGGATCAGAATCGATAAGTAACACTTTTTTCTCAGCCACAGCAAGTGAAGCTGCTAAATTAACGGCAGTAGTTGTTTTACCCACTCCACCTTTTTGATTCGCTATTACTATTACTTCACTCATCTTAGACTATATATCCTCTCACCATCAATATTTAAACTGCCATCATCTTCGAGTTTAGCATCATTTAAAGATATTTTTAAATTTTTGTAGTGTGTAAAAAATTTTTTGTTTCGGTCAAATTCTAGCTTATATTTGCTAAAAACTTGCTTCCATAAAATCTTTTTTTCCACTTTCTGTAAATATTCTTCAACCAACTTTTTTCTGTCTATATTTATATCTAAAACACCAAAGTTTTTTGGAGCTTTTGTAAGATTTAGTCCTACACCACAAATGATAAAATCTTCTACCACGTTTGTGATCATTCCACCAATTTTTTTCTCTGCTATATAAAAATCATTAGGCCACTTTAACCAAACTTTTGAGCCTTTTACTTCTAATACTTCTTGTAACAGTGAAGCAAAATAGATAGATGCTGAACCAATATGCAAATCTGATGGCAGTTCTTTAAGTGGAAGCATAAATGACAAAAAAAGATTTTCATTGTATCCTTTCCAGTTATTATCTCTGCTTCCAATACCATGAGTTTGTATATCACTTACTACTGCTAGAGGATGTTTCTCTTTTTGTGCAGTGATTGCTCTTTTTAAATAGAGTTGGGTTGAATCGATCTCTTTAAGATAGATAATCTTCAACACTTAATCGCTTTCCGTTACAATAAGACAGCACATCCATCTCTTTTTTGGATGCTGGCTGCACTTTAAAAATTTCCAAACTTCCTTGTAAACAAGAGACAATGATAGATTTTTTCCCCATCGAAAGAATTTGCCCAGCTGTTTGATGTTTTGTCTGTGTATCATGAAGCGCTATCTCTTTTAATTTGAGCCCATCTTTTGTAAAGATAGCAGGCCATGGTGTAAAAGCTCTGTATTTATTATAAATTGTTTGGGCATTATCAAAAGAGATTTCACCATCAGCTTTTGTTATTTTTTTACAATATGTAGCCTGTGCATCATCTTGAGCAACTGGGGTATAACTTTCAAAATTTTCCAAAACATCGATAGTTAGTTCAGCTGCTATCTCTGTAAGCTTATGAAATAAAGACTCAACCATCTCATCTGGAGTCACTTCCACAGTTTCTATTTTAATAATATCACCAGTATCAAGTCCCTCCTCCATAAGCATAGCTGTTACACCTGTTTTTGTATCACCATTGAGAAGTGTTTGTTGGATTGGACTAGCACCTCTATATTGAGGTAAAATGGATGCATGAAGATTGATACAAGGGGCATAATCTAAAATCTGACGCGGTAAAATCTGTCCATACGCTGCTACAACTATATAATCACACGCTATGCCAAGTACATCTTCTATCGCTTTGTCATCTCGGAGTCTTGATGGTTGGTATACTGGTATATGATGTTGTAGTGCAGTTTGTTTTACAGGTGGTGGAGTAAGTAGTTTTTTTCGTCCCACTGGTTTATCAGGCTGAGTAAATACACCAACAACCTCTATATTATTATGCCCAAGAAGTTTTTTTAATATTGTATCAGCATAATCGGGTGTACCCATAAATAAAACTTTTTTCATCAACTAACCCTTTATCTATAAAAATTGTAACTAACATTTGTGACTAAATAGTGTCCCGCCTTTATGGATACCATCAAGCATATAACTTTTCACATCACCTAAATCAAATCCACTGGCTAAAAACATATCTTTTTGATTATTCAGTAGATAAGATGCGGCTTTGAGCTTTGTTACAATGCCACCTGTAGCAAAAATATTGTTTGGTGTCACCTCTTTGGTGAGTTCATCTTCAGTAATCTCACATACAACTTTTAATCGTTCTGCATCTGTGTGTTTTCTCGGATCTTTATCATAGTAAGCATCAATATCTGAAAGGATAATAAGCATATCTGCATCAATATGTTGTGTGATGTATGCTGAGAGCTGGTCATTATCACCAACCTCAAGTTCATCAGTGGCAGTTGCATCATTTTCATTGACAATAGGGATTACTTTATTTTTTAAAAGTGTCTCTACTGTATTTTTTACACGTTGTATATCATCTGCTTTATTTAAGTTTGCAGCAGTAACTAAAACCTGCGCGGTTAAAATATTATATTTTGCAAATTTTTTAGCATACTTTCTCATAAGTACTGGCTGACCGATAGCTGCAAGTGCTTGCTTATTGGCAAGAATCGTCCTATCTAGTTGTAACTTTGTGTATCCACCAGCTACTGCACCAGAGGAAACAAGTATCACTTCATATTTTTCTTGCAATTGAGCCAAAAAATCAACTAATGCCTGCATTCGCTCAAGTGCTATAGTTCCATCTTGCGTTAAAACAGCACTACCAACTTTAACAACAATACGTTTCATTAGTTTCTGCTTTGTTGCACCAAATTAAAGAGTGCATATTTCAATGGCTCTATATTTTTATGAGTTGCTGAAGATATTGGAACAATAAAATAGGGTTTTTCTTTCTCATACCCCAATGTTTCATCAGCACTCTCTTGAATAAAATATGGTAATTCACTGTCAAAATCAAATTCAGAGTTGCGTGTTCTTTCAAGACCCATCATTTTTATAAAACCATTAACCAACTCTTTAATATCCTCAGGTGGTACAATATCTACCCGTGTAAGAGCGATAGCATACTTTGAAGAACCTAGTTTTTCAGAAAAAGAAGCAACTTCATCACGAAGCACTTCAATTTGCTCTTTTAAATCTCTGTATGATGCCAAATCTATCATAAATAAAAGTGTTTTTGTTCTCTCAATATGGCGTAAAAACTTTATACCAAGCCCTTTTCCCTCATGTGCGCCACCAATGATTCCTGGGATATCTGCCATAACAAATGATTCATAATCCCCAATGTTTACTTGACCTAATTTTGGAGTCAATGTTGTAAACTCATAGTTGGCAATCTCTGGGCGAGCATTGGAAACTGTTGAGATAAGTGTTGATTTTCCAACATTTGGAAACCCAACAAGACCAACATCAGCGATAAGTTTCAAGTCAAGCTTAATCTTGCGTGTTTCACCCTTTTCACCAGGTTGTGCATAGGTTGGTCTTTGATTTGTAGGAGATTTAAAGTGAGTATTACCAAGTCCACCTTTACCACCCTCTAAAAACTTCACCTCTTGACCGTGCTCTGTCATATCTAAAAGCACTTCACCTGTCTCTGCATCTACAACCTGTGTTCCAGGTGGTACAATAATCACTTTTTTTGCACCAGATTTACCAGTACAGTTTGATCCTTCACCTGGACGGCCATTGTCTGCTTTGATGTGCATTTTTCTTTGAAAATGGGAAAGTGTATGGGTATTGTTATCACATTTAAACCATACATCACCACCTTTACCACCGTCACCACCGTTTGGTCCACCATTAAGGACAAATTTTTCACGACGAAACGCAACACACCCTGCTCCACCTTTTCCCGATGAAACTGTTAATTCAACACTATCTGTAAACAAATGAACTCCTGATTGAGTTAGAAAAACTCTAAAATACTTAAAAATCAGCTCTAACAAACAGTAGCGGATTATTAAATATTTTGGTTAGATTATAAAATGAAAAAAATGAAAGAAAATCTATCTGGGCAAAGCCCAAATAGAGATGTAGAAAATTATGCAGCAGGGATGATTGAAACTTGTTGACGTTTTTTATCTTTTCTTTCAAACGCAACAACACCATCAACTAAAGCAAAAATAGTATGATCTTTACCCATACCTACATTTTTACCAGGATGAACTTTTGTTCCTCTTTGACGAATAATAATGTTACCAGCAACTACTGATTCACCACCATATTTTTTCACACCAAGTCTTCTACCAGCTGAGTCACGATTATTCTGTGTACTACCTTGACCTTTCTTATGTGCCATCTTTATCTCCTTAAACTAGGTTCCCTAATCTAAGGAACCTTTTATTTATTTTAATCACCTAAAAGGAACAAAGTCCCTTTTAGTATACTAACGCTTAGTCTCCCTCAGCAGGAAGCTCACGCAACTAGTTGCTTTTGTGTTTAAAAGCCTACAGCTTACTACGCAGCTATTTTTGTGATACGAACACGTGTATAATCACGTCTGAAACCACGTTTTACTTTACTATCTTTACGACGACGTTTTTTGAAAATCACAACTTTCTTGTCACGTCCTTCGCTGATAACTTCAGCAGTTACAACAGCGCCATCTATATATGGAGCTCCAACTTTAAGCTCACCAGCATTTACTGCGAGAACTTCTTTGATTTCGATAGTAGCTTCTGGCTCTAATGACATTTTGTCTAAAGAAAGAACGTCACCTTCTTGAACTTTATACTGCTTACCACCATTTTTAATAATTGCGTACATCTATGGTCCTTAAATATTTTTAGGTTGTATTTCTACAAAAAGTGCGGAATTATATCCAACTAAGCTTTAAGTTATGTTTAATTGTTACGTATTCTTCTTTTTAGCAAATATTTTTATTACTTTTTTTACAATTATACGGACAATACCAAAGAAAATGTAAACAATAAAAGCATATATAAAAGGATGGATAAAGTTATGTCTCTCTTGCATTAGAGAGAATCTCTCATTTGGGTCAGAGAGTAAATCTGGATGCATTACAAATGCAAGAAAGATAAGCAAAATGGCAAAAAAAGCCATTTCTCTTATCAGATTCTTTCGCATATTACATTAAACCTCTCATCATTAAATACCAGTACATCGGTTTTAACATATAAAGGTCAAATGCCCACCATATCCATCTTGGTTCTTCAACGGCAAGTGGGAATGAAGGTGCTGCACCTTTATAATTGAACTCAGCTAAGATAATTTTCCCATATTGAGTTTTTAGTGGACATACTGTATATCCGTCAAATTTCTCTTTAGGTTTTTTACCTTCCATTACAGCTAACAGGTTTGCAACCATAATTGGTCCGTGGTGACGAGCAGAACCACCTGTTTTACCTTTTGGAACACCACAAATATCACCTATACCAAATACATTTTTATAACGTCTGTGTTGCAATGTATCTTTATCTACTTCTAACCATCCTTTTCCACTTCCTTTTTGCCAAGCAAGTTTCGAATTAGCTACAGCATCAACACCTGCCATTGGCGGTACGATATGGATAAAATCATATTCCATCTTCACAATATCAGTTTTTTTGATGATATCATACTCTTCTAAATCTTCATCATATTCACCTTGAACTTCATATTTGTGCTCAAATGTTGCAACTTTGTTATCAGCATCTATTTCAATAAGGTTGTGTTTAAATTTATTGGTAATATTACCGTAGCGAGGCTGTACCTCATCTTTTAACATCTTATCAACTGCTGGTACAGCACCAAAGAGTTTCCCTCCGTTGGTTGCAAATGTAAAATCAGCTGTTAATCCATCTTTTTTAAGGTAATCATTACTCAAATAAAGAATTTTCTGAGGTGCACCACCACATTTAATAGGTGTAGCAGGTTGCGTACAAATAACTTTAGGCTTGCCTTTTTTAGCAGCTTCTTTTAGATCGTTAAACCATTCCCAAGTGATAGAACCACCATCAGCAGTTCCAGCTTCTGGATCGTTAAGATAAACAGAAGATATTCCATTTTTACCAATCATATCTTTTGTTAGACCTTTAATCCACTCATAATGGTACTGAAGACCAGTTGCAACAACAAGGTAATCATATTCAATCTCTTTTCCATCACGAGTTATAACTTTATTGTTATCTGGATCAAACGTTTTTACTTCATCTTTAATCCAGTTTACATCATCTGGAATAAAATCTTTATTATCTTTTACAATATCTTCAAAAGTGTACTCACCAGCAGCCATAAACACTTGACCAGGCTGATAGAGGTGTACTTCATTTGGAGCGATCAATGTAATGTCTGGATTTGACAAGGCTGAATGAAGACGAGCCATAGCCATAATACCACCAGCACCCCCACCAACGATAACTATTTTTCCTTTTGCTCCACTTGCCTGTGCTTGAGTCACCTCACCACCAGCTGAAAGCAAAGCAGTTGCCGCTATTGGTGAGATACCCATAAGCTTTAATGCGTCACGACGGCTTAAACCTTTTTCATTGATCACTTCATCCATAAAATCTATTTTTTTCTCTGACATACTTTTTTCCCCTTTTTTTAGTATCTATATCTAAAATAAACACGCAAATCTTGTGCACTCTCAACTGCATCCATTGCATTAGCAATAGCTGATCCTATAGCGACAGGTGTTCCTGCTTCTCCAAAGAAAGCATTTGAACCTGTATAATCATAATCTAAGTAAGTATATCTAATTTGCATGGAAAATACACTTTTGCCATCTTTTTTTATGATAGGTTGTGTCCAGTATGCTTCATAAGCATTACCACGTGTTGCCATTTTAGAACCGATCATCGTATCTTCACCATATGTGAATGATCTCCAATATTTTGAACCATGATTATATTCAAGCCCAAACTTACCACCTGTCATATTTGGAATCTGTCCACCTATCCAATATGATGTTCCTGATTTTTTACTTGTACTACCCAACATTGCACTTCCATCAGGACGCGTTTGTGACCATGCTACTGAAGCAAAAAGAATAGTCTCATCAAGAAAATCGTTAATCATATCCCCAATACCTTGAATTTTAGCTGATACAGCTGCACCATCCATATCTCCAAAAGTTTTCAATGTGTCTGGAATACCATCTGCATCTGTATCTTTCATCCCAGGTACATTAAAACCTCTATAATACTTTGCCATCATTGAGTATTGACCATCATCATAGACTTTTGCCATAATACCTAGCATATCAGTATTGTCAAGTTGAGTATCATCTGTAGCATAATCCAAACCTTGTGCATCAAAGCGTGTTCTTGCATTTGTTAAACCACGACCAAGGCAAAGTTTTAAGTAAGAACCAGAGATATATCTGTCTAGTTTTATACTTGCACTCAACCCATCAAACTCCATATTAATGATATGTCCAAGTGGAGATTTTGCTTTATCATCATCACGAAGATTAATTAAATAACCATTAGTTGCAGGACGGCGACCTACACTTAATGTTGTTCCAAAACCACCAACTGTTGGTGTCCATAACCAGTATGCTTCTCTAACACGCAATGTATCATCACTGAGGGCTTCATTAACAACCCAGTCAAAACCATCATATCCTTGACCACGTCCGTTTGTATCTGCACCAAAAGCCTTATTAAAAGCAAGTTGCCCTTTAAATATCATCTCTTTAGTTGGTTGATATCCCATTCCTAGCCACAAACGGTTTGAATAAAGACCATCATTGGTTACAGTTTTTGATGCTGTTTTATAGCTGATATAGTCATATGATGTTCTAAAATCAATATCAAACTTGATATTATCAAAAGCATCATGAGCTCTTACTTTTGCTAAAGATTTAGATGTACGTTTTTGTTTATTTTCTAACTTTTTGATTTTGTCATTGAGAAGTTTTATCTCTGCTTTCATATCTGAAATATCATCAGCAAAAACATTGGAAAAAACACTACTCACCACGGCAATAGACAATAAGATTTTTTTCATTCAGTTTCCTTATGTTTGTAAATGCGTACATAGACGCTTCTTAAAGAGGTATTAGAGAGTATTTATAAAGTTCTACTCTCTAATATATTAATTAACAAGAAGGGATATTACCACTGTCACTTGCGAAATCATGAACAAAGTCATATAAGTGTGAAGAGAATTTTTTCTTAAATTTTGAGCTCTCAAAGAAATCTTTTCCTGCAGGACAAACTTCCTCCATTACTTTTCCAAGTTCACCGTTCTCTTTTGCTTCTGCCCATTCATCTTGAGTATGTTTTGCTGCAAAAACTGCACCAGAGAATCCACAAACATTTTTTAATTTCTTTTGATAAATACGTTTACCTTTATCTGCATCCGCACTCGCTGTAGTTCCAATTAAACCAAACCCTACTATCGCTACTAAAGCTACTTTTTGAAGTGTATTCATACTTTTTCCTTTAAATTATATCTAAAATAAGTGATTATTATACAAATAGAAACTTTAAGATAATATAAAATTGACTTTATGATTATTTAAAGTAATAGCACTTTTACTAAAGTATATTATTTAGAATTGATAATAAATTATTATACAAAATCAACAAAAAGCACCTTGAGATGGTCTATAGAAGAAAGAAGATATATATGAAAAAAAATTAAGTATACGAAGCAAACATAAGTTGATTGAGAAAAATAAGAAATCAGAAAGAAGATTTGTTTACATTTTGTAACATATAAAACTCTTAAAAGAGCTATATCTACACATTATTCTGCGTGTTGTATCACATATTCATATAAATGTGCTGCATATATTTTTTTAAATTTTGTACTTCGAAAGAATGAAGCCCCTGCTGGACATATTTGTTTCATATATTTTCCAAGTTGACAATGTCCTTTTGCATATTTCCATTCCTCTTTTGTGTATTTATGAGCAAAGACCTCTACAGGAAAACCACATCTATACTCCAGTTTTTCTCTATATACCTCTACACCCCTCATCTCATTAGCATATATACTGCTACTAAAAAGAAAGAGAACAATCAGTACGTTTAATATGGGTAGAAAATTACTTGTGTTTACTTGAGGAACTGAAGAAATGTAATAGGGTCTATCTCCAAAAATGGAGATAGTATTTTAATGAAGAAGTGCTACTGCATCAATCTCAACAAGAGCATTTTTTGGCAATGTTTTAACTGCCACGGTTGAACGTGCAGGTTTATGAGAACCAAATGCTTTTTCATAGATCTCATTAACAACAGCGAAATCATCCATATCGGCTAAAAAGATGGTTGTTTTTATAACCAAATCCATACCACTTCCTGATGCTTTTAAAACTGCTTCTAAATTTTCAAGCACCTGATGTGCCTGAGTAGATACATCTTTGCTTAAGAGCTCATCACTTCCATCAGGTTTGAGTGCAATCTGTCCTGATGTATAGACCATTGTATTAACACTTATTGCCTGTGAATAGGGTCCTATAGCCGATGGGGCTTTATCTGTTTGAATATATTTCATACTTATTGTTCTCCTTTTTGTTTCATAAACTTCTCTTTTGCATTTCCTAAAAATGATTCAAAGACCTCTACATCTCTAAAACCCAAAGCTTCATAGAGTATATCTCCTTTGGTATTTATAAAATAATGTCTTGGCACCGGTGATGTTTTTAACTGAGACGGAACAGCATCAACATCACGGACAAGATGAATCGGTATAAAATCTTTTAAGAGTTTTGTTTGAAGATTTTCATCTTGCAATGTTGTTTGCTCAAATTTTTTACACCATTGGCAACTTTTGGATGTGATGAGAATATAAATGAGTTTATTTTGCTCTTGTGCATCTTGAAGTGCTTCTTTATAATTATGAGACCATCTTATATCTGCTGCCAATGTAAAAAAATGAACACTCAAAAGCAGTAAAAATAGTTTCATTTTAGCTCCAAATTGCGATAAGAGTCTTAAAAACTTTGTATAAACTTTCCACTTCCTCTTTCGTTGTTCTTTCATTGACAGAGTGGATTGTGTCATTTTTAACACCAAACTCTATAACATCAACACCAAAAGCAGCTAAAAACCTTGCATCACTTGTACCACCTGCTGTTGAGTGTTTAGGCTTCATACCTGTTACTTTTTCTATCGCTTTATCAATCGTTCTTACAAGTTTTGTATCTGTATCTGTTTTAAAAGGGTAAGAACCCTGTGTTAAACGCAAATCATAATCTAAACCATCAAGATGTTTGGTAACAAAATCACGCACCTCTTTTTGAGTTGTTTTGGTGTTGTTACGAACATTAAACATCATTTTAAGTTCATTTGGTGTTACATTAGTAACCTGCATTCCTGCACGAATATCAGTCACTACAAACTTACTCGGAGCAAAATGTTCATCCCCATCATCCAAATCAACACCTGCCATATAAGCAAGTGGTGTTGCTATTTGATGTATAGGATTGATTGCTTTTTCAGGATATGCTGCGTGTCCTTGCTTCCCTTTTAAAGTGATATACCCATTGATACTGCCACGTCTTCCAACCTTTATAGCATCACCAAAAATCTCTTCACACGTTGGTTCAGCAACCACTGCAACATCAGGAAGCATATCTTTTTCTTTAAGTACTTCCAAAACTTTTATAGTACCGTTGACAGCTTCACCCTCTTCATCTGAAGTTAAAAGTAAAGAGAGTGTACCATGAAAATGTTTTGCTTCACGAACTGCTTGTAAAAAAGCTGCTACACCACTTTTCATATCTTGAGTACCACGTCCATAGATATACCCATCAGCTTCAACAGCTTCATAAGGATTATGCTTCCAACCATCACCAGCAGGAACCACATCAACATGTCCTGCAAAACAAAGATGTTCACCCTCTCCAAATTTTTTATAAATAAAAAGGTTTTTAACATCTTCTCTATCAACACGCAATACTTCAAAACCTTCAAGATAAGATGTTACAAAGTCAAGTAAACCTCCATCATCAGGTGTTTCACTTTTTGTTGATACTAAATATTTAAAAAGTTCAATTATATCCACTATTTACTTCCAGGGTTCTCGTAAAATACATAAGGTGTTGAGAAATTACTTACTTCAAAATAAAGTTTTTTCTCTCCAGCATCAACTTTATAGTTGAAGTTCTTATCCAAATATCCATATCCATATCGATAATTTCTCGGTGTTGTACCATCAGTTGCAATAGCAGTGGAGAGTTTATCAATTTGAATGAAACGCTGTACCACTTTTTCCCCCATATAGATATCTAAAACTCCGTTTGTTCCTGTCCAGTTTTGTAAACTACGCCCTATTTTATTTTGTGTTTCTTGAGTACAACCACTCAAAAGAATCAAACACGCAATACCAAAAGTTATCATTGCCTTTTTCATTTTATACCTCTCCATATTTTAATTTTTTTAACGCGGCCTCTTCATCCTCTTGACGCATAAGAGACTCTCCTACCAAGAAAGCATCCACTCCTGCCTTGCTTAGTTCTTCTAACTGACCGTGCTCATAGATACCACTCTCAGCCACAATAATCTTTCCATTTGGAATAAGCGGAATCAGTTTATAACACAGTTCCATATCCATCTCAAAAGTTTGCAGATTTCTATGGTTAATCCCTATTATATCAGCTCCTGCATAAATAGCTTTCACAAGATCAGCTTTATCATGCACCTCAACTAGTGCTTCCATCCCTAAATGCCTACTGTATGCAAGAAGTTCTTTTAAGTCTTTTTTATTTAAAGCCGCTGCTATTAAAAGGATAAAATCAGCGCCAAAGACCAAAGCTTCCAATATTTGGTATTTTGAGATGATAAAATCTTTTCTAAGTAACGGTATACCGACATAACGACGAATCCCTGCTAAGTACTCTATATTTCCCTGAAAAAAATGGGGTTCTGTTAGCACAGAGATTGCACTCGCACCACCCCTTTCATACGCTTGAGCGATAGCCAAAGGATCAAAATCTTCCCGTATAACACCTTTTGAAGGGGAAGCTTTTTTCACTTCTGAAATTATTCTGTAAGGATCCTCCTTGGTCGATTGCAAGTAAGAATATACATCCCTTGGTTGTCTTGCATTAAAAGCCAAAGAGCGTCCAAGCCAATCAAGAGAAAACTCTTTTTCCCTTTTTACCAAATCCTCTTTTGTTTTTTTTATAATGTCATCTAAAATCATCGTTTTATTATCACCTTTTTATGTTGTGGATTACCTATACAGTCATTAATCTCTTTTTGATGGTAAAGTACCTCAGGATCATCACCACCCTCTAGTGTTACTACCTTATCAATGATAGTTTTTGCTTTTTTACATTGATGGAGTTTATAATAACCCCATGCCAAGGAGTCCAGATAATAGGCTGAATTGGGTTGTATTTTCACAACTTTTTTAATATATTTCATCCCTTTGTCCACATCAATTTCATGATCAATCAAAATATATCCTAAGTAGTTTAAAAAGAGTGTATCATCAGTTTTTTGAACTACTTTTTCAAGCTTTTGAATGATACTTTGTAATGTCTCTTTTGATAGATGCTCTTTTTTTGCCTCATACTCATACAAAGCACTTTGTCCCAAAAGAGCTGTATCATTGTTTTGCTCATAAAGTTTATTCGCTAACTTATATGCTTTTGTGTAATTTTTTGCCCCAACATATAACTGTAAAAGAAGTTCATCATCAATGTGATTCTCTTCTAAAAAATTCATCAGTTTTACATAGTCTCTTTTATAAGAGTAGATCTGAATGATTTTTTTCGCTGTAGCGTCATCTTTTTTAAGAGCATAAAGCCTTTTATACACAGACAACAGCCCATCAATATCATTTTCATTACTATAAATTCCTACAAGTCTGTTACAAATAAGCTCTGAACATCCATGGATTCTTGTATGTGACTCAAGTTGTGCAATCGCATCTTTTTTTCTTTTAAGATTGACATATAAAATGATAGCAATTTTATCTAAAATCTTTTCATTGTACTCTTTAACATAAGCCCCTTCAAGATACTTCAATGCCAAATCATACTGAGCCTGTTTAGAATAGATATCACCTACGAGGATATAATCATTTGCTTCTTGCGTGTTATGTGCTAATTGCAGTGCTAACTCTTTTGCCTTGTCAAGTTCGTTTTTTTCAAACAAAGCTATAATTTTGAGTCGAATAAGTTTAGCATCTTCCAAAGAGCCTTGAGTTATAGAATCAACAACACTGATAACTTTATCATACTCTTTTGCAACTAAAAGATTTTCCAACATACGATACAAGTACTCTTTTTTATGTGATTTTTTATAGAGTAGATCAAAAAGTTCTGCAGCTGTTTTGTTTTTATGTACCTCTTCAGCACGTAATGCAAAAAGGATGTAAGTGTCTTCTTGTTCAAATGCTTTTTCATTTGGTTGCACAACATCTATATGTTTAGAGCTGCATGCACCAAAAAACAATACAACAACAATGAGTAAAAAATATTTATACATCTATAATCCCTGGGCATTCAAGCTTAAGCTCATTGACTCTTGTTTTATAATAGTCCCAAAAAGGGAATGTTTTACACTGAGAGGGTCTCACATCATAAATCGTACATCCGTTTGCATTCTTATCGTAAAAAATACACTCATAAGAGTTCTCATCAACTTTTCGCTCTTTGATGGAGTATTTATACCCTTTTTTAAAAAGATATTTTACTCCAAAATCATTAACATCCATCTCTAGATGCTTGGCAATGTTCATAATCTCTGATTTACTTAAAAAAATATAACCACTCTCCCCTGTGCAACATCGACCTTGGCAGGTTGCACACGCAGAGGTATCAAAGGCGTATGGATATCCCTCTTGTTTAGTTATAGTTGACATTTAATACTCTGTGTAGAAGCTTTTGCATATATCTCTTGTGCCTTTTTAGATGGTGTATCTCCATCAAAATGTATAAATGGTGGCCATACTTTCATCATTGCATTGGAACCATTTCTTGCATGAATCATCACCAATGAAGCTGTTTTATCAAGTTTTGGATGAACAAACTCAACATCAACAACCCTCATTTTTACTTTTTCAAGTGCAGCACATAAAAGTCCAAACTGAGTTGCATCATAACAAAAAATAAAATGAGACCTCGGTTTTAAAACTTGGGAAACTTTTTTAAAAAATGCTTCCATTGGTAAATGTAAATTATATCTGGCATTATACACCATCTCATTGTTACTTTTTTTAGCACCTGAAGAGTAAAAAGGGGGATTGGATATGATAAAGTCATATTTTTCCTCAAATTTCAAAGAGGTAAAATCCCCTTGATGTAGTTTGTAGTCTATTTTATTAACACGGGCATTTGTTTGAGCAAAATGAATAAATGCCTCCTGCTTTTCTACAGCTTCTAAAGAAATTTTAGGATTATCTCTAGCTACTAATAATCCAATAATGCCACATCCAGCACCTACATCAAGAACTCTCCCTTTAGGTTGAAATTTTGTAATAAAATCATATAAAAACAGAGAATCACTGTTATAACAGTACCCTGATTCTGGCTGATAAAGAAGCATATTGTAAACAACCTTGAGTTATAATTATTGAAATTATATCAAAGAGGTATTAAATGATTATTATCCCTGCCAGACTGGCATCGACTCGATTTCCCCAAAAAGTTCTCGCCGATATAGGTGGAATCCCTATGGTCGTGCGTACAGCACAACGTGTTTCCCACCTTGATGATGTTGTCGTTGCTGCTGATGATGAAAAAATCATTGAGGTGTGTAAAGAGTATGGTATTAAAGCTATGCTCACCTCAACAACACATAAGAGTGGAACAGACAGAATCCATGAATGTGCTACTATCTTGGAACTAGATGATGATGAGCTTATTATTAATGTCCAAGCAGATGAGCCTTTCATTGAACCTGATGTAGTAAAGAGCCTTATAGAAAAACTTCGTATTTTACAACAAAACAATTCTGACTTTATTATGGGTAGTTGCTACAACTCCATCAATGCAGATGCAGCAAAAGATCCAAACTTGGTCAAAGTGGTTCTTGATGCAAATAACAACGCCATCTATTTTTCCCGTGCAAAAATTCCACACAATCAAAGTGGAGAAGCTGTCTATTTTGGGCATATCGGTATCTATGGCTTTAGTAAAAAAAGTCTTAAAGAGTTTTGTAATCTCAATGATGCACCTATTGAAGATATAGAAAAACTTGAGCAGTTACGAGCTGTTTATCATGGAAAGAGCATAGCTATGGTTAAAGTTGCAAGTACAGGTTTTGGAATAGATACAAAAGAGGATTTAGCAAGAGCGATTGAGATATTTCTCTAAAAACTGTGCATAAAAAAAGGGAGAAACCCCTAAAGAGGTTCTCCCTTACAAAACATAAACTTTAAAAAGTTTACTTAGATATTGTCACGAATTCCTAAAGATTCGATAAGTTTAGCATAAGCTTCTTTATCTTTTCTTTTAAAATATTTCATTAAACGACGACGTTGACCAACAAGTTTAAGAAGTCCAAGACGAGATGCATGATCTTTTTTGAAAACTTTTAAGTGTTCTGTTAACTCTTTAATTCTCTCTGTTAAAAGTGCAATTTGAACTTCACTTGAACCAGTGTCGTTTTCATTACGTCCGTATTTAGCGATAATCTCTTGTTTTTTAGCCGAATCTAAAGCCATAATAGCCTCCTGAATGGTATAATAATCTAACAGTTTTACATGCTTGCAAAAAAGTTGAAGCGAAATTGTACCTAAAATTTTCTTTAAAATTATTTACGTCAGTAAAAGTTTGCATTTTTTAGATATAATAATGACTAAAAAAATAGAAAGATTTTCTAATATGTTAATAACCCGTGCGAGTGAATATGCAATACTCTCTTTAATACTTCTATCATCAGCAAAAGAACCGATGGATAGTGAAACTTTGTCAAAAGAGTTGGCTATCTCAAAAAGTTTCTTGGCAAAAATTTTACAGTCCCTTGCAAAAGCGCAAATTCTTAAATCCTACAAAGGTGTCAATGGCGGTTTTGTCTTGGAAGCTGATCCAAAAACAATCAATATGCTTGCAGTGATGTCTTGTGTTGAGGGAAAAGCCCCTATGGTCTTTGAGTGTGCACCTTCAGAAAAAAACTGCCCATCAGATAAAGCAAATATCTGCTCAATCTGGCCTTTTTTACATAAGCTTCAAGGCAAAATAGATCTCTTTTTAGCAGACCTAACATTAGCAGATATTTTAGAAGACTAAACTAAAGAGTAACATTGGCAAAAAAACTGACATTAAGACAACAAATCGGAACTACCCTTAATTTTCTTCTTGGTCAAAGAGACTTAAGTGTTGTTGTTTTTGTTATGGCCATTTTGGCAATCATCATTGTACCTCTGCCTTCGGCAATGCTTGATGTATTGCTTACCGTTTCTATGGCATTTGCTGTTTTGATTTTGCTTATCTCTTTATATGTACCAAAACCAACAGACCTTACAACCTTTCCAACCCTTATTCTTATTTTAACCCTTTTTCGACTTTCATTAAACATTGCTACAACAAGAATGATTTTAAGCCATGGGCATGAGGGACCTGAAGCAGTCAGTGATATTATTACAAGTTTTGGTGATTTTGTTGTGGGTGGGAATTTTGTTATCGGTATTATTGTATTTTCTATTTTGGTACTAATTAACTTTATGGTTATCACCAAAGGTTCAACAAGGGTTGCAGAGGTTGCAGCTCGTTTCGTACTTGACTCGATGCCTGGTAAGCAAATGGCAGTTGATGCAGACTTAAACGCAGGACTTATTGATGATGCAGAAGCAAAACGTCGCCGTGCGGAAATACTTCAAGATGCAAACTTTTATGGTGCTATGGATGGTTCGAGTAAGTTTGTCAAAGGGGATGCAGTTGCGGGTATTATCATTACCCTTATCAACATTATTGGTGGTTTCTTAATTGGTGTTTTTCAATACGATATGACAGTAAGTGATGCAGCAGCCACCTTTACCCTTTTAACCATAGGTGATGGGCTTGTAGGACAGATTCCAGCACTAATTGTCTCTACTGCTACTGGTATTATGATCACCCGTTCATCAAGTGATGGTGACAATTTTGCAGAAGGTACTATCAACCAAATGGTTGGTAATGCCAAAATCATGATGATAGTTGGCTTTATCATGACCCTTTTTGCATTGGTTCCTGGGCTTCCAACAGCATCTATGGGACTTGTTGGTTTACTTTTTGGTTTACTTGGCTGGTCTATTTATAAGTTTGAAAAAGGGGAACTGCATATTTTGGATGTAGATAATGTTTTAGGGAAAAAAACACAACAACAACTCCAAGAGGAACAAGAAAAAATAAAGCCTGCTAAAACTCAAGCTGAAATTGCAAAAGAAGAAGAGAGTGCCCTAGAAGATATACTTAAAGTGGAGATGCTTGAACTTACTTTGGGATATCAACTTATCAAACTTGCTGACAACACGCAAGGGGGAGATCTTTTAGAAAGAATCCGTTCTATGAGAAGAAAAATAGCAAGTGATTACGGATTTCTAATGCCTCAGGTTCGCATACGAGACAACCTCCACCTTAAACCCAATCAATACCAGATTCTGCTCAAAGGTGTAATAATTGGTGAAGGTGAAATCCAGCCTGATAAATTTTTGGCAATGGACAGTGGAATGGCTACAGGTGAAATTGATGGTGAAGCCACAAAAGAGCCTGCCTTTGGACTTGATGCACTCTGGATTAATCCATCACAAAAAGAAGACGCCATCATTAATGGCTATACCGTTGTTGACCCAGCTACTGTTATATCAACACACATGAGTGAACTTGTGAAGAAAAATGCAGAAGAGCTTTTAACACGACAAGAGGTACAATCACTCATTGACAAAATAAAAGATGATTACCCTGTTATTGTGGATGATGTGTTAAAAGTTGCTACTATTGGACTTATTCAAAGAGTGCTCAAAGCTCTGCTGCATGAAAACATTCCACTCAAAGATATGTTAAGTATCTTAGAGACCATTGCTGATGTAGCTGAATATACCAAAAATGTAGCCTTTATCACAGAGCAGGTTCGCGCACGCCTCTCAAGAGTCATTACCCAAATCTATGCAGGGAATGATGGAGTGATTCGCCTTTTAACATTTGATACAAATACAGAGCAACTACTACTACAAAAATCAAATGAGCAAGATGGCGTCAGAAACCTTATGCTCAATGTTGGTGAAATCAATGAACTTATTCAAGCTACTAGTGCAAAAGCAGCAGAAGTGCTTCAAAAAGGGATATCACCTGTTATTTTAATAGTTGATCCACAAATCAGACGTGGTGTTGCAGAGATTTTTGAAAGATTTTCTCTTGATGTTGTTGTTCTCTCACATGCAGAGATAGACTCCAATGCAACATTTGAAGTTATGGGATCAATCTCTATTGAAACACCGCAACAAACTTAACCAAAGGAACTTAATGAAAGACAGAACTATACACCATTTATCGCATATCGACCTTGATGGCTACAGTTGTCAACTTGTAATGCAATACACTCCCTATACAAGATACAACTACAATGCAAACTACGGTGCAGAAGTCAAAGAGCAACTCTCACTGATTTTAGAAAACATTAAAAAGAAAAAAGAAAAAACCTATATTTTAATCACTGACTTAAACCTTACAGGTGATGAGTCAAAATGGCTTCATAATGAAGTAAAAAAACTCAATGAATCTTCTTATGATGTACAACTCCAACTCCTTGACCACCATGGCAGCGGAGAAGAGAGTGCAAAAAAATATGAGTGGTATTACCTAGATACAAAACGATGTGCTACAAAAATCACATACGATTATGCCAAAGAGCATTTTGAGCTTAATGAACCTTCTTGGATGCAAAAATATGTAGATGTTGTCAATGCTGTTGACCTGTGGAAACAAGAGGAAAAAGAAAACTTTGAGTATGGTAAAGTGTGTATGCGTCTTGTTACAGAAACACGTGAACTTAACCGTGTTATGTTTGCAGAGGATGATTTTAAATATAAAATTACACTTCTACATCAAGCAGCTCAAATGATAGATACACCAAACGCTCCTATAGTTTTGGATGAAAAGATCCATAAACTTAAAAAAGAGTTTTTTAGATCAGACAAAGATGATACCCTCGATAATCTTGCTACAAAATATATTGTCAATCTTTTAGGAAAAGCTCGTAAAGAAAAAACCATATATTACAAAGGATATCGTGGTTATTTAAGCTATGGTGTTGGCAATACTTCTATTATCGGTAACGGTTTTTTAACAACCTATCCTGAATACGATTTTATTGTAGATGTAAGTTACAGAGGAACCATGAGCTTACGTGCAAACAATAAAGTGAGTGTGTCACAAATCTCTAAAGAGTGGGCAGGTGGAGGTGGACATCCAAATGCTGCTGGTGGTCGCCTTCAAGGTTTTAAAGAGCAGTATCGCTACGATAAGGTTAAAGAACAGATTGAGAGACTTATTAATGAAAAAGAATCTCGTGCTGGAAACTTGGAATATAAAGAAGAAGAGGTTTAATACCCCTCTTTCTCCCTTCCATTTCCATAATATTTATATAAATATTCAGTAGCTATCTTTTCATCCCTGGCATTGATGGGGGCATGATAGACATCTCTCATTTTTAAAACAATTTTGTGCCAAAACTCTTTAGATTGTCTTCCTTGATTGAGTATATAACCATACGAATGGCACCACTGACAGTTTCTTTGCATCACACGAATATTTGGATCATCCTCTATTGCAAAAGTGATACTTGGCACTTTGACTTTCTCAGTATAAACAGCTTCCAAAGAGACAAAACACAATAACATCAATATTATAATTTTTTTCATCATTTTATCCTACACAACTTCTACAGTAACACTATCAATGCCATTATATTTATAACCACCGTGATTCCATGGAATATCATGAGCAAATGGCTGTTCTTCACCCTTGTTATTTACTGCTTTTGCCATGATTGTCAGTGTACCTTTTTTCATAGGTTTGAGGTTATAGCTAAACTCTCTAAAAGCATATTTACTCAGTTCTTTGCCTAATGTTGCTTGTTGCCATGTTTTACCCATATCTAGTGAGATAAACACATTTTTAATACCATACCCCTCATCAAAAGCAACACCTTTCACTCTTAGATTTGTACCAGATTGTATCTGCATTTGATTATCAGGATAACCGATGTACGATTTAACATTCATCTCTTCCAAAGGTTTTGTTTTTTTTGCCAAATTATTTGGTTCTTCACATTCACACTCATTATCTGGAATACGATAGGCAACATCCATAAAGAAGTAAGGCTGATACTCTTTTGTTACATAGATATCGCTTAGTTGTTTCACCCAGCTATCAGCATAAAGACCTGGGATTACAAGGCGTACAGGGTAGCCATTTAAAAATGGTATCTCCCTGCCATTCATCTCATAAGCTATAATGGTATCATCACTAATCTCATCAATTTTGAGTTCTCTTTTAAAGCTTTCAATCTTTGCCATCACTGCTTTATCATCACCATTAAGGCTTATCCACTCAGCAGAATTTTTTAATCCCGCTTTTGCTAAAACATCTTTTAAACGTACACCTTTAAATGTAGCACATGCCATAGCACCACTCCCCCACTGAATCCCTGAAGTGCTTGGATGAAATGCAGAACGGGAGTTACCGCCACATTGCATCACGGCAGTCACTTCAACAGGTTTAAAATCTTTTTTTAAGTCAGCAACACGCAAGTAGAGCCGTTTTTCAACTTCACCGTGAATATGAATATAATAGGTGTCCATGTTAATTGGTGTAGGGATAATTGGCATATGCCATCGAACAAAAAACTCATCATTTGGTGTTATAGCACGAGTAAATGTAGTTCTTGGTGCTTCAAGCAATGGAGGTCTGTCTGAATGAACAATAAGTGGTTTTTTTTCTGGAAACAAAACAGGTGATACTTTTTGGGTGTCTATCGGTTTAGAGGTTGCAAAAGCACTGCTTTTTGAACCAAAGAGTGCTGCCGAAGCTGCAAACGAAATCTTGAAGAACTCTCTTCTTTGCATATTTTTAGTCCTAACGATTTTTTAATGAATTTTATCATTAAAAATATTAAATGAACTAGTTATTTATGAAATATCGCTCAATTCCATTTGCTAAACCCTCAGCCATCTTTTTTTGATACCTTTTATCAACTAAACGTTTCGCTTCTGTAGGGTGTGTAATAAAACCAACTTCAACTAATACAGATGGCATTTGCGCACCTACCAAAACCCAAAATGGAGCAGGTCTTACCCCTGCATCTTTGACATTTTTGTAACTTTTACGCAGTGTTGCCAAAGCCCCCCGTTGTAAATCTATGGCTAGTTTGTTTGAAGCTACAATATTATGAGAATTGAGTGTGCTTAAAAATATCTCTTTTCCATAAAAATCCATCTCACTCATATCTGCCGAGTTTTCCTGAGCTGCTACTTTTTTTGCTCTATTGGAACGTGATTTATCTAAAAAATAACACTCTATACCATGCACTTTATGTGCATTTTTACCACTTATAGCATTAGCATGAATACTAATAAAAATATCAGCTTTTTTTCTATTAGCATATTTGGTTCTGTTACGAAGCTTAATAAACTTATCATTCTCACGCGTCATAAAAACCTTATAACCACGTGCCTTTAAGATCTTTTTTAGCTCTTTAGCTATTGCCAAAACCACAACTTTCTCTCGATACTTTCTATATCCCAAAGCACCTGGATCTTTACCACCATGTCCTGCATCTATTACAATAACCTTGTTTCGTAAAATACGTTTCTTTTTTATACTTTTTACAGGTTGTTTATACTCTTTTTTAATATTGGTGATACTTACAAAGAGTTGCGTGTTGTTTATTCCATAAACCAAATGTAACTTCTTTCTATTTTCAAATACTAGACGAATAGTATCTGCTTTATATTGAGAAAGTTTAATTTTATCTACACTTTGATGATGCAGTGTTTGTGATTTTTGAAGCATCGCACCACTAATATCAAAAAAATATTTATATTTTTTTCTTTTTGAATCATAATGTGTAAAATATTTTATCTGTTTTTTGTGAAGTTTTTTATCGAAATATATAAGAAGCTTATTGTTTTTCCATCGAATAGATTTGAGCTTGTGAGCAGATGTAACATAGATTTTTGATTTTGTTTTTTTTGTTTTTTTGAGTTTTTTTTCTATAGGTTTCTTTTGAAAAAATTGTAACTCTTTGGCATACTGAGAAACATCAATGTGCAGCTTATTACCACTTTTTACAATCCCCTTTAATGCACTGTATCGAAGCTTTTCATTTTCTGAGACCAATGCTTTTAAGTAGAGGTTTTTATAATCGTTATAAGCACGAAAAAGTTCACTCTTCTTGGATGATTGTAAATATTTTTGGGCTCTTTGGAGTGTTTGTGTATCACTAAGCCCATATAAAGTTATGGTTATAAAAAAAAGAAAAAAAAGGGAGCGA
>Ga0256837_1000516_pt1 | contig 31994 bp, 37 predicted proteins | sample 4562384metaG_FD_185976 | JGI IMG/M metagenome (GOLD analysis project Ga0256837, IMG submission 185976) | Hydrothermal vent microbial communities from Guaymas Basin, Mexico - 4561-384 | ecosystem: Environmental > Aquatic > Marine > Hydrothermal vents | place: Mexico: Guaymas Basin | collected... | reverse complement strand
TGGACTCGAACCAGTGACATCTACCTTGTAAGGGTAGCGCTCTACCAACTGAGCTAAGCGCCCATTAAAATGGGAAATAAAACACCAATTATGGCGACCCCTAAAGGATTTGAACCTCTGTTACTACCATGAAGTGATAGTGTCCTTGGCCACTAGACGAAAGGGTCACTTTCTTCAATAACAAGGTTATTAAAACAAATGGTGGGCACTACTGGACTCGAACCAGTGACATCTACCTTGTAAGGGTAGCGCTCTACCAACTGAGCTAAGCGCCCATTTAAACTAAAAATGGCGCGGTGGACGAGACTCGAACTCGCGACCCCCTGCGTGACAGGCAGGTATTCTAACCAACTGAACTACCACCGCATATTTAGTTTAAAATGGTGTCCCGTGATGGATTCGAACCATCGGCCACATCATTAAAAGTGACGTGCTCTACCAGCTGAGCTAACGAGACAGGTTGTCTTCTCTTTGTTAAGAGGTCGAAATTATAGACAAATCATTTTTATATGTCAAGAAAAACACAGAGAAATTTAGAAAAAAGTCTCTTTGTCTATTAAAAGCAGCATTTTTATTGCCATCATTGCACTTTGATGTTGCACATAATTTCTGTCACCTTGAAAAAGCAAATGCTTTTCATCTCTGATATCTTTGCTTCTTACACCGACATATACTGTCCCTACAGGTTTTAGTTCTGTACCTCCTGTATCTCCGGCAATTCCACTAATACTTAGAGCATAATCCGCTTCACTGACATTAAGAGCACCTTCGCTCATTTCAGCAACAACTTCACTCGATACCGCCCCAAAATTTTCCAATACTTCATTACTTACAGCCAGCCAATTCTCTTTTAAAGCATTTGAATAAGTCACAAGAGAACCATCTAGAATCTTTGATGCTCCATTATGCTTTGTAAAATAGTAAGCTAAAAGTCCTCCTGTACAACTCTCTGCAAAAGTTATCTTTTTACCCTGACTTGAAAGCTTTTCAATGATATACTCTATAATATTGGCAGATGCTATAAGTTTTTTCGGTAAAAGATTTTTTGCTGCGTGAATAAACTTTGAAATATCTCCATATCTGTTTGAGTTAATATCTACACGCAACCATCCCTCTATGTAGCTTGTCACTCCAAAACTCACTTCATATGTTTGTGCTATTGGATTTAAAATACTGACAAGATCCTCTTTATTTTCATCAAACACATGAATTGTAGCCTGTGTATTAGTTGTCTGCAGTAAGATTTGTGGCACCTTATGCCCTTCATCCATTTGCAGCACATTAATCGTTGCTTTACTATACTCAAGTAAATATGATCGCTCTTCAAAGAGTGTCGCTTTTTGCGGGATCAACATACCCTCTTTAAGAACCTGATTATCACCTGTAACCGTACAGATCAACTTACCGACTGTTGAGAAATTTTGTTTGCTTGCTATTATTAAAACTCTGTTTTCAATGTTAAGTTCTTGCTCTAGATATAAAAAGAGAGAGTTATCGCTCTCTTTAAAATAAGTTACAGAATCAATAAAATGAAGCTCTTTTTCTATACTTCTAAAAATATACTCTTTAAGCGGTTCATTATAGATAAATTTATTCCCGATAAAAATTAGGTGTAATTTCATAACTATCCTCTTATATATAATGAGAGTATTATAGCACTTTTATAAGGTTTTAAACACTAAAAAGATATAATCCAAAACTTTTATAAAACCAAAAAATATGGATTTGAGGCAGAGATGGACTACAAAGAAACACTACTTTTACCGACGACAACTTTCGCAATGAGAGGAAACCTGATAAACAATGAACCAAAGCGTTACGCTTCTTGGGATGCAAAAAATGTTTATCATAAAATGAAAACAAAGCGTAGAGATGCTGAGAGTTTTACACTCCATGACGGACCTCCATATGCAAATGGACATATTCACATTGGTCACGCTCTCAACAAAGTTTTAAAAGATATTATCATTAAACACAACTATTTTTCCGGAAAATCTGTTCGTTTTACTCCAGGTTGGGACTGTCATGGTCTTCCAATCGAACAACAAGTAGAGAAGAAACTTGGTGGTAAAAAGAAAAAAGAGCAGTTAGAGACTGCCCAGATTCGTAAACTCTGCCGTGAACATGCAGCAAAATTTGTGGACATTCAAAGAGATGAGTTTAAAACACTTGGAATCATTGCTGACTGGGAAAAACCATACGTGACTATGGACTTTCGTTTTGAAGCAAACATTTTTAGAACACTCTGTGAAGTTGCAAAAAAAGGTCTTCTCATTGAACGTAGTAAACCTGTTTTTTGGTCATGGGCAGAGAGAACTGCACTTGCCGAAGCTGAAGTAGAGTATGAAGACAAAGAAGATTATTCAATCTTTATTGCCTTTGAACTCAGTGATGATGCAAAGAAAAAACTTGGCATCAAAGGCAAAGCTGCTCCTGTTATCTGGACAACAACTCCTTGGACAATTCCTGCAAATACAGGTATTTCACTCAATCCTGATGAGAAATATGTTCTCACTACTGATGGTTACATTGTAGCTAAAGCACTTCTAAACTCTTTAGTAGAGAGCGGAGTTGTCAATGGCACAATTGCCAAAGAGTTTGATGCAAAAGAGTTTGAAAACCTCATCGCTATCAATCCACTCAATGGCAGAGAATCTCGTCTTGTTCTTGGTGAGCATGTATTAATTGAAAACGGTACAGGTTGTGTTCACACAGCACCGGGGCATGGTGAAGATGACTACCGCGTAGGACTTGTTTATGACCTCGAAGTTGTTATGCCTGTTGATGAGACAGGCTGTTATGATGAAAGCGTTGTAGGGCTTGGACTTATTCCAAATGCAGAGGAGTTTGTCGGACGCCATATCTTTAAATCAAATGAAGATTTAATTGAACTTATGGGAGATGCAGTACTTAAAGTAGATAAGTTTATGCACTCATACCCACACTGCTGGAGAAGTCATACACCACTTATCTATCGTGCTACAAAACAGTGGTTTATCTCTGTTGACGGAACACCTAAGGGCGAAGAGAAAACGCTGCGTGAGATTGCACTCAGTGAAGTAGAAAAGACTCAGTTTATTCCAGAAACTGGTCGTAAACGTCTTACTTCTATGGTAGAAAATCGTCCTGATTGGTGTATCAGCCGCCAACGTGACTGGGGTGTTCCTATCGCCTTTTTTAGAGTAAAAGCGACAGGTGAAGTCCTTTTAGATGAAAAAGTAATGAACTTTGTTGCAATGATCTTTGAGATGCAAGGAAGTGATGCTTGGTACTCTATGGATATTGCACAACTGCTCTACCCTGGAAGTGGTTACAAACCCCAAGAGCTTGAAAAAGTTACAGATATTTTAGATGTATGGTTTGATTCAGGCTCTACTTGGAACTCTGTTCTCAAATCTCGCAATTATGATGCCGGAACATATCCTGCTGACTTATATGTAGAAGGAAGTGATCAACATCGTGGCTGGTTCCAATCTTCACTTTTCCTCTCAACTGCCGTACAACACAAAGCACCATACAAAGGTGTCCTCACGCACGGATTTACAGTTGATGAAAAAGGCGAGAAGATGTCTAAGTCTAAAGGCAATGTTATCGCACCTGAGAAAGTCCTCAAAGAGTACGGCAGTGAAATTCTACGCCTATGGGTTGCTTCATCTGATTATCAAGGAGACCTTAAAATTTCTCAAGGCATCTTAAAACAGACATCAGAAAGCTATAGAAAACTCAGAAATACCTTTAGAATTATGCTTGCAAATATAAACGATTTAGAAGCATTGACTCCAAGTGAAAGCATGGGTGATTTAGATAAATGGATTCTTGCAGAAGCGAGTCGTGTACTTTCAGAGGTTCACAAACAGTTTAGTGAATACAACTTTGTAAATGGTATGAGCACACTGAACAATTTTATTGTAAATGAACTCAGCGGTATGTATATTGATATGACAAAAGATAATCTTTACTGTAATGCAAAAGATTCAGCACGTCGTCGTGCAAGTCAAAGCGCAATGGCAATGACAACAAAAACACTTCTTACGCTTATGGCACCGATTTTAACATATACCGCAGATGAGATTGTAGAGAATGCCCCTGCAATCATCAAAGGCGATGCCGAAGATATTTTTGATATGACCTATGAAGCATTAGAGCCTATTGAAACTTCATTTGATGCAGCATATATGGTAAAAGCACGTGAAGGTTTTGGTGGTGTTGTTGATGCTCTTAAAAAAGAAAAAATCATTAAATCAACGCTAGAGCTTGTCATTTATACTGAATCTAAAACAACACTGAGTATGAATAGAATTGATGCTGAAGATTGGTTTGTTGTTTCAGGTATTTTCGAAGATAAACCTGAAGAAGAGATCATAGGAACATTTAAAGTTGATGAAGATACATTTAGTATAGCAAAAGCAACGGCTCATAAATGTCCAAGATGTTGGAAATACCAATCTGAATCAGAAGATAAACTCTGCAAAAGATGTGAGGAAGTTGTAGGTGCCTAATTTTAGTGAGCCTGTTACCCTTACATTTGTATTTGGCTCTATCGGTGCTATCTTTGCACTCATAGCAGTCGGCATATTTTTTGTAAAAAAATTTAAATAAGGAAGTTTTGTGATTACATTAAAAGAAGCACTTGCACTCAGCGAAGATGAACTTAACAATTTTAAAGAAGATCTTCGTGCAAAAATTGAAGCGAACAAAGATTTAAATGCCTATATTGATGTTAATAATGTTGCAGAGGGAGTGCCTATTGCCATTAAAGACAATATTCAGGTCAAAGATTGGTCTGTTACCTCAGGTAGTAAAATTCTTCAAGGCTACATTGCACCTTACAATGCTACAGTCATTAACAAATTATTAGATAATGGTCTAAGCCCATTTGGTCGTGTCAATATGGATGAATTTGCCATGGGCTCTACAACAGAGTCCAGTTTTTATGGTAAAACACAAAACCCTCACGCAAGTGACAGAGTACCAGGTGGAAGTAGTGGTGGAAGTGCAGCAGCAGTTGGTGCTGGTCTTGCTATTGCAGCACTGGGAAGTGATACCGGTGGTTCTATTCGCCAACCTGCCGCTTTTTGTGGAATTGTAGGAATGAAACCAACTTATGGACGCGTGAGCCGTTATGGTTTAGGTGCATATGCTTCAAGTTTAGATCAAATCGGTCCAATGACACAAAATGTAGAAGATGCAGCCATCCTTTATGACATCATCAGCGGAAGCGATGAAAAAGACTCCACAAATGCCATGAAAGATGATAAAGTCGTACCAAACTTAAATGCCGATAGAAAACTCTCAATCGCTGTACTGCCAAAATATGTAGAAAATGCAAGCCAAGACGTTAAAGATGCCTACACACAAGCCATAGAAGCACTCAAAGCACAAGGGCATACTATTGTAGAGCGGGAGATGATGGATGCAAAATATGACATTTCAGCCTACTACATTACAGCAACAGCAGAAGCAACCACGAACCTTGCGAGATATGATGGTATAAGATATGGAAATCGTGTCGAGGGCAAAAACCTTGAAGAGACTTTCTACAACACAAGAAGTGAAGGCTTCGGAGATGAAGTAAAACGCCGAATACTTCTTGGTAACTTCGTTCTCTCTAGCGGTTATTATGAAGCTTATTATGTAAAAGCACAAAAAACACGTCATATTATCAAAGATGAATATGCAAAAATATTTGAAGAGGTCGATTTAATTCTCTCTCCAGTTGCACCGAGTGTTGCACCAAAGTTTGGAGAACTTGCAAATCCTATGGATATGTATCTGAGTGACATTTATACTATTAGTGTCAATCTAGCAGGACTTCCTGCACTCTCTCTGCCAATCAACAAAAACAGTGATGGTATGCCAGTAGGTCTGCAACTTATTGCAAAAGCATATGACGAGCAGACTCTGTTTGACGGAGCACTTTCGCTTGAGAGAGAAGTTGCTTATAAAGCATAATGTAATAGTAGTGAAATAATCTTTTGCTACTATTTTAAAAAAGGAGCAAAATATGGCATATTTTGATAATGTAAAAGTAAAAGACAAACTCTACGGACTTGTGTTTGGTCCAGGAAAAGTTTCTCAGGTTTTTGATGACTCACACTATAAGATGATGGTGAAGTTTAAAAATGGTTATGAAGTACCCTATACAGACGATGGTGTACCAGGTTGGGGGAACTTCAAAAAACAGACAATTTTTTACAAAAAAGATATTGACCTTACCGATGTAGATTTTGGTCCTGTAACCAAGACGCTTTCACCAAAAAAAATCATTAAGCTGCGTGAGAAAAAGAAACTAGAGGTACGTCTTCCTTCTGGTATCTGGACAAATTGTACAAAATGCGTTGCAGGTTATGTTGAAGATATGCTTGAGGCTGAAAACTATCACCTCTTTAGAAAAGCTCCGAAAAAAAAGGATAAATAATTTTATATACAATCATTCATACAATCCATATTTTTGCCGTATTTATCTATGGTGGTTTTTTATTTACAGATAATCTTTTTATGATGAAGATGAAGCAATCTCTTAATGAAGATGAGCATAAAAAAGCACGTGAAGCTATCATGATGCATGTACGAAAAGTTGTTCCAAAAGCACTTGTTGTTGCTGTCCTTTCAGGAATGTACCTCTTTACTCAAGTTTTTGGAGAGATAAAACCTGAAGGTCTATCAACATTTCAAATTGCACTTTCAATAAAAGCATTTTTAGGTCTTTGGCTTGGATTTCGTGGTGTAAATCAGGTATTTTTTGGTATTCAGCCATGGGTATTTAAAAGCCATCTTTTTCCATTCATTTTAGTGGTAATTATTATACTGCTTTCACAATTTATGTTTTTGGATTTCACTACCATTTAACCGGTTTTTAACCACAAAAAAGGTATAATCCAGAAATTTTACTAACTACTTTAACTCTGCAAAAGGACAACCATGAGAATTCGTAAACGCGCCCTGACATTTGAAGATGTACTTTTAGTACCACAATATTCTGAAGTACTACCTAAAGAGGTTTCTCTTGAAACAAAATTAACACGTAATATCAGCCTGAAAATTCCTATGGTTTCTGCTGCAATGGATACAGTAACAGAATATCGTGCTGCTATTGCAATGGCTAGACTTGGCGGTATTGGAATTATCCATAAAAACATGGATATAGAAACACAATGCAAACAAGTAAAAAAAGTTAAAAAATCTGAAAGTGGCATTATTATAGATCCTATTTATGTTCATCCGGATGCAACACTTGCAGATGCAGAAGCACTTATGAAAGAGTTTAAAATCTCTGGTGTACCTGTTGTGGACGGTCATAACAAACTTCTTGGAATTTTAACAAATCGTGATATGCGTTTTGAAAAAGATATGCGTAAACTCGCTTCTGAAGTTATGACTAATATGCCTCTCATCACTGCAAAACAAGGTATTAGCCTTGATGAAGCTGCAGATATTATGCACCAAAATAAAATTGAAAAGCTTCCTATTGTAGATGAAGAAGGATTTTTAAAAGGTCTTGTAACTATTAAAGATATTAAAAAACGCATAGAGTACCCTAACTCAAACAAAGATGCATTTGGTCGTTTGGTTGTTGGTGCTGCCATTGGTGTTGGACAAATGGACAGAGCAAAAGCACTTGTAGATGCAGGAGCTGATGTCTTAGTTTTAGACTCTGCACATGGTCATTCAAAAGGAATTTTAGATACCGTAAAAAATATCAAAGAGACACTTGAAGTAGATATCATTGCAGGGAACATCGCAACAGCAGAAGCAACAGAAGCACTTATTGAAGCTGGAGCTGATGGTGTAAAAGTTGGAATAGGACCTGGTTCAATCTGTACTACAAGAATTGTAGCCGGCGTTGGTGTTCCACAAATCTCAGCTATTGATGAGTGTGCCGCAGCAGCTAGAAAACATGGCGTACCTGTAATCGCAGATGGTGGAATTAAATACTCTGGAGATATTTCAAAAGCACTTGCAGTAGGAGCTAGCTGTGTCATGGCAGGAAGTCTTCTTGCAGGTACAGAAGAGTCTCCGGGTGAGACTATTATGTTCCAAGGACGTCAATATAAATCATATCGTGGTATGGGAAGTATTGGAGCGATGCAAAAAGGAAGTAATGACAGATATTTCCAAGAAGGAACAGCAGCAGATAAACTCGTTCCAGAAGGAATTGAAGGTCGTGTACCATTTAGAGGTAGCATTGCAGGAATCGTTCATCAAATGATGGGTGGGCTTCGTTCATCTATGGGTTACTGTGGAAGTGAAAGCATTGAAGCATTCTGGGATAAGGCAGAGTTTGTTGAGATCACATCCGCAGGTCTTAAAGAGTCTCATGTTCATGATGTAATCATCACACAAGAAGCACCAAACTACCATGTCTAAGCAAGAAGTTCGATATGCGGGTTTTTGGATCCGTTTTATCGCTTCGTTTTTAGATACTCTCTTTTTAGCTCTGCCGGTAGCTATCGTCATCTATTTTTTAAGTGACGGCAACTGGTTTGATTTCGCACAATACCAACAAAATATACAACTCGCAATGAGCGGTAATCCTCACGCACTCGATAATCAACCACAAACTTCTTTTACATGGGAACTTATATTTGAAATCTCTGTTTTAATCGTAACCGTTATCTTTTGGGAGAAGTGGAAAGGCGCTACACCGGGGAAAAAATTTGTACATATTAAAATTGTTGATGCACAAACATTTCAAGATATCACCAACAAACAGGCAATAACCCGTTCACTAGGATACATCCCATCTACCCTGCTCTTTTGCATAGGCTTTTTAATGGTGGCTTTTAGAAAAGACAAACGAGCTCTGCATGATTTGCTTGCAAACTCTGCTGTTATCTATGATGAAGAAGCCCTTATAAGTTAAACTTCTCTTTATCAAAAAAGCTCTCTACTGAGATGTTTTTAAAAGCGGCATTGAGTGAAGTGAAGAGATCTGGAAACTTCTGCTCCATCTCTGCGAGCATCTTTTTGGTATTTTCTCTTGCGTGAGGAGCTTTAATGTCAAAACGCATTGCAGGACAGGCTTCATCCCCTATGGCTTCGATGTCATTATCAACTACAAAAGCACGCAATTGACGCTCACGCAACTGAATTAGTGGTCGAATAACAATCAAACCATTTTCAGCTCTATACTTTGGAGCTAATGAGCGCATTTGACCATTATAGATAAAGTTCATAAAAAAGCTCTCTGCTGCATCATCCATATGATGACCCAAGGCTACTTTGTTACATCCATGCTCTTTGGCTACAGAGTAGAGATACCCTCGACGCATACGTGAGAAAAAAGAGCAATAAGAGGAGTTTTTACGAATCTTCTCTTTTGCCAACTCATACGTCTGTGTCTCATGAATGATGTGAGGAATATTATGTTCTTTGCAGTGTGCGGCAAGGTTAGAGTAATCTTCACCCATTCCATAGCTGATTGTCACTGCCAAAAACTCAAAATCAAAAGGAGCACGACGCTGTTGCTCTTTCATCGCATGAATCATGGTAAGTGAATCTTTCCCACCTGAAAGTCCTACAAGAATCTTATCACCCTCTTCTATTAAATTGAACTCGGCATTTGTTTTACCGAGTTTTGACATGATTTTTTTAGAAAGTTTTACTCCCATTAAGCGTTTGCCAGCCTATCAACCATCTTCATTAAAAATTCAGCACTCACCTTTGCAGAGCTCTCAACAAACTCTTCAAAATTAAAACCTGCATCCATATCTGCAGAGTCACTGATAGAGCGAAGAATGAAAAAAGGAACACCAAGCGCATCACATACAACAGCAACACTAGCACCCTCCATCTCTAAAGCATCAGCCTTAAAAGTCTCAGCAATAAACTCTTTACGCTCCTCAGAAGCGATAAACTGATCGCCTGTTGCAATGACGCCCTCTTTAACAGCTACACCCATCTCAGAAGCAACTATCTTAGAGAGTGCTATTAAATCTTTATCGGCTTCTACATAGACACTTCCCTCAGGTACATATCCGTGAGGATGACCAAAAATAGTAATATCTAAATCATGCTGTGCAAGTTTGCAAGCCACTACCAAGTCGCCGATTTTAAGATTAGGATTAACCGCGCCTGCAACACCCGTAAAGAGAAGCACATCACATGCAAACATCTGTAGCATTGTGCTTGCAGTCAGTGTTGAGAAGACTTTTCCTATCTTTGAATACGCCACAACTACATCAATATCTTTATATTTTGCTTTATAGTATTTGTTTTTTGCGTAATTAACCTCTTGTACATCATCAAGACGCTCTAAAATCGGAGCTACCTCTTCTGGCATTGCACCCATAATTGCTATTTTCATTTTTTCCCTTATATCTCTACAGTTTTTATAACTGTTTCAAATTTGCTAAGTTTATGTTGTATATTGCCTTGTTCATCAACACTGCAACTTCCACCCCAAAAGCCAAGTCCATCTTCAAAACCAACACGATTTACAAAAACAAGTTTGGCAGAACACTCACGAGCTACTGTTTGAATAATTTCATACCAACTCTTTTCAATACTTAAACCATCATCGTTAAATCCGCGTGCAGGTGAAGCAACATGAACAATAATCAAATCAGGATTGAGTTTAATTAACTCTTTATGAACACTCTTATGCCAGAGATCTTCACAAACCAAAAGAGAGACTCTCTTGCCATTAACCTCAAAAGCTTCAAAACTATCACCGCCTTCAAAGTAGCGTGCCTCTTCAAACATTCCATAATTTGGCAGATGAACTTTAATGTGTTTAGCTAAAAGTTTTCCCTGTGAAAAGTAGAGCCCGCAATTTCGAAAAACATCACCCTCACGCATTGCCGCACCAAGAGCAATATCTACATCTTTACTTAACTCCATCAAAGGAGTAAGCTCCTCTTCACTCCAAGCATCCTCACGCAGCTTATCTTGCAGTAGATAACCACTGAGTGCAAGTTCTGGAAATACGATCAAGTCTGTTGATGCTTTATTTTCGTCAATAATTTTAATAGCCTCATCCAAATTAGAACGATTTAACTTTGGAGAAGTTTGTGCTAGTATTACTCTCATTTTATGAGCAAATTTCCTCTTTAACTTTTTCTAATGATGCCATATCAGAGATATTTAAAGTTTTTAAATCTTTTACTATTCTTCTGTTGAGTCCTTTAAGCACTACGCCGTTTCCAAACTCAATAGCCACATCTACGTCACCGGCAATTGCCTGAATTGACTGCTTATACTTGACAGGTTTTACAAGTTGGTCTTTTAAAAGCTCTACAGCCTCAGCTTTTGTGCTGTATGGTTTTGTTGTAACATTTGAAATAACAGGTGCTTCAAAATTGTCTGTAATATACTTCTGCATAAGTTCAGCTAAAGGCTCTTGTGCCGGTGCTAAAATCTCACAGTGTGAAGCAACACTCATATTTAAAAGAAGTGCACGTTTTGCACCGGCTTCTTTGAATGTATCTTCTAAAGATGCCAAGTCAGCTCTGTTTCCTGCCACTACAAGCTGCCCATCTTGGTTATAATTTGCAGGCCAAACTTGTTTTCCTTCTGCTTGTGCATCGGCACAAATCTTCTCAACGCTTGCATCATCAAGACCAACAATAGCCATCATACCTGCATCTTTGCCTTCACATGCCTCTTGCATATATGCTCCACGCTTATGAACTAGCTCAACTGCATCTACATAGTCAATAGCTCCAGTTGCACATAATGCTGAAAATTCACCAAGTGAATGTCCTAAAAAAAGCTCAGCTTTTACATCAGGACATGCCTCTTTAAAAAGTCTGTATGCAACCATCTGAACAAGTAAAATAGCAGGTTGTGTATAAGCAGTTTGCCCAAGTTTTTCATTCTCCTCAAAGATTATCTCTTTAAAATCTACTCCGATTCTCTCACCAGCTTTGGCAAACATCTCACGTGCAAGTTCTGAATTATCATAAAAATCCTTACCCATACCTACGGCTTGTGAGCCTTGTCCTGCAAATATCATTGCTATTTTTTTCATCTGTTTTCCTTTTTATAAATATTGTTTGTTTTGAGAAATTTTTTTTCTCAATGTATTACGATTGAGTCCCAATCTATCTGAGAGTTGTAGTTGTGATTTAAATTTTTTAAGCCCTGCTCGAATAAGCGGAACTTCATAAAGATACAAAAAATTTCTATAATCACTGTTAGAACCCAGTTTATTATAAAGATAGTTTTGCATTATCTCCATAAGCTCACTCTCTTTAATATCTTGTAAGAGATAGTTTATCATTACCTGACGGCGCAGGGAATCTGCATTTGTAGATAAATCAACTTTGAAATTTTGACTGCTAAACGCTTCATTTCCTCCAAAAAGTTCTGCAGCTTCTTTAGCAAATTTTTCAACTAAAAAGGCAACATCTTCTTCCCTCTCACGCAGAGGTGGAATGTCAAATTTAACACTAAAAAGGTCATCAATCAACTCATTTTCAAAAGATTGTTTCGCAGTTGCTATTACGCGAACATGCATCTTTTTAATACTCTGTACAAGTCTGTTTAAGTTCGGGGAGTTCTCTAGGTTTGTGATGATTAACTCTTTGGAGCTCTCAAGAGCAACAAGAAGTTCATCAAAGTTTGATGCATCAACAATGGATGCATCAGGAAGTATAAAAGAAGCTAATGTTCTTTTACCTACACCACTCTCACCCATAATAAGGGCATTGACACTGAGTGTCTTTAAAAGTGATGCTGTTTTCTTAGCCTGATTTGAGGCTGAAGATTCAGTTATAAAACTAGTGACATCCACAACTGCCAGATCCGCAATGCTCTTCTTCTTGTTTGTTTTCTGCAGGAACACCGGTCATAGCTTCTTCAGCAGAAGCATCTCTAACATTATTAATTGTAACATTAAACATTAAATCTTTACCTGCTAGTGGGTGGTTAAAATCAATAACAACTGAGTCATCTTTAATCTCTTTTACAACAACTTGAACAGTTGAACCATCTTCACCTTGACCATAAAGTGTCATACCTTCAGTAAGTTCAATTCCAGCAAATTGCTCTTTTGGAACCTCTTGCATAGCTTCTGCATTATATTCACCATACGCATCCGCAGCTTTTACAAGAATCTCACCTTTATCACCAATATTCATATCTTTGATACCATCTTCTAAACCTGGAATAATTTGACCTTTTCCAAACATAAATACAAGTGGTTCTCCGCCAACGTTACTATCTACTACTTTATCACCGTCTTTTACTTCATACTCTAATGATACGATTTGATTTTGCTCAATTGCCATATTTTTACCTTAATTTTTGTTTCGAGGATTCTAGCATAATTTCCTATTTCTTTAGCTGAAAATCATACTCGCCTGTTTACTTTAAGCGACTTTTTGCCTCTTTGGCTTCTTTAGAATTTGGATACTTCGCAATAATTGCTTTATAAAAAGATTTTGCATGTACCTTATCACCTGTTCGATCCATGGCAATAGCCGTATGCAGCATCAGTGTCGGCATATACTTCGCTTTAGCATAAAGTTGTGATGACTTTTTAAAATAAGAGATTGCTTTTGCATAATTTTTACGCTTATAGTTCATCTCACCTATCATATAATGTGCATATGCAGGTTTATATTTTCTTTTTATCAACTCTTCATAGTTTGCTATAGCTTTTGTGTAGTACTTTTTGTCATAATTCTTTTTTGCTAAATTATAAAGCGCTGCACTACTGATTTTAGTACTACTGTTTGCTTTGAACTTTTTACCAGACTTTAACTCTTTTGCTACTAACAGCTTAAAATCATTAACACTTTTTACCAAAGTATTGTATTCATCTTTTGTAACATAGTGAGCATTTATCTCATCTAAAAGCTTTGAAAGCTCTAATATAGTTCTCTTTAACTCTTCAATCTGTTGAGAATTTTTCTCTATTGATTCTCCAAGACGCGTCTGATACTCATTTGTACCTGCGAAACCTGCATCTTCTTCCTCTTTGAGTTTTTGAAGCGTAATCTTATTGTTATGTGTTTTTCTACTTATACTCTCAACAATGCTCTGCAGACCATCTATTCTCTCACGCAAAGAATCTAATTGACTCGCCTGTGAATTGCTCTTTTGCGCAACTTTTTTCAGCTTATCTTTTGTTTCTAAAATAACTTTTTCATTAGAAGTAAGCCCATAAGGCTCAGGACTTGAGAGATCTCCTGCACCAAACGCTGAAGGTTCGGCTGCATAAAGACAGATTGGTGCAGCAGCAATAATAAGAGCACTTATTATTGTACTACATTTCATAATTATTACTTAAATTATGGAAGAAGTTTGAAGTTTACACGACGATTTTTAGCCCAACACTCTTTTGTATGTTCTGTACATACAGGATTAGACTCGCCATAACTTACCATAGAGATATGAGAAGCATCAATTCCATCAGCAACTAAAGCTTTTTTTACTGCATCAGCACGTTTTAAACCAAGTGCGAAGTTATACTCATCGCTTCCCCACTCATCACAGTTACCCTCAAGTTTTACATTTAAAGACTTTGCAGCATCTGTTTTTCCAAGTTCTGCTGCAGCATCAATGCGTTCTTGCATCTCTGGAGTAATGTCATACTTGTCAAAAGCGAAATAAACTGTTGGAAGTTTACTTTCTATCTCAGCCATAGTCATCTCGGCCGCATTTCCTGTAGTAGAATTTACAACACTGTTTTCTGTTGATACACTTTCAGTTGCTGGTGCTTCAACTTCTTGAGCAGCAGGAGCAGAAACGTCTTCTGTCTTATTGTCAACTGCAGGTTCTTTTGAAGAACATCCACTAAAAACTAAAAGTGCTGTAACAACACTAGAAAGTACTATACTTTTCATATCTATTTCCTTGAATATTAAATCTCAAATTATTATACCAAAAAAATGGCAATAGTTTATTTACCTATGCTACCAATCCATAGATTGAACTCTTCCATATTTCAGAGGGAAAAGATAATTTTTGTTGTAATTGAGCCTGATTATACCAATAGCACTTTGAGCTTTATAGTTTTTAATAAAAATAATGGCATCTCCATCTTTTGAAAATCTTGGAAATTCATTTACACCTGTTGCAGTCAAACGTCTGATAAAATCTGTTTTTGTAGAGATCAAATGCAGATTAAATGTATTTTGGCTAAAAGCATTTGAGCTCTCTCTTGCTTTATAGACAATATAATTTCCATGTACACTACATGCAGAGTTACTTCTTCCATAATAAACCATCTGCTCTACTTCATTTGTATCAAGTCGTTTTGAAAATACATTTGGATAACCAAGACGGGAGGAGATAAATACTATCTGATTTTTACTCATAAATTGTCCATTTACATCTATACCTCTATAGCGAGTCAAACGTTTATATTTCTTTGTCTGCGTATCAAAACTGTAAATATCAGGTTGACCATTACGTGCCATAGTTAAAAGAAGCGTCTTGCCATCACTGCTCACATCAGAACAAACCATCATTCCATCAGAAGAGATAATACTTTTTACCTTTCCGGTTTTTATATTTACATATTTTAGTGTCGGTTTAGCATCTAAGCTTGTATAGTAAAAAGCATTTTGTGCTTTGTTTGCCCATTTTGGAAAGATGTTAAAACCACCTTTTAAAATAGTATGCTGATAAGAGAGTGTGTAGTCAGATATAACTATTTCACTCTTCATTGGTGCGACTATACGAGAGAAAATTACTTTTCTTTTCATCCATGAAACAGAAGGTTCACCCATAAATTCATTAATATCATAAGCTATTGCGTGAGAGACAAACATAAAGATTTCCTGCTTGGAAACACGATAAGCTTTTACATATACCTCTTCATTTTTTTGTAAAAGCTTTATCTGCACATTTAAAGCAGTGTTATCATCTTCAAATATTTTATAGCGAAGGACATAAGCCATATCTTTATTTTCTACAAGCACATCACTATCATCATAGTTTGCAATACGATGGTGTCTGTCAACATTGAAGATTGAAAGCACATTCAAATCCGCAATCAATGTCTTAAAAAAACGTAATCGGAATGTATCATCATAGCTGACAGATGCATCTTCAACTGCTATTGAAGGCAGTGTATCGGCTTTTTTAATCACCTCTATCGTTGCATCATTTGCAAAAACAAAACTTATTAGCATCAATAATAAAAATATAACTTTCAAACTCTACTCCTTGGAAATTAGTACTACAATTGTTCTACTAGACCTGTTTTGTGGATTTTTTGGAAACACCACATGCTTGAGTCTCTCTTTTATTTTATCAGCCTCTTCATTAAGTGCTTCATTCGCTGAATAATTCAATATTCGAAAATCAGTCATTCGTCCTAAAGCATCTAATTCAATGACTGTTTTTACACTATGGCCCGCACTATTTGGCGGAACATGAAAATGCTGATAAACAATTGCTTGAATTTTAGCTAAATATTCATTAACCTCATTCGCCGTAGAAACCTGCTCTTGCTTTTTATCAGAGACTTTACCATCAAGCTTTTCTAATTTTTCCAAAAAAGGCTCAACACTGTTTTTTTCTGCAGTTTTTATCTTTTTGGCAATATCTGCTATACGCTTAGAGTTTACTTTTTTTGGTTTTTGCTTATGCTTTAGTTTTGGAGTCCATACATCTGAAAAAAGATCATTAACATCAATATCTTCTGCTTTACTTGATAGTGCACTTTTAGGAGCTGCACGCTGTGAAGTAAATTTTGAGACATCTTTTGGCATTACAACAGATACCGCAATGAATTTATCTTTTTTAAATGCATAAGATTGTTCTTTTTTTATTGCAAACATCATAATGATAAAAAGAGAAAAAAAAAGGAAAAAGAGCGTAAAAGAAATTACTCCACCTAGAATGAAATAGTTTTTATTATTATCCATTGGTTGCTAATGAAACCTCAGAAAAGCCTGCCTGTTTTACAGCAGCCAAAATAGACATAACCACACCATAATCCAATCTCTTATCTGCACTAATCAGCACTGTTGCTTTTTTATCAAGTGTTTTTGCATAAAGAAAAAAGTTGTCTGTAAATGCATTCAAGAGAAAGTTCTTTTTATTGACTTGAATATTACCCTCTTTATCTACAGTAATATGAACAGGAGGGATTTTCGAAAGTTGTTCTGTTGTGGAACCTTGTGGCAATTTAATATTCTCTTCAAAGACAATATTTGGCGCTATAACCATTAAAACAACGAGTAGAACCAACATAACATCTACTAAAGGCGTAATGTTTAACTCTGGCTTTTCATCCCAATCATACTTCATTTTACGCCTTGCGAGCTAAAATTGCATCACTTTGCATCTGAAGATGAGAAATCAATTCAAAAGATTTTCTTTTTAATAGCTGATGATAGGTATAGGCAAAAATTGCCACAAAAATACCTGAAGCTGTAGCAACAAGTGCATCACTGACACCCGTAGCAATCATAGACATATTACCTGTTGTTTGACCAATATGTGAAAAAGTATCTAAAATAGAAACAACTGTACCAAATAGCCCAATAAAAGGTGAAGTTGAAGCAAAAATAGATAAAATAGAAAGACCTTTTGTAGCCTCTTTTGTAGCTGCAAGCATTGCAAGATCTAAAACTTCTTTTGAAACAACATTACTACTTTTAATAAAATTATTTAAAAAAGAGTTTTCATTAACAGTGATGGCTCCAAGCAGAAGTGATTCTAAAGAAGCACTCTCACTTTTAAACCAACTGTTAAGAGAAAAATAGCGGTAAAAAAACACCCAGTTCAAAATAATAAAGTATATTGACAAAAGAGCCAATACACTTATAGTAACCGGATGGCTTTTAAGATAAAAATCGATTAAATTATTAATCATATATTATATTAATCTTTGAGCTGCTGACTCGATTTTAGCAGAAACAGAAGCAATAGCAGAGCTTGAATCTGCAACATCACTAATGAGTTTCTTCGCATCTTCAAGAGCTTTTGAAATTTCAGCTTCGTTTGCACCACGAATAGGTGCTGCACCCTCTACTAAAATCACAACTTTTTCTTCACTAACCTGAGCAACACCCCAGTCAATAACAATAGATTCGACTGATTTATCTTCTTTTTCGACGTCAACAACACCAGCTTCCAACAAAGTAGTTAGAGAAGCATGCCCTGCTAAAACGCCAAATTCTCCCTCTTTACCAGGAAGAACCACACTAACAGCTTCACCATTAAAGATTTCGCCGTTAGGTGTTAGGATTTCAAGTTTAAACTTATCCATTACAGTCCTTTACTAAGCATAAAGCTTATTTGTTTTTCTCATCTTTAGCGATAGCCTCATCCATGCTACCAACCATATAGAAAGAGTTTTCTGACATATGATCATAGTCACCATTAAGAATACCTTTAAATCCTTTAATAGTGTCTTCAAGAGAAACATATTTACCAGGAGCACCAGTGAAGACTTCTGCAACGAAAAATGGTTGAGAAAGGAATTTCTCAATTTTACGAGCACGTTCAACAACATTTTTATCATCTTCAGAAAGTTCATCCATACCAAGAATCGCAATGATATCTTGAAGATCTTTATACTTTTGAAGTGTTTGTTGAACACCACGAGCCACACTATAGTGCTCTTCACCTAAAATTTGTGGATCGAGTAATCTTGAACTTGAATCAAGTGGATCAACCGCAGGATAAATACCTTTTTCCGCAATTTTACGATTAAGTACTGTTGTTGCATCTAAGTGAGCAAAAACAGAAGCAGGAGCCGGGTCAGTCAAGTCATCCGCAGGTACATATACCGCTTGAACAGAAGTAATTGAACCATTTTTAGTTGATGTAATACGATCTTGTAACGCACCCATTTCACGAGCAAGTGTTGGTTGGTAACCAACAGCTGATGGAATACGTCCAAGAAGTGCAGACATCTCTGAACCAGATTGTGCAAAACGGAAGATATTATCGATGAACATAAGAACATCAAGTTTCTTCTCATCACGGAAATACTCAGCCATAGTAAGACCAGTAAGAGCAATACGGTTACGTGCTCCAGGAGGCTCACTCATCTGACCGTAGCACAGTGCAACTTTATCCAGAACGTTCGATTCTTTCATTTCATAGTAAAGGTCATTCCCTTCACGAGTTCTTTCACCAACACCAGCAAATACTGATAAACCATCATGACCATGAGCAACATTGTGAATAAGCTCCATGATAATAACTGTTTTACCAACACCAGCACCACCGAATAGTCCAACTTTACCACCTTTTGCATATGGTGCAAGTAAATCAACTACCTTAATACCAGTCTCAAACATCTCTGTTGTAGTTGACTGATCTACAAGTGGTGGAGGATCACGGTGAATAGACCATGTCGGTGCATCTTCTACTTGCTCACCACCATCAATTGTCTCACCAATTACATTGAAGATACGTCCAAGAACTTTTTCACCAACTGGAACCTTAATAGGTGCACCAGTAGCTTTAGCGTCCATACCACGTACTAAACCTTCACTCATATCCATTGCAATCGTTCTAACACGACCGTCACCTAAGTGCGCAGCAACTTCTAAAACTAAACGATGTTCACTTCCATCTAAATTAACATTTACTTCAATAGCTTCGTTAATTACTGGAAGATAACCATCAAAATCAACATCAACAACAGGACCCATTACCTGGCTAATTTTTCCAATCATATTTTTCTCCATTATTTCATAGACTCCACACCACTGATAATTTCTATCAGCTCGGTAGTAATAGCAGCTTGACGTGCTTTATTAAATTCAACATTTAAGTTTTTAACCATCTCTTGTGCATTATTCGTTGCTGTATCCATCGCCTGCATACGTGCAGAGTGTTCAGCAGCAACTGAATCAATCAAAGAGTAGTACATATTGTAATTAATATATTTCTCTACTAAAGAATCAAGCATTTTCTCTTCATCTTCAGCTTCAATCTCTAACATAGAACTTGACTGTACTTTATCACAATCAAATGCTTCTGTATCAACAGGTAAAATAGTATTTACATGTAACTCTTGCGTTATCATATTCTTATACCCATTATATACAATATGTAGAGCATCAATTTTTCCATCTCTATAATCTGAGATAGAAGTCATGATAAAATCATCAGATTTTTCTTTATCTGGTTTAGAACTAAGTCCAACTGCAGTGTCAAACATTTCCACTTCATTGTATTTAAAAAATTCTATACCTTTTTTACCGATACCACGTAAACGCACTTTTACGTTTTTCTCTTTATACTCTTTTAAAAGTCTATTAACAGCTTTAATTGTTTGAATATTAAAACCACCACAAAGACCTTTATCAGCAGTAACAAAAACTATGTCAACCATTTTTGGATTTTCAATCGACTCAAATACACGATTTTTTAATCCTCCAACTTTGCTACATTTAATGCGTCCAGCTATTTCGGCAATTACCTGATTCATTTTTTGAGCATAAAGACGAGAGCGTTTCGCAAGCTCTTCTGCACGACGAAGCTTTGCAGTTGATACAAGCTTCATTGCACGTGTCGTCTTTTGAGTGTTTGAAACACTCTTTATCTGTCTCTGAATATCTTTCAAGTTTGCCATAAAATATTCCTTAGTTCGCTACAAAGCTAGCTTTGAACTCTTCAAGTGCTTTTGTTAATAATGATTTTGTATCATCATCTACTTTTTTAGAGCTTCTAATGTTCTCAAAGATTTGAGGATAAGAAGCTTCAATAAATGGATATAATTCAGCTTCAAAACGTACAACATTTGACGCATCGAAATCATCCAAGAAACCTTCATTACCAGCGAAGATAATAACAACTTGTTTCTCAACAGAAAGTGGTGAGAAAGGCCCTTGTTTAAGAACTTCAACCATTCTTTGTCCACGTTCAAGTTGATTACGAGAAACTTCATCAAGGTCAGATGCGAACTGAGCAAATGCTTGAAGTTCACGATACTGAGCAAGGTCAAGTCTAAGCGTACCAGCAACTTGCTTAGTAGCCTTAATCTGAGCAGCACCACCAACACGAGATACTGAAAGTCCAACATTGATCGCAGGACGAACACCAGAGTTAAAAAGATCAGTCTCAAGGAAAATCTGACCATCAGTAATTGAGATAACGTTTGTTGGGATATAAGCCGCAACATCTCCCGCTTGAGTCTCAATAATAGGAAGCGCAGTTAAAGAACCGGCACCATTTTCATCAGAAAGTTTTGCCGCACGCTCAAGAAGTCTTGAGTGAACATAGAAAACATCCCCTGGATATGCTTCACGACCTGGAGGACGACGAAGAATAAGTGACATCTCACGGTAAGCAACCGCATGTTTAGAAAGATCATCATAAACAATAAGACCATGACGTGCATTGTCACGAAAATACTCACCCATTGTAACACCAGTATATGGAGCTAAGAATTGAAGTGCAGCAGCTTCAGCAGCAGTTGCAGATACAATAATAGTGTATTCCATTGCACCATGTTCTTCTAAACGACGAACGATTTGTGCTATAGTTGATTCTTTTTGACCGATTGCCACGTAAATACATACAACACCATTACCTTTTTGGTTAATGATTGTATCAAGTGCAACAGTAGTTTTACCAGTTTGTCTGTCACCAATAATCAGCTCACGCTGACCACGACCGATTGGAACAAGTGCATCAATCGCTTTAATACCAGTTGCAAGTGGTTCATGAACAGATTTTCTCTCCATAATACCAGGAGCTTTCTCTTCTACGAAACGTACTTCACTAGTCTCAATTGGACCTTTACCGTCAATTGGCTCACCAAGAGCATTAACAACACGACCAAGAAGTGCATCTCCTACAGGAACTTTTAAAAGAGTACCTAAACGCTTAACGCTCATACCCTCTTTCAGTTGTGCACCAGAACCAAGAATAACAACACCTACGCTGCTCTCTTCAAGGTTCATTACTAAACCTTTTGTCCCCTCTTCGAACTCTACCATCTCTCCTGCCATAACATTGCTAAGTCCGTAAACTTGCGCAACACCATCAGCATAAGAAACAATTTTACCTGTTTCATTGATATCAACACTTAGTTCAAAGTTGTCGATACGCTCTTTAATTATTGAGCTGATTTCATCAGCTTGAATTTTTGCTACCACTATTGTTCTCCTCTCTTGAAGTTAAATTGCTTTAATTATATGATCTATAATTTGACTATCGATTCTATCTTTAGAGAAATTAATCTCTATACCAAGACCTTCGACTTCTACCTTAATTCCGTTAAAATCATTTTTTACAAAAGTAAATGTGATTGTAGAATTAAATTTTTTACTCAAACCCTGACCGAGTTCATCTATAACTTTTGCGTCTATGTCGCTGTCGCTATAGATAACACCTTCATAGGTTTTTGTAGTGTTTGCTATATCTTTTTTCAATTCCTTTGCAATCGCAGGAATAATACTTACTCTTTTGTTCTCAACCAATAGTTTAATAAGGTTGTTTACTTTCTCTGAATTAGCTGGTTTTACTGCTTCCAATAAAATCTCTGACTTATTTTCAGCACTTACTTCAGGATTAACAATAATACTAACGAATTTATCATCCTTAAAAGAATCTGCCAAAGCATCAAATACAGATGAAATATTTTGAACTGTCTCTAAATCAAAATCACTTTTAAGTGCTTTAATGTATCTTTTTGCAATCAGTTCTTCCATCTATGCCACCTTTTTCAAAATAACATTCGCCATAGCTTCTCTATCGAAGACTTCAGAACTTTGATCTAATGTTTCAGTAATAATAGTCTCCACTACATCACGAACCATATTTCTTTGTTCAAACTCTTTTTTAGATGCATGCTGTTTAACCATAGCTTCTAATTCAGCATCACACTGTGTCATAATGTTGTCATTTAGAATCTTATTTTCTTTTTTAGAAGCTACTGCCAACTCTTGAGCAAATTTCTCTGCTTCAGAAATTTTGGCAAGCGCCTCTTTTTTCAAGTTAATAGATTCATCAAGTTTTTCTTGAACTTTTTTCAAGTCGTCAGCAATACCTTGACTTCTTGATGCAAAAAAGTTCTTTACCGGTTCCCCTACCAGATACCAAATAAGCCCAACAAAAAGAAGGAAGTTGACAGCTCTTTGAACTATATCTGTTCCCCCCTCATGTGCAGCTTCAGATGCTAATGCATAAGTTGATATCATAAGTATTAATACTAGAATTCTACTCACATCACACCCTTATATTTGACTAATCTTAGCTTTTAAAGCTTCTTTAAACATTGGAACTTGACTCATTAAGTCATTTGTCAACTCTTCTTTAGACTTCGCAAGTGATTGCTCAAACTCTAAATACTCTTGTGCAAGTTCAGCACGTTTTGCTTCTAACTTACTGTCTGCTAATTCTTTAGCATCCGCGATAACTTTTTCTCTTAGGGCCGCAGCTTCTAGTTTAGCATTCATAATAATTGAATCTGCTTTTGCATAAAGTTCATTAATGTCACTATCATTAGAGCCTACTTTATCGAGGTCTCTCTTGATATCTTCATCACGTTTATGCATAAAACTGATTAATGGATTATAAAGCCAACTATTTAGAACGGCTATAAGCGAAACAAATACAACAAATGTAGCCAAGAGTAGTATTGGATTTATATCTAACATAGCACCTCCTAAAAGTTGCGAGATTATACTATGATTAAATTGAAAGGATAGTTAAATGAAAAGAAAAAATCGAAATTTTTCGTCACTTCTCTTTTAAATGTGACAAAAACTCCTCTACTTCTTCTTGAGAATCAAATTCTAAAGTAAGTCTATTTTTAGAATTTTTCACATAAAATCCTAAATCATTTAATTTTGTTTTGAGTTTTGAGAAATCTAAAATAGTATCATCATCAACCGATGCTATCACTTTTGACTCCTCTTTTTTCATACTCTTAATCATAGACTCAACATCACGAACACTTAACTTCTGACCTACAATGGAGTTTACCATAAGCTGTTGCTCTTTTTCATCAAGTCCGACTAAAACTTTTGCATGACCTGCAGATATTTTTTTATCCATAAGTGCTTTTTGTGTTTTTGCTGAAAGCTGCAAAAGTCTTAATGTATTTGTAATATGAGCACGACTCTTATGAATCATAGTTGCCAACTCTTCGTGTGTTATCTCATGGAGCTTAATTAATTCATGGTATGCTTCAGCTAACTCAACAGAGTTTAGTTCTTCTCTTTGAATGTTTTCAATAAGAGCAAACTGTCGCATCTTTTGTTCATCAGAGTTAAGAACAATTGCGCGAATCTCTTTGAGTTTTGCAAGCTTGGAAGCGCGAAATCTTCTCTCACCTGCTATTAGAACATAACCATCAATATCTTCAGTTACAACAACAGGTTGCAATAAACCATCATTTTTAATCGACTCAGCAAGCTCTGCCAAAGCAGTATCATCAAAAGATTTTCTTGGTTGGAAAGGATTGGGACGAATATCTTTTAAAGGAATCTCTAAAATCGAATCACGTTGTGAACCTTCATTCTCATATGCCTCATCCATTTCGCCTAAAAGTGCATCTAAACCACGTCCAAGTTTTTGTGTCTTCATTATTTTATAATCGCCTGTGCTAAATTTTGATATGCAATAGAACCTGCTGATTTTACATCATATAAAATTGCCGGTTTTCCAAAAGATGGAGATTCTGCTAGTTTTACATTTCTTGGTACTACTATATAACGCTCTTGTTCATCTTTAAAGAGTTTGCCTTTAAAATGTTGGCGTAAATCTGCAAAAACCTGCTTTGAAAGATTGTTTTGAGCAGAGAACATAGTAGGAATAAAACCTTTAATAGTCAACTTTGGATTAATTGATTTTCTTACTAATTTCACGGTATTTAAAAGTTGTGCCAAACCCTCAAGTGCAAAAAATTCACACTGGATAGGAATAATAACAGAGTTTGAAGCTGAGAGCGCATTGATTGTCATCGGTCCCAGTGCCGGTGGAGAATCAATAATAATATAATCATAATCTTTTTTAACATTGGCGATAGCCTTTTTCAAAACCAATTCCCGCCCTTTTGCTTTATCTGCATCATAATACTCTTTTTCAATTCCAACTAGACCAATATTTGAAGGAGCAAGATGCAGTGTCGGTAGATCTGATTTTAAAATGATATCTTTGAGTTTTTTTGTACCGATAAGCACATGATAAATATTAAACTCATAATCATTTCTATGAAATCCTAAGGATGTAGTAGCATTTGCCTGAGGATCTGAATCTATGAGCAGTACTTTTTTTTCAGCAACAGCGAGAGAAGCCGCTAAGTTTACAGCAGTAGTAGTCTTACCTACTCCGCCTTTTTGATTTGCTATTACTATTACTTCACTCATCTTAAACTGTATATCCTCTCACCATTTATCTCCAAACTGCCATCAGCACTTAGTTTTGCATCACACAGAAAAATCTTTTCATTGTTACTATGTGTGTAAAAATTTTGATTTCTGTAAAATTCTAACTTATATTTGCTAAAAACTTGCTTCCATAAAACTTTTTTTTCAATATTTTTGAAATAATTTTCAAGCACTCTTTTTTTCGATACCATTATATCAAGACAAGAGTGATTTTGTGGTGATTTTATTATATTTAAACCAATGCCGCATAATAAATTATTATTAATAATAGTGGTTAGTGTTCCACCTATTTTTTTATCACCTAGATAAAAATCATTTGGCCACTTCATCCAAACTTTTGAACCAGACTCTACTAAAATCTCTTTGAATAAATATGAAAAATATATAGATGCTGATTCAAGCTGAAGATCTCGCGGTAAATCTTCAAGTGCAACAGCAAAAGAGAAAAAAAGATTACCTTTTTGTGAAATCCACTTATTATTACGACTCCCTATGCCGTCTGTTTGCAATTCTGCACTTACAGCTATGGGAGGTTTCAATTCATTTGAAAGAATTTTTTCTTTGAGATATGTTTGTGTTGAGTTTATCGTATCAAGATAGATAATCTGCAACTTGCAACCTTTTTCCGTTAATATAGGCTAAAACATCCATCTCTTTTTTTGATTGTGGCTGTACTTTATAAACTCTAGTAGTACCCACTTTGCACCCGACAACAATACTATCTTTATCTATAGAGAGTATTTTTCCTACTTCATTATGACTCGTTTTATCTTCAAGGGCTATCTCTTTGAGTTTTAACTTACTCTCAATATAAATACCCGGCCATGGAGTAAATGCTCTGTATTTATTAAAAAGAGTCTGTGCATCATCAAAAGCCACTAATCCATCAGCTTTTGTTATCTTTTTACAGTATGTTGCTTTTGTCTCATCTTGTGGAACCGGAGTATAGGAGTGAAAGTTTTTCACTACATCGATTGTAAGTGTAGTAGCTACTTGCGTGAGCCTATTAAAAAGTGTCTCTAACATTTCATCATCAGCCACTGCAATTTTTTCAATCTTTAAGATATCACCGGTATCAAGCCCCTCTTCCATAAGCATTGCAGTTACACCTGTCTCCTTGTCTCCATTTAAAAGTGTTTGTTGAATAGGTGATGCTCCACGATACTGTGGCAAAATAGAAGCATGAAGATTAATACATGGTGCATGATCTAATATCTCACGTGGAAGTATTTGTCCATAAGCAGCTACAACAATATAATCACACGATATTTTCAAAAGCTCACGAACAACATCTTCTTCACGCAGACATGCAGGTTGATAAAGAGTAATATCATGTTCTTGTGCTGTTACTTTTACCGATGGCGGTGTTAAAATCTTTTTACGACCTACAGGTTTATCGGGCTGTGTATAGACGCCAACTACTTTTATATCATCATCAGCAATCAGCGCTTTTAAAATAGCATCAGCATAATCGGGTGTACCCATAAATATGACTTTTATCATTAATTCCCTTTTGTAAAGAGTGTACCACCCTTATGATTGCCTTCAAGCATAAATGATTTTACATCGCTCAAATCAAATCCGCTTGCTAAAAACATCTCTTTATTATTTTTTAAAAGATATGCTGCTGCTTTGAGTTTTGTTACAATACCACCTGTTGCAAAGGCATTGTTAGGAGAGACCTCTTGCTCCAACATATCGGCATTAATTTCTCTTACAATTTTACGCACTTTAGCATCTGGATTTTTTCTTGGATCACTCTCATAAAACGCATCAATATCTGATAAAATAACAAGCATATCTGCATTTGTATGTTTTGTTATATAGGCTGAAAGTTGATCATTGTCACCAACTTCAAGTTCATCAGTTGCTGTTGCATCATTTTCATTAACAATTGGAATAACTCCATTGTTCAAAAGTGTTTCCACAGTATTTCTAACTCGTTTGATATCGTCTGATTTATTTAAATTTGCTGCAGTAACTAAAACCTGTGCGGTTACAATATTATGTTTTTCAAATTTCTTAGCATATCTACCCATAAGTACTGGCTGCCCAATAGCAGCTAATGCCTGTTTATTTGCCAAAACTGTTCTGTCAAGTTTAAGTTTTGTATATCCACCGGCAACTGCACCGGAGGAGACTAAAACAACTTCATATTTTTTACGAAGTTCTACTAAAAAATTGACAAGTGCCTGCATACGCGAGAGAGCAATTTCACCATCTTGCGTGAGGACTGCACTCCCAACTTTAAGAACAACACGTTTCATCTTTTCTACTTTCTATCAGACTGCACCAAGTTAAAGAGTGCATATTTCAGTGGCTCTATATTTTTTGACGTTGCTGAAGAGATAGGTGCTATAAAATATGGCTTTTCTCTCTCAAAACCCAGTGTTTCATCTACACTCTCTTGAATAAAGTATGGAAGTTCACTATCAAAATCAAATTCGCTCTGCTTACTTGGTGCAAGTCCTAGCATTTCAATAAAATTTGTCACCAAACTCTCAACATCTTCAGGAGGAACAATATCAACACGAGTCAATGCTATTGCATATTTTGAAGTTCCAAGCTTTTGTGAAAATGATGCCACTTCCTCTTTTAAAACTTCTATCTGCTCTTTTAAATCACGGTATGAAGCTAAATCAATCATAAAAAGCAGTGTTTTTGTTCTCTCAATATGACGAAGAAACTTGATTCCAAGTCCTTTACCCTCATGTGCACCACCAATAATCCCAGGAATATCTGCCATAACAAATGACTCATAATCTCCAATATTAACTTGACCGAGTTTTGGCGTAAGTGTTGTAAACTCATAGTTTGCAATCTCAGGACGAGCATTGGAGACTGTTGAGATAAGTGTAGATTTTCCTACATTTGGAAAACCAACAAGTCCAACATCTGCAATAAGTTTCAAGTCAAGCTTAATTTTACGAGTTTCACCCTTTTCACCAGGCTGTGCATACGTCGGTCTCTGATTTGTAGGAGATTTAAAGTGTGTATTTCCAAGTCCACCTTTACCACCTTCTAAAAACTTCACCTCTTGACCGTGTTCTGTCATATCTAAAAGAATCTCCCCGCTCTCAGCATCCACGATCTGCGTTCCAGGTGGTACTATTACGACTTTTTTAGATCCTGATTTACCGGTACAGTTTGAACCTTCTCCAGGACGTCCATTGTCCGCTTTTATATGCATCTTTCTTTGAAAATGTGAAAGTGTATGAGTGTTGTTATCACACTTAAACCAGATGTCACCACCTTTTCCACCATCACCACCATTTGGACCACCATTGAGTACAAATTTTTCACGACGAAATGCTACACATCCCGGCCCACCTTTACCTGATGAGACTGTTAATTCGACACTATCTGTAAACATTGTCTGATCCTTTTCTAGTTGCTATTTGAAATACTTAAGAAAAAACTATTATAAAGTAAATTATTAAATATTTTGAGTTTTATTTGTTGGAAATAAATTCCGAAGTGTAAGAAAAAAATGTTTGAGCCAAAGCTCAAACAGATGTAGAATTATGCAGCGGGGATAATTGAAACTTGTTTACGTTTTTTATCTTTTCTCTCAAACGCAACAACACCATCAACTAAAGCAAAAAGAGTATGATCTTTTCCCATACCTACATTTTTACCTGGGTGAACTTTAGTTCCACGTTGACGAATAATGATATTACCAGCTACTACAGCTTCTCCACCATATTTCTTTACACCAAGTCTTCTACCAGCTGAATCACGATTATTCTGTGTACTACCCTGACCTTTCTTATGTGCCATCTTTATCTCCTTAAATTAGGTTCCCTAATTTAAGGAACCTTTTATTCATTTTAATCACCTAAAAGGAACAAAGTCCCTTTTAGTACGCTAACGCTTTGTTTCCCGCCAATGAAACATTTAGTGTTTCACTTCTCCTCTCACTGTAGTGAGTGTCAGCGGGAAGCTCGCGCAACTTGTTGCTTTACAGTTTACTATGCAGCTATTTTTGTGATACGAACACGTGTATGATCACGTCTGAAACCACGTTTTACTTTACTATCTTTACGACGACGTTTTTTGAAAATTACAACTTTCTTATCACGTCCTTCGCTGATAACTTCAGCAGTTACAACAGCACCATCTACATATGGAGCTCCAACTTTAAGCTCACCAGCGTTTACTGCGAGAACTTCTTTGATTTCGATAGTAGCTTCTGGTTCCAATGACATTTTATCTAATGAAAGAACATCACCCTCTTGAACTTTATACTGCTTACCACCATTTTTAATAATTGCGTACATCTATGGTCCTTAAATATTTTTAGGTTGTATTTCTACAAAAAGTGCGGAATTATACCCAACTAAGCTTTAACTTATGTTTAAGTGTTCGTAATTTGTTTGTAAGAAATGATAATTTATTTTAAAATGAAGATTTTAAACTACTCGAGAGAGTAGTTTAAAAGAGGGATTAACAAGATGGAACGTTTCCACTGTCACTTGCGAAATCATGAGCAAAGTCATAATAATCTTTAAGATATTTTGCTTTTAATGCTTTTGCTTTTACGTTAGGACATATTTTTTTAATCTCATCTGCCATTTTTCCGCTTTGTTCAATAGCTGTCCACTCATCTTGTGTATGTTTTGCAGCAAATACTGCACCTGTAAAACCACATGCTTTTCTAAGTTTTTTAGAAAAAAGTTTTTGACCTTTTGCAGCATCTGCACTCGCAGCAGTTGCACCCAAACTTAAAATAACAGCTGCACCAAGTGCAATTTTTACAATCTTATTCATTGTATCTCCTTAAAAAATATAGAACCATTCTATCGAATAAAATATAAAACTAATATTTATTATAAAATTAATATATAATTTTAATACTCGTATGTAACTATCTGTTATAATATTCTTTCAAAATAACTTTCATATTATAAGGTATAGAGAATGTTACAAACAAATGAAATAGAAAATTTATTACAACAGGTAATTTATCCTGGTTTTACAAAAAGTATAGTTGAATTTAATTTTGTTACAGAGATTAACATTAAAGATGATGAAATTGCTATTATGCTATCGATCCCTTCAACTTCTACTGAATTAGAGATGCAACTTAAAGAGGAAATTATAGCTAGACTCAGAAGCAAAACAGAAATGAAACTTAAGATTAGTGTTACAAAACCAAAGGTTGCTCGAGAGACAAGTTCAAACGGTAAAAATGTTCTTCCAAAAATTCAAAATTTTGTTATGGTTAGCAGCGGTAAAGGGGGTGTAGGCAAATCAACTACTACTGTAAATCTTGCTATTGCACTGGCACAACAAGGAAAACGCGTTGGACTTCTTGATGCCGATATATATGGTCCTAATATTCCACGTATGATGGGAATAGCTGATGTACAACCTATTTTTATAGGCACAACAATAAAACCTATTGAAGCACATAATATTAAAGTTATGTCAATTGGTTCATTGGTTGACAGAGGAGCTTCACTTATTTGGAAAGGTGCTATGGTTACACAGGCTATAGAACAATTACTTGAAGATATAACATGGGGAGAATTAGATGTACTCCTTTTTGACATGCCTCCCGGAACAGGTGATGCACAACTGGCACTTGCTCAAAATCTTCCAGTCACTGCGGGTGTATGTGTTACAACACCACAAAAAGTAGCTCTTGATGATACAATACGCAGTATGGATATGTTCAAAAATCTTCGTATCCCTATTGCTGGTATTGTTGAGAATATGAGTGGTTTTATTTGCCCAAGTACAGGGGAAGAGTTTGATATCTTTGGAAAAGGTACAACACAACCTTTAGCAGATGCCTATAAAACAACTGTTTTAGGTGAAATTCCAATTGAACCTGCAATTCGTGAAGGTGGTGACATGGGGCTACCTATTATCGTTGTTGCCCCAGAATGTGAAACATCAAAACGTTATCAAAAAATTGCAACAGAACTTTGGCAGTACCTTTTAAAAGTCAATGAAGAAGGCGGTGTGAATAATGAAGCAATTCAACCTACTATATTTTAACTATTCCAGATAAAAGAGTTTGGGTTTTGTCCCAAGCTCTGCTTTTAATGTAAAATGCTTACGCTCACGCAGAACTCTGCTTATCTCACTCTCTGAGTCATCCAAATCACCAAAATAACGTAATTTTGCAGGACAAGTTGCCTGGCATGCAGTTGTTGTCTCTCCACGTGCAAGCCTCGTATCTGCACAAAAGTTACACTTGTCTATTATATGATTCTTTTCATTAATATAACGTGCTTCATAAGGACAGGCAGCCATACATGCCAATGTCAAATCACACTTCTCTTTATATAATCGTATGATACCATTCTCATCTCTATAGATAGCATCATGAGGACAAGCGGCCATACAAGGAGCATCTTGACACTCTTGGCACTGCATCTGTATAAATTTTATATTCTTTCGATTAAGATTCCAAAAATCACCTTCAGTCTCGCCCTCTTCCTGAATCCATAAACGATGATTTTTAGCACCTAAATCAATGCCATTCTCTTCCTTACATGCCACTTCACAAGCATGACAGTTTATACAAAGTTTATAATCAAAAGCCATTGCATAATTAGCCATCAAAGTTTCCTTATTTTTACATCTGTCTCATGCATGGTAGCACAACCATATACTTTTTCAAAACTATCTTCTATTAAAATATTATCGCTCGCCCCTTTTGCATAAGCATGACTCATAGCCTCATTTTCAATACCAAAACCATGTGCAAACCAAACAACATCC
>Ga0256837_1000515_pt1 | contig 32018 bp, 36 predicted proteins | sample 4562384metaG_FD_185976 | JGI IMG/M metagenome (GOLD analysis project Ga0256837, IMG submission 185976) | Hydrothermal vent microbial communities from Guaymas Basin, Mexico - 4561-384 | ecosystem: Environmental > Aquatic > Marine > Hydrothermal vents | place: Mexico: Guaymas Basin | collected... | reverse complement strand
TTAAAAGCTCTTGCTTCTACTGCTCAGGATAATCTTGAGGAACTTCAGGAAGTTATTGATTCTATTTTGAATCTTTATAAAAAAATTTCTTCTCTTGAAAATAAACTTTCCCAGTTTAGAATTTAAAAATAGTAAAAGAATTAAAAATCAAAAAAAAGGAAAAATAATAAATGTTTAAACCAAATTATGAAAATAAAATTTCAGATATTCCTTATATAAAAAAGGAATTTGATAAAAAACTTTCAAAATGCACTCTATGTCCTAGAAATTGCAAAGTTAATCGTTTAAAGGGGGAAACTGGATTTTGTAAAGTTGCTTACAAACCCTTTGTGGCTTCCTTTGGTCCACATTTTGGAGAAGAAAAATGTTTAGTGGGTCAATTTGGATCCGGAACTATTTTTTATTCTTCTTGTAATTTAAAATGTATATTTTGTCAAAACTATGACATTTCTATATTAAATCAAGGACAGGAAATATCTTTTGAAGATTTAGCAAAAATTAGTTTATATCTTCAAGATCTTAATTGTCATAATATAAATTTAGTAACTCCTTCTCATCAAGCCCATACAATTCCTTATTTAATATGGGAAGGATTTTTCCAAGGTTTGAAACTTCCAATTGTTTATAATACTTCAGGCTATGATGGTTTAGATACGCTAAAGCTTTTAGATGGTTTAATAAACATATATATGCCAGACTTTAAAACTTTAAATGAAGATTTTGCAAAAAAATATTTAAATGCTCCAGATTACCCGGAAGTTATAAAAAAGACCATAAAAGAAATGCATAGACAAGTTGGAGATTTAAAATTGGATGAAAATGGAATTGCTTATGAAGGGCTTTTAGTTAGGCATTTAGTTATGCCAAACTTTATAGAAGATAGTTTTAAAATTTTAGAATTTTTAGCTAAAGAAGTTTCACCAAATACAGCTGTAAATATTATGGGGCAATACTTTCCGTATTATCTTGCAAAAAAGGATAATAAAATAAACAGAAGACCAACAATCTATGAAATAGAAAAGGTGAAAGAATACGCCTATAAACTTGGATTAAGAGTTATTGAATAATAGAAAATTTTGATATAATTTTTTGCAGAAAATTTACAGATCTCTACTTGATTTTTCCTTTTCTTTTACTATAATTTCCTATCAAGCTTGCCCACGTAGCTCAGGAGGTTAGAGCGCACCCTTGGTAAGGGTGAGGTCGGCGGTTCGACTCCGCCCGTGGGCACCATTTTTGTTTTAGTGTTTAAATTTTTGTTTGATAGGACGCAGTTTTGAAAATTTAAAATAAAAAAGCTTAATATAGAAACAGACCTTGGAGGTAAAAAATGGCTAAACCAAAATTTGAAAGAAAAAAACCACATAAAAACGTTGGAACAATTGGACACGTTGACCATGGAAAAACAACTTTAACAGCAGCTATTACTCACTGTTTACATCTTTACAATCCAGAATATGCTACTCCAATTCCATATGATCAAATTGACAAAGCTCCGGAGGAAAGAGAAAGAGGAATTACAATTAACATCGCTCACGTAGAGTATGAAACTGACAAGTATCACTATGCTCACGTAGACTGTCCAGGACACGCAGACTACATCAAGAACATGATCACCGGTGCTGCTCAAATGGACGGTGCTATTTTAGTTGTTTCTGCAGCTGACGGTGTTATGCCACAAACAAGAGAACACGTTCTTTTAGCTCGTCAAGTTAATGTTCCAGCTATTGTAGTATTCTTAAACAAAGTAGATATGGTAGATGACGAAGAATTACTTGAGCTTGTTGAAATGGAAGTTAGAGAACTTCTTGATAAATATGGATATCCAGGAGATGAAGTTCCGGTAATCAAAGGATCTGCTTTAAAAGCTTTAACCGAATGTAAAGACGTAAATTGCGAGTGGTGTCAAAGAGTTTTAGAATTAACTAAAGCTTTAGACGAATACGTACCAGAACCAGTAAGAGAAACTGACAAACCATTCTTAATGCCAATTGAAGACGTATTCTCTATTTCCGGTCGTGGTACAGTTGTTACCGGAAGAGTAGAAAGAGGAACCTTAAAAGTTGGAGACGAAGTAGAAATTGTTGGTATGACAGATGAAATTAAAAAGACTGTTGTTACTGGAATTGAAATGTTTAGAAAAGTATTAGATGAAGCTTTACCAGGTGACAATATTGGGGTTCTTTTAAGAGGTATTGGAAAAGACGAAGTAGAAAGAGGACAAGTTCTTGCAGCTCCTGGTTCTATTAAACCACATAAAAAATTTGAAGCTGAAGTTTATGTTTTAAAACCAGAAGAAGGTGGTAGACACAAACCATTCTTTACTGGATATCAACCACAATTTTACTTTAGAACAACTGACGTAACTGGAAAAATTACATTACCACCTGATAGAGAAATGTGTATGCCAGGAGATAACGTAACAATTACAGTAGAACTTTTAAAACCAGTTGCTATTGAAGAAGGATTAAGATTTGCTATTCGTGAAGGTGGTAGAACTGTAGGAGCAGGAGTTGTTACAAAAGTTTTAGATTAAGGAGATAAAAAATGGCGAAAAAATCTAATAGAATTACTATACATTTAGCTTGTACTGAATGTAGAAGAAGAAACTATACAACCACGAAAAATAGAAGAAATACTCCTGATAGATTAGAACTAAAAAAACATTGTCCATGGTGCAACAAACACACTTTACATAGAGAAGTAAAATAAGAGGGAAAGGCCTTTTTGGCCTTCCCTTTTTTTCAAATATGAATATAATTATTCTTGCAAGGTAGGCCCGTAGCTCAATTGGCAGAGCACCGGACTCCAAATCCGGAGGTTGGGGGTTCGAGTCCCTCCGGGCCTACCATTTTTTTATTATTTTAGGAGTTTAGTTATGGTTCTATTTTCCTTTATACAGGACTTAAAACAAATCCTTAAACAAATTCACTGGCCTTCAAAAAAGCAGGTTTATGAAGCTACTATAGGGGTTCTATTTATAATTTTTGTAATTTCTCTTTACTTTTTTATAGTAGATACAATACTTGTTAAAACAATTGGAAGCTTAATATACACAGGGTGAGAAATATGGAAAAAGAGAAAAATTATAAATGGTATTCTTTACATGTTCAAAGTGGATTTGAGGACATAGCAAAAGAAAATTTAATAGAGGTTTTAACTGCAGAAGGGTTAATAGATAAAGTAAAAGAAATATTTGTTCCTGCTCGTGTAAAAGCTCTTTTTTATACAAAAAGAAAAAAAGTAGCAGAAGTTCCTTTAGATGAAGATAGAGAAAGAGAAGAAATTGTTGTAGAAAATGATCAAGGTAAAAAAACCACTTTTGTGGTTGCAGACAAAAAAGTTTGGATAGAAGATTGCGAATGTAAAACTAAAAATTGTTTATCTCAACCGCCAATAGAAAAACCTCGCCAAAAATTAAAGTGTACATCCTTACATAATCGTGCTCAAATAGAGCTTAAAGATAAACTTTTTCCAGGATATATTTTTATAAAGTGCGCTTTAGATGAAAAATTAATGACAACCATTAAATATAAAGTTCCCAGAGTTTTAGATTTTGTTAGAGCAGGAAATGAACCTCTTGAAGTTTCGGAAGAAGAAATTCAAGCAATAAAAGAAAAACTTAAAAAAGGAATTGTTAAAGTATCTAAAAAAGCTGCTTTTGAAGTTGGAGAAAAAGTTAGAATAAAAGAAGGTCCTTTTGTTGGATTTGAAGGAGTAATAGATGAAATTGATCCTGAAACAGGCAAGGTAAGAGTTCTTGTAAATATTTTTGATAGACAAACCCCAGTTGAGCTTACTGTGGATCAAATAGAAAGAGTAGTTTAAGTTTTTAAATTGAAAAATAAGGAGGATATAATATGGCAAAAAAGGTTGTTGCCCAACTTAAATTATTATTACCAGCCGGAGAAGCTACTCCAGCTCCACCAGTAGGACCTGCTCTTGGTCAACACGGTGTAAATATTATGCAATTTGTAAAAGCATTCAATGCTGCAACTGCAAAAGATAAAGGAACTATAGTTCCGGTAGTAATTACTATTTATTCAGATAGAAGCTTTACATTTGAAGTAAAAACTCCACCAGCATCTGTTCTTTTAAAAAAGGCTGCAGGCATTCAAAAAGGAGCTCATATGCCTAAAAAGGAAGTAGTAGGAACTATTACAAGAGCTCAGCTTAGAGAAATAGCAGAAAAGAAAATGCAAGATTTAAATTGTTATGATATTGAAACTGCTATGAAAATTATCGAAGGAACTGCAAAGTCTATGGGAATTGAAATAAAAGATTAATTTGGTGCAAGTTACCGCTTGCACCACCTATAAAAAAGGTGGGAGGTAAGAAAAGATGGCAAAAAGAGGAAAAAAATATGTAGATGCTGCAAAGCTTAGAGACAAAACCAAACTTTATACCTTAGATGAAGCAATTTCTCTTGTAAAAAAAATGGCTGAAATTACAAAAAGAAACTTTGATCAAACTGTAGAAATGGCTATTCGTTTAAATGTAGATCCAAGATATCCAGATCAAATGGTTAGAGGTTCTGTAGTATTACCTCATGGTCTTGGAAAACCAATCAAAGTTGTAGTTTTTGCTCAAGGTGAAAAGGCAGAAGAAGCTAAAGCGGCTGGGGCAGATTATGTTGGTGGAGATGATTTAGTTCAAAAAATTTTAAAAGAAGGTTGGACAGACTTTGATGTTGCAATTGCCACTCCAGATATGATGCCAAAAGTAGGTAGATTAGGTAGAATTTTAGGACCCCGTGGACTTATGCCAAACCCAAAAACTGGAACTGTAACTTGGGATGTGGCAAAGGCAGTGAAAGAAGCTAAAAAAGGTAGAGTAGAATTCAAAGTAGAAAAAGCTGGTATTGTTCATGCTCCAATTGGAAAAGTATCTTTTTCAGAAAAGCAACTTAAAGAAAATGCTTTGGCCTTAATTAAGGCTATTATGAAAGCTAAGCCAGAAGGAGTTAAAGGTTCTTACGTAAAATCTATGGCTATGTCTGCAACTATGGATCCAAGTGTAAAAATAGATTTCCAAAAAGCTATTAACGAAGCTCTTTCTGAAGAGTTTTAACTTGTAAAAAAGAAAAAAGTAGGTATAATTAAACTCAAAATTTTGGCCCAAAGAGAGTAGGTGCCGAAAAAGGCTTAAATTTTGACCCAAAATCGGGTCAAAAGCCTACGGAGGGCCGCAAAGGAATTTCATTATTCCCTCCTTTGCTAAGCCCTCCCGTAGGCTCGTGGCTCTTATACCTTGTTTAAGGAGGTTTAACCTTGGCTACAAAGAAAAAATCTAAAAGAGAAGCAAGACGTGAACAAAAGAAAAAAATTATAGATGAGCTTAGAAAAAACTTTAATGAAGCAAAGCTTGTTGTTCTTACCGATTTTCATGGTATGGATGCATGGGATATGACTGTAATGCGTCGTATGATTAGAGAAAAAGGTGGATACTATAGAGTTGTGAAAAATACTTTAATGAGAGTTGCCATTCCTGGAACCCCAGCGGAAGCTATTAAAGATGCTTTTAGAGGACCAACAGGAATTATTTTTGCTTATGGAGATGACCTTGTAGAAGTAGCAAAAGCTGTTCGTGAAGTTTTAAAAAAATATGAAAAAATTAAAGTAAAAGCTTCTTTAATTGAAGGGAAACCTGCAACTCCAGAGCAACTTGATGCACTTGCAGATTTACCATCTAGAGATGAGCTTTTAGGACAACTTGCATTTACTTTAAAATATCCAATAAATGCTATGGCTTGGAGATTACAAAATATCTTCCAAAAACTTGTTACTGTTTTAGAAAATGTTAAACAGGAAAAAGAAAAAAGTGCTTAAATTTTTATAAACCTTTAAACTAAAACTCGAAAGAAGGGAGGAAAAAATGAGCCAAATTACAAAAGAACAAATTATCGAAGCTATTAAAAACATGACAGTAATGGAACTTGTTGATTTAATTAACGCTATTAAAGAAGAATTTGGTGTATCTGATATGCCAGTAGTTGCTGCTGCTGCTGTACCTGGAGCGGCAGGTGGAGCTGCACAAGAAGAAGAAAAAACTGAATTTGATGTAATTTTAAAATCTCCAGGAGCTCAAAAGATTAAAGTAATTAAAGTAGTAAGAGAAATCACTGGACTTGGACTTAAAGAAGCTAAAGCTCTTGTTGATAACGCTCCAAAACCAGTTAAAGAAGGTGTAAGTAAAGAAGAAGCTGAAGAAATTGCTAAGAAATTAAAAGAAGTTGGAGCTGAAGTAGAAATAAAATAAATTTTTACCTTCCATCTGGGGGCTTTTGCCCCCTTTCCTTTTTTCAAAACTATTATCCTTAAAATCTCTTTTCTTTAATTCTTGACAGTATTCCTTTCTAATATTAAATTAAAATATAATCATTTTAAATTCAATTATTATAAGCTAGAATTTATTTTTATTATAGAGGGAGGCCAAAAAAAAAGTGAAAATATTGATCATAGAAGATATTGATATTCTCTCAGATCTATTTAAACAAATGATTAAATTTTATAATCCTGATATTGAAGTTGAAATAGCAGAAACTGCAGAAAAAGCTCTCCGTCTTTTGGAAAATAATAATTATGATTTAGTTTTTTTAGATGTTATTTTACCGGATGAAAAAGGAACTGAAGTTCTAAAATATATAAAAGAAAAATATCCTCATACTAAAGTTATTGCCATTACCGGTGCTACAGATGAGGATCTTTTAAAAGAACTTGAAAATTTAGGATGTGATGACGTTTTAATTAAACCTGTAAAAACTGAAGAGCTTTTAAATATACTGAAAAAGTATATTTAATTGAGGACAAGAAATGAGCATACTAATTGTTGAAGATGATGAATTTAATCAAGAAGTTTTACAAGGTTTCTTAAAAATTCTTTGTCCAAATGAAGATATCTATATTGTGGATAATTCAAAAGACGCTTTAGATATATTCAAAAAAAAGGATATTAAATTAGTTTTTATGGATATTGCTTTGCCTGGAGAAAACGGAATAGAAATAATGAAAGAAATGAAAAAAGAAAAATCAAATATTCCTATTGTAGCTTTTACAGCTTTTGCCGTCAGTGGCGACAAAGAAAGGCTTCTTTTGGAAGGTTTTGATGATTACCTTTCCAAACCTATAAAGCTAGAAAATCTTCAAAAACTAATATCAAAATACATATAGTTTTTTTGGAGTCTTATATGAAAATCAAATTTATTCCTTTTTCTAAATTTATAAAAAATTTAAATTTATATAAAAACGAAGAAAGAGTTTATATTTTATCTTCCGAACTTTTCAATAAAATAACTAAAACAAAGCACAAAATTAAAATCAAATATGCAGTAAAAGTTCCTTGTGTAATCTATAATGGAAAAATATATTATCATGCTGGCTTAGTTATTAGTTTTAAAAAAAAGTTAGAAGGAGATATTTGTTTTATTGATCTAAAATATAAACATGAAAAATTGTATGAAAATATAGAATCCTTACTTTCCTTTCCAACTTGGATAATTTTCATAGATGCATTTAGTAAATATATGTATGATTTTATAGATTACTTAAATAATTTAATTGAAACAAAAAAAATAAATATAGTAGGAGCTGCTATTGGAGATATAGATTTTAAACAGGCTCCTTGTTTTATTTATAAAGGAAAAACATATAAAGATGCTGCACTTATTTTAGGAATAAAACAAAATATAGATATTGAAATAGCAAAAGGTTGGGAACCTTTATATGGTCCTTTAGTAGTAACCCAAAGTAAAAATAACGTAATTTTGGAAATTAATGGGGAGCCAGCTTTTAATGTTTATAAATATATATTAAAAACTAAACTTAATTTTGATATAAACAAAAAAAATTTAAAAAAATTTATTTTAAAGTATCCCTTTGGAGTAATTTCCTTATCAGATGATAGCTATTCTATTATTTATCCAATACACACAAATGGTAAAAAAATTACAACATTATCTAAAATTCCAATTTATACAAATTTATTTATTATGAAACCAAATGAAAGTGCTTTTTTAAAATCCATAAGCGAAGCTAGCTTTAAACTTTATGAAAAAAATAAAAAAAATAACATATTTGTATTTTCTGCTTTATCTAGAGGAAAAGTTTTAAAAAATAAAGAGCTTGAAAGAATAAAAAAAATAAATAAAGATTTTCCAAAAAAAATCTTTGGATTTTGCACAATTGGAGAAATAACAAATATAGGATTTAATAATATAAAGCTAATCTTTGGCTCTAATCTTGTGGGGGCATTAAAATATGAATGAAATAAATAAGATATTACCCACTTATGTAAAAAGTATAAGAATTAGACAAAAAATATTCGAGATAATATCTCCTCATTTAGATAATGTTATTCATAAATTTTTAATATCTTTATCTAGAAATGAGGAAGTAAAAACTTTTCTAACTGAAAGCAACATTCCAAGATTAATAAGAAAATTAAAAGAATTTGTTAAATTTATCTTAACAAAGGAGATTAACGAAGATTACATAAAAGAAGTAGAGAAAATAGCGCATATTCACTTTAGAATAGGTTTAAAAGATTATCATCTTCACTTTGGAATAAATTTATTTTTATCTTTAATTTATGAAATTTTTCAGAAAACGGATCCCTTCCTATTTCCTTATTTTATGCAACTTTTGCTTTTTATAGAATATATTATTTTAAAAGCTTATTGTAAAAATAGGGAAAAAACCTTTCTTTATGATTTTAAAGGTAAGCAAATTTTTGATATTATTAATGAACTTTATTTAGCTTTCAAATGGCATGAAAAAGCTAAAAAAATTTTAGAACAATTTTGGTTTTTTAAAGATAAAAAGAAATTTTTACAATATTTAAAAGAAAATAAAGTACCTTTATCTCCCGAGGAATGTTACATTTTAAAAAGAATTAAAGAACTTAAAAATTCACCTTTCAAAGATCTAATATCTATAAACTTTGATTATTTAGAAAAACTGCTTTATGAATGGTTTGAAAATCTCCAAAATTTAATAAAAGCTATAGAAAATGAAGAAAATGAAAAAATAAAGCTTTATTATAACAACCTTTTGAAAATTTCCCGCCAAATTTTTGAAATATTAGGAAATCCTTTACAAGAACTTGGCTCCATGATCTTTTTACTTGTCTATTCAGGAATTAAACTTCTATATTTAGTAACGGATTTAATATATAAGCATGACTTTTTCTTAAATCAAAAAAATGTTTTGGAAGTCTTAAAAAATAAATTAAAAGAAATTTTGGAAAAAACTTTAGCTTGGGCCATTTTAGAAATTGATTTTTTGGAAGATAAAAATATTTCAAAGAAAGATTACGACATTTTTACAAAAATAGAGTTTAGTGGCAAAGCTTTTTATATTGGAATAAAACTTAGAGATCTTCCTTACAAAGAATATATAAAAGAACTCATAAATATACTTCTTGAAATATGTAAACTCGTAACCTTCTTACAAAATAGAGAACATGAACTTAGAGAACTTGCAAATAAAGCTGCTGCTGCAAATCGTGCAAAAGATATGTTCTTGGCAAATATGTCTCATGAACTTAGAACTCCTTTAAACGCTATAATTGGATTTGCCCAACTTTTGCAGCTTCAACCAAATTTACCTGAAAATTTAAAACCTTTTGCTCAGAAAATACAAATTGCAGGAGAAAATTTACTTGAACTTGTAAATGCAATTTTGGATTTTACTAAACTTGAAATGGGAAAAATTGATTTTAAACCCGAAAAATTTGATATATCTAATTTATTTAAAGAAGTAGAAGAAATAATAAAACTTCTTCTTGAAAGAAAAAAATTACACTTTTATTATCCCAAAAATATTTCTTTAAATTTATATGCAGACCCTAAGCTTTTAAAAGAAGTCTTTCTAAATCTTTTATCTAATGCTATTAAATTTACTCCAGAAAATGGAAAAGTTTGGATAGAAATTGATTTTTCTAAAAAAGATAATGCTTACGTTTTTAAAGTATGTGATAATGGAATTGGAATAAAAAAAGAAGATATTCCAAAACTTTTTAAACCTTTTGTACAACTTGATAATCCTCTTCATAAAAAGTTCAAAGGAACAGGGCTTGGACTTGCAATTGTAAAAAAAATAATTGATTTACATAAAGGGAAGGTTTGGATTGAAAGTGAAGAGGGTAAAGGTACTAAAGTATGCTTCACTATTCCTATCTCTCAAGAAAATAAAATTAGTTTTTCTGAAAGCCGAGCTTTAAAGGAAAATGCTCCAACAATTCTTATTTTAGAAGATTCTGAAACTTATGTAAGCTTTTTAAAAAATTGTTTAAAGCAAGATTTTAATATAATTTCAACAAATTCTGTAAAAAAAGGAATCGAAATTATAAAAAATTCAAAAGTAGATCTTATTTTACTTGATTATTTTTTATCTGACGGCGTTGGAAAAGATATTTTAGAAATTTTAAAAGAAGAAAAAAAGAATATTCCAGTTATTCTTCTTTCCGCTGAGATTAAAGTTGAAAATTTACTTTCTGAGGAAGAAAAAAAGTTAGTTGTAAAAACTTTATCCAAGCTTGAATTAAGCTGTAAAGAGCTAAAGGAAATAATATTGGAGGTTTTAAAGGAAGAAAGCTAAATGTAAGCTAAACATACCTCTTTAACTTTTTAATTTCTTCCATAATAAGTTTTGCAGCCCTCATATAATTTTCTTTTTTATCTTCTAATTCTAGTTTAAAAGGTTTTCCAACAACTATTTTTACATTCGGAGGAAATTTATTAGTTCCTTCTATATAAATAGGTAAAATGGGTGCTTTAGCTTTTAAAGCAATTAAACCTACTCCTAACTTTGGAGGCAGAAAATCCGTGTTTTTAGCCCTTGTTCCTTCTGGAAAAATGCAAAGAGCTTTATCTTGTTTCAATAAAGATAAAGCTGTTAAGATAGCTTTTTTATCTCCTTGACCTCTTTTTACAGGAAAAGCATTTCCCCAATGTTTTATTAAAATACCTAAAAAACCTTTGAAAAGTTCTTCCTTGGCCATAAAAAATATTATTCGTTTTCTTAAGGCCCAAGCTATTAAAGGCGGATCTAAATAACTTTTATGATTTGAAACTATTAAAACTTTTCCTTCTTTTGGAAGGTTTTCTGCTCCAATAATTTTTGTTCGACAAATATAAGCCAAAAATCTTCCTACCGTATTTAACCAGGTATAATAGACTAAAGGTTTTTCTTTTAAATAAGGAAAATATGAACTTAAAGCTTTAGACATTTTAACCTTCTTTTTTTTCTTTTATAAGCTTTTTTAAATTTTCTACAAAGGGTTTTATAAAATTATACTTTGTTTTTAAAAAAGCTCTATTTGCTATAAGACGAGCCGAGGAGTGTTCTATTACTTTTACTTCTTTTAAACCATTTTCTCTTAAAGTTGTACCTGTTTCAACTAAATCTACAATCGCATCTGCAAGATTTAAAATAGGCGCAAGTTCTACAGAGCCATAAAGCTTTATTATTTCCACATCTATTCCAAGATCTCCAAAATATTTTCTTGTAATATTTTCATATTTTGTAGCTACTTTAAAACCAGGAAAAAGTTTAAATTCCTTTACTTCTTTTTTCTGAGCTATTGAAATTCTACATTTACCAAAATTTAAATCTAAAAGTTCATATATATCATAATCATGCTCTAAAATAACATCCTTCCCACAAATTCCTAAATCCGCTCCACCGTAATAAACATATGTAGGAACATCAAAAGGTTTTACTAAAACTAAACGAAATTTATTTGTTTCAAAAATCAGTTTTCTTGAAGACTCATCAAAATCTTTTACTTTTGGCTCAAAATAAATTAAAAGCTCCTTTATCTTTTTAAAAAGCCTTCCTTTAGGTATCGCTATTGTGAGCATACTCTATCCCTTCTTAATTTTTCTAATTCCTCTTCTCTTTTTAAAATTTTATCTATTTTTACTCCAAGTAATGCCAATTTATCTTCAAAATTTTCATATCCTCTTTCAATATGCTCTACATTTAAAAGATAACTTTTTCCTTCTGCAGCTGCACAAGCTAAAACCAAAGCGGCCCCAGCTCTTAAGTCCGAAGCCTCAACTACCGCACCACTTAATTTTTCTACGCCTTTTACTAAAGCAATATTTCTATCTATAGTTATATTTGCGCCAAGTCGTATAAACTCATTAACATGAATAAAACGATTATCAAATATATTTTCACGAATTAAAGAAGTACCTTCCGCTTTTAAACAAGCTGCCATTATAAGAGGTTGCATATCCGTGGGAAAACCTGGATATTCCTCAGTAGAAACTTCAATTCCTCTTAAACGTCTATTTTTCCTTACTTTTATAGTTCCAATATCTTGAGTTTCATCATATTCAAGTTCTAAACCCATTTCTTTAAATTTCTTTAAAGTACTTTCCATATGAAATATAGGAGCATCCTCAATTTCTATTTCCCCATCTATAGTTGCACCTAAAGCTACAAAAGTTCCAGCTTCTATTCTATCTGGAACAATTTTTACATGAAAAGAAGAAAGCTCTTTTACTCCTTTTATTTTTATCACCGAAGAACCTTCTCCTTCTATTTTAGCTCCCGCTTGTCTTAAAGCTTTAACAAGCTCCACAATTTCTGGTTCTTGAGCTGCATTTTCTATAATTGTAGTACCTTGTGCTAAAACTGCAGCTAAAATTGCATTTTGAGTCCCACCTACAGTTTTTTTACTAAAGCTTATCTTTGTTCCTTTTAAAAACCCGTTAACCTTTGCTTTTATATGTCCATGATTAACATCTATTTCAGCCCCAAGTTTTTCCATAGCCATTAGATGAAGATTTATAGGTCTTGGTCCTATGGAGCAACCACCTGGTAAGTAAACAATAGCCCTTTTATACTTACTTAAAAAAGGTCCTAAAACTAAAATAGAAGCTCTCATTTTTGAAACAATTTTGTAAGGAGCTATCGTAGGGCTATCTTGGGGCGGATCTACCTCTATTATTTTCTCTTTTTTATTCCAATTTACCTTAGCTCCACAAGCTAAAAGGAGCTCTACGGTAGTTTTTACATCTTCTATTTCTGGAACATTTTCTATAATGCACTTTTCATTACAAAGCAAAGTTGCAATTAAAATAGGCAAACATGCATTTTTTGATCCCGATATTTTTACTTTTCCATAGATTTTTGGAGTATGTTCTATTAAATATATCTTTTTCATTTAAAACATCCTTAAATATAATAGTTTATTTTTAAAAAATTTAAATTATATTATACAAGAGCCATATTTATAAGGAGGGATAAGATGTTAAAAAGATTTATAAATCTTGAGGAAATTTCTTCAGATTCTCCTTTGCATGTAAAAACAAAAGTTCCAGCAAAATTTGTTAATTTACCTGAAGAGGAAGGAAAAGCTGTTTCAGATTTTGATCTAGAAATTACTATTTTCAAAGCTGGAAGTGGATATGATATTGTAGGAAGATATAAAGGTATTATCAAAGCTACTTGCGCAAGATGTGGTAGTGAGTTTGAAAAACCTATAAAAGGAGAATTTCACTATACTTTGATGCCTATTTCTGCAGCCGGAAAAGGGGGAGATATATCTAACGAAGATATGGATGTAAAATTTTCAAATGAAAAGGTGTTAGATCTACATGAAGTTTTAAGGGAACAAATTTTACTAAACCTACCTTCTAAAATGCTTTGTCCAAAATGTCCAGAAGACAACGGATTTATATCTTATGTAGAGGAAGATATTTAAAATTGATATAATATGCTCCAAAACTTTTTAGCCTTAAAGAAAGGGGGAAATAAAAATGGCAGTTCCAAAAAGACGTGTATCTAGGACAAGAAGAGATAAAAGAAGAACTCACTGGAAAGCTAAAATGCCAACCTTAACTGTATGTCCTAATTGTTTTCAACCTAAAAGACCTCACAGAATCTGCCCTTACTGCGGATACTATAAGGATTCTGAAGTAGTAAATGTAAAAGTAAAATAAGGGTGAAAGTAAATGGCTATTGTTTTAGACGGAATGGGGGGAGATTATGCCCCCCAAATTCCGGTAAAAGGAGCTGTTTTAGCCGCTCAAGAGTTTGGCGAAAAAATTTATTTAACGGGACCTGAAAAGCTTTTAAAAAGAGAACTTGAAAAATATTCTTATCCAGAAAAACTTATAGAAATTGTAGATGCTCCAGATATTATTACTATGGAAGATAAACCTTCCTATGCTCTAAGAAAAAAGAAAAACTCCTCCATTCATATAGGAGCAAAACTTGTAAAAGACGGGCTTGCAGATGCTTTTGTTTCTGCAGGGAATACTGGAGCTGTAATGGCAATTTGTACTTTTGTTTTAAAGATTCTACCTGGAATTTCTCGTCCAGCTATAACGGCTGTTTTACCAAATTTAAAAAATAAAACTGTTCTTTTAGATGTAGGTGCAAATGTAGATTGTAAACCTAAGCTTTTAGTGGAATTTGCTTTAATGGGTGAAGCATATGCAAGATATGCTTTAGATGTTCATCCTCCGAAAGTTGGGATATTAAATATTGGAGAGGAAGAAGGAAAAGGAGATGAACTTACAAAAGAAACCTATAAACTTTTAAAGAAATTAAAAGAGTATGGTTTTCCATTTTTTGGAAATGCTGAAGGAAGAGATGTTTATAGCGGAAAATTCGATGTTGTAGTTTGCGATGGTTTTGTAGGAAATGTAGCTTTAAAGATGAGTGAAAGTCTTGCGAAAATGGTTTTAAAAATTCTAAAAGAAGAAGTAAATAAACATTTTATTTCTAAACTTGGAGCCTTTTTATTAAGACCAGCTTTAAAAGGATTAAAAAAACGCACAGATTACGCCGAGTGGGGAGGAGCCCCACTTTTAGGTTTAAATTATCCAGTTATTATTTCTCATGGATCTTCAAACGAAATAGCAATAAAAAATGCAATTTTAAGAGCTATAGAATTTAAATCTGCTGCAGTAAATGAACATATACAGGAAAATATAGAAAAATATATTCCTATATTGAAAGATCTTTTATAAAAGTTTTTAGGAGAATAAAAATGAGAATATCAGCGTGTGGAGCTTATATTCCTTCAGAAGTTCTTACAAATTTTGACCTTGAAAAAATTGTAGATACTTCAGATAAGTGGATAACAGAAAGAACTGGAATAAAAGAAAGAAGAATAGAAAAAGATAAAAGCACGTCTTTTATGGCTTTTGAGGCTGTAAAAAATCTACTTAAAAATTTTAAAAATCCAAAAGAGATTTTAGAAAATACCTTAGGTATAATCGTTGCAACTTCTACACCAGACTATCTTTTTCCATCTACAGCTTGCATAGTTCAAGGTGAGCTTATAAAAGAGTATAAGTTAGATAATCCTCCCCAAGTATGCTTTGATGTTTTAGCAGCATGCTCTGGGTTTATATATTCTCTTTATAATGCTTATAATCTTTTAAAAAATTCAGAAAAAAAATATTTTATAGTTATAGGAAGCGAAAGATATTCTAAAATCGTAAATTGGGAAGATAGAAGTACTTGTATTTTATTTGGAGATGGAGCTGGAGCAGTTCTTTTAGAAAAAACAGAAAAAGATCATTTTCTTGCCTTTGATATAGGAAGTGATGGAAGACAAAAACATCTTTTATATGTGCCTTGTGTAGGTCAAGATAGTGAAAAAAATTATTTTTTAAAAATGAAAGGAAATGAAGTTTTTAAAATAGCAGTAAGAACTTTAGAAAAATCTATTTTAAATGTTTTAAAAAAAGCAAATGTTTCTCCAGAAGAGATTTCTTATGTTATTCCTCATCAAGCTAATATTAGAATTTTAAAACTTGTTTCTGAAAGAACAAAAATTCCTTTAGAAAAATTTTTTATAAATATAGAAAAGTTTGGAAATACTTCCGCAGCCTCCATTCCCTTAGCCTTAAAGGAAGCTTGGGACAAAAATTTAATAAAAAAAGATGATTTAGTTGTATTTACAGCATTTGGAGGTGGTTTTACCTGGGGAAGTACTCTTATTAGATTTTAAAAAATCTAGTTTTTAAAATAATTATTTAGAAAACTTAAAAATTGGCTTAAAATTATCTGTATATAACTTTTTATGTTTTTAAATTTAAGTCTAGGAGGCTTTTTATGTTCAAAACTAAAATAACGGAACTTTTGGGAATAAAATATCCTATTTTTCAAGGTGGTATGGCCTGGATTTCGGATGCCGAACTTGCAGCTGCCGTTTCAAATGCCGGAGGGCTTGGAATCATAGCTGGAGGAGGAAGAAGCGCAGAGGATTTGAGAAAAGAAATTAGAAAATGTAAAGAACTTACCGATAAACCTTTTGGCGTAAATGTAATGCTTATGATGCCAAATGCGGACGAAATTATGCAAGTTGTTTTAGAAGAAAAAGTTGCAGTAGTTACTACAGGGGCTGGAAATCCTGGTAAATATATTCCTTCCTTTAAAGAAGCTGGTATAAAAGTAATTCCAGTCGTAGCTTCTGTAGCTTTAGCAAAGAGAATGGAAAGAATTGGAGTAGATGCAATTATTGCAGAAGGTACGGAATCTGGGGGACATATTGGAGAAATAACAACCTTTACTTTAGTTCCTCAAGTTGTAGATGCCGTAAATATTCCTGTAATTGCAGCAGGTGGAATTGCAGATGGCAGAGGATTTGTAGCAGCTTTGGCTTTGGGTGCAGAAGGCGTTCAAATGGGAACTATATTTTTAGCAGCTAAAGAATGTAAGATTCATAAAAATTATAGAGAAAAAGTATTAAAAGCAAAAGCTGCAGATATAGATGTATCTGGTAGAGTTTTAGGACATCCAGTTAGGTGTATAAGAAATAGATTAACAAGAGAATTTAATAAACTTGAAGAAAGGGTTTACATGACTAAAGTTTTAACATCTCTTGGATTTTCAAAAGAAGATATACTTAAGCTAGCCCAAGAGAAAGGTTTAGATATAGAAAAGGTAGAGAAATCTTGGATTACTAAGGAAGATCTAGAGGAATTTGGAAGAGGAAGACTTAGAGCTGCCGTTCAAGAGGGAGATGTAGAATGGGGAAGTTTAATGGCAGGTTATAGTGTAGGTCTTGTAAATGAAGAAAAAACTGCAAAAGAAATAATTGAAAATTTAATAAAAGAAGCTAAAGAAGTTTTAAATAATTTATGCACTAGATTTAATAAGTTCCAAATTTAGAAGCGAGGTAAAAACATGAAATATGGTTTTATTTTTCCAGGCCAAGGTTCCCAATATCTAGGTATGGGAAAAGATTTTTATGAAAAATATCCTTTAGCAAGGGAAATGTTTGAGAGAGCAGAAACTTTAATTAAAGTTCCCTTAAAAAAAGTTATTTTTGAAGATGAAAAAATGCTTAATAATACAAAATACACCCAACCCTCTATATTTTTAATTTCAGCAATAATTTTAAATATTTTAGGTTTAGAAGTTACTTTTGAAAAAGAACCAAGCATAGTAGCTGGTCACTCTTTAGGTGAATGGACAGCTACTTTAGCTAGTGGAGCTTTAAATTTTGATGATACTTTGGATTTAATTTATTACAGAGCTAAATTTATGAATGATGCTGCTCCAGAAGGTTTTGGAGGAATGACGGCTTTAATCGGACCTTCAAAACTTGAAGATAAATATTCTTTTTATAATATGGTTAAAGAAACTTTAGAAGAGGAAAAAAAAGAAGTTTATATTGCAAATTTTAATGCTTACAATCAAATTGTAATTTCCGGAAAACTTGGGGATTTAGAATATATAGAAGATGTTTTTAGAAAAAAGGGAGTAAGACGGGTTGTTAGACTAAAAGTTTCAGGTCCTTTTCATACTCCTTTCATGAAAAAAGCTGCAGACAAGCTTTTAAATATAATGAATAAAAGAGACTTTAAAGATGGGCTTATACCTATTATCTCAAATGTGGATGCAGAGCCTACTTTATTTTCAAATGAAATAAAGGATAAATTATATAAACAAATATTTTCTCCGGTAAATTGGGTTCAAGTAGTTGAAAAAATAAAGGAAATGGATATAAATTTATTATTTGAAATTGGACCTAAAAATGTCTTAAAAAATCTTGTAAAAAGGATAGCACCTGAAATTGAAGTTATAAATATTGAAAAAGTAGAAGATTTAGAGAAAGTTATACCTATTATTGAAAAAATAAATAAGGGGGAAATTTAAAGTGTTAACTTTAGAAAACAAGGTAGCTTTAATCACAGGTGGAACAAGAGGTATTGGTTTAGCCATAGCAAAGCTTTTTAAAAATTTAGGCGCTAAAGTTATTATAACCGGAAGAAATGAAGAAAGATTAAAGGAATTGGAAAAAGAAAATTTTTTATGTTATAAATGCGATATTTCAAATAAAGAAGAGGTAGATAGAGTAATTAAAGATATCTTAGAAAAAATGAACAAAATAGATATATTAGTTAATAATGCCGGAATAACTAAAGATGCTTTATTTTTAAGAATGAAAGATGAAGACTTTGAGGAAGTTGTTAAAGTAAATTTACTTGGAACTTTTTATGTTACAAGACGAGTTTTACCCTCTATGGTAAGACAAAAGTACGGAAGAATAATAAATATGTCCTCTGTAGTAGGCTTAATGGGAAATATAGGTCAAGCAAACTATGCTTCTACAAAATCAGCATTAATTGGTTTTACAAAGTCTTTAGCCAAAGAATATGGAAGAAAAAATATTTTGATTAATAATGTTGCTCCAGGTTTTATAGAGACAGATATGACTGCAAAAATTCCTGAAAAATTAAGAGAGGAAATACTAAATAAGATTCCTCTAAAACGATATGGAAAACCAGAGGAAGTAGCAAATTTAGTAGCTTTTCTTGCGTCAGATTTAAATACATACATTACTGGACAAACTATATTAATAGATGGTGGGCTTTATTAAATAAGCTTTTGACAAATTAAAGAGAAAATTAAGGAGGTTTATTATGACCAGAGAAGAAATCTTTGAGCAAGTTAAAGAAGTTATCGCAGACAGATTAGGAGTAGATCCAGACGAAATTAAAATGGAAAGCCGTTTAATAGAGGATTTAGGTGCAGACTCTCTTGACAATGCAGAGCTTGTTATGAATTTAGAGGAAAAATTTGGAATTGAAATTCCAGATGAAGATCAATCTAAAATCCAAACTATTGAGGATATTGTAAATTATATTGAAGAAAAATTAAAAAATAACTAATTTTATTTAGGGGCCTATTTTGGCCCCTAACTTGGGGGTTTTTACTATGGAAAATAAAAAAAATATAGATATGGAAAAAAAAGAACTTCTAGAGATTGCTCAAGAAGCTTTTATGGAAGAAGGCTTTGAACTTTATGCATATGAAGATAAAGAGGATTATGAACCCGATTTTTTTGTTAAAACATATATAAAGGAAACTGGCGAAGAATACATGCTTCCAGTATTTGTAGAAAGCTCTAGTACTTTAAAAGATGAGAAAAATATTCAAAAAATAATAGAAACCGCAAAAGAATGTGATTTTGAAGGAAAATCTTGTATAGTAGTACTTCCAGAAAAAGAAAAGGAAAATCTAGAAAATATATTGAAAAAGGAAGGTTTAAATCAAGTAGTAGACATTGTAGATATTCCAGAGGAATAATTTAGTTTTAGTTTTCTTCAATATTAAATAGAAAAAATAGAGGAAATAGAGGAAATAAAAAAAATAAAATTTTTAATTTCTTGAAAAGCTGAGGGTTAATTTTAGTATTATTTTTATAATCTATTTTTGCTTAAATATTTTTTTATATTTTCAAAAATAAGGTAGAGATTTTTTTCATTTTCTAATAGAACTTCCATAATCTCTTGTACTTTATCAAGATTATTATATTCATGGGCTATTAAATTTCTTAAATCTAATAACTCTCCTAGTATACTTTCTTTTTCTACAAAGCCCATTTTCTCAGCCCATATTATTAAATCACGCTTTGTTTTTCCTTCTTCGTACTCCAAGTAGGCTATGCTTCTTAAAAGTTTATTTATTAAAATATCTATAAGAAGAGAAAAATTATGAAAATAGGAAGATATTAAAATTTTTTCTTCTAAACTTAAAGTATTACTTTTTTTTATTTTTTCATAAATTCCCTTATATTTTATTTGCCGAGAAATATAATCCAAAAGTTCCAAAATATTTTTATAATTTTTTATATTTTCTTTCAAAATTTTCTTAAATTTTTCCACTCTACTCATAATTCTACGCCTTCTTCATAAGCTAGCTCATAGAAAGCACTTTTTTTAACATTATCTGTTATTATTAAATCTATTTTTCTTTCTCCTAGAAAATTTTTTATTTCTCTAAGTATTTTTAATTTATCCATAAGTTTTAGCTTTTTGGAGATAACAAGAAGATCAATATCTCCACCCTTTTTGTTTAAATCTACTCTACTTCCAAATAAAACTATCTTTGCATTTTCATCATATTTTTTTATAGTATCTTTTATTACTCTTATTTCCTCTTGTGTTAATCTAACTTTTCTCTTCATTTTTTATTAATTAAACTCAAAGCTTCCATTCTTGTTGCATAGTTTTTTTTAAAAATTCCCCTTAAAGCGCTTGTTATAGTTTTACTTCCTTTTTTCTTTACACCTCGCATAACCATACATAGATGTTCAGCTTCAACAATAACTAATACTCCTTTAGGATTTAAATTTTCTACTATAGCATCTGCTATTTGCTCCGTTAGTCTTTCTTGAAGCTGAAGACGCTTTGCATATACATCCACTATTCTTGCAAGTTTTGAAAGACCGGTCACTTTATTTTCGTTTGGAATATACGCGATGTGAACTTTTCCGAAGAAAGGAAGCATATGGTGTTCACATAAAGAAAAAAAAGGAATATCTTTTACAATTATCATTTCATCATAAGAAGCTGTAAAAAGTTTAATATGTTCCTTTACATCTTGAAAATAGCCTCCTAAAATTTCCTCATACATATTTGCAACTCTTTCTGGAGTTTCTTTTAAACCCTCTCTATCGGGATTTTCCCCTATAGCTATTAAAATTTCTCTTACAGCTTTTTTTATTTTCTCTTTATCTATCTTCTTTTTCCGTTTTTCCATTTTTATCCTCTTTTAAAGATTCTTTCTTCTCTTGATTACTTTCTTTATTTTCTAATTTTTGAAAATTTTCTTTTATTTGATTTTGAGGAATTCCAAAAATTTTTTCTATCTCTTCTTCAGTTAAAGTTTCTTTTTCTAAGAGAGCCTGGGCAAGCTTTTCTACTTTATCTTTATGCTTCAAAATAAGGTCTCTAGCTTTATTTTTAGCTTCATCTAAAATCCTTTTTACTTCCTCATCAATGAGTTTCTTAAGATCTTCACTTATTATTTGGTTATTAACTGGAACATCAAATATATCTTCTACCTTTATATGAATGGGGCCAACTTTTTCACTCATACCCCACTCACAAACCATTTTACGAGCAATGTCTGTTGCTACCTTAATATCATTTCCGGCCCCTGTAGAAATTGTATTTAAAAATATCTCTTCTGCTACCCTTCCTCCAAATAAAACTGCAAGTCTATCCATAAGATAGTCTAAAGTATAAGTGTACATATCTTCTTTTGGAAGCTGTTGAGTGACACCTAAAGCTCGTCCTCTAGGAATAATAGTTACTTTGTGAATTTTATCCGCATGAGGAAGCATCCAACCTACAAGAGTATGTCCAGCTTCATGATAGGCCGTGGTTACTTTTTCCCTTTCAGATAGTGCTAAAGATTTTCTAGCAACCCCCATTAAAATTTTGTCTTTTGCTTCTTCTAAATCTTCCATATCTATCTTTTCCTTATTTTTCTTTGCTGCAATTAAAGCAGCTTCATTTAAAAGATTTTCTAGATCTGCTCCAGAAAAACCCGGGGTAGATTTTGCAATTATTTCTAAATCAACATCTTCAGCTAAAGGTTTGTTTTTTGCATGAATTTTTAAAATTTCAAGTCTACCTTTAACATCTGGAAGAGGTATAGTTATTTGTCTATCAAATCTTCCAGGTCTAAGCAAAGCTGGATCTAAGATATCAGGTCTATTTGTTGCTGCAATAACTATAATTCCATCTTTACTTTCAAATCCATCCATTTCAACAAGGAGTTGATTTAAAGTTTGTTCTCTTTCGTCGTGTCCTCCTCCAATACCAATTCCTCTTTTTCTCCCTACTGCATCAATTTCATCTATAAAAATAATACAAGGTGCATTTTTCTTAGCTTGCTCAAATAAATCTCTAACTCTACTTGCTCCAACTCCTACAAACATTTCCACAAATTCCGAACCTGAAACGCTTAAAAACGGAACTCCAGCTTCCCCAGCTATAGCTTTAGCTAAAAGAGTCTTTCCCGTTCCCGGAGGTCCCGCAAGTAAAATTCCTTTTGGAATTCTAGCTCCAAGTTTTTGATATTTTTTTGGATTTTTAAGAAAATCTACAATTTCCTTTACTTCTTCCTTTATCTCATCAATTCCTGCAACATCATTAAAACTTACTTTAGGCTTATTATCTATAAAAATTTTCGCACGACTTTTTGAAAAAGACATTACTTTATTTCCGCCAGCTTGAAACTGACGAATAAGTAAAATAAAAAATAAAAAGAAAAGAATAGTAGGAAGCCAAGATATAACAAAGTTTCCAATCCAACTTTCTCTTTCAACGGGTTTATAAGTGTAAGTTACATTATGTTCTCTTAATTCTTTGTATATATAACTATCTGAAGGAGATATAAAAGTTTTTATAACGGCCCCTTCCTTAGTATAACCTGTTAGAGTATTTCCTTGAATAACTACATTTTTTATGTCTCCCTTTTTTATAAGTTTTTCAAAATAGGACGTTGGAATAAAAAGTTTTCCTTTATGTTGATTTCCAGAAAATATATTAAAAACTATAACCATACTTACAATTATTATGGCCCAAATAATTAAATTTCTAAATACTCCCTTATATCTGTTCAAGGCTCCTTTTCCTATCTCTCAGCTTAGGAAAATCCTAAGCTGAGGCTGGGGTATTTGTATTGCGCCTTTTTTTGCCCGCCCCAGCAGGCGCATCTTGGGCTGATTTATTATTTTAATCAAAATAAGCAATATATGGCAAATGTCTATATTTTCCATTAAAATCTAAACCATATCCTACTACATAATAATTTGGAATTTTAAAAGCATAAAAGTGAGGTTCAAAAGGAACTTTTCTCATCTTATATTTATAAAGTAAAGTACATATTTTTACATCTTTTGCACCTTTATTTTTTAAGTAGTTAATAAGAAAGTTCGCCGTTTCTCCTGTATCAAAAATATCATCTACAACCAAAATATTTTTGTTTTTTATATCTAAAGATATATCTTTAACTAAACGTAGAATACCTTTTTGTTTTCCTTTATAACTTTTAACTTGGATAAAATCTATAAAAACATTTAAATCTTGTGGAAAATTTCTTACTAAATCAGCAGTGAAAATAAAAGAACCCTTTAAAACACTTATTATATATATATTATCTTTATAAAAGTTCAAGAGGTTTTGGGAAAGTTTTTTAATTCCTTTTTGAATTTTTCTTTCATTTAAAAGTATTTTTAAATTCATAATATCTTCCAAAAATAAATTGTAAAAATTATTATAACGTAGGAAAAGTTTGAGTATAATTTTTAAAATTAATTTTTCACAACTTTAAGGGGGTTTTCATGGAAAAAAAAGAACTTCTTTATGAAGGTAAAGCTAAAAAGGTATATTTGACAAATGAAGATAATAAAGTGCTGATAGAGTTCAAAGATGATATAACTGCATTTGATGGAGCTAAAAAAGCTGTTATAGAGGATAAAGGAAAAATAAATGCAAAAATAACAAAAGCTATTTTTAATATGCTTGAAAAAGTCGGCGTAAAAACTCACTTTATAAAAGAAATTTCAGATAGAGAACACTTAAACTATAAACTTGAAATTATTCCCGTAGAGGTTGTTATAAGAAATATTGCTGCAGGTTCTTTTTCAAAACGTTATGGAATAAAAGAAGGCGAAGTTTTAGAAAAACCTCTTTACGAATTTTTTCTAAAAAATGACGAGCTTCACGATCCTATGCTTTGTCTTCCTCATATTTTGCTTTTTAAACTTGCAAATGAAAAAGAAATAGAATATATGGTGAAGCAAGCTTTTAAAGTAAATGAAACTTTAAAAGAATTTTTTGATAAACATGGAATTTTGCTTGTGGATTTTAAACTTGAGTTTGGAAGATATTATCTAAAAGAAGGTGAAGAAAAAAATTTTGAAGGTATGCCTATTTTTGAAAACGAAAAAGGAAAATATGTAATTCTTTTAGGAGATGAATTTACTCCAGATTCATGTAGACTTTGGAAAAAAGAAACTGGAGAGAAATTAGATAAAGATGTCTTTAGAAGAGATTTAGGAGACGTAAAAGAAAAATATATGAAAGTTTATAAAATTGTAGTAGGGGAAGAAAAATGATTCTTTCAAATGTAGATAATGAAATGAAGATATTTTTGAAAAATTACAAAAGACCTACAAATTTTAATAGAGTTTTATCTGGAATGAGACCTACCGGAAAAATTCACCTTGGGAATTATTTTGGAGCTCTAAAGCCTTGGCTTGAACTTCAAGAAACTTTATATAAAAAAGGTTTAAAACATACTTCTTACTTCTTCATCGCAGATTATCATGCCTTAACTACCGGATATGAAGATGTCTCAAACTTAAAGGAAAATATAAAAAATATGATGATTGATTTTTTAGCTGTAGGTTTAGATCCTGAAAAAAGTGTTTTATTTGTCCAATCTCACAATGAGGCTCATAGTGAAGCGTATCTCCTTTTTGGAATGATTACTTCGATAAAGCTTTTAGAAAGAAATCCCACTTATAAAGAATTAAAAGAAAACTTAAAAGAAAAAGATTTAGCTACTTATGGCTTTCTAGGATATCCTGTTTTGCAGACAGCTGACATTTTACTTTATGATCCAGATATAGTTCCTGTAGGTATAGACCAAGTTCCTCATATATTTATTACAAATGAAATTGGAAGAAAATTTAATAATCTTTTTAAACCTATATTTAAAGAAGTCAAACCTTATCTTTCTGAAACTCCTAAGCTTCCAGGTTTAGATGGAAGAAAAATGAGCAAATCTTATGGAAATTGTATATATCTTTCTGACAGCAAAGAAGAAATTCTAAAGAAAGTTAGAAGTATGAAAACAGATCCAAATAGAATTAGAAAGACTGATCCAGGTAATCCCGAAAACTGCACAGTTTACCTTTATCATAAGGTTTTTGCAAAAGAATTAAATTTAGGTGAAGACTTTTTAAAAGAAATAGAAGAGGGATGTAAAAAAGCAAAATTTGGATGTGTAGACTGTAAAAAGAAACTAGCCCAAAATATTATTTCTTTCTTAGAACCTATATGGGAAAAAAGAAATTACTATCAAACTAATTTTGACAAAGTTTTAGAAATTTTTAAAGAGGGAGATAAACTTGCCTCTGCGTATGCAAAAGAAAAAGTAAGACAAATGAAAGAGGCTGTAAACCTTTTTTTATTCTAAAGAAGGTTAAAAATGAACTTTTCTATTCGACCTAATAAGTATTTTTATATTTTACTTTTTTTTATTTTTTTCTTTGGAGGTACCTTCCTTCTTTATAAAAAGTATGAAAATTTTAGAAATGAAGTAATAGAAGAGTTTACTTTAAAACTTGCAAAAAAAAGAGTTTTTTTTTATAGAATAAATAATATAAAAGTAAAAAAGAAATATTGGGGATATTTAGTTTCTTATTATGTTCCTTTTTCAAAAATAGGAGATTATGAATATAAACCTGGTCTCCTATTTTTTAAAGATAATAAACCTTTTGCTTTAATTCCAAAAGATTATTACGAACCTGGAAAACCAATTTATTTTTACTCTGGACTGACTGTTTACCCTTTAAGAATATATATTTCAAACGATCTTCCAGATTTCTATTTAATAGAACTTAATGCTCCAGATTTAGAAATTCCCAATTTAAATTACACGACAAATGGTATCAAATTTTTTATTTTAACGGGTTTAGAAGGAAAAAAACCTATTTTCGAAGATTATGACGTAGATTTAAACGGCTTTGTAGTAAATGAACATCTGGAACCCGTAGGTTATAGTTATAACGGAAATTTATATTTTGAAAAACTTATAGAAAATGTAAATTGGAATTTATATGAGGAGTTTATAAAACCTTTTGAGGGACCTAAAATAATTTTATACAAAGAACGAGAAAAAAAATTTGGACCTCCAACCGCATATAGAAAACTTTATAGATTTTCCTTATTTAAAATTACTCATTACAAACTTCCTTTTCAATATATCTATATTCAAGCAAGAAAAATTGACCCTATTAATAATCTTGGAGAGTTTGTATTTTATTTTCCGAATGTTGATAATATCTCTATTGAAATTATTAATTCTACTTGGCCCTACACCTTTATAAAGCCTGGGGATAATATGACTTACATTTCTGGAAAAACAATAAAATTAAAAAAAGGACTTGTTCTTAAATTTTCAAAGTTCTGTGGAAGAAAATCTAAGCCTTTTAAACTTATTTTGAAACTTGAAAAAAAAGATTTCTTAAAAAGAAGTTGCTTAGAGAACATAAGCAATGAAACTTTCTCTTTTCCAGTTTATTTTAGAGCTTCTTTGTATAATAGAAAAATAAAAGCATTTTTATCTATGCCAGATACCGGTAAGTATTTTGGACCTCAAGGTTATTTAATGAAATTTTATAACCTAACTTTTTATAAAAAGACATTTTGTTTAAAACCTATCTTAGAAAATATATCAAGAAATATAACTTTATTTAATTTTACATTACCATATGACTTTGAGATTTATCCGGAAATCCAAGAAAAAGAAAATCCTGAAACTTATACAGAAAATAATTCAAAAATTAATGTAGAAAATAACTTAAATATCTTAAATAATGCTAGTACTTTTAATAAGGCTCCAAAAATAGAAAATCAAAGCTTTAAAAATCAAACTACAAAAGATAAAAATTTAAATCAAAGCAATCTAAGTATAAATTCTTCGGAAATAGAGAATCTAACTAATACATCTTTTCAAAATGGCAATAATTCAAAAGAGTTTCATTTTATCTTACCTTCTATAAAAGTGCTACCTTTTGAAGAGTAAATATATTATATAATTTTCGTTATATTCCTTTATTAAAACTTAACCAGACAGAAAAATAAATTTTATCTTTTTACATATTGAAAATTATTATCATTTAATATATATTTTTAATAAAGCTTATAATCCTATTAAAATTAAAAATTTAAAAGAGAGGGAATAAATGAAGGAAAGAAAAGAAAAGCTCTATATATTTGATACTACTTTAAGAGATGGTGAGCAAACTCCAGGTGTGAACCTAACTCCCGAAGAAAAGCTTGTAATTGCAAAACAACTTGAAAAATTAGGAGTAGACATTATAGAAGCTGGTTTCGCGATTTCTTCTCCTGCGGATTTTAAGGCTATTTCTCAAATTGCAAAAGAAATAGAAAAGTGCGAAGTTTGCTCTCTGGCAAGAGCAAAAGAAGAAGATATAAAGGCGGCGTGGGAAGCTTTAAAAGAAGCTAAAAAACCAAGAATTCATACTTTTATTGCTACTTCAGATATTCATCTAAAATATAAACTAAAAATCTCAAGAGAAGAAGCTCTTAAAAGAGCCGTTTGGGCAGTTAAGTTTGCTAAAGAAATTAGTCAAGGAAAAGCAAAGGTAGAATTTTCGGCAGAAGATGCCTCAAGAAGTGAAGTAAACTATCTTTTAGACGTTTTTGAAGCTGTAGTTGAGGCCGGAGCCGATGTTATAAATGTTCCAGACACTGTAGGATATGCTCTTCCAGATGAGTTTTATGAACTTATAAAGAAAATAAAAGAGAGAATAAAAGATAAGGCTATAATCTCCGTTCATTGCCACAATGATCTTGGATTAGCGGTTGCAAATTCTTTAATGGCTATAAAAGCTGGAGCTCGTCAAGTAGAATGTACTATAAATGGAATTGGAGAAAGAGCTGGAAATGCAGCTTTAGAAGAAATTGTTATGGCAATATTTGTAAGAAAAGATAAGTTTCCAGTTTATACAGATATTGATACTACTCAAATATATAGAACTTCTAAACTTGTAAGCAGACTTAGTGGAATTATGGTTTCAAAAACAAAACCCATTGTGGGGGATAATGCTTTTGCTCATGAAAGTGGAATTCATCAACATGGAGTATTATCCAATCCTCTTACTTATGAAATTATGAAGCCAGAAACCGTTGGAAGAAAAGAAAGTCAAATTGTTTTAGGAAAACATTCAGGAAGACATGCTTTTGAAAAAAAATTAAAAGAACTTGGTTTTAATTTAAATAAAGAGGAGTTTGAAAAGGCATTTATTAAATTTAAAGAGCTTGCATCTAATAAAAAAGAAATTTATGATGCAGATATAGAAACTCTTATTGAAAACTTATTTGGAAGCGAGCATAAACCTAAGTATGAGCTTATTTCCCATCAAGTTATAAGTGGAGGAACTACTATTCCTACAGCCACTATAAAAATAAAAGAAAATGGAACAGAAAAACTTGGTTTAGCTATTGGAAATGGTCCTGTAGATGCAACTTATAATGCTATAAAAAAAGCTTTGAATTTAGAAAATGTAAAACTTGTAGATTTTAAAATAAGAGCTTTAACGGCTGGAACAGATGCTCAAGCTGAGGTTTATGTTACCTTAGAAAAAGATGGTATAAAAGTTGCTTCTCGAGGTCAAGATCCAGATATTGTAAAAGCAAGTGCACTTGCTTTTCTCAATGCTTTAAATAGATTAGAAAGAAAGAAAACTTATGAAAAATCTTATCCTGAGTGTCAAGGCATATGATCCTAACAAAAAATGAACTTTTAAAAAATTTAAATGAAGAGCAGAAAGAAGCAGTTTGTTATTTTAAAGGGCCTTTACTCGTTTTAGCCGGAGCCGGAAGTGGAAAAACAAGGGTTATTACTTATAAAATAGCTTATGCAACCAAATATCTAGGATATAATCCAGAAAGAATTCTTGCAATTACATTTACAAATAAAGCTGCAAATGAACTTAAAGAAAGAATAAAAAATCTTCTTGGAAAAGAGGCTCCAATTTGGGCCTCTACTTTTCATTCCTTTTGTTTAAAAATCTTAAGAAGGCATATAGATAAACTTGGATACTCAAGATATTTTGAAATATATGATGAAAGTGATAGTAAAAAACTTATAGAAAAAGTAATTTCAGAGCTAAATTTAGATAAAGATAAATATCCCTCTTCTCTTTTAAAAAATCTTTTTTCTAAAATAAAAAATGAAAGTCTAGCTTACGAAGAGCTAGAAGATAATATAAAAGAAGCCTTTAATCTTTATAATAAACTTTTAAAAGAAAAAAATGCTCTAGATTTTGATGATTTACTTTTAAAAACTATTGAGCTTTTTGAAAAAGAAAAAGGTATTTTAAATTTCTATAAAAATTATTTTGAGTATGTTCTTGTAGATGAATATCAAGATACTAACCCTACTCAATATAAACTTATAAAGTATCTTTGTCTTGAAAAAGGAAATATATGTGCCGTTGGAGATGATTATCAAGCAATTTATTCTTTTCGAGGTGCAGATATTAATATTATTTTAAATTTTGAAAAAGATTTTAAAAATGCAAAAGTAATAAAACTTACAAAAAACTATCGCTCCACAAAAACTATTTTAGAAGCTGCAAATTATGTTATTTTAAATAATAAAAAAAACTATCAAAAAAAACTTGAAGCTATTAAAGAAGAAGGTGAAAAGATTCGACTTTTTAAAGCTCCAAACTCTGAAATAGAAGTAAAGTTTTTAGTAAAAGCTATAAAAAAACTTTCTCAAGATAAAAAAATTCCTTTAAATGATATAGCTATATTATATCGTTCCAACTTTCTTTCTCGCGAAATAGAGGAAGCACTAATCAAGGAAAATATACCCTACACTATTGTAGGCGGACTTCGTTTTTATGAAAGAAAAGAAATAAAAGATATCTTAGCTTATCTTAAATTTCCCTTCTTTCCCAAAAATGAAGATACTATAGAAAGAGTATTTAAATATCCTTCAAAAGGTCTTGGAAAAGCAGCCATTTTAAAATTTTTACATACTTATGAACAAAAAGAAAAATTTTTGGAAGATACAAAAGAAGCATTTTTAGAAACTTTAAAAGAACTTTCTACAAAAAAGGGTTTTAAAGTTCTTTATTCCATTTATAAAAGATATTTAGAGGAATTTGAAAATAAAAGTTTTAAAGATTTAATAAATTTTGTTTTAGAAGAAAGCAAATATTTAGAATATCTTCAAAAAGAATATCCAAATAATTATGAAGATAGATATGAAAATATTTTAGAACTTATAAATGCACTAGAGGAGTTTTCAAAAAAACATAATTTTAATACTAAAAAAGAAACTTTTTTAGAATTTTTAGCTAATATTTCTTTAGAAAATGACAAAGAAAAAGAAAATAATGGGATTTCTTTAATGACAGTTCATGCTGCAAAAGGATTAGAATTTAAAGTAGTTTTTTTAGTAGCTTTAGAAGATGGAATTTTTCCCTCCAAAAAATCCTTAGAGGAAGGAAACTTAGAAGAAGAAAGAAGGCTTTTCTATGTAGGTATAACAAGAGCGAAAGACTTACTTTTTTTATCTTATAGTCAAAATAGAATGTATTTTGGAAAACTTCAAAGACAAGTTCCTTCAAGATTTTTATCCGAAATTCCAAAAAATTTAATTTTTGAGGTTAAGCTACAAAATAAAGCTAAAGAAAGTGAAAACAACAAAAAACATCAAAATGTATGTAATATAAAAAACTCCTTATCAAATTTTAAAAAAGGAGATTTAGTTTTACATAAAAAATTTGGAGTAGGAAAAATATTAAACGTATTTGGAGATAATTTAAAAATTTATTTCGTAAAGCTAAAGGAAGTAAAAGAAATAAAGAAAGATTTTGTTAAAAAGATATGATATATATTTAAACCTGTAAATATTTTGCTTTATTAGCTAATAAATAATTCTTGATAATTATTTTTTTTCTTAAAAATTAAACAGTATTATTATAAAGATGAAAAATATAAAACAACCTAGTTATAAATAATAAAGGAAAATCGTCAATTTTTCTTAAATTTAGGCCCCACGAAAAGACGGGGCCTAAGATAAACTTTATTTTAAGATTTTTTCTGTTTTCTCTTTAAGTTCTTTTCCTGGTTTGAAAGCTGGGGTTAATTTTGGTGGAACTTCAATTTCTTGTCCAGTTTTAGGATTTCTTGCAACTCTTTTAGCTCTTTTTTTCATGTAAAATGTTCCAAAACCTCTTAATTCCACTTTGTCCCCATTTGCAAGAGCTTCTGTTACAGCTTTAATAAAAGCTTCTACAGCAGCTTCAGCATCTTTTTTCTTAATAGCAGCAAGCTCTGCTATTTTAGATACGAGTTCTGCCTTGGTCATCTTTAAACCTCCTAATTTTCTTAAACTTTATATACGTACTAAATATACTATATTACAGGCCAAAAATTAGTCAAGACGAAAATATTTTTTTTAATCTTTTTATTTCGGTTCTAGTGTATTTTCATTTTGAATTTCATTTTTTTCAACTTTTTCGGAAGATTCCTTTTTCTTTTTTAATTTTTCTTCTAATTTTTTTATTTTTTCAGCAAGAATTTCATCTTGCTTGAGAGTATGACTTACTAAAGATTTAATATTTTTAAGTGTAGTAGTTAATTCTCTAGTTATATTTTGTTTCAATGTAAAATAAACATCAATTTCATGTTTTATTTTTCTTAACTTATCTTCATATTCTCTAAGTTTTGCCTCATATTCTTGCTTTAATATCTCTTTTGCTCTTTTAAGATTTTCTATTTCCCTTCTCAATATCTCATCTGGAGAATTTGGATTTCTTTTTCTTAACCTTTCTATCTCCTTTAAAAGTTCCTCAACATAATTTGCAAGTTTATTTAAAGTATTATCTACATCTTTTGGGTCATATCCAAATAAAAAAACTTTTCTAAAATTTATACTTCTTATTTGATCTGGAGTTAGTTTTGGTTTAAATTTTTC
>Ga0256837_1000514_pt1 | contig 32026 bp, 38 predicted proteins | sample 4562384metaG_FD_185976 | JGI IMG/M metagenome (GOLD analysis project Ga0256837, IMG submission 185976) | Hydrothermal vent microbial communities from Guaymas Basin, Mexico - 4561-384 | ecosystem: Environmental > Aquatic > Marine > Hydrothermal vents | place: Mexico: Guaymas Basin | collected... | reverse complement strand
CTATACGTATTCAAGCCCCTATTCCAGGTAAGGATGTTGTAGGTATTGAGATACCAAATGCAACAGTAGATACTATATATCTTCGTGAGCTTTTAGATTCTAAACTGTTTAAAGAGTCCTCTTCTCCTCTTACAATAGCATTAGGAAAAGATATAGTTGGAAAGCCTTTTGTAACAGATTTACGTAAGCTTCCACATCTTCTTATCGCAGGAACAACAGGAAGTGGTAAAAGCGTTGGTATTAACTCTATGATACTTTCATTACTCTATAAAAACTCGCCAGACCAGTTAAGACTGTTAATGATAGACCCTAAAATGCTAGAGTTTTCTATCTATAATGAGATACCGCATCTTCTTACACCTGTTATCACAAAATCTAAAAAAGCTGTTTTAGCACTTGCTAATATGGTTTTAGAGATGGAACGTCGTTATGAACTTATGGCAGACTCAAGAACTAAAAATATAGAAAACTATAATGAAAAAGTTAAAAAAGAGGGTGGAGAATATTTTCCATATATTGTAGTTATTATTGATGAACTTGGAGATTTAATGATGACAAGTGGTAAAGAAGTAGAACACTCTATCGCTAGACTTGCTCAGATGGCTAGAGCTGCTGGTATTCATCTTATCGTTGCCACTCAACGTCCATCTGTTGATGTTGTAACAGGTCTTATTAAAGCTAACTTACCATCTCGTATATCTTATAGAGTAGGACAAAAGATAGATTCTAAAATTATTTTAGACCAGATGGGGGCAGAGTCTTTACTTGGAAAAGGAGATATGCTATTTACTCCTCCTGGTTCAACAGGTTTAGTCCGTTTACACGCTCCTTGGAGTACAGAAAGTGAAATAGAGGAAATAGTTGAGTTTATAAAATCACAACGTAAACCAAACTATGATAAAAGCTTTTTACTTGATGAAACAGAAAAAATAAATATAGGACAAACAAATATTAATGAAGATGTAGACCCATTATATGAAGAAGCAAAACATATTATTTTATCAGATAGAAAAACTTCTATCTCTTACCTTCAAAGAAAATTACAGATAGGCTATAACCGTTCAGCAAGAATTATAGAGCAGTTGGAGTCTAATAGTGTTTTATCCACACCAAATGTAAAAGGTATTCGGGAAATTATTTTATAATGATGAGAGCAAGATTTACTTTTACAAAATATTATAACTATTTTAATGTACATATAGACAATTTAGAAAAGTTATCGGTTGAACAGATTAAAGAGATAGAGTTATTTGTAAAAAATAGAAAAGGTGTGTTTAATTTTGAAACATACTCTTTTGCTATTCAAAAACGATTGGAATTTTATGAGTTTGTGGTATTGATACAAAATAGCACTATTAATGCTCAGTGTATAGAAAAAGAGAGAGTTGTAAAAGAGAAAAAAAGAATAGGATTTGGTCAGTATAAAGGTATGTTTTATACTGATTTAACCGACTCTTATATTTTGTGGTTAAAGTCTAATTATCATGGTCGGGATAAAATAGATATAGAGGAAGAGTTGAAAAAAAGGTCTTTGTGAAAAAATTACTTTTTCTTCATTAAATCTTGATTCTATTCAAAAATCTTCATCATTATCAAAACTATCTAACTCATTTAGATAAGTAGCCTCTTCTTTCATTTGAAACTCTTTTTCACTCATCATTTTTTCGGAGACAAGAGTTCCAATATGTGTTTTATTTTCAAGATTATAAGAATAGTTGTACATTCCTATTCTTATAAGAAGAAATTATAAATTAAAGAGTAAAATAACACTATAAATAAAGGACTAAAATGAAAACAGCAATTGTTAGTTTATTACTTTTAACAAATCTCTATGCTTATGAAAAAGGCGATACTATCTCTGATGCTATCGCTTCGCACATAGGTTGTACTCAAGATAAAGTTTATGTTATTGATTTTTTTGCTTCTTGGTGTGGGTCTTGTAAAAAAGAGATACCACTTCTTGCTAAAGCAAATACTCAAATAGACAAAGCTAAATTTGAAATTATTGGTATAGATGTAGATAAAAAAATAAAACAGGGCTTGAAGTTTCAAAAAAATCTTAAAGAGGTTGGTAAGTTAAACTTTAGAGTTATTAATGACCCTCAAAATCTTGTTATTAGCGAGTTTTCTCCTATCGGTATGCCAACACTTTACTATGTTAAAAACAAAAAAATTGTTGGAATTATTACTGGTGCAATTGATAATATAGATGCAGTTATATTAAAAGACTTAAAAGAGTTGGAATAGATATGAAAACTATTACAGTATTATCATTACTAAGTGTTCTTTTTTTCTCTGGTTGTATCAAAGAGGTAAAACCTTGGGAAAAAGGAACTTTAGCGAAAAAAACTATGAAAGAGTCAGGAGTTAATCCTATTAATAAACAGTTTGAAGAGCATATCTACTTCTCTAAAGAAGCATCTAAAGGCGGTGGTGGAGTTGCTGGAGGAGGTTGCGGATGCAATTAAAATTATCTTTAATAACAGCTACAATTTTAACGACTATGGCGCTTAATGCTGAAGATTATGTTTCAGTTCAATACTTACAATATAATGAAAATGAAGACAGAACGGATATCTCTGCTCCATCTATTATGATAAACAAAGATTTTGGAACAGATTATACACTGAATGCTAGTTTTGTAGTGGATGTTGTGAGTGGTGCGAGTACAAACTATTATGATGAGGGTTATGATGGAACAAGTAGTGCATCTTATGATTCTTCAAGTGGTGCTTCTGCATTTGCAAGGGGAATAGATGTAAATGCTTCAGATATTGAGTATGGAAATGTTGAGTATGATGATAGACGAGTAGCTGGTAGTTTACTTTTAACAAAGCGTTTTGAGAGTAGAGATGAACTAACAGTTGGTATCAGCCGTTCAAATGAGAGTGATTTTTACTCAACAGAAGCATCTGCTGAATATATGCACTGGGTAGATAGCTCTAAAAACCAATCTATCTCTTTTGGAATGTCATATCAAATAAATGAGATTTTAAAATATTGTAACAGTGTTGGAACTGATGGTTGTAGTGGTGCAAGTCAAGCGATGGATGCAACAGCTATAAATGCACAAGTAAGTTTTTCTCAAAATATAGATAGCACAAGTAATGCAAAAGTTTCACTATTTTTCTCAAATGATGATGGATATTTAGATAATCCATATCTAAATGTTGTAAGAAATTATCAAATAGATGGTACAGCAGATGTAGTGGGAGAGAAACGTCCAGATTCTAAAATAGCTTATGGATTAGCATTAAAATATGTAAATGCTCTTAATGACAACACAACTCTACATTTAGGATATAGATATTACAGTGATGATTGGGGAATTCTTTCTAATACATTGGATGCAGATATATTTTATGAACTTGGCGATGATCTGATATTTAAACTTGGATTACGTGCATATATTCAAAGTGAAGCAGATTTCTTTAGTGGTTATAAAGATTATTTTACTGATGAAAAGTATGCATCAAGTGACCAACGATTGAGTGAATTTAATACTTTTACATATAAGGCAAGTGTAGATTATAAGATATATGAAGATTTACGAGTAAATTTTGGTGCTCAGTATTATGACCAAAGTACAGGTTTGAGTGCTACGTATATTGTTACTGGGTTTACTTATAGTTTCTAATATGAAAAAATTTATATACAGATATGAAGCGATGAGTACACCTTGTGAACTTCTTCTTTTTGCAAAAGATAAATTTCAAGCAGATAGTGTGGCAAATACTATTTTGCTTGAAACAAAACGACTTGAAAAAAAGTATAACTACTATAACAAAGACTCCATAATCTCTCAAATAAATTCTCGTACTCTTAGAGAACTAGATAGTGAAACAAAAACTATTTTACAACGTGCAAAAAAATACTATAAACTTACAGATGGAATTTTTGATATAACGATTGCAACTATTAAAGAACTGTATAGAGAGGAGAAAGATGAGATTCTCTTTATTCAAAAGAAAAGTTCTTTAGAACCATTTGTGGGTTGTGAACACTTTAACATTAAACGCAATAAGATTATTTTTGATAATCCTCATACGAAGATAGATTTAGGTGGATTTGTAAAAGAGTATGCAGTAGATAGAGCGGTAATGATTTTAAAAAGATATAAGATAGGTTCTGCTCTTGTAAACTATGGAGGAGATATATATGCTCTTGGGAAAAAGCCTGATGGTACAAAGTTTTCCATAGGGATAAAAGATCCCCTTAATCAAACAGCTTTTGCTATTCAAGTGGAATTAAAAGATGAAGCATTAACTACTTCGGCTTCTTATGAAAGAAATTATACTATTGGCTCAAAAATATACTCTCATATTATCTCTACAATAGAGTATAGTGAAGAACCTAACTCCGTTAGTGTTATATCTTCTAATTGTGTGGAGAGTGGTGTATATTCAACATCATTAATGATAAATAAAAATTTAATTACTAAAAATAAAATAGTTATTCTTTGAATCTAGGTACTATATGTTACATATCTAAACATATATTAAATAAATTATAATTCTAATGTTCCAATATGTAACAACTAGAAAATACATTATATTTCTTTGGCTATACTAGAACAAATTTATTACACAGGAATGAATATGGCATTTTTAGAAGATTATAAAGCACACATAGCAGAACGTGAAACACTTGGTGTTCCACCATTACCACTTTCAGCAGAACAAACAGCAGAAGTTATCGAATTAATCAAGGCAGATTGTAGTGATGAGTTATTAGACTTATTACAAAATCGTGTACCACCTGGTGTTGATGATGCAGCTTATGTTAAAGCGGCTTTTTTAAATGACGTAGCAGCTGGTAATACAACTGTATCAGCTATCTCTTCAGAGAAAGCAGTTTCAATGCTAGGAATGATGCTTGGTGGTTACAATGTTAAGCCAATGATTGATTCTCTTTCATCTTCAGATACAGCAGTAGTTGCTGAGGCAGTAGCTTCTTTAAAGAAAACTCTTCTTGTATATGATGCATTTAACGATGTTCAAGAACTACATAAGGCTGGAAATGCAGCTGCAACTGAAGTTATGACTTCATGGGCAAATGCTGAATGGTTTACTGGTAAAGATGCATTAGCTGAAGAGATTACTGTAACTGTTTATAAAGTTCCGGGTGAAACAAATACTGATGATTTATCTCCAGCATCAGAAGCATTTACTCGTTCAGATATTCCTTTACATGCAAACTCTTTCTTAGTAAACAAGATGGAAAAACCATTAGAAACTATTGCTGAACTTAAGAAAAAAGGTCACCCAATCTCTTATGTTGGTGATGTTGTTGGTACTGGTTCTTCTCGTAAGTCTGGTGTAAACTCTGTTCAATGGCACATGGGTGTTGATATTAACGGTGTTCCTAACAAGCGTACTGGTGGCGTTGTTATGGGTGGAATTATCGCTCCAATCTTTTTTGCAACTTGTGAAGATTCAGGTGCTTTACCATTAGAACTTGATGTTTCTGGTATGGAAACTGGTGATGTTGTTACTATCTACCCTTACAAAGGTGAGGCTCATAAAGATGGTGTTTGTATTGCTACTTTTAAACTAAATCCTAACACTATAACTGATGAAGTACGTGCTGGTGGTCGTATTCCACTTATTATTGGTCGTGGTTTAACTTCTAAAGCTAGAGGTGTTCTTGGTCTTGGTGCTTCTGAAGCATTCTTAACTGCTGAGCAACCTGCTGATACTGGTAAAGGTTTCACACTAGCACAAAAAATGGTTGGTAAAGCTTCTGGTCTTACAGGTGTTCGTCCTGGTATGTACGTAGAGCCTGAAATGTCTACTGTTGGTTCTCAAGATACAACTGGTCCTATGACTCGTGATGAGATTAAAGAGCTTGCGGCACTTGGTTTCAATGCTGATTTAGTTATGCAATCTTTTTGTCATACAGCTGCATACCCAAAACCGTCTGATGTTATTATGCACCACAAATTACCAGAATTTATCTCTAACCGTTCAGGTGTTGCTCTTCGTCCTGGTGATGGAGTTATTCACTCTTGGTTAAATAGAATGGTTCTTCCAGATACTGTTGGTACTGGTGCAGATTCTCATACTCGTTTCCCAATCGGTATCTCTTTTCCTGGTGGATCTGGTGTTGTTGCATTTGCTGGTGTTACAGGTTCTATGCCATTAACTATGCCTGAGTCTGTTAAAGTAGTATTTAAAGGTGAAATGCAACCAGGTATCACTTTGCGTGACCTTGTAAATGCTATTCCTTATGTTGCTATTCAAAAAGGTCTTTTAACAGTACCTAAGAAAAATAAAATAAATGTATTTGCTGGACGTATTTTAGAAATCGAAGGTTTACCTGATTTAAGAGCTGAACAAGCATTTGAGCTTTCTGATGCATCTGCTGAACGTTCTGCGGCTGCATGTACTGTTCTTTTAAACAATGACCCAGTTGAAGAGTATTTAAAATCAAATGTAGTTCTTTTAGAGTCTATGATTAAAGATGGTTATGAAGATTCTCGTACATTACAACGTCGTATTGATAAAATGAATGAGTGGTTAGCTAATCCAACATTAATGAAACCAGATGCTGATGCAGAGTATGCAGAAGTAATTGAGATTGACTTAAATACTATTACTGAACCAATTTTATGTTGTCCAAATGACCCAGATAATGTTAAACTTCTTTCTGAAGTTGCTGGTACTGAACTTCACGAAGTATTCTTAGGTTCTTGTATGACAAACATTGGTCACTATCGTGCTGCTGGTGAAGTTATGAGAGGGGAGTCTGAAGTAGCTGTTGAGAAATTTTGGATTGTTCCACCAACTAGAATGGATGAGCAACAACTAATTAACGAAGGTTACTACGAAGTTTATAGTGCTATAAAAGCGCATACTGAGGTTCCAGGTTGTTCTTTATGTATGGGTAATCAAGCTTCTGCACGTGTTGGTTCTACTGTTTTTTCAACATCAACTCGTAACTTTGATAACCGTTTAGGTAAAGGTACTCAAGTTTATTTAGGTTCTGCAGAACTTGCTGCTGTGTGTGCTAAACTTGGTCGTATTCCAACTCCAAAAGAGTATATGGATATTGTTCCTGCTAAAATAGCTGGTAAAGAAGCAGATATTTATAAATACCTTAACTTTAATGAAATTAAAGGGTATCATTTAGAAGAGCGTACAATTGCTGAAAATAAATATGGTGTAACTGTTAAACCAGTTTAGTTATATTTATATATCTTATCCTTTTTTGGATAGGATATATTTAACTTAAAAAAACTCTCTTAATAAACTTCCCCAACTCCAAAACCAGTTACTTTTACCTTTATCACTTTAGAATTACTTTGCTTAACTTTTATAATATCTCCATACACTCCATTTTGAATAGCAGTAGCTGAAAATGATATATTAATATTTTTATTTCTAAGAGTAACATTTATATTTGACCCACGTCGAACTAATCGAAGCTTTTGAATATCTCTTTGAGTAATAATAGTATCTTTTTTAATCTGATGTTTAATCTGCAAACTATGTTTAGGAAGAGTTTGTATAGGAAAAGCTCTAAACTTTTCTAAAACTATCTGTTTTTGAGTACAATTTTTATGAGAAAGTTCATCTTTTCTTTTAATCTTCTCTTTTGTCACATAAACATTAACAAGAGCATCTATATGATAGTCAAAAAATAGTTGTTTATTTGTTTTATTATCTTTTATAGATAAAATCCCATCTTTTTTTAGATAATTTTTTGATTGTATTTTAATACTATAATTAGTTGGCATAGATTTTATATAACCACGAGAATAAACTTCTATATTTTTAAAAACTATATTTTGGTAATGTACTTCATAATTTTTTCTAATTTCATCAACAATACCATTACTATTTATAATTGATTGTTTTAAAAACTTTACATAATTTCCATCTATCTTATAATCTTCATAACCATATTTCTTTAATAAAATAATTAACTTTTTAGAATTAACTCTTTTACTATATCGACCTTTGGTTATTTTAAATAAAATAAAATCTTGAGTTTTTAAATCCAAAACAATATCCGAAAGTTTAATTTCATCACTAAAAATATAATATTTTTCTTTTAATAAATTAATTGAATAAAGTTGAGAAGAAAGGAGGGCTAAAAAAAATATTTTAAAAAACATTTTAATTTTTCATAGCCTTAATAAATGATTCATAAATATTTTCAAGTTCTAAATCATCTTTATTAATATTTTTATTATCTTTTTCAAGAATATGCTCTAAAATAGCAACACGTTTCAAAAGATATTCAAACATCTCTTTATTTATATCTGGAAGCATATTATGCATAAAAGGGTCTTTACATCTTCCTTTTTCTATAACATGAGCTGGAATTCCAATAGCAGTTGCATTTGCTGGAACTGCTTTTACAACAACAGAGTTTGCACCTATCTTAGAATATTCACCTATCTCAATATTTCCAAGAACTTTAGCACCAGCACCAATAACACTACCTCGCTTTATAGTTGGATGACGTTTCCCATGTATTAAAGATACTCCACCAAGAGTAACACCTTGATATATTAAAACATCCTCTTCAATAATTGCTGTTTCACCAATAACAACACCTGTACCATGATCAATAAAAACTCTTTTACCAATCTCTGCAGCAGGATGAATATCTATATGTGTAAAAATCTGAGTTAAACCCATAATAGTTCTTGCTAACCGTTTCCATTGAGCTTTATGAAGTTTATGTGCCAATCTATACCATGCAATAGCCCAAACACCAGGATAATTAAATAAAAAATCTATCTTAGAGTTAAGGGCAGGATCATTTTTATATGCATTTGAAAAATCTTCTTTTATATCTGAATATAATCCCACAATTACCCTTCCTACTACTATTCTTCAATATAATTTTTGAGTTTACGACCAACTTTTGGATGTTTTAGTTTTTTAATTGCACTTGATTCAATTTGACGAACACGTTCACGAGTAACACGAAGTTCTTTACCAATCTCTTCTAATGTTCTATCACTTTCATCGTCCATAATTCCAAAACGTAATTTTATAACTGCTTTTTCTCTTTCATTTAACTGTTCAAGTACATTTTCTATCTGAACTTTTAAATCATCTTTTAAAATAGCATCAGCAGGAGAAACAGAAGCCTTATCTTCAATAAAATCACCAAAACGACCATCATCTTCACTACCAATAGGAGCTTCAAGAGAGATAGGTTCTTTTGTTATTTTAATAACATTTTTAACTTTCTCTACTGAAAGACCAACTTCTTCAGCAATAGTATCAACATCTGGCTCTTTACCATGTTCTTGAAGATGTTTACGCATAATTTTATTAATACGATTTATAGTTTCTATCATATGAATAGGTATACGAATTGTTCTTGCTTGATCAGCAATAGCACGAGAAATTGCTTGACGAATCCACCATGTAGCATACGTTGAAAATTTATAACCTTTTTGATATTCAAACTTATCGACAGCCTTCATAAGACCTATATTTCCTTCTTGAATTAAATCTAAGAAAGGAAGACCACGATTTGTATAACGTTTAGCGATGGAAACAACTAATCTAAGATTTGATTTTGCCATTTTTGTTTTAGAGATTTCAGATATATTTTTACCACGCTTAATCTGCTCTAAAATATCACCAAGTTTTTCAGGTTCCATATCAAAACTATTTTTTGAAGCTTCTTTTGTCTGAACTAACTTTTTAATCTCCATATAAGTAGAAACCATTGTAGCTTCAGGAACAGTATTTGCAATATCTTCTTTTGTTAATTCTTGAATTTTTGATACTAAGACTTTATGATTCGCTTTTAAAGTAGCATTAAAAAGAGGAAGTTTATACTCAAGACGTTTAAGCTCTTTATCATATCCATCATCACTTTTAAGTGCTGTTTCCATAGCTTTTACAAGTTCATTAATAAGCTTAGAAGTTGGACCTAATTCTAAAAGTTTCTCTTTTAAAACACTTTTTTTGAATGTTACATTTAAAAAATATGAAGTAATTTCTTCTGTTAAATCACCAGATAAGTTTTCAGGTGCAACATCAGTTAATTTTATCCACTCTTTTTTAGCTTTTTCAAGAGCTTTAAAGCTTGTTGAAACTTTTTCAACTCTTGATTTATCTTTAGCTGTTAAAGTTTTTTCCTCTTTTTTAGATGCTTCATCTGTTGTTGAAGTAGAACTGTCATCAGAATCCTCTTTTTCATCTTCAAAACTTCTAAAAAGCTCCTTCACACGTCTTTCACGATTTATAAGAGGTTCTTTATAATCAAGAATAAAATCTATTAAATATGGTACAGAACAGATAGCATCAATGATAATACTCTCTCCACCCTCTATTTTTTTAGATATCTCAATCTCTTCCTCTTTTGTAAGAAGTGGAATTTGACCCATTTCACGAAGATACATACGAACAGGAGAATCAGAACGCGACCATTCAAGTAATTCATGCTCTTTTAAAATATCAAATTTATCTGATTCATTATCTTCAAGTAATTGTCTTTGTGCACTACGTCTTGCTTCGGCTTCTCTATCATTAAGAAGTTTTGCATGTTCTGAAGATGTATACAAACAGGATTTATGCTTAGTTGCAAGTTTAAAAATATTTTTTGCTTGTGCAGCTGTAGGTTGTTTTTCAAAAAGTTCTATAAGTGATTCATATGTAAAACAATCTTTAGACTTATTTTCTGAAAAAAAGTTTTCTATAGCTTTGTTTAATTCTTTAGCTGTCATATTTCAACATTCTCCATAAATTTTAAGGTAATTTAAAGATAGGATTATACCGATATTTTCTTAAATAGAAATTATTAAAGGGAATAGGAATATTTATTGCTTTTAATTTATATAGATGATAAAATACAAGTAAAGGATTAATATGCAAACAGGTTATTATAGTGCTGCAGCTGGAATGGTAACTCAATTTAATCGTCTTGATAATATTGCGAATAATTTAGCTAATGTAAATACAGCAGGATTTAAGGAAGATAACTTAGTTGTCGGTGACTTTATGCGTGTTTATAAAGAGGCTAGAAATGAACTTCCTAATGCAAATCATACAAAAGATGGAGCAGAATTTATAAATAGAACAATGACGAGAGCTCCTCAAATCGTTGATTCATTTACAAATCATTCCGTTGGTACTATGCAACAGACAAATAATAGCCTTGATTTTGCACTTTCTCGTGAAGGATTATTTTTTGCAGTTAAAACACCGCAAGGAGTTAGACTTACGAGAGATGGGTCATTTACTACAAATGATGAGGGAAAACTTATGACAAAACAGGGCTATGAAGTTCTTCCAAATGATTATTTTCAGTCTAAAAATAGTATTAATGTAAATGCTCAAGATACTATTATTGAAGTTGATAAAAATGGTCAAATTTATACAAATGTACCAAATAGTGTAAAACTTACACAATCATCTAAACTATTTATCGCTCAACCAGATAATACAAAAATGCTTGTAAAAGAAGGTGATAATCTTTTTCGATATGAAAATGTAGAATCTATTGCATTACTTGATGAGAGTGGAGCAGTGAGACAAGGCTTTATAGAAAAAAGTAATGTAAATGCTGTTAAGATGATGACACAGATGATAGAAACAAATCGCTTAGTTGGAATGTATCAAAAAGTTATGGATACGCAAATGAACGATATGAATAGAGATGCAATTGATAAAATTGCTAAAAGAACTTAAAAGGATATAATTATGATGCAATCATTATATACTGCTTCAACAGGAATGTTGGCGCAACAAACACAAATTGATACAACAGCCAATAATATTGCCAATGTTAATACAATAGGCTTTAAAAAATCTCGTGCTGAATTTGCAGATTTAATGTACCGAGTTATGGAATATGCTGGAACAGCTACAAGTGATGTAACTAAAAGTCCTACTGGTATAGAAGTAGGATTAGGTGTAAGACCAACAGCAGTAAATAAAATTTTCTCTGAAGGTTCTTTAAAGCAAACGGATAATCAACTTGATTTAGCCATTACAGGAAAAGGTTTTTTCAAACTTGAACTTCCAGATGGTACAGAGGTTTATTCAAGAAATGGTGCTTTTAAAATTGATGACAATGGAACATTAGTAAATAGTGATGGTTATAAAGTTGTACCAGAGATTGTAGTTCCAACAGATGCTACAAATATAAGTATAGGAAGTGATGGTACAGTAAGTGTTGTTCAAGCGGGTCAAACACAAGCTACTATTATGGGAAATATTGCAACAACAAACTTTATAAATCCAGCTGGTCTTCACTCTATGGGAGATAACCTTTATATAGAAACAGATAGTTCTGGACAACCTGTTGAAGGAACACCTGGTGTTGATGGACTTGGTGTTTTAAGACAAGGTTTTGTAGAGCTTAGTAATGTTGAACTTGTAGTTGAACTTACAGATTTGATTACAGGACAGCGTGCTTATGATTCAAATTCTAAGGTTATTACAACAAGTGACGAGATGCTTCAAACAACAAATAATTTAAAAAGATAAAAAAACAAGTTAGTTTTCGATATAATCGCAAAATTAATTTAAAAATTACACTTAGGATTTTTATATGCAAAAAGCAAATATTGATGGAAAAGTTTGGACATTTGGTAAAGATATTGACACAGATTTAATAATCGCGGCAAGATACTTAAATACATCTGTTCCAGAAGAGTTAGCAAAACATGTGATGGAAGATGCTGATCCAGAATTTGTGAACAATATGAATGTTGGTGATGTAATCGTTGCTGGTGACAATTTTGGTTGTGGTAGTTCTCGTGAACATGCCCCAATAGCACTTAAAGCTGCAGGTGTTGCTGCTATTATAGCTCCAACTTTTGCAAGAATCTTTTATAGAAATGCATTCAATATGGGACTTCCTATTTTTGAACTTCCTGAGAGTGCTGAGATAAAAGAGGGTGATGAGATAAGTGTTGATATGAATGCAGGTACTATTACAAATAAAAGTACAAGTAAAACATATAACTTTACACCTATTCCAGCATTTATGCAAGAACTAATTGATGCAGGTGGTTTAATGAACTTCGCTCAAAATGAAATTAAAGGTAAATAATGAAATCATATAAAATAGCACTTATTAAAGGTGATGGAATTGGTCCAGAGATAATAGATGAAGCTGTAAAAGTTTTAGATGCAGTTGCATCTTGTAGTGATTTTGATTTTTCTTATGATGAAGCTTTAATGGGTGGAATTGCTTATGATATAACAGGCGACCCTTTACCTCAAGAGACTATCTCAAAATCTATTCAATCAGATGCTGTACTTTTTGGTGCTATCGGTGGAGAAAAATGGGATACTCTACCTCGTGAAAAACGTCCAGAAAGTGGTCTTTTACGTTTTAGAAAAGAGTTAGGTGTTTATGCAAATTTACGTCCAGCTGTTGTATATAATGAATTAATAAATGCATCATCATTAAAACCAGAAATTATTAAAGGTGTTGATATTATGGTTGTTCGTGAACTTATTGGAGGTATCTATTTTGGTGAACCAAAAGGACGTACTGAAGATAAAGGCTGGAACACTATGGTTTACACTCGTAAAGAGATAGTACGTATTGCACACCATGCTTTTAAAATTGCTATGAAACGCGACAAAAGAGTTTGTTCTATAGATAAAGCAAATGTTCTTGATGTTTCTCAACTTTGGAGAGATGTAGTTACAGAAGTTTCTGCTGAGTATCCAGAAGTTGAACTTTCTCATATGTATGTAGATAATGCGGCTATGCAACTTGTTTTAAATCCTAAACAGTTTGACGTAATGCTTACTGGAAATATCTTCGGAGATATTTTAAGTGACGAAGCTTCTATGTTATGTGGTTCTATCGGTCTTCTACCATCTGCAAGTATTGGGGATAAAATTGGTGTTTACGAGCCTATTCATGGTTCTGCTCCAGATATAGCAGGTCAAGGCATTGCAAATCCTATCGCTACTATCTCTTCAGCATCTATGATGTTGAGATATGCTCTTGGCGAAATTGAAGCAGCTGATAAAATTGATAGTGCTATCAAGAAAGCTCTTAGCGAAGGTTACAGAACAGGTGATTTAGCTCAGTTTGATGCGAAAGAGGTTTGTTCGACTAGTGAGATGGGTTCTATCATCGCTAATAATATAGCACGTTAGATAATAAAGTTTAAAATTAAATGTATACATTAACTCTAGCAAGTATTTATGAAGGGCAGGGTCTTGAAGATGAAGCTTTAAGTATCTATCGGAAAGTTCTCCAAAATGACCCATCAAACAATGATGCTAGAGTTGCAATTAGAAGATTATCTGGAATGCGAAAGAAATTTTTAAATAAAAATGTTCAAATGACAGATTTTTTTGTAAATATGGATACAGAGATAGAATTTACTGAATTTGAAAGGTGGTTGTTAAAAACATGGAACTAAAAGATGTAATATTATCTACTTTAGCCGAGATGGAAGATATTTCTGAAATTCAAGACTTTAAAGATGATATAGTAATAGAAGAAAAAAAAATAGTAATAGAAGAAATTATTAAAGATGATTTAGAAATTATAGAAAAAGATGGACCATCAATAGATATTATAATACATGATACACCCGAAACAGAAATAGCATATTTAACTTCTATTCAAGAAAGATTACTGGTTCTATTTGATGGATTTCAATCACCGAATAATACACATATAGAATCAAAAATTGATATGACACTTAACTTTTTAGAATATATATTATCAACTATAGAATTAAGACTTACTAGTTTAGAAAAAGGAAATAAATAATGCCTCAATATCGTGTGTTAATAGATGCTAATGATGAAAAAGGATTAGTTCATAAAGTATCCACCATATTTTATGATTATAATGTTAATATTTTATCAAATAATGAGTTTGTAGATAAAGAAAAAAATAAATTTTTTATGCGAAGTGTGATAGATGGTGATGTAGATTTTAAAGAGTTAAATGACAAGCTTATTCAAAATTTACCAAAAAATAGTGTTGTAAATGTAATTGAACCTAAAAAGAAAAATATAATTATTATGGCAACGAAAGAGATGCATGCATTGGGTGATATTCTTATTAGACATGAAGCAGGGGAGTTAGAAGCTAATATTTTAGCAGTTGTTTCAAATTATGATACATTAGAATCTTTGGTTTCGAAGTTTAATATTCCTTATAAAACTATATCTCATGAAAACTTAGAACGTGAAGAGCATGAAAATAAAATTATAGAGTATATAGATAGTTTTAAAGATATAAACTATATTGTTCTAGCGAAGTATATGCGTATTCTTACATCACATTTTGTAAAAACTTATGAAGATAAAATTATAAATATTCATCACTCTTTTTTACCTGCATTTATTGGTGCAAACCCTTATAAGCAAGCCTTTGAAAGAGGTGTTAAAATTATAGGAGCAACATCTCATTTTGTGAATAATAATCTTGATGAAGGTCCAATTATAGCTCAAGAGATTATTCATATAGACCATACATATAGTTGGAGAGATATGCAGAAAAAAGGTAAAGATGTGGAAAAAATAGTTCTCTCACGTGCTTTAAAACTTGCTCTGGAAGATAGAATATTTGTTTATGAAAATAAAACAGTTATTTTTTAAAAAGGATATATCATATTTAATTTAGTTTTAGTTCACCCACAAATTCCAAATAATACTGGTGCAATAGGGCGTTTATGTGTAAATGCAGGTGCTTCACTTCATTTAATAAAACCGATAGGTTTTGATATTAATGAAAAAGCAGTTAGACGTGCAGGGTTAGATTATTGGGATAAATTAGATCTACATGTATGGGAAAATATAGATGAGTTTTTTGAAAAGAATGATATAACGGACAATGCTTATTTCGCAACAACTAAAACAGATAAACCATATTTTGAAGCAACATTTAAAGAAAATGATTTTATATTTTTTGGAAGTGAGACAGCTGGAATACCTGAGGATATTTTAAATAGATTTAAAAGTCAAAATATAACTATTCCTATGACTGAAAATGGCAGAAGCTTAAACCTTGCTATTAGTACAGGTATAGTCTTATATGATGCTATACGACAAAACTATAAAAGTTTTAAGGCTTAATTATGAATCCTATTGTTGATGGAATAATGCTAACACTTTTTTTATTTTTTATGATATTTATATTTGCAGGTTATCATAAAAGAAAATCTGGAGAAAGAGAAGAGCAGTTTAGAGTTGAAGAAGAGAGAAAAAATAACTTAAATGAATAGTTTTTCTACAATAGTTGAAGAGATTAAAGATATTGTTTCTTCCGATTTTAATTCTAAAAAAGTTTTTGATAAAGATATAGCGCAAGTGCTAGGTATTACTCAGATGAACTTTGCGACTATGAAAAAACGTAATAAAATTCCTTTTACAGAACTGTTAGATTTTTGTGCAGTAAAATCTATCTCAATAAATTGGATTTTATATGGACAATCACCTGAAAGCTTAATAGAAGCTACTAATAAAATTTATATGATTAAATATTACAACGATATAAATGCAAGTGCTGGTGGTGGGTCTAGTATTGAAAATGAAAGTATAGAAGAGGTGGAAATTCCTGAACAGTTTATAGCTATTTTAGGTGGTGAAAAAGAGTTGAAAAATATTGAAGCTATTAATGTTTCAGGCGATTCAATGGAACCAACATTTAGTTATAATGATATAGTTTTTATAAACAGAAAAAAAAATAATTTTAATAAAGGTGGTATTTTTACAATACGTACTGAAAATGGTTTATTTATAAAAAGAATTAAAATAAAAGAGAATAATATGATTGATATTATTTCTGATAACCCAGAATATACAATACAAACTTTAAATCAAAATGAGATAAAAATAATAGGGCAAGTCGTAAGTAAATTCGGGGAGGTAGATTAATTTATGTGTTTTATTATCTCAATAATAGGAGTTATTTTAGCATTTAATTTTTTTATGGCTGATAAATTATTACTCTCATTTGGCTCAGCTTCTGTATCTATATTTTTCATCTATTTAATGATAAAAAATATTTTATTTGTAAAAAAACTAAAAGAGAAAAAAAATGATAATTGATACACATATACATTTAGATGATGAGCGATATAGAGATGACTTAGATGAAGTAATTTCTCGTGCAAAAAAAGCTGGTGTTGAAAAGTTTATTATTCCAGGTGCAGATCCATCAACACTTGATAGAGCTATTGAGATAGTGGAAAAATATGAAGATATATATTTTGCAATAGGTGTTCATCCTTACAATATAAATTCTTTTAATGGTCTTGATTTTGAAAAATATGTTTATCATAAAAAATGTATTGCTATTGGGGAGTGTGGTCTAGATTATTTTAGATTAGAAGGCTCAGATGAAGAGAAAGAGCTTGAAAAAGAGCAACAAAAACAAGTTTTTATACAACAGATAAAGTTAGCTAAAAAATACAATAAACCTATGATAATCCATATTAGAGATGCTTCGAGAGATTCTAAAGAGTTATTACTTAAATTTAATGCTGGTTTAGTTGGTGGTGTTTTGCATTGTTATAATGCAGATGAAGAGTTGTTGAGTTTAGCTAATGAAAATTTTTATTTTGGAATAGGGGGAGTTGTTACTTTTAAGAATGCAAAAAAACTTATAAATGTACTGCCTAAAATACCTAGTGATAAACTTTTAATAGAAACCGATGGACCTTATTTAACACCTATTCCTTATCGTGGAAAGCGTAATGAACCATCATATACAACTTTTATAGCAGAGAAAATTTCTGAAATTTTAGAGATACCTTTGTCTAAGATTGAAAATAGTAGTACAAATAATGCAAGACAACTTTTTAAAATCTAAAATTATATTAATTTTAATGCTTATTTAGGTAAAATTTAAGCTTTTAAGGTTGTGTAAATATTTAAACTATTTTATATATTTTTCTTATCATCAGTTGTTTATGCAAATATTTCATATACAACAAATTATGATAAAGAGTTACAATTATTAGAGTCATTTGATATAGAGCTATCTTTTATATATGATAAATCTATGAATAAACTTCTTATAAAGGACAATAAAGATAGTTTCTTTTTTAAAGCTATAGATGAAGCATATATATATATGCCTACGATAAAAAATATTTTATTTCAAAATAATATACCAAAAGAGTTTATCTATTTGGCAATGGTTGAATCACATTTTTCAGTTTTAACACATTCAAATAAAGAAGCTGTTGGAATTTGGCAATTTACACCTGAAACTGCAACTGATTATAATTTGAAGATAAATAGATATATTGATGAAAGACAAGATATAGTAAAATCAACACAAGCAGCAGCAGATTTTTTAAATAAGTTGCATATAAAATTTGGAAAATGGTATTTGGCTATAATAGCCTATAATTGTGGTGCAGGTAGATTAAGTGAAGCTATTTATAAAGCCAAAAGTGATAAATTAGCTATATTATTAGATGAAAATAACAGTTATATTCCTAAAGAGAGTAAAAGATATCTTCGAAAAATTATTGCTTATACATTATTAGGAAATAATGAACTTTTTTTATTAAATAAAGAGTATGATCATTTTCTAAATATTGTTAATACATATTCAATGTCTACTGTTAGTTTACCAGCAGGAGAGTCTTTACAAAGGGTGTCACAAATAATTAATATGCCTTTAGATAAATTAAAAAGTCTAAATAAACATCTTAAATATGGGTTTACTCCACCTAATTTAAAAAGATATAATATATATATACCTTATGCAAAATTAGCAGAATTTAAACAAAAATATTTTGAAACTCTTGCTCATAGTAGCTATAAAGTACATGTTGTTAAAAAAGGGGATAATCTGAAAATGCTTAGTAGAAAATATAATGTTTCCTATATCTCTTTAGTAACATTTAATAAACTTGTAAGTCCAAAACTAAACTTAGAACAAGAACTACTTATACCAATAAAATAGGATTGAATATATGAATAAAATATTTGTTTTGACTACTGTCACTGTTATGATGTTAATTAATGGGTGTAGTACTCGTGGAACAGGTGTTTATAAAAAAAACAGTGTGTCTGTAGAAGAGTATACTCCTATAATGGATAAGAAAAAATATACTCATCCAACAATGAAACCCTATGAGATAATGGATATAAAATATTATCCAGCTGTTGTAAAAGTTGGAGATAAATTTAATGGAAATGCTAGTTGGTATGGACCAAATTTTCATGGAAAGTTAACATCAAATGGCGAGACTTATGATATGATGGATATGACAGCAGCTCATAAAACAATGCCGATGAATACTATTCTTAAAGTTACTAATAATAACAATGGATTAACAACACATGTTCGAATTAATGATAGAGGTCCTTTTGTTGGAACAAGAATTATAGATTTATCAAAAGCAGCTGCAAAAAAAATAGATATGATTGGAGCAGGTACAGCATCCATCACTATAGAAGTTCTAGGTTTTGCATCTAAAAAAGATGTATCTAAAGTTTCATCTCTAAAAAAAGCAGCTTCAGTAAAAGTAACAAATGATTTTTGTTTACAAATCGCTTCATTTTCAAATATAGATGGTGCAATTAAAATTCAAGAAAAATATAATGGTACCGATGGTTATAAAACTATAATAAAAGATGTAGAAAGTAATAATGGAAGAATATTTAAGGTATTATTAGATGGTTTTGATAGCCGTCAAGAGATTATTGATTATAAAGAAAAAAAAATATTTAAACATTCATTTATTGTGAAAAAGGACTAAAGATGATAGAAAAAATAAGAAAAACAAAAGAAACAGATATAACTATTTCATTAAATATAAATGGAACTGGTAAAAGTAATATAGATACGGGTGTAGGTTTTTTAGACCACATGCTTGAGAGTTTTTCTAAACATTCACTTATCGATTTAAATATAATTTGTAAAGGTGATACTCATATTGATGATCATCATAGTGTAGAAGATATAGGAATAGTTCTAGGTTCCTTAGTAGCTGATGCTATATACCCTATAAAAAATATGGAACGCTTTGGAAGTGCAAATATAGTAATGGATGAAGCTTGTGTAAGTTGTGATTTAGATTTAAGCAATAGACCCTATATTGTTTACGAGTTATCTTTAATTGGTAAGGTTGGTAACTTTGATACTGAACTTGTAGAGGAGTTTTTTAGAGCATTTGTTTTAAACTCTCGTATTAGTGCGCATATTGTTCAGCTACGTGGAAAAAATCAACATCATATTATAGAAGCATCTTTTAAATCGGTAGCAGTAGCTATACGTAGAGCCGTTGCTGCAAATAATAGAGTTGGTATTCCTAGTACGAAAGATGTTTTATAGAACTTTATGAATATAAACTTTTTTTTTATTTTTATCTTTGTAGGTTTAATATCTATATATAATTTTTTTATTCCTATTAAAATAGTTCAGCAAGAGTTTGTAGATGTACCTCTTTTTGAGATTAATAACTTTACACTCTATGAACTTAATAATTTTGGTTTAGTAACATTGATGAGTGGAAAAAATAGTACAAGATATAGTGATAGATATACTGTATCTAAAATTAATTTTACAGACAATTCAAACCAATATATGATTAATATGATTGCAGAAAAAGGTATATATAAAAACAATAAAATTGCATTAACTGAAAATATTGTTTTTAGTAGAGCAGATGGTTTAAGTTTTAAAACATCTAGTGCTGAATATAATAAAAATACAAATATAATTACAACAGATGAAAAATATATCTTAGTTAAAGATACTCATAGTATCGCAGGTGATAGTTTGCGTTATTTTAATCTTTTAAATAAAATAGAATCATCAAATGTTATAGTTAAATATCAATTAGGAGAGTAAACTTACAATGAAATATCAAATAATATCTTTAGTTCTTTTACTAACAACAGTTTTATTATCAGAAGAGCTACAAGTAAAATCCAAGAAATTCACGGCTGATGAAAAAACAGGTATCTCTATGTTTGAGGGTGATGTTAATATTAAAAAAGGAATGGATGAATTAAATGCTTCTAAAATATCTATCTTTACAGATAATACTCATAAACCTATAAAATATATTGCAAATGGTAATGTTTCTTTTTATATTAATACCAATACAGGAGCTATATATAGTGGAAAAGCTCAAAAAGTTATCTATCTACCTAAAGAAAAAGAGTACCATTTTTATGAAAATGTTACTTTAAGTCAATTAAATGAAAAAAAAGTGATTATCGGTGATGAAGTAGTTTTAAAAATAGTAGATGGTAAAGCATATGCTAAAGGTCAAAAAGATAAACCTGTTGTTATGATTTTTGATATATCAGAAAAAAAGGAAAAATAAAAAATGGTTGAAATTGTAGATGCAAAATTTATAACATCCGCACCAAATGTAGATGCAGCACCAGAGTCATTAGCACAAGATGAAGTAGTATTTATGGCTAGATCCAATGTTGGAAAAAGTTCATTGTTGAATGCTTTAACAAATCACAAAGGTTTAGCAAAAGTATCTTCAACACCAGGGAAAACAAGATTAATCAACTATTTTGATGTAACATTTATAAATAGAGATACAGATGAGAAAAGTATTGCAAAGTTTGTTGATTTGCCAGGATTTGGTTATGCAAAAGTATCAAAATCTATCAAGCATAATTGGGAAAAAAATTTAACTGATTATATATCACAAAGAGAACAGATTAAACTTTTTATTCATCTTATAGATTGTAGACATCCTTATTTAGATATAGATACTCAAGTAAGTGAATTTTTATTTGATAATGTAAGAGAAAATCAATATATTTTACAGATTTTTACTAAAATTGATAAACTAAATCAGAAAGAGCAGAGTGCTTTACGCAAAGAGTTTCCAAATGCTATGATGGTTTCTAGCTCTAAAAAAAGAGGTATGCAAAAAGCTATTAAAGTTATTTATGAGATTTTAGAAGAAAAAGAGGAAAAGATAATTGATGAAGATTGAATTTAGAAAGGCTACACTTTCTAATATTGCTAAAATGCAAGAACTTATTTTTCCTGAAGTAGAAGCTGGAATTATTCTTGCTAGAGATAATGATGAAATTGCAACTAATATTAGGTCTTATACTTTAGCTTATCTAAATAATGAACTGATAGGTTTTTGTGCTTTGCATATTCATACAGCCGATCTTGCAGAGATTCGATCATTAATTGTAAAAGACTCTCAAAGAGGGAAAAAAATCGGAGAACAGTTAGTTCAATATGTTATCAAAGAAGCAATTAGCTTAGATTTAAAAAAAGTTTTAAGTCTAACATATAAAAAAAGTTTTTTTGAAAACCTAGGTTTTGTAGAAATTCCAAAAGCATCTATTCCTGAACATAAAATTTGGGCAGATTGTATTAAATGTAAACACTTTCCTGTATGCAACGAAGTATCCTTAATAAAAATCCTATCCTAGCGATATTTTATTTAGTTTTATTTCTCGTATATGAGAGTTTAACTAGTATATACCTTTTTTTACCACCTTTATTTGCACTGTTTTTTGTGCTTTTTATACAAGCAATAAAAAAAGAAAATATTTTTCTTATATTTTATATTAGTCTATTTCTTTTTATTTTTGAAACAGATAAAGGGTATATGGCTTTTTCATCAATAATCTATTTTATATTAGTTTATAAATTTATTTTACCAAAAGTAGTTCAAAACTTTAGTTGTGTATTTTGTATTAAAATTTCTTATGTTTTAATAGCTTATATAGGATTTTATATATTTACACTTTTTTTAGCAAAAGTTTTTATGATACCGACACCAACAATAAACTATTATATGCTTTATTATATAATTATTGAATTTTTCTTAGTGAGTCTGTTATGAGAATGAAATTTGTATTTTTTGTTTTTGCAATAATATGGTTTGTTTTAATAGTTCGAGTATTTTTTTTATCGGTTCAATCAAATAGTTATTATGATAAATTATCTATTAACAATACAACAAAAAGAGAAAAAATCGCACCTGTTCGAGGCGAAATTGTAGATAGAAATAATAAACCTATTGCAATTAATAAACTTGGATTTAAAATACAATTAAAACCTCATCTATTAAGTAAAAAAAATATTCATCTATTTCATAAAGAGATAGATTTACTTATTAACACTTTACCTAACTTAAATAAAAAGAAAATTATAAAGAATTATAAAAAGAAAGACTCTTTTTATAATCATAACTATATTGATATAGTTCATTTTATTCCCTATGATGAAATTATGCCTGTTTACTCTGTACTTAATTTACGAGAAAACTTACATATTATCCCCTCACCAAAGCGTTTTTATCCCTATAAAACTACGGCAGCACATATTATAGGTTATGTTTCTCGTGCTAATAGAAAAGATATAAATAATAACTCTCTTTTAGAACTTATTGGCTATATAGGTAAAACAGGTATAGAAAAATATTATAATACTTATCTGCAAGGTGAAGCAGGATATAGAAAAATTAAAGTTAATGCTAATAATCAAGAGATAGAAGAATTAGAGTATAAAGCATCTATAGAGGATAGAAAATTAGCATTAACTATAGATATAGAACTCCAACAATATATTGCTACTCTATTTAAAGGTAAAGTAGGAACAGTAATTGTAATGGATACTAATGGAGCAATTTTATCCGCGAGTAGTTTTCCAAAATATGACTTGAATATTTTTGTATCAGGTATGTCACATAAAATGTATAAAGAACTTTCTTCTAGTAGTGACCATCCATTTACAAATAAGCTTGTTAATGGTTTGTATCCACCTGGTTCTGTAATTAAAACTGGACTAGGTCTTCTTTATATAACTACAGAGATAGATGAAAATTGGAATGTTAATTGTAAATCGCATCTACCTTTAGGAAAAAGAGTTTTTAGATGTTGGAAGAGAACAGGACATGGTAAAACAGATGTTATTAAGGCAATTAGAGAGAGTTGTGATGATTATTTTTATAAGGGTAGTTTACTTGTAGGAAATAAAAAAATGAGTGAAGGGCTTATACGTTATGGGCTAGGGACTAAAACAGGTGTTGATTTACCAAATGAGTTTATAGGTATTGTTCCATCTCGTGCTTGGAAAAGAAAAAAGTATAATCGTTCTTGGAATGTAGGCGAAACATTAAATACAGCAATAGGGCAAGGGGATTTTTTAATTACTCCTATGCAGATGGCTCAATACACAGCGTTAATGGCAACAGGAAAATTACCAATTCCCCATTTTGCAAAAACAATAGGTACAGAGGAATATAAACCACATTTACAAGATGTTTTAACAAAACAAGAACTTAAAAAACTACCTATCATACAAAAAGCTATGTATCAAGTATGTAACTATAAAAAGGGGACAGCATCTCATTTTGTAAACTCTAAAATTACGATAGCAGGTAAAACAGGAACAGCTCAAGTTATCGCTATAAAACAAAATATTAAAACACGAAAAAGAGAACATGAGTTAGCTTACTATAATAGATCTCATGCTTGGTTTACGACTTATGGACCATATAAAAATCCGCAGTATATTGTATCTGTATTAGTAGAACATGGTGGTCATGGGGGGTCAGCAGCAGGAAGAATGGTATCTAAAATCTATGATAAGCTTTTAGAGATGAAATATATAAAACCTTAGATAAAAAAATTAATTTTTATCTAAGGTTTTTTAATACTAATGTAAATCAGCATTTAGCTTAATCTCTCTAGTAGAACGAGAAGCTGTAATCTCACCAGTCATAGAGTTTTGTCTAAAATGAAGACCACTAAAGAAAGAGAGTTGTTTTCCTTTGAAAACTTCACCTTGCATATTAGCATTTGTATTTACTTCCATAATTTTTTTAAGCTCAGCAGGATAGATACCTATTTTTGTACCCTCTAAAATAGAAAGACCAGCATCAATAATACAACCATCACCTAAAGGAATACCACAAGTAGAATTTGCTCCTAAAAGACAATTTTTACCAATACTAATAGGATTACCATCAGTACCACTTAATACACCTAAGATAGAAGCACCACCACCAATATCAGAACCATCACCAACAATAGCAGATGAAGAGATACGACCCTCAACCATTACAGAACCAGTTGTTCCTGCATTAAAGTTAATATATGAAGCCCCTGGCATAACAGTAGTTCCACCTGCAAGTTGCGCACCAAAACGTACTTTTGAAGTATCTAATATACGAGTGTTATCTTGAGGAATAATATGTTGTAAAAATCTTGGGAATTTATCTACAAAGTCAATATGAGGATATTCATTTGCAAGTTTAAGTTCAATCTCAAACTCTCTTAAATAATCTAGCTCAATAGGCTGACCATTTGACCATGCAACATTTGGTAAGGCACCAAATGCACCATTTAAGTTAATATCTCTTAAAGGCACTTTTGCTTGAGAGATTGCATAAAGTTTTAAATATGAAGCTTCAACACTAGCTAATGGAGCATCATCAAAAATAAAAGTTACTTTAAATTCGCCCTCTTTAGTACCTGAACCAACTATTTGAGCATATAAAGCTGAAATAACTTGAATATTTTTATGAGCATCACCATAAGCTTCATCTGAATAGGGAGTAAAAGCATTTAAACAGCTCTTTAAAAAAGCTAAATTAATATTACAAACTACTTCTGTTTGAGTAAAATCAACAACTATACCTTGTTCTGCTAAAGCTCTTACAAAAATAGCAGCACTTCCAAAGTTTTCATCCCAGTTAATTAAAGGATAAGTAGCTTGAAGTGATTTTTCAACATTTAATTGCCCTAAATCTACTCTTGCTATACCAAATGCTAAAGGGTCTCTATAACCCTCAGTTGTTGTTTTAATATCTTCGATTAATGCTTTAAAAGCATCAGTTGATTGAATAATTTCCATTGAATTCTCTCTTAAATAATTTATTTAATACAATTATACTCAAATAATACTAATGATATTTGATATATAATACCTCTATGAATAAATGGATTGAATTAATTAACAAAGACGATTATATAGGTGTTAAACAATACCTAAAAAAAGGTGCTGATTTAGAGGAAACTAACGAAAGTGGTGAATCTATTTTAGCTTGTGCCATGAGAGGTCGTTGTGATATAGATTTTCTTATGCTTTTAATCGATAATGGTGCTGATATTTTTGATTTTGATGAAGAGGGTGTAAGTATCTTTGATATGGCTATCACTTATGATAATATCGCAATGGTAAAATATCTGATAGAGCATGGTATTGATATTAATCAAACAAAAAGACGTAGTGGTTTTACTCCCTTAATGGCAGCGGTAAGTTATGGTCGTATAGAGATAGTAAAGATTTTACTTGAAAATAATGTAAATCAAAATGGGTATGATTCTAAAGGTTTTACAGCAGTTGATTTTGCTAGAAAGATGAATAAAAAATCTGTTTTAGCACTTTTGGAGTATGATGAAAATGACCCTAAAAATAAGACTTTTGCTAGGTAGATTTTATAAGGGCAGTTTCACTCAAAAAACTTACCCTGTTTAGAATTATCAAGAGGTTTTCTTTTCTCTTTTGCTAACCACTCTTGAAGAAGAGATTCTATAACTTTACTAAGACTCATTTTATATCTCTCTCTTGAGTATTTCATTGAGTCATTCCATGTATCTTTATCTATTAATAAACTTCTTGTTATCTCATCTTTTGGTTTCACAAATTTTTCCCTTTTTTTTAATCGCTAAATTTTTGACTGAAAGAAAATTATACTATAACTAAACATAAAAAAGATAATATTATTGTATTATTATATAACTAAAAGAAAAGGTGACCAATATGACACAAGCTGAGAAATTAGAAGAACTTATTACAAAAACAGTTATTCCAGATATAGATGATGTATTAGATAGTATCTTTGAAGAGATAGCTGATAATAAAGAAGCAACAGAAGATGCGAAAGAGGAGATAGAAGAGCTTCAAGAGTTTAAAGCAGATTTAAAAGATATTTTAGAAGATATTGCAACTGGTGAGATTGAAGAGGACGAATGTAAAGAGATTATTGAAGATATTAAAGAGGCTCAAAAAGCTGAAGTTGAATCTGAAAATGAGTTTGGATTTAAAGAAGAAGATTAATTTTAAATAAAATATTAGGATAAAAAATGAGAATAATACTATTAGGAGCTCCGGGTGCTGGAAAAGGTACACAAGCTCAATTTTTGACAAAAAAATACAATATCCCTCAAATCTCTACTGGAGATATGTTAAGAGGAGCTATTAAAGCTGGAACAGAGATGGGAAAAATGGCTAAAAAAGCTATGGATTCTGGGCAACTTGTAACTGATGAGATTATTATCGGTCTTGTTAAAGATAGAGTGGCTGAAGATGATTGTAAAAATGGGTATCTTTTAGATGGGTTTCCTCGTACACTTGCACAAGCTGATTCTGTTACGAATGCTGGTATTAGTATAGATGCAGTTATAGAGATAGATGTTCCAGATAGTGAAATAGTTACTCGTATGGCTGGGCGTCGTGCGCATTTAGCAAGTGGTAGAACATATCATATAGCTTATAATCCTCCAAAAGTTGAAGGTAAAGATGATGTAACTGGAGAAGATTTAGTACAACGTGATGATGATAAAGAGTCAGTTGTTTTAGAACGTTTAAAAGTATATCACGATTTAACACAACCACTTATCGGTTACTACAAAGAACAAGCTCAAAATATTAAAACATTAACATATATCACTGTTGATGGTACTGCTGATATTGTTCATGTTGAAGCTGATATTATTGCTAAATTAGGGTAAAAAATAGATAATAGATTCTGAATTAAGTTCAGAATCTATATCTTAGAGTTTATAAAAATTTCCATCTCAGACACTATCTCTTCAATACTACCCTCGCCAGAAATAACTTTTAAAATATCTTTAGCCTTGTAAAAATTTTGAATCTCTTTAAGTGGTTCTAAATAGACTTTCATTCTATTATCAAACACTTCATTGTTGTCATCAGCACCACGAGCGCGACCTAAAACTCTATCTCTTGCTGTTTCTTCTGATACTGCGACTTCAATAACATTAGTAAGTTTTATTAGTTCTTGACAATTTAAGAAACCATCTAAAGCACTAAGTTGTTCAATACTTCTAGGATAGCCATCAAGTATGACAATATCAGTAGATGCTGAAGTTATAGCATCTATAATAGTTTTTATAGCTATCTCAATAGGAACAATTAGACCTTTAGAGATATATTGTTCTATCTCTTGACCTCTTGCACTTTTAGACGCTACCTCAGCTCTTAACATATCGCCAGTAGAAAAATGAGTTATATTCTCATTTTTCTCTGCAATTAATTCAGCATCGGTAGTTTTTCCACTACCTGGTGCGCCGATAATTAAAAATAGTTTTTTCATTATGCTTTTGTTTGCTCTCTAAGACGAATATGTAAATCTCTTAATTGTGTATTATCAACTGAGCTTGGTGCTTTTGTAAGTACACAAGAAGCTTTTTGAGTTTTAGGGAATGCAATAACATCACGAATACTAGCTTTTTTAGTAATAATCATCATCAGTCTATCAAAACCTAAAGCAAAACCACCGTGTGGAGGCGCACCAAATTTAAGAGCATCTAGTAAGAAACCAAATTTCTCTTGAGCTTCTTCCTCTTCGATACCAAGAAGTTTAAATACTTCATTTTGAATCTCTTCTTTATGGATACGGATAGAACCACCACCAAGTTCTGTACCATTAAGTACGATGTCATACGCGATAGACTCTATCTCTTCAACATCTTCTTTATCTGTATCTTTTGGCATAGTAAATGGATGATGAAGTGCTTTAACACGACCATCTTCAACTTCAAACATAGGAAAATCAACAACCCATACAAATTCAAATGCATTAGGGTCAATTAAATTCATTTTTTCGTGTTCAGCTATAAAAATTCTAAATCTACCCATATAATCCATAACAGTTTTTTTATCTCCAGCACCAAAGAAAACTACATCACCAACTTCAAGTTCTGTCCTTTCAATAAGAAGAGCAATATCTTCTTCACTAAAAAATTTAATAAGAGGACCTTTAAGACCATCTTCTTTCATTTGGAAATAACCTAAACCGTGCGCACCAAATTGACGAACAAAAGTTTCAAATGTTTTCATTTCACGTTTTGAAAATACTAAATCTGCACCTGGAACTTTAAGTGCTTTAATACGGTTAGTATGTGGTTTTTTAGCAATATTAGTAAATATTTCATTATCACAACGTTCAAAAATATCTATAACATCAACCATTTTTAAGTCATAGCGTAAATCTGGTTTATCTGAACCATACCATTCCATAGCATTACTGTAAGTGATACGATTAAATGGAGGCTTAACATCTACATCAGCAGCTTTAAACATAGCTGTAAGTAAATCTTCTGCTACTTTTATAATATCTTCTTGATTACAAAAACTCATCTCAACATCTATTTGAGTAAATTCTGGTTGTCTATCTGCTCTTAAATCTTCATCTCTAAAACATTTTGCAATTTGAAAATATCTATCAAATCCACCAACCATTAAAAGTTGTTTAAAAAGTTGAGGAGATTGTGGAAGAGCATAAAACTCGCCATTATGAACACGTGATGGTACTAGATAATCTCTTGCTCCCTCTGGTGTTGATTTTGTTAAAATAGGTGTTTCAACTTCTAAGAAACCATTTGCATCAAGAATATTTCTTGCTGCGATTGCTGCTTTTGAACGTAAACGAAATACATTATATAAATCTGGGTCACGTAGCTCTAAATAACGATATTTAAGAGTAGTCTCTTCCCCAACATTTTTATCTCCAATCACAAATGGAACAGGAGCTGATTTATTTTCAATAACAAGTTTATCAACTATAATCTCAATAGCACCTGTCTTCAAACGAGGATTAGTAAGACCCTCTCCACGAGCGCGAACCTTACCAGTTGCGATTAAAACATACTCATCACGAACGCTATTAGCCATTTTATGTGCTTCTGCGCTATCAGCAGGGTCACAAGTAAGTTGTACTAAACCACTTTTATCACGTAAATCTATAAAAATAATCCCACCGTGGTCACGGTAGTTATTCGCCCAACCAGTTAAAGTAACTGTATCTCCAATATTTGCTTCACTTACATCTGTACAATAATGAGTTCTCATATATATCAATTCCTATAAGGTAATTTTCGCGATTATATCTAAGATTGACTTATAAAAAGTTATAGTATTAGAAGTTGTTTTTTGTATAATAAGTGAAATTGTTTTTTTTAAATACAAAGGTTTATAATGAGATACAAAATAGGAGCATTACTGTTTATAACACTAACATTAAATGCTCAAATAGTAACATCAGAGGGAATAGGAAGTAATAGCGATAAAATTATCGCAAAAGAGAGAGCATTAACAGATGCAAAAGTTCAAGCTCTAAATAGAGCTGGAGTCCATATAAAAGCAGAGTTACAACTCAATGATAGTGAAGATATAAACGGTTTTAAATCGGAACTGAAATCTAAAATATTTCAACAATCAGAGGGTTTAGTCACTCTTGTTAAAATTATAGATAGTCGATATAGTAAAAATTATCAGATATATAACTGTACTATTCAAGCTAAGTTTGATATTAAAAAAAGTGATATTAAAAACAGTTTTGAGATTATGAGAAAGTTAAAGAGTTTAGAAAAATCTCAAATAGGGAAAAATGAGTATAAAAAACTTCTTCAAGAGATAAAATATCTAAAAAAGAAAATCCAAACACCTCAACTTTCTACTATTGTAAACAAGCATACTCATAAGATTATCAACAAAATAGATGTTGTTGTAAATAACAGTATTCAAAATGATATAGCTATTGATAATAAAATAGAAAATAATATTGAGAATAAGATAGCCATTGACAACAACATAAAAAATAAAGTTATCGTAGAAAATAAAACAGATACTCTTCTTTACTTTGTTGTTGCTGGGATGATACAAATGAGATAGTTTCAAATAAAGAGTATAGATTTCCAACTTGGTCAGATGGGTATGATGTTTCTGCACCTTTTGGAGAGGATATTATTAAAATATTTATTAGTGATAAACCTATTAGAAAACCGATATTAGAAGATACTCAAAGTGAAGTTTTTATCTCTTCTAATAGTAGAGGATTATCAAATACAACTATCCAAAAAGAGTTATCTCAAAAAGATAGAATTAGTAAATTTGATGTAGTTGCTTATTATAGAGGGTTTAGTGATGAGTGTGAGATTTTTGAAAAGAGTATTGAATATAAAACTGTGGAGAGTAAATAGATGAAAAAAAGAGCATTAGTTATAGGAAACAGCAACTACCAAAATGTAGGGAAATTAAAAAATCCTACAAATGATAGTTTAGATATTAAAAACTCATTAGAGAAGATAGGGTTTGAGGTTACTTATGGGGAAGATATAGCTCTTAAAGAGTTTAACAAAAAGATAAAAAGTTTTACAGATGATGCTTTAGGTTCAGATATTCTCTTTTTTTATTATGCTGGTCACGGTTTACAATATAATGGAGAAAATTATCTTGTGCCTATTGATGCTGATATTGAAGATACTCACGAGATAAGTTCAGAGAGTATTAATCTTGGAACTGTTGAGAGCAGATTTGCTCAAAGTAATTCAAAAGCAAATATTTTTATTTTAGATAGTTGTCGTGATAATCCTTTTGAAAAGAGTATCAAAAGCTATGCACAGAGTAGAAATATATCCCCACAAATAGAGCGAGGTTTAGCAAATACAACTATCTCTATTTCAGAATCGTTAATAGCATTTGCAACCTCTCCAAATGAAGTAGCATTAGATAACCCAACAGGGCGAAATGGGCTTTTTACTAAATCACTTTTGAAGCATATTATGAAAGAGAATTTGACTATTCAAGAGGTTTTGGATTTAACGGGAAGTGATATTGTTGAAGAGAGTGATAATAAGCAGAGACCTTGGATACATAACTCTATTTTTAAAACGAAGGCTATTTTGAATTTTAATGAGAAAACAGTGAATAAAACTCAAGAGGATAACTCTAAGTATCTACAAGAGATAGCAAAGTTGAAAAAAGAGTTAGATATTAAAGAGAAAAAAACAGAGGAGTTTAACACACTTCAAAGTGAGATAGAAAAAACTTTAAGTGGTATGAAAAATAGCACCGATAT
>Ga0256837_1000513_pt1 | contig 32029 bp, 27 predicted proteins | sample 4562384metaG_FD_185976 | JGI IMG/M metagenome (GOLD analysis project Ga0256837, IMG submission 185976) | Hydrothermal vent microbial communities from Guaymas Basin, Mexico - 4561-384 | ecosystem: Environmental > Aquatic > Marine > Hydrothermal vents | place: Mexico: Guaymas Basin | collected... | reverse complement strand
TTTTGATTTACATCAATATATAATTCTTTTGTAGTAGTATTGTAGTACCCATATGTCATACCACTTTGGGCATCTTTAATAAAATTATCTCCATCAGATAGTGCTTTATCTGTAGAAATGAAGTTACCACTTGATAGTGATTTACCAGTTGATGTACCACCTAAGCTATCAACTACATCAGATAAGATCAACATATCACTACCAGTTACAAAACCTTTAATAATATCTTGTGAATCTATTAAAGAGTCTTTATAGTTTGTATATATTATTTTATTTACATCAGCACCATTTACAGTTATGGTATCAGCACCCAATCCACCATATATATCATTATGTCCATTGCCACCTTTTATAGTATCATTTCCACTACCACCTTTTAAAACATCATTGCCATCACCACCAATTAGTGTATCATTACCACTGTTAGCCTCAATAGTTACACTGTCACTTACAACTTTGATATAGTCATCTCCACTTCCAAGAGAAATTTCAGCACCTTTTATAACTTTTAGATTATCAATGTTTAAATTACCATTTAATCTAGTTGCATCTATATCTTTTATATTTTCACTATCTACACTCAAAGACAAATTACTGTTACCAATAATATTAATGTTTTCAAGTGAAGTATCCATAATATTCAAATGCTTCTCATCACCATATGTTGTATCTATGGTATATGTCTCATAAGCACCTCTTGGATCACTGCTGTTATCTTGTAGATTCAATGTATAATCCAATCCGTTTTTAACAACTACAGTTATTTCATCTTCATCTCCGGCAACTGCACCTGTATCAAATACCACTTTTAGATTACTGGCTACATCACTGCTGCTTACATTCAACCCAACTGCAGAGAGCTTATTATGTACTGCACCTACTTCAACTCCACCTGTTGCATCTGCACTGCTTTTAAACAAAATTTTATCCAAAGCATCATCAAATTTATATGTATCAATATTTGCATACCCACTACCGTTTTGTGTTACAAACAGTTTTTCTACATTCTTTATAGTTGGTGTCTGGGTAGTAAAATCACTCTCTGACTTGGCTATTACATTAATAATATCAATACCATCTTTTCCATCATAACTGTCTTGAGTTTGATATGTATCTTTTGTATCATCATTAAATGCAACTCCAGATACAAAGTCAGTATCACTGGTTCCTACAATTGTATCCTCATCAATTGTCATTTTCTGCTCTATCTCTTCATACTTCCAATCATTTATCATATCTTTTGCATGTGCTACAGAAGCATAATCATCAGTAACTGTCGCCATTACCGTTGTTGCCTCTTCTACATCATCCAAACCCTTATCAGCAAAATAAAGACCAACTTCAAGTTTATTATCTAAAATTGTTTTATCCTTATACTCATCAGTATCCAATGCACCATTTGTTACTGCAAGTATCATATTACCTCTACTAATATTGCCATCATTAAGCTCTTGAACCCAGTAATCCCAACCCTTTTCATCAGGATCTCTATTAAAAAGATTATTATAGATTGTCTTTACAAACTCAACTGGTCCCATACCATCTGGATACTTCTCTTTTGTCTCTGGTTGATCAAAAAAACTTTGTGCAATCTCCTCCATTGTCTTTAGAGGAGAATCATTTAGCCAATAATCCAATCCAGCAGCATCTGGGGCTCTATCAAAAGTAGCTATATAATTTAGCGCTATATCATTTCTTGTCTTTAACATTTCTATCTCCTTATATATTGACTCAAAATTATGATATGTTTCATATTATAACATATTATATGGCAACAGCTACTAACATTATGTTAAAATTAGCAATTTTGAAAAAAAGGTTTTTATATATGAATACTATAAATGAAAATGAGATAATTTTAACAGAAGCTCTTGTTCTGTTTTGTACTATTACTGTAATACTACTCTCAATCATAGTATATAGAGGTAATACACTAAAATATGACAAAGCCATACTAGAGTGGTTTAACAAACACAAGAGTAAAAAATTGACAAAGTTTTTTAAGGCTATTACATGGTTTGGTTCTATGAAGACTCTATTGCCTATTATGGCTATAATATCGATTATACTCTTTTATAAACACTATCCTATAAAGATAATTATTCTATTTAATACAGGGATTTTTGGTGTTGTGACTATGAGCTACTCTATAAAGTTTTTATTATATAGAACAAGACCCAATAGTATAGTACCAAAAGAGAAACTTCCAAAAGATCCTTCATTCCCAAGTGCTCATACTGCCCAAAGTTTCGCATTTTCATTGATGATATGGCTACTTTTGAGTTATATGGGATATGCCGAAACAAAATGGTATATTACAACAACTCTACTCTTTATTGCTACAATGGTAGGGTTATCCAGAATGTACCTGCAGGTTCACTACCCAACTGATGTATTAGCAGGTATCTTATTGGCAGTTGGGTGTAGTTTGGTTATCATTATAATCTCAAAAACAGGAGTACTTCTATGAAAAACAAAATGTTGGGAACTGGAGAAAAAGGTTACAATCCTATACGCAAAATGCGTGTTATTATATCTGGTTTGAAATATGCCTTTGCAGACTTTAGTGTACTTTACAAAAGTATATTATCCATAATACTTCTAATTCCTGTTATTATATATAATGGTTGGATAGATTCATCAGTTGTTGTACTAGCTACATCATTTATGATAGCCTCTGAAATGTTTAATACTGCAATAGAAGCAATATGTGACTATATGCAGAGTGAATTTGACAAAAAGATAGGAATGATCAAGGATGTAGCCGCAGCAGCTACTGCTGTAGCAATAACAGCATGGATTATAGTGGTATCAATTGAGCTTATAGAGTTGTATCAAAATATTGAGCTCTTTAGAGGGAATTATCATCTATAACTCTTTTTTTAATCTTTTTGATAATATATAAAGTATCTATCTTTGTAGCATACATCCTTTTAATATCAAAATAAAAGCTTGAGAGGTAACTAACCAAAACAACACTTATGCCGGTTGCTACTACAATATTATAATCAAATGTAGTCTCAACGGCCAATACAACTGCTGTTAGAGGCAATTTCATAATTACACCCATAAATACAGCAGCACCAATAGCTGCAAAATAGAATGGCTCTATTGGAAAACCTGCATAATTACCCAAAAGTTCTCCATAGGCATAACCAACCAATGCCCCTATACTCATAAGTGGCAAAAATATACCACCAATGGCATTTGCATATATAGATACAGTTGTACCTATTATTCTGAGGATAATAATAAGAAAAATAAAATACAGAGGTATTGAAGTATTCTGATTTATCAGATGTGTAACTATAGCTTTGCCTGAAAAGGCAGCATGAGGTTCTATAAGCAAAATAGTACCTACTACAACTCCTCCAATTAAAGCAAATATATGGTTACGATATTTTGATACTTTGTCAAAAATTTCCAAATCTATATACAAAAGAACTCTCTTTTTCAAAAAAAGATACAGATATACAAAAGATGTAATAAAAGGAATAAACAAAATATTTGCCAATATATAGTCATTATCAAAAACTCTTCCAAGAGAGTGCTTGAATATAATAGGCTGAAGATAGTGTATAGAGATTGAAAATGCAATTACAGATGCCAAAATCAGATGACCTATATACTGTTTTACAAATTGATATGCAATATTTTCAATTGCAAATGATATTCCAGTAAGAGGTGATACAAATATAGCAGCAATTCCACTGCTTGCTCCTATACTAATCATCATTTTTATCATCATAACAGGCAGATTAAACCATCTGTGTATATGTGTAGCTATCATAGCTCCAATACCTGCACTAGGTCCTTCGGTACCGACCATAAAACCGCTTGATAGAGACAAGGTAGAACTTACAATTTTCCAAAACAGAGTCTTTATTCTAATAGACATTTTATTTTGTATTATAGAATCAGCTATCTCACTGACTCCATACTCTTTTATGTTCTTATCTTTTACCACAAGATAATTAACTATAAATATTGATACAGTTGGTACAAGATAAATATACCAAACAGGGAGTGTAGATATACTCTCATAAGGATTACCAAAAAAGAGTACTTCAGAGACAAAAGTGATAAGTAACTCATATAATGTTATAAAAAATCCACTGATAATACCAGTCAGTATTGAAGCTACTATAAGTTTACCTATCATCTACAATGCCTCTGAATTATTATGGATAATAGTTTTACTTCTCATCACTCTTAAAGAGTGTATATGTAGCCAAAATTCCAAAAAACGGTCCAAATATATTAAATATCGGCAAAAAGTTAAACAGTACAGTAATAAAAGTAATAAACCATATAGCATATTTGTGTTTTGCTATCTCCTCTTTCAAGCTCTCATGGTGAACCAAAGATATGGCATCATGTGTTATTGTATCTTTTATAAGCCATGCCCAAAGAGCCAATTGTATAAATATATTTACTACCGGTATAAACAAAATAGGAAACAGTACTACAGACAAAATAAGAAAAATCAGTGTATCTTTTACTGTATATTTGAGTGAACGAAAAGGAAATACAGAGAAGTTTACCTCTTTGCCTTCTCTTAGCTCATAGTTTTTAATAAGCTTACCACTAAATATACTGGCTACAAAAAGCATTGTAACAACAATACCATTATATATAATATATACTCCAATAAGTGCTGCTACACCCTCTTCTATAGTCTCAAACGGTAGCCATGTAAATATTCTGAGTAAACCATTATATATATAATCACCCTTTACTATCCATACAATTGTCCAAAACAAAGCACTTCCAGCTATTGTAAATAGTGAAAACTTTGCATAACTATCTTTATCTATTGAACGCAAAATCAAGTTACCAAAAAATGTATAAATAATTGCAAATGTTATCAATATAAGCTGAAACCAAATAAAGGTAGATATAAGCCAAGAACCATTAGAGCGAACAAGAGAAAAAGGAACCATCTCAAGTACTTTTGCACCAAAAGATATTAATATATCCCAACTTGCTATACCCAAAGCTGTCCATATAGATATAACAATAATACCTGCAATAAGAGCAAACTTAATTGTATTCCATCTAAGTATCTCTTTAAAACCTACAATTACAGAATTAAATACTTCTGTCATCTATATCCTTTCGTCACTGCAAAATAAAAAAGCAATATTAATACTGTTTGGTATATAGTATCACTGCTTAACTAAAAGTTTCTATTTAATCTCTTTTATGATGAATTTTAGACTCTAATTCATCTTCTATACGCCTTATAACACCACCTTGAATTTGTTTTTTGATAACTCTGCCTACAAAAAGTCTTAATAGCACCTCTATACCAAAAGATACAGTAAATGCACCCAAAATATAGAGTCCAATATGTGGCATAGAGTGTTTGCTTGTATAATATATTGTAAGTATTGCTATACCAAACATTGCAACTGCTGCTCCACTAACAAGCCAAATATTGGCTTTTGTCTCTTTGATTTTAAACAGATGTCCTATATGCGTCACTCCTTGGATAATCAAAACAACAAGTGCTGCTATTGTTGTAACTTCAGAGAGATTTAAAAACAGTATCATAGGAAGTATCAACATACCACTTACTATCAAACCACCATAAGAGCTATGAATATTGTATTTATAAACTGTAGGCAAATCTCCATCTTTTGCCAAAGTATAACCTATCTCAGTAGCTGCATAGAGTGTTGCATTTATAGCTGAAGCTGTAGCAAGTAAAGCAGTAGCAGCCATTATCTGAAATCCAAGTGTTCCAAATATAGGTTTGGCAGCTTCGGCAAGTGCATAATCTTTGGTCTCAATTACTTTAGAAAGTGGCAAATTACCAAGTACTGCTATACTTGTAAGAATATACAAAATACCAACCAAAACAATTGCTATTGTCATAGACTTCATCATGGTTTTAGTTGGATTTTGCATATCTTCTACTGTATTTGTAATAACACTAAACCCTTGATATGCAAAAAATGTCAATCCAATAGCAAACAGCATATCTATAAAAGATGGCATCTTAGATACACTCAGCAGATTTGGATTGATATTAAGCATAGCAACTCCAACAAAGAGTACAAGTACACTAAGTTTGATAAATACTATAATATTTTCAGACTTTGCGACCAAAGATGCACCAATTAAGTTTATTAATATAAATAATCCTACAATTCCAACAGCTAAAAAGTTTTGCATATTTTCACTGCTACTAGCTATAAATATGGCACCATATGCACCAAATGACTTGGCAACTGCTGCTATTGCAATAAGTTGTGAAAAGTAAAACAGTACCCCAGCACTTCCAGAAAATACCCCCTCACCATAGCTCTGTACCAAATACTCTACAATACCACCTCTTGATGGATACTTTATAGCTAACTTTGCCAATGAGTAACCACTGAGCAAAGCTGCTATACCTCCCAATAAAAAAGAGAACCAAACCAGGTTACCAGCAATTGTCCCAGCTTGTCCAATAACTATAAAGATACCAGCTCCCACCATCGAACCAATACCCAAAAAGACAGCACTCCACAATCCAAATACTTTTTTTTCGCTCATCTAATTCCTTTTGAAGTACAAATTTTATATAAGCATTGCATAGTTATATTAATGATTTCAAAATATATAATTTGATTAAACAATAGTTAAACTATAAGTGATAATCTAAATAATTATATAAACAATAAGGAGTAGTTATGATATTTGCATCACCATTAAAGACGAATAAAAAAGAGAGTGCAATTACCAAAGTTTTAGGCAAAGCAAAATATTTTGGTATATACAATAGTGATACAAATGAGTTTGAGATAATCACAAATGAAGCTACAGGAGGGCCTGCAATTTTTAATGAATTAAAAAGAAGAGGTGTAGAGATAGTATTGACTCAACATGCAGGACCAGGAGCTGTAAGAGCTGCAAATGAACTTGATATAAAGCTCTTTTACTGTGGAGATAATAGAAAATTGATGCTTGATGCTGTAAAAGAGTATTTTGATAAAAAGTGTATAGAGATAACTCCTGCAAATTTCCATCAGTTTCACTAAAAAAATATAATAAAATAACTGAATCTATTATTTAAACACTTTAATTTCTTGATATATAATCTTTAGTATAGAAAACAACTCCTTATCTAACATTAAACATCTATAATAGAAGATGGAGTTGTATTCTATCTCCTAATATTATTTAAACAAGATATTTATATGATGCATCAATTACAAATACATCATCTAATTGGTGCATATGGTGAATACCATCTAAATTTTTATAAAAGTTTGGCTCTACAGTTGTTATGGTCTCTTCTTCATACTCATCTAATGTCAATTTTTTGATACGGTTGATATTTAATGCTTTGCCATATAGTGTATCTATACTGGCTTGAGATGGTCTATAAAACTCATTCTCATACTCAAATACAGCTCCGCCGTTTCTAGCTCTTGAAGAGTCTATGATTACGGGATTTTGTCTATGTGGTACTATTTTATTCATCTTTAAAGAGTCTATTTTGTATATATACAATTCATTCTCAAACGGTACTGTTGCAATATTGCTTGATTTATTCAAAAACAACCACTTCTCACCACAGCTATCTGTATGAATTATTGCATCAACTACACTCTCCCCTTCAAATGCACTACTGTATAACTCCCACTCAAGAGGAAACTTTACACATCTATATATGTCTAATCTTCTGTTTTGATGACTCTCTGGTATCATAAATATATCATCATTATCTCTAAATATATGAGGATATGAGAGATGGTAATCTCTATCTAATACATCTACAACATCAACAATAGTGTTACCCTCTATTTTGCCACAAGATATTTTTCCCTTGTTTATTCTATAATCATAGTTTTCAAAAAATATATAATAATCACTCTTATATTTCACAATAAACGGATCTGCCCAAAAAGAGTTTTTTGGTAACTCAACTGGTGTTAATCTATAAAGAGTAGATGTCATAAATTGACCATATCCAATAAACAGACTCCAGCATCTGTATCTGATATTAGATAGCTTTATACTCAATCTCTTAATAACTTTCATAGATATATTCATATAAAATCCAAAGATATATCTAAGTAATATCCATGGATCTGGCAGTCTGTATAATGGATTATAATAGACCAAAGATTTTGTAGGTTTAAAATATCCACTTTGTAATCTTTTGATATTTTTTATAAAAAGTGATACAGAAGATTCTAAAATATGCTGACTTGTCTTTACAAAAGAGTGGTATCTATTGAAATATGCTTTATCTATTATTAAACCACCATCAAGTTCAGAAGTCAATACCTGTAGAGTTACTCCAACTACAGGTTGATTTAATACAATCTCCCAAAATCCAGCAGGACCACCTCTGTTTATGCTGTTATCAGCATGATGAAATGACCATATACCATACCTTGAAGCCTCTAATATAGCTCCTCTTATAATATTAAACTCAAATCTCAATATAATATCTAAATTATACTCTGTTAATATATCTCTGTCTATATCACTAAATCTATCTACATAATTAATCCTTTTAGGATATAAATATATAGTTTTTATATCTTCTAACTGTTTTATTATTGCACTCTTATCTACAGTAAATCTTTTTTTATAAATTCGTTGCTCAACTCTTTTTTGTATGGCAAATAAAAATCTTGAGGCAATCTTTTTTGATTTTAACAAGTTTTTGATTTTTACTGCAAATCCATCTGCCAACCTTTCTCTTCTACCATCTTTTACAAGCAAAACCAAATTTAGTGTAGGCTCTTGTAGTATATACTCAATAATTCTCAACTCCCAATTCTCAAGCATATCAAAATTTTTAATTAGTATAGCTATCCTCACTCAAACTCCTGTATCTGTTATCTAAAATCTTCTAAATATGATATGTTCAAATACAGAAGATTTTACTACTTTGCCATCTACAACTCTCTCTTTTACATCTCTTTTGGTTGTTGCATATACAGCTACACCACCTAATGACTTTACAAAAGATACTATATTACAGGTAGCTCCAAAATCTCCTTGAACCAAGACTACATCACCACTCTTTAAGTTATCCAAAAGATACTCCTTAAGAGGTTTTAGATAACTGTCAAGATCTTCTAAATATGGCGGTATATTTGACCAAAGTTGCTGTAACTCTCCTGGTAAAGCCAAAAAATTCTCTACTTCCAAGCTCTTTTTGGCATCTACTCTTTGAGCTTGAGTTAAACTATGAGAAAAAAACAAGATCATCTTTTTCATATATAATACTCCATATACTAAATTGAGTATATTATATGTCAAATTGTGTCGTTTGGCAATCATAAATACTATAATCTAAAAATATACTAGAGTGATTTAAATAGTTGTGAATTATGAATGATTTTTCCCATCAAAAGGTGAGTCCCAAAAATTTACAGGACTCACATATAATTTTTTATGATAGTTTAGGAGGAGGAATCATCATAATTATTCAATCAAAAGGAGAAAGTGAAATGTGGCGCGGCGGACGAGACTCGAACTCGCGACCCCCTGCGTGACAGGCAGGTATTCTAACCAACTGAACTACCGCCGCAACATTTAGAATAGTAAGTGGTGGTCGCTAGTGGACTCGAACCACTGACATCTACCTTGTAAGGGTAGCGCTCTACCAACTGAGCTAAGCGACCATATAATTACACTTTGGCGACCCTTAGAGGATTTGAACCTCTGTGTCTGAGCGGAAAACTCAGCATCCTTGGCCACTAGATGAAAGGGTCATCTAGTCCATCGTGTCATCATAATAGGTGGTGACCCGTCTTGGATTCGAACCAAGGGCCCACTCCTTAAAAGGGAGTTGCTCTACCGACTGAGCTAACGGGTCGCTCTCTCTAAGCCGTTTGACTTACGTGGGCAGAATTATAGCCCATAAAATTTTTTTTGTCAAGTACTTTTGGAACTTTTTTGCAAAATTTTCAAAATTTTTTTCTCTGACCATAAAAACAGTTCTATTGCACCATAAACACTTTGCTTTTGTATAGCAACTCTATCACCTTTTAATTGAAGTCTTTTAGATACTGTACCTTCACTGTTTGATACAGCAATATATACAGTACCAACCGGTTTGCCATCTACTGCTCCTGTTGGTCCTGCGATACCAGATATTGCTATAGCTATATCACTCCCTACTCTATTTTTAGCTCCTGTTGCCATCTCTGTAACACACTCACTACTAACTGCTCCATACTCTATTAGAGTCTCTTTCTTTACTCCAAGCCAACTCTCTTTTATTTCATTTGAGTATGTAACAAATGATCCCTTTAGTACATTACTAGCTCCAGATACCGAAGTAAAATCCGCACACAACAACCCTCCTGTACAACTCTCTGCAAAAGTTATACTCTTTGCTTCCTCTATAAGGTATGCAACTATTGCTTCAAATATAATATCTGTCTCTATATGATATTGATGAAGCAGAGGTGGTGGCAGACTCTTTAGGTATGAAGGATCTGTTATGGTATATTTATACCATGTAGGTGTTATCTGCTGATAGTAGCATATATCAGAGTACAAAGATATCTCTTTGTGTAAATCTATCTGCTGGTTTGGATCTTTTGTAAATATATGTACACTTTTGTAAAACTCTCTCTCAAAGAGTAGATTAGGTATCTGTGTATTTTCAATATCAAGTACATTTATATTTGAATCTCCTACTCTATATAGATAGCTTCCGCTTTTGACCATAGCAGATGCCATAGGGTGTAAAATATCCCCATCAGCCAATAAGTTATCAGATTGCAAAGTGGCTAATACTCTGCTAACCAAAGCAAAAGCTCTACCAAAAGCAACAATAACAATATTTTTTGTCTGTTCATTTGATATGACAGTAGGAAGCAACAGAGGCAAATTATCATCATACTCTTTCAAATAGTATATTGAAGATATACTATACCCTCTACTGCTTATAACCCTAAACAGTTCATCTTCTATAACTTTGGGAGGATATAATCCTCCACTTACAAATACTACTGCTACCTTATTTATCACTCACTATCCTTTATCTGATTAATACTCTGCCAATAGTAGCAGTTGGATTACAATCCCCCTCTACCCCATCAAAATACTCTACAAGCCAACAGTGTAAAATATCAGGAAGTTGCAGAGGTTTATCCTCCCACTCTTTTGGCCAACTTTTTTTACTGCCAACCAACTCATTACCATACCCCAAATTGATACCGGCATATCCCAAATCTGCCAAATCCTCTATATGTCTCATCTCAAATGACAAACTCTTATAACTCCATTCACTCTCATCTTTTAGATAATGCTCTGCTACAATTTTGGTTTTCCATATAAAGGTTCTAACTCTTTGTCCTGTTTTATCATTGACTACACCATCTGAGACCGCACCAAAAAATCTTGCCATCTTCAACATTGTTTCATCATCTGTAACTTTACCAGGATTATAGTTGAATGCCACTGCATCCCATGCAACTCCAAAATTGTTTAAATACTCTACTATCTCTTTTGCTCCATCTGAAGTTGATTTCCAGCCACCTTCTGGTTCTTTTGAGGGATCCACTCCTATACCCCATGTCTTGATTGTATAAGCCAAATTTAGATTTGGGACATATTTATATCTCAATTGATCAAACACTTGCCAAAATCCGGCAAAATTATCTGGTATATCACTGCTAAGCCCCTCTTGTTCAATGATACCACTTTCATGTATCTTTGCCGGTACATTATGAGGATCATTACCATAGTTTTTGCGAATATCTCCAGTAAAATAAGCAAGTGGATCGGCAGAAAAATTCATTACTATATGACCTTTTGCCACTGACAGCTTTTTGAGTGTAGTAATATAATCACTAAAATATTGCTTTAATGTATCTACATCCTGTAATGTATTTGTATAATTTTTTCTATCTCTAAAGATACTCTCATAATTTATAAATATAATAAAGTCATCTTCACTGTTTGATCTCTTTACAGCTTCATTCCAAGCCTCTACTTCATCATCTCTAAAATCTTTATATACTCTGGCACCATATGCATAAGAGTGAGTATCAATACCCTCTTGCTTGGTCAGATTATATGCCTTCATAGCAGTAATAAAAAAGTATTTGGGCCATCGGTTTGAGAGTATTGAGTCATCTTTGGTATTTTCAATCAGTGTAATAGCACTATCTACACTACTGTCACTGCTGTCAATATTTTTCATAACCTCTTTTGCCAATGTTATATCATTGAGATCTCTTTTATAATACTCCATAGCCACTTTTGTCTTATTATTCAAAATTACAGCATCATCATCCAATGCTCCATTGATAACAGCCAAAATAAAAGTCTCTTTTGAGATATTGCCACTATCTAACTCTTTTAGCCAATACTCATAACCTGCACTGTCTGGTTCTCTATTGAATAGATTGTGATATACTGCTTTGATATATGCACCATTGTCACTTAGATTGCCATATAGATTTTGGGTTTCTGGCTGATCATAAAAACTCTTTGCAATAGACTCTATTGGCATACCGCTATCTCTCCAATAGTTAAGTCCTGCACTGTCTCCGGCTCTATTGAAATTGGCTACATACAACTTTGCAATATCTTCAATTGAGAGTGCAGATATTGACTCTATAAACAAAATCACTATAAATACAAATCTAAACCATCTCATAATATATCCTTTCAACAAACAATAATCAATAGATTATATGGAATATACTATTAAAATAGAGATAATTTGGAAAGCTTATATATTTTTTCAAATTCTATTCATTTTAGAGTCAAAGGATTATATATATTTACTGAATTTTTTCAAAATCAATAAGTATATTAAATTTGATAATATACTATCTATTTCTACCACTTCGAATTTCTGTTCCAATACTTAATAATGTAGCAAACTTTATCACATCATTTAAACTTCTTAATGAATATATGGCATTTGTACCATATTCACCATTTTCATCTTCCCATTGATAAACCAATAAATCACTATCTTTTTTTCTTACTTTAAATGACTTTGGTCTTAATGTAGATTTGTAAATTTCAAATGAGAAACCTTCACCACTTATATTGTAATCATTCTCTTTTGCAATCTCTTTTATAATCATAGTTCCAACTTCAACATTCATATAATTCCTTTTATATATTTAAAAATAGAAAATATAACAACTATATATTATATGAATTATAAACTTAAGATAGAGTGAGATGATATATCAAATCTACCCCCCAAAAAGTGGGAGTAGTGGTATTAGTAACCGCTTACACTTACCATATATGAGATATATGACATAAGAGGTTGCATAATAAATGCTGACATTGTAGTTACAAATGCTGCTATTCCTACAATCAACATTAGAGGTCTTGAACGGTTGTAACCAATTCTTTTTGCATCTGCTGGAGGTGCATACAAGAACATATATACAATCAGTTTCAAATAATAAAATGCTGCTATTGCACTATTGAGTGCCATAATAATAGCAAGCCAGATATAACCTGCATCAACTACAGAACTAATGATAAACAGTTTACCCCAAAAGAGACTAAATGGAGGAACACCCGTTAGTGACAGCATAAATACAGCCATAATTACTGCACCAATTGGTGAAATCTGTACAAGTCCTGAGAACTTGGAGTATGGATGGTGATATCTATCATGGTGTGTTGGATTCTTGGCTCTACTAATCCAAAGCATTGTAAATGCTCCAAGGTTTGTAAAGAGGAACAATCCATAATAGAGGAATATTGAACTATATGCTTTTGTTGTATCAAGTGCCAATGCGGCCAATACAAAACCGGCATGAGAGATTGAACTATATGCAAGCATTCTTTTGACATCTTCTTGCACAATAGCCATCATATTTGCCAAAGTCATTGTAACAACAGCAAGAATTATAATCATAATTCTGATAGAGTCAATACCCAAGTCTATATAAAATCCTAGTAGTCTCATAGCTACTACCATCATACTAATCTTTGGAACAATTGACATATAACCTGCCATTGGAGCTGAAGAGCCTTCATAAACATCTGGTGTCCAAGTATGGAATGGAATCAAAGATACTTTAAATCCAATTGCAACAAGCATCAATACAGCTCCACCAATAATTGGTATAGTAATACCAGGCTCCATCAATCTTGCTTGAAATACTTTTGCTACATCATAAAGCTCTATTGAACCACTTACTGCATAAATTGCTGCTGCACCCATTACAAAGAAACCTGCTGCCATTGCACCCATAGTAAAATACTTAATAGATGCTTCAATAGATTCTTGGGTATTGTGCATAGCAATCAAAGTATATAGGGCTAGTGATGCTGTCTCAAGACCTACAAAAATAAGTATCAAGTTATCACTTGCTACCATAAACTGGAAGCCCGATACCATAAATAGGAAAAGGGCAAAAAATTCAGGGTATGAGAACTCATGAAATCTATTTGATGTCAAAGCAAGAGGTATAAAGAGTATTGAAGCTATCACTATAATAAGCTGCCCCAATATAGATACACCATCAATCAACATCAAATCGAAAAAGCCACGCTCATTTATATTTAGACTCAGTGTTGCACCAAAATCAACAAACAGTATCAAAATTGAGAGCATCACATAGAGCGTCTTATCCAAATCCTTCTTGATTAAATCTATCAAGAGTATCATTAATGCACCGGCAATAGCCACAAGCATTGGTGAGAGTGTCACCAAATTGAGCTGTGCCAGGCTTACAGAGATTGGTTCTAACATTACTTCGCCTCCTTGGTGCTCTTGCTAACTTTTATAATAGCTCTAGCCTCTGGTGTTTGTGCCTTCTCATGCATAAACGATACTAAAGCCTTTACACTATTGTCTATCGGTACAAGTACAGGTTTTGGATAGACACCAAGCCAAATAACAATAGCTACTAATGGTACTAATCCCATCAACTCTTTGGAATTTAGATCTGTTAGAGTTTTATTCTTTTCATTTGTAACTGGTCCAAAAAATGTCTTTTTGTATAAAGAGAGCATATAAACAGCTCCCAATATAATAGAAGTACCAGCTAGTAGTGTCATAATCGGAGATATTTTAAAGAATCCTGCCAATGAGAGATACTCTCCGATAAATCCTATTGTAAGTGGTAATCCAACAGATGCCATTAGCATAATTCCATAAATCAATGCATACTTTGGCATCACAGCTGCAAGTCCACCAAACTGACTCATCTCTTTGGTATGAGTTCTATCATATATAACTCCAACCAATAAAAACAGAGCTCCAGATACTATACCATGAGATAGCATTTGGAAAATTGAACCAGTAATTCCCTCTGCATTCATTGCAAATGTACCCAGGATAATTACACCCATATGTGAAATAGAAGAGTATGCAATAACCTGCTTCATATCACTTTGTGCATATGCAACCATTGCAGTATAGATAATCATAATAATAGCAATTGTTGCAACTGGTACTATATAAGCTACACTGGCATCAGGGAACATTGGCAAAGAGAATCTCACAAAACCATAACTACCCATCTTTAAAAGTACAGCTGCAAGAATTACCGAACCAACAGTAGGTGCTTGACCGTGTGCATATGGCAACCATGTATGGAATGGGAACATTGGAACCTTGATAGCAAAACCAAGGAAAAATGCCCAAAAGAGCCATTTTTGAACAGATAGTGGAAGAACTAGTGCATACCAATCTGTAAGAGCAAAACTCCATACACCAGATACTGAGTGATATATATATGCAACATAAAGCATACCAACAAGCATTACAAGTGAACCTGTAAATGTATATAGGAAAAACTTAACTGCTGCATATACTCTCTTCTCTCCGCCCCATGCACCAATAATATAGAGCATAGGAACCAAAGAGAACTCCCAAAAGAGATAAAATACAATAGCATCAAGTGATACAAAGACTCCTACCATTGTAACTTCCAAAAACAGAAGTGAAATGATAAGATTTTTAAGATTCTTTGTAATACTCAAAGATACTATACCAATTAGTGTAATCATTGTAGCCATAATTACAATGAATAGACTGATACCATCAATTCCCAAGTAGTAATTGATACCAAAATCACTAGCTATTGGGAAAAACTCGATAAACTGAAACCCGCCATTAGCACTGTCATATGACATCCAAAGCCACAATGAGAGAACAAACTCTATTGTAGCTACACTGATACCATATGCTCTAATACTCTTCTCATTTACCAAAATACCGAGTAAAGCCGCAATGAGCGGGAAGAAAACCAGTACGCTTAATATATTTTCCATATAATTTCTCCTTAACTCTTCATTGCGACAAATACAGCAAGTACTGCAAGTGCAATTACACCAAACGCCATCCACTTGAGATAGTCAGAAAGGTTACCAGTTTGCATTCCTCTTGCACCATCTCCACTCTCTTCTACTAGATGGGCAATACCATCTACTGTAGCATCGACTACTTGCATATCTATCTCTTTCCATGCAATATCAGACAATTCTGCATAAGGCTTTGAGAATGCCTTTTCATAAAATATTGGAATGTAGTATTGATTTGAAAGTACTCTATATGGAAGAGATTTTTCAATCTTCTCATTCCTTTTGAGTCTTCTACTATACATCAAATAAGCTACTACAATACCACCAACAGCAACCAAAGTTGTAACAGCTATCAATACTCCTACCATATGGTGAGTATGTTCACTCATCTCATATAGAGGAAGAGTTCTTGTTACAAACTCCATAAAACTATCTTTATACCAACCAAATACAACTGCTAAAATTGCAAGTGGTGCCATAGCCCACAATACATACTTTTGTACTTCATGTGGATGGAATCCAAACTCTTTGTATCTACTATCACTCCAAAATGTCAAAAATACCAATCTAAAGCTATAAAATGCTGTAAGACCAGCTGTTAGCCAAAGTATAAACCAGATACCATAGGTATGCTCATTGAATGCAACCTCTAAAATTGTATCTTTTGAATAAAAACCTGCAAGTGGCCAAATACCAGCAAGTGCAAGTGAGGCTACACCCATATATGCATATGTCCAACCCATAATCTTTTTGAGTCCACCCATTTTGAATATATCAAGTTCATCATGCATAGCATGCATCACATTACCAGCACCCAAGAATAAAAGTGCCTTAAAGAATGCATGAGCTGCTAGGTGAAATAGAGCTACCCAGTATGCTCCAAGACCAGCAGCTGCAAACATATAACCAAGCTGTGATAGAGTTGAGTATGCAATAATTCTCTTTAGGTCTCTGTTTACAAGAGCCATTGATGCTGCAAATATCGCTACAAATGTACCAAGAGCTGCTATAAAGTAACCAACTTCTGGAATCATATCATACAAAGGGTTTGCTCTAATTACCAAATATACACCAGCTGTTACCATTGTAGCAGCATGAATCAGTGCAGATACTGGAGTAGGACCCTCCATAGCATCAGCAAGCCAAGTATGTAGTGGGAATTGTGCCGATTTACCCATAGCACCGATGAATAAAAATATTCCAATAGCCACAAGCATACCATGACTCAAACCATCAAGATGACTAAATACTACATCATACTGAAGAGAACCTATATTCCAGTATATTAGGAAAATTCCTACAAGCATACCCAAGTCTGCAATTCTATTCATAATAAATGCTTCATTAGCTGCCCAAGCTGGAGATATTGAAGGATTTACATCTCTACCAACATCCTCTTTGTGGTACCAAAAGCCAATAAGCAACCAAGAACAGACTCCAACACCTTCCCAACCTATAAATAGACCCAAGAAGTTGTCACTCATAACAAGTACCATCATTGAAAATACAAATGCTGATAGATATGAGAAGAATCTGTTAAAGCCCTTATCATGCTCCATATATCCATTTGAGTAGATATGTACCACTGTAGATACCAATGTAACAACTGTCATCATTACCGCAGTTACTTGATCTACATTAAATCCAAATGGTACACTCATATCACCTGCAACAATCCAATCCATCATAGTTACATGGATTGAGCCAAACTCCATTACATAATCCAGTAATAGAGCCGAAGAGACAAATGAGACAAATAGCAACAGTGAGGTTACGATGCCTACAAACTGTCTCTTCGGAGTCATACCAAATAGAGCCGCAAAAAGCGAACTGACTAATGGTGCAAAGAGTGCCGTATATACTAATGTTTCCATCGTTACCCCTTCAAGACTGTAAAGTTATCGAGATCTAATGTACCATACTTTTTGTATATGAGTATCAATAGTCCCAAGCCTACAGCAACTTCACTTGCTGCTACAGCAACAATAAAGAATGCAAACATCTGTCCTGTCAAATCGTTGTGATAGCTTGAAATTGCTGCAAATGCAATATTTGCTGCATTTAACATAATCTCAGTAGCAAAAAATAGCATCAGCAAATTTTTTCTACGGATTACCCCTACCACACCAATTGAAAAGAGAATAGCTGATAGTATGAGATATTCATTTAACCCTACCATAATTATATCCTTTCATTAGTGTCACCGATATCATCGGTTACTTCCGTAATACTTGTATCCATCTTTTTACCGGCTAGGATAATTCCGGCTATCATTGCAACCAACAACATAACAGCAGCTACTTCAAATGGTACAAGATATTTGGTAAACAGAACCAAACCAACAGCCTGTGGATTTGTAGCTCCCTCAACTGGTGGATAGAATGATGGTGCTGAAGCTCCAATTACTGGTGCTGCAAAGATTACTACCATCACTACAGCAGATAATCCACCAAGCAAAAACACCAATCCTGGATGGCTATGTTTTTCTTTGATCTCTCCAGTAGCATCAAAAAACATCATTGCAAATGAGTACAGAGCCATAACAGCACCTACATATACAATGAGTTGAACTACACCCAAAAAGTCTGCTCCCAATATAAAGAAGAGACCTGATATAAGCACCATACCAGCTGCTAATGAAGTCATAGCATATAGTATGTTCTTACTCCATACCGTTACGGCAAAAAGTGCGGTTATTGATACCGCAAAAAAGTAAAATGCAAAAGTTTCCATCATGACTCCTTAATATGCCAACGGTGTTTTTTTGATCTTTTTGTCTGCATCATCAGATACTGCACCAAAACCAGGAAACTCACTCTGTTGAGCCAACTGATCTAGTGGTGTTAGCATATCTTCAAATGTAGAGTAACTTGCTCTTTGTTCGCTGGCTGTTTCATATCTTCCTCCATGCACAATTGCAAGTTCTGGACACACCTCTGCACAATATCCACAAAAGATACATCTACCAAAATTGATAGTATATTCACTAACCTCTTTTCTTTGATTCTCATCATATCTTGTATCCATTCTGATACAATTGGCTATACATATCTTTTCACACAATCCACACCCAATACATCTGTAGTGACCACTCTCAAGAAGTCTCTTCATCTCATGTATTGCTCTATATCTTGGTGCTATTGGCAACTTTTCAAATGGATACTTTGTAGTATGCATCTGACCACCAAAGAGAGCTTTAAACATCTCTCTGAAAGTTACTTTCAACCCTGTAAAAAGTTCCAATTTTACTGCTCTTTTTACAACTTGTTCAAACTTCTCCATACCTGTTTGTGGAGTCTGCCCCACATCAACCAATCGATAGTTCTGTTCACCTACATTTCTATTTTTAAACTCTTCTAAGCTCATATTATCCTCCTTATACCATCATCCATAGACCAGTCAAGGTCACATTGATTACTGCTAATGGCATCAATACTTTCCAACACAGCCACATCAATTGATCTGGTCTGATATGAGGCCAAGAGGCACGAACCCACAACATCAAGAAGAAGAAGAATGATACCTTTAGTATAATTGCCAATCCTCCTGGTATAAAGCCCCAAGAGTTAAATCCACCAAGGAATACAATTGAAGCCAAAAAGCCTATTGTAATCATATTGGCATACTCACCAATAAAGAACATTCCCCATCTCATACCACTATATTCAGTAGCATAACCAGCTACAATCTCAGCTTCATGCTCCAAAAGGTCAAATGGAGTTCTGTTTGTCTCTGCATATCCTGCAATTAAAAACAGAATAAATGCAACAGGCTGTTGCCAGATAAGCCAAGAGCCTATACCTTCACTTTGATAATTGTTAAAATCTATCAAAGACAAAGATCCTACTATCATAATAGGAGCCAGTATTGAAAGACCTGTAACAACTTCATAACTCAAAAACTGAATTGCAGTTCTAGCAGCTCCAAGCAATCCCCACTTGTTTTTCTGTGCCATACCAGCAAGTAAAGGACCATATAACCCTGCTGCCATCATACCAAGTACAAAGAGTATTCCAATATTCAAGTCTGCTACTATTGGTCTTACAGTCACTCCAAACAATTCAAATTCAGGAAGCAATGGTACAGCAGCAAGAGCTATAAATGCAGTAGCTGCTGTAATAATTGGTGCTATCATAAATATGAGTCTATTTGCTCCACTTGGTATAAAATCCTCTTTTGTAAAGAGTTTTATACCATCAGCTGCCAATTGCAACAGACCATAAGGACCAACATGCATAGGTCCTAGTCTTCTTTGCATAAAGGCAAGCACTTTTCTCTCCAAATAGGTACCAAAACCTGCCAAAGCAGATATGATTGCTAAAACCAATATCGCTTTGATGATTGTTCCTATGATATATCCATCCATCTTTACACCTTTTTGATAGTTACTTTAGCATATCGTCTGTCGCCAAAAAGGCTAATGACATCTTCAGCACTTCTAAAATCCGGAATCTCAACAATATCTCCACTCATTCTGTCATCTTCAACCACATCAAGTGTGAGTGAGCCATTCTCAAAAACAACTTCTACTCTCTCGCCCAACTCTTTGGCTCTTGCTGGAGATGCATAGAGTGCAAAAGCTTCAAATATTTGATGAGCTTTGTTAGTAAAGTCATTAAACTGTCTTTGTGGATTACATCTGTATGCAATCTCACCTTCAATAAGTGTATTATCATCAATTTTTGCTACATCAAAATCAACTCTATCTTGTGATATTGAAGTAAGTTCATATCCTCTAACTTCACTACCATCATTTAAGAAGCCATCTTTCAAATCATCAAAGCAGACTGCTTGGAATCCTTTCTCTACCGGCAAAGATGCAGTCCAGTCAATAGTGTATCTCTTGCCAAATCCCAAAGCATTCATCAAATCATTCAACTCATATCCACCATACTCCAAAGCCGCATTTGTAGGTACTACTCTTTTGTTCATGGTAGTCATTGTACCCTCTTGCTGATTGAGTGCTGGCATATCCAAATCACCATCTCCAAGAGCTGAGAGTCTAAAGTCACCGTTTTCATTGTAACCTACTACATAACCACTGCACTCATCATCCAAATCACAAATTAGTGATACACCCAATGAGTTTGATTTTGGTGGAATCATAGCCAGTTTCATACCACAGCTTTGCTCTACCAAAGCTATAAGAGCTATTATGTTTTTGTAGTTTGGATGGAAATAGAGATCCTCTCCTACCATTAATGCATAATTGCTCTTCTTTTTATTCATCTTTGCAAATGTATCTTCAAAGTTTACTGCATCTCCTCCGAGTCTCTCAACCAATAGATTGTGGTCATAAGTTACCTCTTTTGTCACCATCTTTGGAACTTTTTTGGTAACTTCTTTCTCTTTGCCACTCTCTTTGTCAACTACGATTTCAGTAACCTCTTCCATTACCTTCTCTTTGATTTTCTTGGTTCTTTCTTCGTGGAAAGAGCTTAGATAATCAACCACATCCGAAGGTAGTTTTGATTTGTCTGCAAAGAGATCCAGGATTAGATATAAAGCTGCCTCTTCATCACCCACTTTATGCTCAAAAGTCTCTACACTCTTGCCAAAAGTAGGAACAAGAGTATCTCCAACTGGATGGAAGTATATACCAGCTCCCTTATTCATCTTTTGAACATTATTGAATACATATCTGGCATTTGGATTATCATTTCTAAGCTTTGAGCCTAGACTTATTACAAAATCACTCTCTTGCATAATAGTTTTGAAATCATCTGGATATAGAGATTTACCAGATACTTTTGCATACTCATTCAAAAACTTCTGAAATGCTCTAGCTTCTGGGTTATAAAGCTTTATACCCAACTTCTCTTTGAGAGTTTGAAGCATTAGTGCCTCTTCATTTGTAATGGTTGAATTGAATCTAATAGTATCAGCCTTTTTCAATGCCTCTACTGCTTTGTTAAATGCCTCTGTATCTTTGGTAACATCACTATTTTCATAATCATATCCAAATCTACCTGCACCACAAAGAGATTGATAATTCCACTCATTTTTTACTCTAAATATAACCTCTTTTGGATTATCTATACTCTCAAATCTGGTCTCATAGTATAGATGACAACCACTGCTACAGTGAGCACAGGTTGCTGGAATATTTTTTAACTCCCAAGGGTTGGCTTTATATACAAAATCTCTCTCGGTCAATGCACCAACTGGACATACAGCCGTACACTCTCCACAATCTGAACAATTTGTATGCTCTGTACCATTGCTTGGGATAATAATAGATTTTTGCAACTTGTTCCACATTGCATAAGCATCTTTTGGAGTACTCTCTTTATACCCCTTATCTACAGCCGGTCCGCCTCTTGGACCAGTTTTGATGGCACTATCACCTATCATATCCTTACATACAGTCACACACCTTTCACATACGATACACAAACCTGCATCATAGTGAAGTACTGTACTCCAGTTTTTGGTCTCTCTTTTGGTATCTTGTATAGCAAAGTGTTGAGAGTCCACCTCAAGTTCAAGAGTATAATTCTGCAACTCACACTCACCATGCTGATCACATACGCCACACTGTAGAGGGTGGTTTACATCATACACCTCCATGATAGCTCTTCTTTCTTCAAGAATCTCTTCATTTTCGGTTATGATATTCATACCATCTTTTGCTTTGGCATTACAGGCATATACCCGTTTACCATCAGCCTCTACCAGACATATACGACAAGCAAGAGTGGGTGAACAGCGTGTTAGATAACAAATGGCAGGAATAAATATACCATTTGCTCTAGCTGCATTGAGAACATACTCACCCTCATATGTTTTACACTCTACACCATCAATGGTGATTGTGATCTCTTTTTTACTCATACTACTGCCCTGTCTTTTCTATTTTTACTTTGGTAAATCTATAAGAGGATAACGCAAAGCTACTTAATCCAATATCGAAAATCGGGTTAAGAGCTATGGTTCCTTTCAAAGATGTATCAATGCTAAACACTCTTTGGTAATCTATACCATCAATTGTGAATTTTACACTATCCCCATCACTCAATTTTGCAGCTATTGCAAATTGTGCAGAACCTCTCAAAGTAACTTCATTCTCTTTTAATTGTTCACACTTGCTTGTAAATGGGTTGAATGCTCTGCCACTGTTACATCTATATACAATAGTACCATCATAACTATCTATCTCTTGAGGCTCACTTGGCAATGAACCACTCTCACACTCAACCATATCAAGCTCATAACCTCTGTGTGATTTGCCAGTAACATCAAAATAGTCTGGTAAATCATCAAAGTTTATACTCTTAAATCCTTTCTTAGTTGGCAAAGATGGAGTAAACTCTATAATATATTCACTACTCTCACCAAGCTCTTTTGCAATATCAAGCAATTCATACCCACTGTATGGAAGAGCAGGATGTGTAGGCACTACCCTCTTATCTATAGATACAAATGTTCCCTCCTGTTGATTGAGTGAAGGCATATCAATATCACCATCACCCAATGCACTTAGAGTATAATCACCAGGTGCATTGTATCCGACTATATAACCACTAGCACTCTCATCCAATTCACAAATGAGTGATACTCCAAGAGTATTTGATGCAGGTGGTATCGCAATAAGATCAAAATCACTATACTTTTCAATAAGAGCTATAAACCTGGCAATATTCTCAACCTCAGGATGATTATAAAGATCTTCTCCCACTACCAAAGTAAATCTCTTTCTCTTCCACATTTTGGCTTTTAACTGTTCAAGCTCCTCTTCAGATACATTACTCTCTGCACTCAAATACCCAATATCAAGTGAATCCAAAAGAGATTTTATTGATTTATCCAAGCCATCTTTTTTAATCAAAGTATCCGCAAGCAGTGATACTACACCCTCTTCACTGCCAACTTCATACTTGATAAATTGAGTAACAAGATTTTGTATTCTATTATCCTCTATAGGGTGCAAATATACAACCTGAGCTTTTTCTCTTTTTACAGCACTGGTTATTGCATACTTTACCATTGGTGCATCATCATAAACTCTTGTACCAAGAATAACTACCATTTGAGACTTTTTGAGAGTATCCAGTGTAGCACCATACAATGATTTACCACTGACACTTGAGTATGCTTTCATAAACTTTTGATAACCTATAGCATCATCACATACAAGCCTGGCATCTACACTCTTTGCAATCTTTTGCAACAAAAGTGCCTCTTCATTGGTAATCATAGATGAAAATCTTATGGTATCTGCTCTTTTGAAGGCTTCAACAGCCTCTTTTAGTTTGTTACTCTCTTTTGTAGCAGTTCTGTTTTCAAAGTCATATCCAAATCTACCTGCCCCACAGAGTGAACTAAATTCAAAATCATTTGTTACTCTGTATATTTTTGGCTCCGGACTATCTATGCTTGTATGTTTGACATCATAATATAATTGACAGTGACTGCTGCAATGTACACAACTTGCTGGAATCTTATCAAGCTCCCAGGCATTTGAAGTGTATTTGAAATCTGTACTTACCAATGCACCAACAGGACATACTGCCATACACTCACCACACTCGGCACAATCTTCATCCTGTTTGACATTGATAATAGTAGATTTGTATCCGCCTACACTGATTTGCAAAGCTTCATCACCTACTATCTCATTACATACTCTGACACATCTTTCGCACATAATACAAAGAGATGGATCATAGCTGACAAATCCCCAGTTTTGCATAGGTCTGTGCTGATCTTTTGCGGCAAACTCTTGGGCATCTACTCCATACTCTAAAGTTTTATTTTGTAAATCACACTCTCCACTCTTGTCACATACACCACACTCAAGTGGGTGATTTACATCATAAAGCTCCATAATCTTTTGTCTCTCACGAAACAGAGCATCATTAGAGGTAGTAATATTGGCACCATCAACTGCTTTTTCCTGGCAAGAGAGTATCATACCATCTACTCCCTCTACCTCTACAACACACATACGACATGAAGCAATAGGTTCTACTTTGCTAAGGTAACACATAGTAGGTATATATATACCATTCTCTCTGGCTACCTCAAGTATTGTTTTACCCCACTCACTCTTTATCTTTTTGCCGTCAATGGTTAGTGTTATCTCTTTTTTCTTTACTTCATTCATATCACACCGCCACCATAGCTATATAATAGCATCGCATACATCTCTCTGCTTCTGCTATTGCCTCTTCGCCAGTAAATCCGAGGTTTACTTCAAGATTGTTATCTCTTCTCTCATCAACCTCAAGCTTCTGGCTTACATTTCTAGGAATACCTGGCATCCAACCTGTGATCTTCTCTTTTTTGTCATATACACCAAGCTTGTTTAAGTGATCTTCCATAATCTCTTCATCAGTCAATGATACTTTGCCATCATATATATATCTTGATATTACAGAAGCTGCCCTTTTTGCTTGACCTACTGCATTTACTATTGTCATTGGTCCATATTCACAATCTCCAGCTGCAAAAAGTCCTGGGCGACTTGTCATATAATCTCTACCATTTGTAAGGAGTGTATTCCAACTAGTAAGCTTTATATCCCACTCTTTTGGCAATAGTTGCAAATCAGCAGCTTGTGAAACTGCCGGTATCAACCAATCACACTCTATCTCAAAATTAGCTCCTTCTATCTTGACCAATTTTGGTCTGCCACCATCTGGATCTGGCTGAAGTTCATATCTATTTACTATTAACTTTTTGAGTTTATTATCTTCATCTACTATCCTCTCAATAGCTGAATGGAATATAAATTCAACGCCCTCTTCTACTGCTTCATGGTACTCTTCATAGGTAGTATTTCTAATAATAGTCTTCTCATCTCTTCTATATAGCATTATTACTTTTTTGGCACCCTCACGAATAGAGCATCTAACAACATCCATAGATGTAAATCCACCACCAACACACACTACAGTAGTATCTTTGAGTTCATTTGATGCAGGTGATCCTATGCCATACTTATTCCATAAGTTTACCTTATCAAGCATAGCTATAGCACCCCAGTAACCCTCCATATCTTCACGCTCATTTTCTGCACGAACCTTTTTGGAAAGTCTTGTACCAAATGCCAACAGTACAGCATCATACTCAGCATCTAACTCTTTGAGTCTATTGGCATCTACACGATGATTTGTATATACTGTTACACTCTCCAAAGATGTAACAAGCTCTATATCTTTGTTGTATTTATCTATTGGCATTCTATACTCAGGAACACCAACAGCAACCTCACCACCAAGTACTGGTAACTCTTCAAATATATCTACCTTGATACCCTCAAGTCCCAAATAGTATGCAGCAGTAAGTCCAGCCGGTCCTGCACCTACAATTGCTACCTTTTTACCATCATTTCTTGGTGGCTTTGGCTCTTGTGGATGTAAAAATCCCAATCCATGATCAGTCTCATAATCTGCTCCAAGCCTTTTGAGTTCCATAATAGATACAGGCTCATCAAGATTGGCTCTACGACAAGCATCTTCACAAGGGTGTGGACATACCCTACCACAGGTATGAGCTAGTGGCATAGTCTGTCTTGTTGCTACCAAAGAGTCTGTAAATACCATATCCCTAACACCCTCAATATATGCAGGAATATCAACATGGCTTGGACACATATCCATACATGGAGCTGTAACTTTGGCAATATAATTTATATCATTATCATAATCTTTTGATTTTTGAGCATTTAGGATACACTCATCAAATTGCTCCTTATAAAACTCCATCAAATCCAAAATCGGTTTTGGTACAGTTCTACCTATCTCACACTTTGATGTAAGCATCATAGTCTGAGATACCTCTTTTAGATGCTCCAAATCCTCAAAAGCACCCTCCCCTCTTGCGATTTTATCAAGTAGGTCATACAAGATTCGTCCACCCCATCTACCAGGAGCACATCTACCACACGCTTCAGAGTATTTTTGGTATTGGGCTGCATACTCCATAGCAAGTCTTACTGCATCTAACTCTTCAGTAAATATAGCTACACCATCCCAACCAATAAATGCTTTTGCAGGGGTAGATTCATCATAATGCTCAGGTAGTTTGAATGCAGACTCCTCCCACTCGCTGGGATCTTTACCCCTGTTGTCTATTCTCTCTCCACGCCAAGTAGAGAAGACTACCTTTGCCATCACTTAGCCTTTTTCTTGACCACGATTGTCCAATCTACTTCATTGAACTTGAGTGAATTCATCAATTCGTGGCCTTGCTCTTTGATAACATCAGCACTCTTTTGAATAGGAGAAAAGTCACCTATTTCAAACAAGAATATACCTACTTCACCATCTTTTAAATCGCTATCTATCAACTCAACCATTCTGCCATAAAAATCTTCGTGCAGGTGTCTTAAATCATATCGCTTCATATCTCTTTTCCTTTCTATAAACCAAACGGTTATCGGTCAACTTCACCAAAGACGATATTTGTGCTACCAATGATAGTAACGACATCAGCCAAATAGGTACCAGGTAAAATATCTTGCAATATTCCAGTATGGAAAAAGCTAGGAGCTCTACACTTGAGTCTGTATGCATATGGCTCCCCTTCTGAGCGTATAAAAAATCCAAGCTCACCTTTTGGTGATTCAGTTGGTGCATATACAGTACCTTTTGGTGGTCTCATACCCTGAGTTACCAATACAAAGTGTTGCATCAAAGCATAATTTTGTGTCATTATCTCCTCTTTTGGAGCAGAGATATACTTTGGTGCATGAGCCATCAGTTGTGAATCAGTCTGATGATACATACCAATAAGTTGTCTTAGGATTTTGATAGACTCTTTCATCTCTTCCATATAGAGTCTGTATCTTCCATAACTATCACATCTGTCACTGATTGGTATATCAAAATCAAGCTCACTGTATAACTCATACGGCTCTTCTTTACGAATATCATACTTGATTCCAGAACCTCTTAGCATAATTCCAGAACATCCCCAGCTAAGAGCCTGTTCTGGTGTAACTATACCTACATCTTCAAGTCTCATCTTCCAGATTCTATTTTCTGTAAGTAGATCTTCATAGAGTTTAATCTGCTCTGGAAGTCTATCTATAAAATCTGTCAAAGATGTCAGCCAACCATCTGGCAGATCCAGAGGTACTCCACCAATTCTTACAGCTGAGTGTGTAAGTCTGGCACCGCAATAATCCTCCATCAAATCCATTGCAAACTCTCTTTCACGGAATGCATATAGGAATATTGACATAGCACCAACATCTAGTGCATGAGTTGCCAAGAAAAATAGGTGAGATATTATACGATTGAGTTCAAGCAACATTGTACGGATAACTTGAGCTCTTCTTGGTACTTCAATATCAAGAAGTCTCTCTACAGATAGAGCAAATGCATAATTATTTGAAGTAGATGCAATATAATCTAATCTGTCTGTAGTTGGCAAAAACTCATTATATATCATATTCTCTGCCATCTTCTCTATACCACGGTGCAAATAGCCAATATCTGGAAGTGCTTTTACTACCTGCTCACCTTGAAGCTCAAGTATCAAACGCAACTGACCATGAGCTGATGGGTGCTGTGGTCCGAAGTTGATGACCATTGTATTATCATCTCTTTCGAAATTCAAATTCTCGAAAAAGGGTCTTAGTTTATTTGGATGTTGCATACTGACTCCTACTTTCTTTTATCAAGAGTTTTGTGTGGTCCTTTGTTGTAATTAACCAAGAACTGATCACTATACTCAATAGGTGTTTGTGTAGTATCTACACTATCTGGATCTGCTCCAAATGGAACCTCTTTGCCAACTCTAGCAAATCTTTGAGTATCATATCTATCTACTCTTGCTTGATCTCTAATCTCTGGCCCGATTACATCTCTATACTCTTTACCAAAGATCTTATCAACTTCATACCATGATGCAAACTCATCACCCTCTAATGGATAAGTTTTTCTTAGAGGATACCCCTCCCAATCATCTGGCATAATAATTCTCTTGAGATATGGATGATTGTTTACATATATACCAAACATATCATACATCTCTCTCTCAGCAAATTTTGCCATATCAAATAGTGGTACAATACTCTCAATAGCTTGATTCTCTTTGATTCTTGTAAGTACTCTTACTCTTTTTCTCTCATTGATATTTAGCATTTGATAAAATATCTCAAATTCACCATCTTGAGCAAGATAATCAATTGCACTAAGTTCACTACAGATTGTATATCCACAATCATCTCTTAGAGTCTTTAGAGCATCAATATTTGCTTCTGGCTCTATATGAAGTACCAATTGTCCAATCTCAACATAGCTATCCAGTAAATTTACACTCTTTGATACTGCATCTACTACAGCCTTGAAGTGTTCATCTTCTGGTTCCAATCTTGGTACTTGAGGAGCAACCCAAAATCTGTCTGTATATTTTGCCCTCTTTTGGACATTATCTTTTGGAGTATATTTTCTCATTAGACAAACCTCTGCTTTCTATTTTTTTTCATATCAGCATACTCTCGATTTATCTTCTTTTGAAGCATCATCATTGCATATTGCAAAGTCTCCGGTCTTGGTGCACAACCAGGCAGATATATATCTACTGGAATAATTCTATCAACACCTTGAACAGTAGCATAGGTATTAAACATACCACCAGTATTTGCACAACTTCCCATAGATATAACCCACTTTGGCTCTGCCATCTGGTCATAGAGTCTTCTTGCAAACTCTGCATGTTTTTTTGACAGAGTCCCTGCAAGTATCATTACATCTGCCTGTCTTGGAGATGCACGAAATATTACACCCATTCTATCAAAGTCAAATCTACTGGCTCCAGATGCCATCATTTCGATAGCACAACACGCCAAACCATATGTAAGTGGCCACAAAGAGTTGGCTCTACCCCAATTTATCAATTTATCAACAGTAGTCAAAGCTACCGGCAAACCTCCTGTTGAGGCATAATTTACTTGATGCTGTGCCATTCAAGTGCTCCTTTCTTCCATGCATAGATAAAGCCAATTGCAAGTAATACAATAAATAGTATCATCTCAGCAAATCCAAACCATCCGAGCAATTTAAAATCAATTGCCCAAGGAAACATAAAGATAATCTCCACATCAAACAGAATAAATAAAAGTGCTATTAGATAAAACTGCACAGAGATGCGACTTGGCTGTTTGTCTGGCTCAGGTCCGCACTCATATATTGAAAGCTTTAGCTTCTCCGTATCCAATGCTGCCAATCTCCGGCTAATAACCCTAGAGATATAGACAACAGCTGGAAATGCCACAAGTGTCAATGCAAAAAGTACAAAAACACCAAAATAGGGATGATCGGTCACCATATGTGTCATTATAAACCCCTTCAAAATTAGAAATAACTGTCCACAATGTGCCATATGCTAACCAAAAGTTGATTAAACTGTTTTGCACTCATTGGCTATTGGGATAAGCAAATCCAAAGTGTAACAAACAGAAACATAAAAAGAGTAACTTTTTTGATTATAAATCTAATATAACATCATAGTAGAGTATAATTCAATACTCAGCCAAAATATAAAAAAGGGTTATAATGGATCATATTGTATGGAGTATCAATCCTGTATTACTACATATAGGACCACTTGCAATACATTGGTATGGAGTACTTTTTGCCGGTGGTATATTTGTAGGAATGGCTTTGTTAAAGTATATATACAAACTAGAAAACAAAGACCCCCAAGAGGTTGATAATCTGCTTGTATATATAGTCGTAGGTATTATTGTGGGAGCTAGATTAGCTCATACTTTAATATATGAACCAGACTATTATCTATCCAATCCCATAGAGATTTTATATATATGGAGAGGCGGTTTAGCCAGTCACGGAGGATTGCTTGGTATGATGATAGCTGTATGGATATATTGTAAAAGATATAATGAATCATTTACATGGATTATATCAAGGCTCACAATTCCTGGAGCCATATTTGCCTCAATGGTTAGAGTAGGCAACTTTTTTAATTCAGAAATTTTGGGTAAAACAACCAATAGTATAACAGGTATAATTTTTAGTAGAGTAGATAATCTTCCAAGACATCCAGTACAACTCTATGAAGCTGTTGCATATGCTATTTTTGTTCCCTTTTTGTGGTATCTATACAAGAGATTTTCAACTCAACAATCTACTGCTATGTTACCTGGAATATTTTTGATTTATGTATTTAGTATCAGATTTATACTAGAATTTTTCAAGGTACAACAAGCCTCATACACCCTCTCAACTCCTTTGACAGTAGGACAACTATTGAGTATCCCTTTTATTTTAATTGGAATTATATGGATATGGTATGGGTTCAAGATAAAAAAAGAGAAAATTTAAGTAATTTTATAATAATACATCAGATACAACACACTAATTGAGATTAAAAAGTATCTCAGTTTTGCTTAAGAGATAAAATATTGTTTAATCCAAACTGAAAGTCCTATAAAATGGAACTTTTAAAGTTTGTGTACTTTGAAACCGAAGGTGATGTGCAATCTTGCACCACTATAGCCAACGCCAAAGGAATGTTGGAGTTCATCTAAGAAACAATACTAAAAATGAGGCAAAAGCTTCACCAAGACAATTAAACTCCCAACCCATACTTTACGCTAAAATATATATATGCAAAAAGATATAACAACAAAAGAGATAATCCAAAGTATCACTAAAGATATAGCTAAATATATACTTCATATCAATATAGATGATAATATCAAATTCATAGATAAAGAGTTAAAAAGAGTAGAAAAAAGAGAAGCTGATATTGTAGCCAAATGTAAAATATCAAATATAGACACAATACTACATATAGA
>Ga0256837_1000512_pt1 | contig 32044 bp, 36 predicted proteins | sample 4562384metaG_FD_185976 | JGI IMG/M metagenome (GOLD analysis project Ga0256837, IMG submission 185976) | Hydrothermal vent microbial communities from Guaymas Basin, Mexico - 4561-384 | ecosystem: Environmental > Aquatic > Marine > Hydrothermal vents | place: Mexico: Guaymas Basin | collected... | reverse complement strand
CTCCAGTTTTAATAATTTCTTATCAGAACAAACATGTGGATCTTTGGCAGAGTTGGTCGAATGCACCGGTCTTGAAAACCGGCGAGGGTCACACCTCCCAGAGTTCGAATCTCTGAGGGTCCACCATTCAAACCCCTATTTTAGGTTGTTTCAACAACTAATTTCACTAAAAATACTCAACTGTAACAAAACTGTAACAAATTCTACACCTTCTTATCAGTTCATATATATTTTATTTCATTACTAAATTCTGTTTAACAAGTTAAATTTTATGTTGCTCTTCAAAAACATTTAACCAATAATCAAGTAAAGCTTGATTACTTTCACACTCTATAAATAATGCTTTCTGAATAATATTTTCATCAATACTTTTAGTATCAATTTCATCTAAAATAATTTCTTTAAATTTTTCTATCATTTCCTCATCGTTATACTTTGTGTGTTTCTTTATATAGGTTTTTTCTAGTCTTTTAGCAAGTTCATCAAAGTAATTTCTCCATAGTGTAACTATCTTTCTTTCTATTGCAACTGTTTTTATATGTTCCAAACATAGTTCTTGCTCTGCTGAACTAAGGGCATCTGTAATTTTAATATTAAACTTAGCAGCTTCAAAAGGTGGAAGAATTTCACATACTATAAAATCATGGCTATATATATTAATATCATGATATGGATTTAATGCAAATCTTGTATTAGTTGTCGTATTAATAGCAATATTATCTTTACTTGCATTACAGTCTGTACAGATAACTATCATATTAGGTAAATATAACGAAAATTCTGGAAATATTGATTTTGGTAAAAAATGGTCTATTTGTTTTGCTTCTGTAAGAGCACAATAAGGACATAAAGTACCATCTTTTAGTATTTTCTTTATATCTTTTAAATATTCTTTTGCATACTGCTCTGGTGAATTATACATATGAAGAAGGGAATATTTTGCATTTATCTTTGTTGAAGGAACATTTAAACTAATAGTACTCTCTCCAATATTTTCTAAATTAGTTTGTTTTAAGTCATAAACTAGATACCTAGATTTAACATAATCCTGCACATATTTTAAAAGAGTTTTTCTTGGATTATTTTTATTATCAATAACCTTATCTAAGTATTTTGTATGTTCCCCATCTAACACCTCCAGTTTAATCATTTAATATCTCATTTCTAATATACATCAACGATTCAGAATTTAATTTATCTTTATATTGTTCTAAAATATCACTAATGCTATCATTCTTATCAATATTTTCTATCAGCCAGTTTTCAAATGGTCTTTCTTCTAATATATTATTAAAAGTATAGTTACAAATTGTATTTAAATTTCCACCAAATGTTTCTATTACTGTAGGTGTATAGATAAATGATTTATCATTTTCTTGTATATCAAAAACTCTTACAAATTTAGAAGGTGTTTCTCTTGTAATAATTAAAGAATGGGTAGCAATAATTGCATATGAATTAAATATATGTAAAATTTCTTTTAGCAATCTCATAAAAATAATTTCTAAATTTGGGTGTAAATAGCTTTCTGGCTCATCAAAAATCAATAATGATTCTTTTTCGATTTTACCAAGTATGGCAAATATCATATATGTGAAAATCTCTTGTCCAGAGCTTAAATTTAAAGTATTATTGTCATTATCCAAAAAACAAATCTCTTCTATAAATTTTGCTGGAACTTGCAAATTTGTTATTTCTTGGTCTGTATAGCTTTTTAAAATATCTTTTGTATATATTGTTTGAACAATCATATCATCAATGAGTGTCATTTTATTATTAACATCTAATTTTTGTAAATTATCTATAAGTTTCTTATCTGCCCTTATTCCTATGTTTTTTATTGAAGGAATTGCTATTTTTAATACTTCAAAAAGCTTATGTACTTTCATAATAGATGATTCAAAATCAAATCCATTTGTATCATCTACTATCATTTTAGATAAGGATTTTTTCATATCTTTAAAAACAATATCTTTAGTTATCTGATTTTCTTTATTTCTTAATCCACTATAACTAAATGATTTACTACCTCCCTGATTATAAAAATCTTCAAAAGGGCTATATGAGATAATAACAACTTTACTAAACTGTGGAGTTTTAGACAAAGCCTCTTCAGGTTTATATTGAAGTTTTACATCAGAAAATATATCTGCTACTCCTACACCCTGCAAGCATTCCGATAAATGTTTTAATGTTTGAGATTTACCGGAGCCATTTTTCCCAATTAATGTCATAATATTAGATGGAAAGAAATCATCATGAAAAGTAAAATCTATACTATGCTCATTACTAACATTTTCTAATTGGAATGTGAAGTTGAAATCGAATCTATCTTTATCTAAATCTTCTCCAAAAAGAAAATATGAGGCTTCTTTTATCGCTTTTTTTGAGTCTGTATCTCTGGTTAATGAATTTTCAAATCCATCATCAGTATTTTTTAAATCTAAATCTTCAATTTCAGGATATTTTTTTTCTAAATAAGGAATATCATGTAAAGCATGTAAAATACTGTACAGCTCTTCTTCAGACAATAGTTCTTTTAACCTTGTATAATATTCACTAGAAGCACCAACCGAAATATATTTTTTATCTATATCGATAGCATTTATTTTTATATATTTTTCTTTATTTTTACCTTCAATTTTTAAAAAAACTGAATGGGAATCTTCTTCACCTTCAATAAGGATTCTTAAACCACCAATATTGTAAAGTTTTTCTTTATACCAAATTGACATGTGGAAATAAGTATAATGTCCATAATCATTCCAGTTATCTTCTTTTAAAACTATATAATTATTTTCTTTCTTGTATGTAAGTTTATTTTCATCTGTTTGAAAACTTTTTATATATATTATTTTCATAAATTAGTTCCTTGTTAAATAAAGAAACTTATTTTAGCGAAATAATACGATGAATCTATAACTAGCAAAAAGTGATTACTTTAAATCCATTACAATCTGCCATATATTTTTACTAAGAATAATTTTTACTATACACTACTAAAATGGATACTAAAAAACTATTAGAACATATCAGTAACAACTGTTCCTCTGAACTCTCCAAATACAAATACAATAAGGGTTTGGATATTTCTGATAAATACAGAAAAGGAAAAGTGACATCGTATCAATATGTGTTGGATTTAATCTACCACTTTTTTGAAAAAGAGAGATTGTTAAAAATTGAATTTGAGAGTATAATCACTAAAGAGTTAGATAACACTTCTCTGTTAAAAAACGGTGATTACAGAAATGGAATTAATGAAGTTTTGAGTGAGATAAAATCTCAACTCAAAGAGGTGCAAAAAATGAGTTTATTTGAAAAGTTTTATCTCAAACTAAAAATCTCTCTCCACCTTTTGAAGAAGAGATTATTGAGGGTTTAAGATAGTACTTCAACCTTCTTCCCAAGACCAATCAATCCTCTCATTTTTCAATAACACTTCCATAAGTTTAAAACTATATGTTATTCCATTATTATTGTTTTTTTCAAAATAGTTTTCTATTTCATAATCAAACTGATATGTATTTGATGTACAGTTAAAAAGAATACCTACCATGCTTGTAGGCTGCAAAACCATGTATTTTTCATAATTAATTTCAAATACTTTCACTTTTTTACTATCAGTATCAATAATAGAAACAATAAACTCTCTCTTCAACTCATTTTTATGATATTGAAGAATAGTATGATTATTTAAGTTTCCATTAAAAACTTTGTCAAATAATTTTATATTATCTTGAGTATCTAATCTACACATAAATGAGATAATAACACCTTTACTTAACATTGTTTGATAAACATATGGTAGATACGGATAGTGTATCCCATAGGTATCCCAAAACATATTTAATTTTGTAAAAAAATCACTTACTCTATTAGTTGAATATGATATATCATCGTACATTATTTCCCACATATCTTCTTCATAGTCTATTGATGCATTTTTTGGAATAATACTATTGTATCCCAATATAAGTTCTTTATTTTTAATCATATCGTTAGGTATAGTAAAATCTATAGAAGCAACTTTTACTGTAGTCATTTGGTTGGGGGTCGTTGTAGTTTTCATAAGAAAACTCCTTAATTAAATTTGAAAGAAGAAAAGATAAAAACTCTATCTCTTCCTCTTCCTTACCTATATTATAAGAAGCTAGTGGGCGAATAGTTGCCCTTCTTTAATGTATAGCATGATGATTACTAGAAAAGATTATTCAATATTTAATCTTATTAAAACTAAGCTCCTTTTTTCATAAATTCACTAATAGCACTAACATCAGTAAACTTACCCTCGTGTTGTCTTTTATTTTTAACATACTTATTAAGTGTTGTACTAACATTCTTGTGACCTAGTTGAGAACTTACAGAAACAATTCCTACACTATCTTTTTGTTTATTGATAAGATTGGTCGCAAATGTATGTCTCAGGTTATAAAATCTTCTATAAGGTATTTTGCAATGTTTTAAATATGACTTCCAAGTACCTTTACTAACCATAGACGGGTTTTTATAGTTCTTTTTTTCTTGTGTTAGAAATACATTATTGAAGTCTACATCTTCAAATAATTCATGTTGATTTAACATGAGATTATAGGTTTCATCATTCATATCAATCACTCTTTTCCCTGTGTAGGTTTTAGTGCCTTTTACTCTACCGTTTCTAATGGTTTTATTAATACTAATTGTCTTTTTCTTAAAATCCACATCATCCCAAGTAAGAGAAACTAGCTCTCCACTTCTCATTCCAGTTCCAGCAGATAGAAAAATCATATTTTTTAATTGTTGTCTGGTTCTTAACCAAACTTTGTGAGTAGTTTCATCAATATAATCATCAATACTTGATAAAATAGTTTTCATCTCTGTATCTGTGTAAACAATTTCTTCTTCATCTGATTTAACTGGATTGTATATTTCAGCATTTGCAGTTGGATTAATTTTTATATATTCCTTCTGCTTGGCTTGAGTTAGAATAATATTTAATACACTTCTTATATCTTTTATTGTTTTTCTATTGAAGCTTTTCAACACCCATATCTGCCATTCTTCAATATCAGATGATTTTATTTTGCTTAGCCTATACTCTCCAAAATATGGTGCAATATATGTAGTATATTTTAAAGTGTACTCATTAAATGTATCAATTGATATTTTGTTAAGTGCCAACTTCTTATCTAATGCTTCAGTATAATAATCTTTGAGTAAGGGAATTTTACTATCATCATTACCAAGTCTTTCTAAGTCATACTCTGCTTTTAGATTACTCAGTTCCCAAAGTAGTTGTTCTTTATTCTTCTCGACATAATTGAGATGTTTTTTCAGATAATCTAAACCAGTAGATTTATTTACTTTCTCTTCTTTACCTCTAAATGTGATTACACCTCTTAAGTAAATCTTACCATCTCTATTCCTAGGTTTAATCTTTCCATACTCTCTATCATAAAAAGCTGGGTCGTTAGCTTCAGCTAGTATTTTCTCAATAACATCCATTATGCAACCCTCCTTCTTTTTCTTTGTAGTGTATGATTTATTGATTTATGAATATAAATCTCACCGTCCATATGTTTGTAGTGTTTACCAAATTGGTAGTTACCACTTTCAACAACTCTGTTATACATCTGTCTGTAACTTAAATCATGTTTCGTTGCTGTATCTGTAAGTGAAATCCAATCAGGGAAAAACTCGATAGCTTCACTAAGTGAAACCATTCTTGTGTATATACTTTCTAATAAATCTCTATCTGAGATTTTTGTTTTTGCTAGTTTCATCACTAACCCCTTTTTGTAAAAATTTTCTCCTTTAATTAGTGATACCAATTACTTGGTATCTACACTCATTTTACAAATTAAGCACAGTTAATCGAGATAAACACCCATATTTTAAAAGGAATTTATGAATTCTTTTTTTATCTAATAAGACACTCCCTGACATCTTCTATCGTAGGTGTGTAATAATTTAATGTCGTTGAGATGTTCTTATGTGACAAAAGTGCTTGGGTAAGCTTTGGATTAATACCATTCATCGACATTTGAGTAATTAAGCCCTTCCTAAAGCTGTGAGTGGAAAATTCTTTACCGAGCACCAACTGTATCAATTGGTTAAAATCTTTGGTAAAACCAATATGATTTAAATTTCCTCTCTTTGAATTTCTTTTGTGGATAAAATATGAATCTTCATCATCTTCATTTTGTATCAACTTTAGTAGAGTAGATACAGATTTATTTGATAGAGGGATATGTCTGATTATTTTTTGCTTCTTAACAAATATACTCAACTCTTTTTCATCTATTCCTTTTTGGATTTGATTAATCCTTAAAGGTAAAATTTCACTAACTCTTAATCCAGTCATAAAAAGTAATTCGATGCTTCTCATCCATTTAACTCTACTAGTTTCAAATCCTTCCATTCCATTTATATATGATTTCAAGATTTTATACTCTTTTTCTAAGATTGGTTTAGAATTTCGTTGTGTGTCATGTGGTCGTCCCATAATATGCTCCAAAAGTATTAATAAGTATTATCTTACCGTCTTGTAATACCTTTGTAAAGCCGTTGTAGAAGTAATTTAAGAGAGATTCCCAAGAGCTAGGAAATCTTATTAAAATGATGGTTTTAATAAGTGAAAGTTTTTAAAATAAATGTGGCAACATTGTATTATAAACTTCTGGGTATCTTTTCTCGATAATATCTAAAATATAATCTACACTCTGTATCTTTAAGATTTTTCTAATGATATTTATCGATGGTATATAACCATTTTCCAATTTATTTAAAAGATACACAATGTCATTTTGTTCTAAAAGTAGTTCAATTCCATATTCAAATATTTCTACTATTTCTAACTGGTTTAAAACTTCATACATTAATGCATTGTGTAATCTTTGAGAAAAAGTAATTTTAACAACTTGTTTATAATAAATATTTTTTTCTATCATATTAGATTGCTCTAACTGCGAAATATAAAACCTTATGCTTTCTTGTGAATTGTTTGTATTTAAAAAGTTTCTAAAGAAACTATTTTTTAATTTATATTCATTGTCTATAAGAAATCCAAAGGTTTCACAATCAAACTTTGTCATAATAAACCTATTAAGCTTTTCATTTTCTGGACTGAATTCATTCTTATTTAAAACTTCATTAATACTAATCTTAGAAAAATCAAATTGCTTCAATAATTTTAAGTCTTCTGTATATATTAATTTAATAAATAGCTTTTCATAGGGTGCTACCTTATTTTCAAGAACACTATTTTCAACCAAAAAATTAAAAGTATCAAAGTTAAATGACCAAGTATAGCTTTCTGAGTTTGTTTGGATATACCATTCTAATACATTGCTATTAATTTCATAACCAATATTGATTAGTTGGTGTATATCATATTTACTCAATGTATGTATATATGTTTTAAATATATCACACTCAAATACTGAATTTTTCAACATTAACACTAAAAGTTGTATGTCTTTTTTATTTTCATACTCATAAAAATCATATAAGCACGAATTACACAGTGCATATCCTTGTTCTAATAGTGCAATGATAGGTAAGGTATTTATTTCAAAATAACTACCCATATAAGAATAAATATCATTGAATAAATCAATCAATTTTTTATTGTAAACTCCTGTATTTAATTTTTGTGTAAGGAGTTGAGTAATATTCTTAAAATAAATATCCTTTCGCTCTTCTGTATTATTACTTTTCTTATATCCATATATACAGTCATTACTATTATAGTTTCGAAAGATACTTCTAGACAATTTTTCAATAGTCCATGTTTTAAATTTATATTGCTCATCATAAGCACCACTATTATCAAATAATATTGAATAAAAATATTCAGGATTATTATCAATTTCCTTCTCCATAAAACTATAATTAAATTTAGTTTCATCTTTTAACATCGATATGATTTTTTCTGCATTTCTCATTTTAAGTCCTTTGTGCCAGTTTGTTTAACAAGTTAAAAAGTCATTTTCCTATCCCTTTCAACCATATACTATTTTACTTCCTCCAAGGGCAAGTATCTGCCCATGAATATTAAGCACTTACTTTCATTGTTGCAGGTGCTGTATTATTTGCAGGAACTCTATTGCTTAGCTTTTTAATCGTTTCCACCATTGATTTTTTAGTTATCAGAACTGGTTTAATATTTTTGTCTTTGAATAAATATCCTCTTTTCAATAACTGCTTCACCGATATTGGAAACTCATTCGTATATCTTTTGTATTTACATTTATTTGCTGGGATTCCACCTGAGCTGAAACTTTCAAACTCATCTGATATTCCATTGTCTTTTAATACTTGTGTTGCCTCAGCAACTGTATAAAAATCATCTTTATTAAAAGTAGCCATATATTTTTCAACAGAAAGACAATCATATATAAACTTTTTTCCACTTTGTTTTCTTTTTAATCTACCACTTACAGATAAGCTTCTAACTGTTTCTCTCGTTGTATTGAGAATTATCTCAACCTCTGCAATTCCTAACTCAACAGATTTAGGTGGTAATACACCAGCTTTACATTTAATAACCTTAGCCATGATGGCTCCTTTAGTGTAAAAATTTTTAAGATAAAAGTTACACAAACTCTCTTAACTTGTAGGTTCATTGTATGGATTGAAAACTTTGACAAAACTGATTCATATGGATTAAAAAAAGAATTTAGAGATTCTTTTAAAAGCCCAAAGGTAGGCTTTTACTGGCAGTAACTAAGAAGCGATTCTTAATACTTCATAATTTGTATTGTTAATATTACATGCTACTTGTTCTTGTTTTTGAAATACAAATACATTCTCAAATTTCTTATACTTGCCATTATTAACTTCAACTCCAAGATGAGTTTCAACATCCTTCATACCCATCACCATTTTTAGAGTTTGTTTTTGTTTCATTTCTAACATTTCTAAGATATTACAAGAGTCATGTTCAAGTGTATATCCATCAACATCAGCAATATTCCATAAAATATGTCCACCATCTCTAAGTAATTCATATCCATTATCGAGGGTTGGTTCAAGAAAGTAATCTCTCCAGCTCTCATAAGTATCAAACTTATTGAATGCTTGAGCTTCATGTTCTGTGTATCTCTCTCTACTAAAATATGGTGGGCTTGTGAATACAACAGCAACTTTATTTTTATACCTTTTAAAAGAGTTTGTTGTGTGTATCATTTCAGAACCAATTTGATGATACTCCAACCTAACATTTAAGTTAGGATTAATATGCTGTTTCCAAAATCCAAGTAACATTTTATATCTTTCACCAACAATTGGATTAGGGTCAGTCACTATATAAACCAATTCTTTAGCTTTAAAAATAGGATTTGAAGCCATTGCCATAAATCCAACCAATCTACCACCCCAACCACCTGATGGGTCATAAACAACTAATTCTTTAGTCTTATCATTAGCAAACTCTTTAAGGTGGTTAAACCATATCCATTTAGATACCTCTGCTCTAAAATTAGTTGCAGGGTGCCCTAATCTCAATCTCAATAAATTAGTAAGTCCATCCGTAATAGTTTTAGGTTCTTTTCTTTTATCAATATCTTTTCTTGTTATACCATCAAACTTTTTTAAAAATAATTTTTCATCTAACACACTATCCCAAATTGAATTTTCAATTCTATTACCAACCGTTCTTTTCACTTCTATAATCTCTGGAAACCAGTTTGTAATACCTGCTGAGTATCTGTTATAACCTACAAGTACAGTATCTTTATTGTTATTTGTTATACACACTTTTTTCTCTGGATTATTAGTATCTAATTCATCTAGCTTTTTAAAATCAGCAATAATTTGTTCTAAGCTTTTTGTATTACCTATGAATGGTTTTTTGTGTTCTTTATATTGTTGAATAAAATAATTTCTACACTCTAAAGCCCAGATTTTCCATTCACTATCAGTCATATCAGTAATTTCTGATGGTTTTAAATCTAACTCTTTTGGGAGTATAGTATTATCAACATATAAAGGGTTATTCTTAGTAGTAGAACTACCACTTGTGTTTAACATGTTAAACTCTTTTGTATATACACCATTAATATTGTTTGCAACTGCAAGGTTAGTTAAAGTACTCATCTTAAGCCTCCATATTCAGATTATATTTTTTTAATAGGATTTTAAATTCAACTTCAAATTTTGAGAAATCATCATCTGAAATCATATTCTCATCAATTCTCAACTCAATAAAATTAGTAGCAATCACTAAAGATGAGTGAGTCTCAACTTTATTATCAAGAATTTCTTGATTCTCCTGTGTATCATTACCTTTATTTCCAAGTTCATCAATTAATTTTTGAACTGCTTCACGACCAAGATTTTCACTAATCATCTCATCGTAAATATTCTTTTGATTTTCCTCATCTAACATATAAATTCGAGTTAGAATATTTTTATCAATCATTCTTTTATTATCTACAATATCTTGTTGTATCTCTTGAGATAGCTTATTTACATAACTTATATGTTGTGAAATATATGCTTTAGATTTATGAACAATAGAACAAAGCTTTGCAAATTTAAACTTACTGTCAATTTTTTTATTTTGAGTGTAAAGTTTTAGTAGTAACTGCCCTACCTCAACAACTGTTAAATCTTCTCTATGGATATTTACAGAGAGTGCAACCTCTGTTGCAAACTCTCTATCTGTTAATACACATATAACTTCAAAATATTCAAGTGATTTTACAACCTGTAATCTTCTATATCCATCTACTAAGTGATAAGTGCCATCCTCATATTCTGTAACTAATAATGGAACTTTAACTCCATATTTTTCAACATTCTCTTTTAATTCAAGTAAAACACCATCTTCTAAAATATTTCTCTCTAAACGATTTGGTTCGTCAACTATAATTTGATTAACTGGTAAAGTGATAATGCTTGGTATCATCTTTAACTCCTACTTTTAAGATATAAAAGTATTACTCTCTACTGGGCGGATACTTGCCCATTCCTCCACAGAGACTATATATAGGCATATACCAAAAATATTCAAGTTCTATTTCTTCCCTTTTTATAAACTCAAAAAACATAAAATTACTATTATCTGTCTCTTTGTTAAGAAAATTTAGACTAAAATTCATCTAAATAAAAAATAAGTATGCAGAGGATTTGTTTTGGCTGATTTTGAACTAACACCAGAAGAACAAGAAAAGCTAGATTTTGAAGAAGTAAATAAAAAACAACTTTCAAAAAAATTCAAAGCTGCTGTTGAAATTCTCACCTATATAATAGAATCCAAAAGTGAATATAAACGAGAAGAGTTAGTAAGCATATTGGATAGATATAATGAATTAGGAATAGACGCTTTTAAACATGCACTTGATAATTTATCATCTGCAAAATTTATCACTAATATTCATAATGAAAAAGTAACTGTCTTTTGGAGACTCCATGAAAGTGTAAAATTATATGTACCAACAGAGAATGATTCTGCTACTACAAGTATGCTCAGTGGAGATGGGTTGAAAATGAAAATTCAAATGGCTATTTCATGTGTTGATAAAACATTATCATCAGACACAGTAAAAATGGCGAGAAGTATCCTCAAATCAAACATAATGAATTTTTCAATATCAACATATTTTGGTCAAAAAATGGAAGATGGTGAAATTATAATTTGTGATATTGAAAAAAATCCTTACTGGAAAGAAGAGTTAGAAACTATCAAAAAAGATGAAAATTTAAATCAAGAAGAATTTAATCAGATAATGTATAACAAAACACAAGATATTAAATATCTACCAGATACAGCTAAAGAAATGTTTATATTTTAAAATGGGACCGTTCAAAAATTTGTTTAACAGGTTAAACTACAGCATAGGATAAATTAATTTCACTAAACCCTTTCATAATCTCTTTATGGCTTGTTTTATCATATTTTTCAACCGTTTGCATATAAAATTTCTTATATTCTTGTTCACTATATTCATGAGTGCATGGAAAAAACTCTAAATCAAACTTCTCAATGATAAAGTACAGAGAAGCTATATCCATCTTTCTAGCATATTCATCAGGGTAAATATCTGATGAATTTATAGCTTGAATAATCATATCAACAAATGTTTTACTAAACATCGTGTTTTTTATCTTCTTCATCAATGAAATGCTTTACATATTTTTTAAAGGTATCAATTTTATCTGCATCGGAATCTCTTAGTTCACCGCTATCTTCGTAGTGTTCTATAACAGAGAATAAATCCTTTAACTTTGCATGTAATTTATCTTTTATTTTTCCCTTTGGTTTCGGGTTACTCATCTCCTCAATCTCTTCACATAAATCTCTAACTCTCATCATCTTTCTCCTTATTTTTAAACTCTTTTTTGATTTTCTTATGTAGTTGAATATCATATTGCTTGGTGAAGCTTTTAAAATATTTATTATATTCATCTCTTGAAAAATGGTACTCTCCCATTATTTCATCCAAAGAAAATTTATCTATCAACATTTTAAGAGTTTGTAGAGTTGAGATATAATCCCAATCATCCATAAACCTCTCTTCTGATTCTTCCACACATTCGACTATCATATTCAGCATATTACTTCTATACATCACTATTCTCTCCTATAATTTCTACTAAATCTTTATAAATTTCTTCATCATATCTATTTGTAATTACTGATTTAAAATATAAATCCATATCTGTATTATCAATCTCATAGTAATCTGCAAAAAACTGTAATCCATTACATTTGTGGATAAACAAATCCAACACTGCAACTGTAAAATCTCTTACTCTTTCATTCTCAAACAAATCTGATTTTTTTACTGATTGTAATATCAGTTGATGTAACTCTTCCATTGGTGGTAACCTTAGTGGTTTCGACATATACTTACTCCTTAATTTCTTTATTTTATTTATACTCATTCTATGTATTATTTGTCTTTTTTAATACATAATTTGAAATACTTCAAATAACGGTGTATATGGAGTTTTAGGTTGAAAATGGGTATTGGGTTAGGGTAGATAGTTGTTTTGGTGTTGATGAGTGGTTTACGAGGTGCAGAGAGTGGTATATTTAATCAGAAAGTTATGATAACTCTCTGAATTCTGTTGTATTGTATTCTTCTCCACTAAAGAAGTTTTTACCAAAACATTTGATACTCTCTCTTTCAAATGGAGAGAATAAACTGTATTCAATTGTTAGGTTATAAATCTTTTCTAATAAATCAATTGAATTATCCAGTGATTTATTATGTATCAATGACATATACCTTTCTTTTTCATATTCTTTTTCATCATCATATATATCATTGTTATATTCACAATCATATACAAAATCCATAAACTCACCTACTAAATCAAAATCAAATTTCTCTTTAAATATCTGTTTATCTAAATTGTTATTTTTATTACATGAAAATATATATTGAATATACTCACCAATTAAACTCCTTTTAGTATTTATAAAATCTATCATAAAATCAGAAGATTTATTAACATATGTATCATATTCTACATCAAATAATTTTTTATCTTTTATCTCATTAAGAATGTAATCAACAACAATTTTAATTTCACTTATTTCTATCTCTTTCATAACTTTCCTTCGTATAATACATTAACCAACCAAATACTATAAAATGGTTGAGTTCAATAAAGACTCATGGTTTTCACAAAAGCTAACTATAAACAAGTTTTTTCCTTTTTGGACTTCTAGTACCAACACATAAAACGTCTTGTGTTAGCTTTATAAAATCATCTATAGGATGCTGAGGAGAGATTGAAACTCTTTACCTCGTATAACACGAAGCTATGAGATTCTAAAACTATACACAAAGGGTTTATTATGTACTATGTAGGAATAGATGTAGCCAAAGAGAAACATTATGTTTGTATCTTAGATGATACTAAAGAAATAGCTATAAAACCGTTTTGGATTTATTCAGATATTTTAGGGCTTAGAAAGTTAGTAACTAAACTTTCAGAACTATCTCTAAATAATGATGATTTTATTATTGGAGTAGAATCAACTGGAGCATTTAGTGAAAATCTTTATGAGTATATAACTGATGCAGATTATAAAGTAATACTTCTTAACTCTTATCAAACAGCTAAGTTTAGAGACTTTAGCACTGGTAGAAAAATAAAAAACGATTCTATTGATGCTTATGTTATTGCTGAATTATTATCAACTGGTAAATACAAAGAAAGCTTTATATCAAATGATGAGTATCAATCATTAAAAGTTCTTGGGAGACTGAAAGCTTCTCTTATGGATAAGATAAAAACTATTAAAAGAGAAATATCAACTGTGATGGCGACTGTAAATCCAGAAATAAATAAAGTATTTCCAAATATATTTACTAAGACTGCAATAGCAATCATTAAGGCTTATCCAACAGCTGTGGATATCTCTAAAGCTACGCCACAAAAGTTGACTAAGATATTTAGACATATCAAAGGTAACAACTTTAACGATGACGGGGTGCCCCTTGAGGGTAAAAGGCTAAGTTCTTAATAGAACTTTCCAAATCTTCCATCTATGGTGGTCGTGCTCATGAAACTAGAGCCTTAATGATTAGAACTAATCTTAGGATATTAGAGCTTTATTGTCAAGAAAAAGATGAAATAGAGTTACAAATAAATAGTTTGCTATATAATAAAATTGAAACAATAGACTCTTCAATTGAAAATATTAAAACTATTCCAGGTGTATCAGATAAAACAATCTCTGCTGTTCTTGGAGAGTGTGGAGATATTAAAAGATTTCCATCTGTTAAATCTTTTATAGGCTACTTAGGACTCTATCCAACTCAATATCAGTCTGGTAACTCTATGAGAGTTGGAAGACTTGCAAAAAGAGGAATACCTATAGCTAAACATGCTCTTTATATGGCAGCAGTTGCATCTATAATACATAATGAACAACTCAGAAAAATCTTTAGAGATAAAGTGTCTGCTGGCAAAAGTAAAAAAGAGGCTTTAATTATTATTTCTAAAAAATTAGCAGCAATAATTTATTCTGTCTTTAAATATAATAAACCTTATAAACCAAGTAGAGTTTTTATCCCTAAAAAAAGATAATACTACACTAATTTAGTTTTAGCACTTGTGAAAACAATGAGTTTTTAATGAACATTGACCTAATAATGTATTAATTTTTTATTTGATCATCTGAGCATTTTTTACAAAATACTCAAATAATGAAACAATATTTTAATGTCTATAAAAATAGCTAGTCGTTTAAGCTATTCTTTATAGGATGGTTTTTTGTTTCATACTTAGTTGGTATGTATATTCATTTTACAAAAAAAGTTTTCAAAATGGAGTTTTAACACCTTATTTATAAAGAGATTTAAGAAGATTGGCTGAGTGTTGTAATTGGAGGTTTATGGGGTAGAGAGTAAGGTATATACCTTACTTAATTCTACTTATAGTTAAGTTTTTACTCTCACTACCAAATCCACAAAAGACTTTAGTATTTAGATTATTATTATTTAGTATTCTTATGGTTTCTTCTGAGTTGTTTGTAACAGTTTTATTTCTCATTCTATCAAATATTTTATAATCATTCTGTATGAAGAAATCATCATTTCCTACTACAATCATAAGGTAATTATTATGGTGTGTATGTATCTCAGCAGGAGTGTTATTTTTAATATCGTTAATAGAGTTACTAATCCAATTTTCTACCTCAATATCAAACTTATTTTTCTCTATTGGAGTTGGATTTTGTTTTTTCATTTCATTTGTATAGGTTGTATGTAGGTATCCCTCTTCATTAGGAATTTTCACACCCTTATCTTTCATCTTCTGTAATATCTTTTTAGATTTTTCCATAACCTCAGTATCAATCTCTTTTTTCTTAGTGGTGGTTTTAGTTAATTTTTTCTTAGTTAAATTTATAAAATTAAACTGATAATCTTTAATTTTTTTATTCCCTACTGGTGAATAATAATCTTCATCTTTATTCTTCGGTATTTCTATATCTGTTTTTAGTTTATCCTTACCAATTGTATTGATATTTTTAAGTATATTATTTAAAGGTTGTTTTTGAGGTACAACATCAATAATTTCACCCAATTCATTTTTTGTAAAAATAATATTTTTCTGTGGTAGATTGGAATAATCTTTGAAAATTAAATATAATTTTTTTGATTTATAACCAGATATTTTATATAAAATATTTAAATCAACTTTCATAAAGTACTTATTAGTGTGGAGTATCATTTTTCCAAATTTTTCTGTAAATTTTATATATAATTTATTTTTTTCATTGATTGATATAGTTTCTATCATATCAATGATTTCAGATTTAATATTTCTATTTTTACCAAATATATTGACTTCAATTTTTGTATAATAAAGTTTAAGTAAGAATGTTTCTAAATCTTTGTATTCATAGTTTCCAACTACTTCTAATCTATTAAATTCAACTAAATCTATATCAACTTTATAGTTTTTGAAAGATGGATTTATTATATTTTCTTTATCATTACTTTTGAGAAATACTGATTCTTTTTTATTATCTTTAAGTAGGTTTTCTCTATATAAATATAATAAGGAATAAAAGTAATTTATCTCCTTTTCTGATAGGTGTATAGTTTTATTTTTGGTATCTTTAAAACTACTATGTGATATTACTGTTGGTATGTTAAATAAGTGTGTTCCCATTATGAACTCCTAAATAGTTTCAAATCAATCTGGTTAAGTTCCCAATTGATTTGTTACTATTTATTTTACAATTTATTTAAATTTCCCAACAATATAGTTATCAACCCATATGATATGATATTCAGGATGTCACTATTAGCCTATCAGCAGTGTGTTTCACACATATCTTTTATTCTCAAAGAGAGAAAAAGGGAAAGATAAAATATCAATCAGATAGATTCATCTTTCAGATAACTCACAGAGGTTTCACCTCTGAGTGGTTACAAACCTTATAATAGATTTGATAAATTAATTAGAATTTAATTCTCTCTTATAATAAGAAAATACTTTAGGATAAACATCAACAATATTATTCTTATCAAAAGAGATAGATTCATCTTTAGATTCAAAGATACAGTTATGATTTAAAATAAATATTATCAATTCTGAAATTAATGTAGGAGAGAACGGAAAATCTTTAAGAGAATCTATAAAGAAAAATATTGGTTTATAGTAAATTATTAAATCTCTGATTATTATAGGATTTCTTTCAGTTATGATTTTAATATCTTTATCAATCTCTGTAAAAAACATCTCACAAATTTCTGATAATGAATCTACCCTTTGTTGATATTCTATTGAATTAATCTCTGTATTGATGTAACTTATAATCATCTTTCATTTTATCAACATCTATTTCAAATGTAAAGATAAAAATATGAATTCCTAAGATGGTGATAGTAGATATAGGAGTTAATAGATTACTATAAATTAGTCCAATAACAACTGTATTAGGAGCAAATCCTAATCCCTTATTAATATAGGGTTTTAGGTTGATTGAATTGAGTTTATGATTATCTAACTATATACTCAGTTTCCAACATAAATAATACATAGAATAAAATATGGAGAGTTTATGATAACCCACAAAAAAGCTACCTACACCCTTACAATTGCTACTCTTTTAAAGATTGATGATTTGATTGAGTTAGGTGGATTAAAAATCACAAAATCTTCACTCATAAAGGATTGTTTATTAGAGAATTTTGGATTGTTTGAAAAGGAATTGATGGATAATTGTGGGATACCATTGAGTAAGACCTATAATTTTCCTAAGAAATTCTATAATACTCAACCTATCACTATCACTCTACCATTTGAAGTTGTGGAGAGGTTGAATTATTTCTCTAAGAAGTTGGGAATTAAGAAATCCCATTTGGTTATGTGTAGTATTGATTTACACCCATTGTAACTGAAGTTTGAGTACAATTTCAAAAACAGATATGGAGTTATCATTGAATCTACAACTAACTAAAAAACTATCAGATAAACTCAAAGTGAATATGGTTGAGATTGATACCTCTAACTACTCTGATATAGATAACTATCATTGTAATCTACTCAAATTTGGTAGAGATAACTGTGTATTGATAACCAATGATAAAACTCTATTCTCATTTTTTATATATGGATTAAAAGCTTCTGATTTCAAAGATTTTAAAGAGAGTATTTCCCAACCTATTTTTAAAATTTTAATGGAGTTAGGATTTTCTCAATCTCAGTTTGAAAAAGTATTACTATCCTTAGAAAATATTCAGTATTCAAAAACTTCTAACAGGAGTGTAATTTCTTCTATGAATGATATGCAAAAATTTATTGAGGGAGATGTGTTTGATGGGGAGAGTATATTCACTATCAACAAAAGGATTAATCATATCCCTTATAAAACAAATGGATACAAACAATCCATTGAATTATTTAAAGAGTTATTAGGTGGTGAAGATACTAAACCACACCCTCAAAACTTTGGTGGTGTAAATAATGTTGATTGGAATGGGAAATAAAATGAAAATCATCAAAACTGAAGAAATTGATATGGACGATTGTTTAGGTTTTTATATCAATTTGGATTGTGTAGTATTTGAAGATAAGAGTTATAAGTACCGAATTACTAAAGAGTATTACAAATATGATAAACCAGAATTTGAAAAAGAGTATTTTGATACTTTAGAAGATGCCAAAAAAGAGTTTGACATATTGGTTGAAGAGTACGGTTAGTGTTATATATGTGATTGATAATATAAAGTTCAGTTACATAAGTTATGAGCAATTTTTCAAACCATATATTCTTATTTATCTTTTCAGGGCATTATAATTATAAATTGACTAAAATACTTCTTATTGTGATATATCATTTATAAAGGAATAGAGTATTTGCTTAAAGATAAAACTTTTTTAGAAGAATATAGAACAGGTACCAATAATTTTGTAAATGACTTTTATAAAAAAGCATTTAGTGAGTCTGTAGAATATTGGAGGGCTGTTGGCTATTTTCGTAGTTCCTCTCTAGAAGCCTTTGGCTCTACACTTCAAAGCTTTCTTTCTGATGGTGGAAAAATAAAACTTATTACTTCTGTTGAACTGACAGAAGAAGATGTAAAAGCGATTAAAGATGGTAGAAATAAACAAAATATTTGTGAAGAAAGAATAAACACTATCATTGAAACAGAATTCAAAGAAGATATTGGGAATGGTGTTTCAAAGCTTGCTAAATTACTTGAGATAAATAGGTTAGATATTAAAATTGCTGTACCGAGAAGTGGTCGCGGTATTTACCATGAAAAGGTTGGCTTATTTTTTGATAAAGAAGATAATTATATTGCATTTACTGGCTCGGCGAATGAATCTAATAATGCCTTTGAGAATAATTATGAATGTATAGATGTTTTCACATCTTGGAAGGATATTTCTAAAGCAAAAAATAAAAAGATACACTTTCAAACATTATGGGATGAAACTAATCAAGATTGTTATATCTTTAATTTTTCAGAAGCTTCAAAACAAAAGATAATAAAATACACTAAAAATTACACTTCCATAAACACAAATGTAAATACTCCATTTAAGCCAGTATTATCAACAGAACAACACCCCTCTTTACCTAAATGGATAGAAATTAGAGATTATCAAAAAGAAGCATTCAATGAATGGAAAAATAAAAACTTTCATGGTATTTTATCTATGGCAACAGGTACTGGAAAAACTATAACTGCATTTAATGCTCTAATAAATTTATTAAATGAGGAAGAATATCTTGCTACAGTTGTAGTCGTACCCTATCAGCACTTAGTTACACAATGGGCTGAAGAAGCCAGTGTTTTTGGTATTACATTTATTAAATGTTTTGAAAGTAGCAAAAAATGGTCTTCACCACTTTTAGATGCAATTACAAAATATAAATATAAAGAGCAAAAGCAAATATTTATTATTACTACGACTTCGACATATATATCTAAAAAATTTCAAGACCCAATCTCAAAACTTGATAACTTATGTCTTATTGTAGATGAAGTACATAATTTTGGTGCATCAGTAATACAAAAGTTTTATCTCAAAAATGCTAATTTTAGACTAGGGTTATCTGCGACACCAAGTAGATATATGGATGAAGAAGGTACTTCCGCGATAATAAATTATATAGGGGAAATAGTTTATAACTTTCCATTATCAAAAGCAATTGAAATGAAAATGTTGACTCCATATAAGTATTATCCAGTTTTAGTACATTTAACAGAGATGGAACAAGAAGAGTATATTGAATTAAGTAGAAAGATTTCAAAGCTATCTATTTTTGATGATGATAATAATGATGAAATACTTAAAGTATTGATGATGAAAAGAGCTAAAATTATTTCAGGTGCAGAAAATAAACTTCCAGCACTCAAAAAGACATTAGTTGAAAACAAATTAGAACATAGTTCTTTTAATTTATTCTATTGTGCTGCAAAAACAACTGGTGATGAAGATAATGCGATGAGGATGGTTGATGAAGTTCAAACATTAGTAGAATCATTAGGAATGAATGTTGAAAACTTTACAGCAATGGACTCTCCATCACAGGAAGAAAGGTCAACTTTAATTACACATATTAAAAAACAAATTATTGATGGATTAGTAGCGATAAGATGTCTTGATGAGGGTGTTGATATACCTGATATTAGAAGAGCATTTATTCTATCAAGTAGTTCTAATCCAAAAGAATTTGTACAAAGAAGAGGTCGTGTGTTAAGAAAAGCAGACAATAAAGAGTTTGCTGAAATATATGATTTTTTAGTAGTACCATATGGATATAAGAATGATGAAGAGTACAAAGCTAACCGCAAATATTTAGAGAAAGAACTTGTTAGATATAGAGAATTTGCAGAACTAGCATTAAATAACCCAGATTGTGAAAAACCACTTATTGACTTAATGAGTGAATATCACTTATTACATATTTAAAAGGAATGGCTATGCACCAAAAAGAAGAAGTTCAACAGTTCATTAAAATTGTTTTTGACATTATTGATAATAATAAAAATGAATCTAAAAATACTAAAGCCGATTTAATAAAAAAAGAAGTTGAAAGAAAGGTAAGACGATGATTTTACAAAGACTTATTATGAATGACTTTCGACAGTTCGAAAAAAGAAATCAAATTGATTTTTCAAATGTTAATGATAACCATGTGACTATTGTTTTTGCTTCTAATGGTGTTGGTAAAACGACTATATTAACAGCACTCGTTTGGTGTCTTTATGGAGGTAAGAAACTTCCATATGGCGACTTACCAGAACAATTTCTGAACAATAACAGTTTTGAAAGTTTAAAAGAAGGTGAGCAAACAACAGTAGAGGTAATTTTAACTTTTGAAGATAGAAAATCAAAGTATATTATTACACGAAGTATTGTAGTTACAAAAGAGAATTCGAAGCAAGTGAATAGTTCTATATCTTTAGATGTAGTGATAGATAATGTAGCTCAACATTATGCTCAAGAGAAAATAGACACTATACTTGGTCCAAGTATGAAGGAATATTTCTTTTTTGATGGAGAAGGAATAGGAAAATTAGCAGATTCGTCAAGACCTGATTTAGTACAAAAAGGTATTAAAAATGTCATGAAAATAGATACTAGACAAACAGCACTTGAACTAATAAAAGAAGCTAAGAAAACATTTGATAGAGAATCAGCAAAAATCCAATCTAATAGTGGAGTAACAGATATTCCTGAAGAACGAATAGATAAAATTGATGATGAATTGGTTATTAAAAATACAAGTCTTGAGACAGCACAAGTAGATAGTGACACTTTTGAAAAAAAATTGTTTGCTATTGATAAAGACCTTATGAAAATTAAAGAGACTAAACCAAAAGTTGAACAAAGAAAGAAATTTGAAGAAGAACTTATTGAAGTTAAAAAACAAATTGTTTCATCAAATCATATACAAAAAGATTTAGTGACAAAAAGTGCATATTTGGCATTATCCCATGAAGCATTATTGAATGTATCACAGATTATAGAAGCTAAACAGAAAAAAGGAGAGTTGCCTTTAGTTGGAATTGGTAAACATTTTATTGAAGAATTAATGAAAGAACATCGTTGTATATGTGGCGAAGAGTTAATTGAAGGAAGTAGCCATTATCAACATTTAGAAGATATTATGAAAAGGGCTACAGCAAAATCAGAGCTAGAAGGTAATCTTTCAACATTAGGTTCTTTTGTTGAAGCACATAAAAATGATAATAAAGATTTTATAAATAAATTAAAATTGAATAGACAAACTATTCAAGAGTATAAAGATAAAAAAAGTAAGTTAGAACAAGATATTGATAGAATTACAAATGAAATAGATAAATGGCTTGACCATGATGAAGAAGAACGTCTAGATTTAAAACGTACCGAAACCATTAAATCAAAAGATGAAAAGATTAAGTTAATTGCTCAACTTGAAATGGAAATAGAAAATTTAAAGACTGAGCTTAAAAAAGCTAAAAAAGATTTAGAACTTTCTCAATCTATTTCAGCAGAAGTTAGTTTAATTCGTAACCGTATTTCATTTTGTGAAGATGCTATGTCTATGCTAGAAGAAAAAAATAAAGAAGAAATTGAAAGTATTAGAAAAGAATTATCTCAAAGACTTGAAAAACGCTTTGATTTAATGCTTCATTCAGAAAAAAAAGCTTTTTTAGATGAGTCGTTTAGATTAATAGTTGTTGGTAATGATGGAAATCCATCTGGTAAATCAAGAGGTGAAGCAAAATTAATCAGTCTAATTTTTATCTCAACATTAATTGAGTTAGCTAAAGAAAAAGAGATAAGTATGGAACAAGACTACTTATCAACTGGTGCTGGAGTTTATCCAATTATTGTTGATTCACCTTATGGAGAATTTGATGCTGTTTATAAAAAAACTATTTCTAAAGCCCTTAAAGAACTTTCACCACAAGTTATCATTCTTCTGAATCAGGAACAATGGAATGAAGATATAGAAGATGTATTTAATGACTCATTGGCACATGCATATAGACTTGTAGCACATCGTCCCAAATTAAATTTTTTACAAGGTGAACGAAATCATTTATTCTTTAATAAAAAAACTTATGATTTAGAGATACAAGACAATAAAGAATTTACAACTATTGAAAGATTGGAGATTAATAATGAATCTGTTTGAGAAAAAAAGATTACGTCGTTCAAAAGATAAGGATATGGTATTTAAATTTTTAGATGCAAAGTCTGAAAAAAGTGGTTTTTTTTCTTCATTATTTGATATATATGCATTCGCAATATCATTGGGAATTAAAAAAAGAAAGAAACCAGAATTAACTGGTCAATTAAGTGAACCTATTCAAATAATATATTTTACTGATGAACAAAGAAAATTCATGGATATGATTATCATTCATGATAGTAACGGAGACATAGAAACAATAGATAAGTCAGATGAAGAAACTGTACAAGCTATGCTTACTACATTAGAAAGATATGCTAATGGTGGGCTAGAGATAATTTTAAAAGCTATTGAAAACCATCCAGAGAATGCATTTGAACAAATATTGCTATTATTGAATGATGAATTAACCGAAGAAATTCCAAATGAAGCAGAAGAAGAAATATCATGGTAACAAATGAAGAAACATATTTTGATGCATATGCTCTACTTCTAGAATCCTTTCGTGTTAGTGAAGAAGTTAAAAACATTTTAAAAGAAGAACCTTTCTTAGAGCAAAATCCAAACATAGTTATGGAGTTGGCTAAATTATTATTTTTAGTAGATTCAATAGAAATTGAGAATAATGAAATTGTAGCGAGAAAGAAGGTTTCAAGAATAAATGAACCTAAAATACCTGTTGATGATATAATTTACAGATATTTAATAAAAATAAAATATGATAAGCTATCTGATACTGATATTATGAAATTAAATGAACTACAACAGTATCCATCATATCTATTACTATATAAATTATTGAGTCTTTCCATTGACCAGAATGTTAAGATTAAACAAGTAGATAACGATGTAGATTTAAAATTATCTATAAATGAATTAGAAGCTTTTTTGAATAATGGATAATAAAAAATCAGAGATACTTAATAGTGATTCACTATTAGAACTTTATATTAATTTCTCAGATTTTAGTATAGAAAATGATTTTTTTATATTTGAGAGTAAATTTTCTACTTTCTATGAAAAACCAAAACCGCCCATAAACTATATTGATGATGAGCTTATTGAAGCATTTTCCATAATCAAACCTCAGTATATAGAAATATTAAAAGAACGGATACTTGAAGAACAAACATTACAAGAAATAGCAACTAAGCACTCTATTACAAGGGAAAGAGTCCGTCAAATTGAACAACGAGAAGTAAAAAGAGCATTAGCTAGTATCAATAAAGATATTATCATTAAAACATTATCTGAAATACTAAAGCATTATATTTTACCTATCAATACATTACCGATAAAAGACCAAGAATTAAAACTATTATACTGTGGTCTATTATCACACCCTCAATCTAAAGTAAAAGCTATTTATGATAAAACATTAATGAGCTTAGTAGAGAATATAGATTATTCTTATAAAGGTATTATTTCCAAAATCACATATGTCTTTCAAGAAACAGGGAAGTCCTTATTTAATAAAGAAGATTTAATCAATTATTTACAATCAATCTTTCCAAAAATATCTATTATAGAAGAAATTATTGATATTTTAATAGAAAAAGAAATGTTGCGAAAAGTAGATGATGAGCAATACTTTTTTCATTATTTGTATAAAACTAAAAAGCCTATGGTTGAGTTTATCTTTACTCACTATATTAATGGAATAGAGCTCTATAAACAAATAGATTTTATAAAATATGAACTTGATAAGTTTTTTCCAAATACTTTTACGGAGGCGGATAAAAAAAGAAATATATTTACAGCTGCAGGAAATTCTGAAAATATACTTCTTTGGGATTGGGGTAAATATATACATATAAAATATATATCTCCCATATTAGAAGAATATGATTTTACTAAAGTATTAAACTATATAGATGAACATTTAAAAGAAACTCAAATAGACCTGAAATTTTGTTTTGATAAATATGAAGAAGAATTAATAGGTATAGGTATTTTAAATAAATTTGCTCTTCACACTTGTTTGAAGTTAAACTTTCCTGATGATTACTCATATCAAGATTCACCTTGGATTTCAAAAGCAGGAACAGAGAGAAGAAGCCTTAATACAACACTTGTCAATTTAATGTCAGAAGATAAAATATATACTATTGAAGAGTTAATGTCAAGTATGAAAACTAGTAAATTACGAGTTCAACAATTGATTGATTACTCAAATGACATTATAGCTGTAGATACTTTTAGATATAAAAATAGAAAATTTATAGAATTACCATATGACTTAATCAATCAGCTAATTCAGTACACAAAGAGTAAGGTATTAAGTTTAGAATTTTTTTATATAGAACTTATAATTAATGCTTTTTCAAGTGAGTTAAAAAAATATACTCACTATGATGTCAATACAGTTGTACTAGAGTTGTTAAAAAAGTGTACCAAAGATATAAACTTTAATGTAACAAATACTCGGATAGTAAATAAAGACTATTTAATAACTAAAGATAGTTTGAATTTTCATGTTCTAATAAATAATCTTTTATTAAGAAAAGAAACTTTATCAATAAATGATATATCAAATTATTTTTCAAGAAGAGGATTATCTCCAAAGTTAATAAACTTTTATTTTTCACATTCAAAAATAAAAATGATAGTTAGGTTGGATAAAGAAACTTTTACTAGTATTGGAAGGATAGGTCTTACAGATAAGAGCATAGAAGATACTAACCTACTAATAGAGAATATTGTAGATTTTGAAGTACAAATTGAAGAGTTAATAAATACCATAAAACTACCAAAAATTTCTGTTAAATGGAATAGATATATATTCGCCGATATCATGTCTAATGAAAAATTTCTTTTTACACCAAGTAGAGAAAATCCTATCTATATCACTAAAAAATAGTTAAGGTTGATATTTTATAAGAATTCTTGTTGTATCCACCCAAAAATATCACTATTATCTCGCATAGAAGAGGTTAATATATTAAAACCTCTTTCACAATGAAACTCTAAAACTTTTTCAAATTCTCGTTCTGTTTTAAGTTGTTTATTGTATTTATTTGCAACAATAAGAGCTAATAAGTCATTATAATCTGCTTGGTCACCAGTTATATCTAACTTTCCTTTTCCTGTAATAACTTCTAGATTATAAATTTTACCATTAGAAAAATCTATTTTTTCTTTTATATTTATTTGTTCATCTAGAGCAATAGAAATGGAAATTGCAAAACGAATGCTTAACCACTTTGGTTCATTCTCAAAGCCAAGCAGTCTTGCTATACGAGGTAAATATTGTTCTGTATGTTCAGTAGTTCTCATTAAACAGCCTTCAAAGTTATAGGTGTAGAATTACCTATAATATCTTTTATATTCACTTCTTTAACTGATGTTGCAGAACCAGCATTATTTAACTGAAATGTTTGAGATACATATTGAACTAGTGTTTTAAATCCATCATGTTTTAATTCACTTGGAGTTGGTAAAATAATAACTTGTTTTGAAACTTCTGGATAAAATTTATTTAAAATAAGAGACTGATTTTTTTCATCTAGTCTTCCAAGTGGTGTATCAATTATCATTGGGATGTCTTCTGCAATGTATTCAGAAATCCCCCATATAAGGGCTGTTGCTATAATCTGTTTCTGTCCAGATGAGCTAGATAATATATCCATAGCATTGCCATTTACATCATAAAGATTGATATTAAAGTTTTCATCTAATATAATCTTATCTGCTTCATATCCTTCTTTTCTAAGTTGTTTAAATTTTGCATTTATAGAATGTTCTAAACTTACTCTTTTATCAATTTTTATTTTTTTCTTCATTGCAGAACTAACTGCAATTATTGATTTCAAGGTACTTATTTTAGCATTGGCTATATTATTTTTATGTTCTTGTATTGTAATCTTTCCAAGCTCTTTTCTTAGTTCTTTTTCTTCTAATTGTAATATTAGTATCTTTTCTTCTAGATTTTCACATTTAACATTTTGACGAACAATATTTTCAGTTATTTGAGTTGCTAAAACAAAATCATTTTCATACTCTTTTTTATCATCTGCAATTTTATTTTCAAGTGTAATAATCTCATCTTGAACTTCTTTTATAGTTTGAGTGCAACTTGAAAGTTTTGTTAAAATTTCAGGTAAGTTTATTTTAGATAAAACATCAAATTGCTGTTCTACCTTATTTGGGTCTGCAAAAGAAACACTTTGGTGTTTAGTGTTTGATTGAAAAACATTATCAAAAGCATTAGCTACATTCTTCTTGTCATCAGAAGTACCTAAGAGCTTCATAAATTGTTCTTTCTTAATTGCAAGTACCTTTGAGTCTATTTGAACTTTTCCACGGTAATTACTATCTATATCTTCAATAACTTTTGTTTCTAAAGAAGAATTAAGTAATAAAGGTAGTTGAACTAATGTAGCTTGTTTCATTTGCTCTACAAGTTCTAATCTTAGATTTCCTTCAATTACTAAAGCCTCTTTCGCCTCAGAAAGTGGTTTTTGAAAACGACTCTTTAGTTTTTTTAACTTATTGTCAATTTCTCTTTTTTGACTTTCCATCTCTTTAAGAACAACTTTTTTTTCATTAGAAAAAATTTCTTCTGTACTTAAAATTTCCTCTTTTAATTTTTCATGTATCTTTTCTTTTTGCTCAACTATAACTTGTAAGTTTTTATCTAATTCAGCTCTATTGATTTTACGAATTAGATACTCTGCATCACTTGCCATTTGGTCATAAATATCAAGCTCTAAAACATCTTCAAGCATTTTTGTAAATTCTGTATGAGAAAAGTCTGCAATTGTTTGAATTTTTTCACCATCAAAAAAGAAGAAACGAGCCATATTTGGAGATATTTTTTGGTTGATTATATCCTGAGCTTCATCTCCTTGACCGAGTAAAGCATGTTCTTCATCATAAAGCATCAAATTTTCAGTATATGAATTATCTTTAAAGCTAAAAGTTCGTTCTACAATAAAAACATCATCATCATCTATCGTAACAATTAGTTTAGATTCTCTAGAACCATCAAGTTTGGCTTTACGATTAAGCATACCACTAAAATTTTTACTACTATTTCCTAAAACAAAATCTTCCTTACTAAGTATTTGATTACCAATGCTTAATATATCTTTATTAATACCATGCAAAGCTATTTTTACGGAATTTATAAAAGATGTTTTACCAAAACCATTCTCACCTATAATTAGAGATACTGGTTCATCTTTATTATCAAAATGAAAACTCTTTAAGCCGTAATACGAAAACATATTTTCAATTGCTATGGACTTAAATCTCATTAACTACTCCATTAGCAAAGTTTTCAACTAACTTCTCCATATCAGTAAAAATTTTAGTCCGCTTTATTTGATGACGATAACTATGCTCTTTTTGCATTAAGTCTTCTATGAGCTTTACAGGAATATTATTTTTTTCACAGATACTCTCTATAAATTTTCTTTCTTTACCATTAAAAGATTTAACTGACTCATAATCTACAAGACGACCAGCCTGATTAGACATTGTTATTGCTGTTTCAAAAAAGTCTCCATCGTTAAGCCACTCTTTTTGAATTTGTACTATTTCCTCATCTGAAATTAGCTTTTTTGACCCCATTTTCCCAGCATTTATTAGTGTTTGCTCAATTTTTAATAATTCTTCTAAGAATTCCTTTCGTACTGAAAGAAGAAATGGACCAACAGATTTTTGACCATTTCTACGACGAGGTTGTCTTTTATCATGGTCGTAACGATATTCTTCAAGTTTATTTCTAAAATGATGTAATGGTTCCATCCATTCGTCACCTTCATTTCTCATCATGTTTTCCATAGATTTATCTTTACTAACAACAGTACAAACCCAACATCCAAAACGAGTTTTTCCACATGAAGCCGCTTCTGGGTTAAGTGCTATATTACAATCAGCTTCTCCTGAACCTTTATCATATAAAACCATCATATCATTATGTTTTCCCCATGGAGCAGGATACTTACTTAAATATGTCCATACATCAGCATTTGTCCAGTCTTTAACAGGTGAATAAACAAATGCGTTAGGAATTTCACTATGCTTTGAAAATCCTCTATGGTTTTCATCTCGTTTTTCTATTGATTGAGCACGAGCTTGTGACTCATCGGAACGAACACCAAGTAACATTAAGATTGACTCATTTTTGATTGTCAAAGACTTTAAAAAATTAGTAGCAGGTTTAATTTTTAATCTATCAGTACACCAACGAAAATTTTGATTTGGGGATGGATAACCTTTCCCTAAAAGAAGTGTCCAAAAACTATCAGTCACTTTTGGTTTAAGAAGATTAACTTCCATATTGAGTTTTTCTTTTTTGATATATTCAGCAATTTGAGTTAGTTTGTTTCCAGTGTAGTCTTCAATTACTGGCATCTCTACACCGGTATCTGAAGAAACTATGTAAACTTTTTTTGCTTGTTTATTTTCTTTACGAAGTTCTAGTAACATTTCTGTAACTAACTGAAGAACAGTTGTTGAATCTTTTCCACCTGAAAATGTAACTACCCATGGACGAGTATCAGCTAAAAACTCTTTTTTTAATCTATCAATAACTGTTCTTATTTTAGTTTCTAACATATGTATATTTAGTACCTTTTTTTATATAAATAGAATTATACTTTATTAAGATTAGATTATATTAATAAAATTCTTGAGACATCTTAAATTCTGTAAAATATATATTTTAAATTTAATGAAAATATATTAATTACTCTGAAAGAATATATACATTTTCTAGTAGTTCTTTAATACTTTTTTGTAGTTTTCCTACCCCTGCACTTTTTAAAATATTTCTTATTGTATTTGGCTCAACTGCTTCTAATAATGGTAAAAATTCTAAGTAATCCTTTTTAGGATTATCTGTTAAAATTATACTTTCTTCTCCATCTAACATAGTTGCTAGTCTAATAACATCTGTAAGGTGTTTCTTGGCATCAGGGTGATTATCTTTTAAAAGATTTATATGAGCATGCATTTTTAATGGAATTAGAACCTCAGGTGTTGCTACATGAAGCCCATCAATATTTGTAGTGTGTTTTATAAGTAACTCAAAATAATCTTTATCTAAAAGTATTGCCGATAAATAATCATAAAATTCAGGTGTTGTGATAGGTATAATATGACTATCTTTTACAATCTCTGAATCTTCTGTATGTATTGCAAATAGTTCAATTTGCTCAGGATATGTTTTATCCTCACTATCAAGAAATCTAAATAAATTATGCCTAGATTCATTATCAGTTCGTTGTTTAGTCTTGTATCGGGCAACTTCAATAAACCCAAGTAATTTTTTAATAAATTCTTCATTATTTTTTGAAATAACAACCAAATCTATATCCTTAGTTGCACGAGCCACAAATCCTAAATCATTCATAACCATAGCAGTTGCAAGTCCACCAATAACTACATAATCTTCGCTGTAATCTTTAAAATAATCTGTAAAATTCACTAAACCTTGAATCAATTTATCATACCTTTTATATCGTTATATAGTTCACTCATAGCATCCATTACTCTACTATCTTCTACACTAACATTATCTTTAAGAGATAAATATAGAGAGATTTTATCCACAATATCATTTTGAATTTGAAGTGGTGAATATCGCCATAATTCAAGCTCTATTAGCTCATTATCATACTCTTTTTCATATATGGAAATTGGATTATTTTGTTTTAGTATTTTATCAAACTGTTTTTTCTCAACTGCATATATTGGTTTATAGTTTGTAATGTTTGTATAGACTGATAATGCACTATAAGAGGCTTTAACTTTTTTCTCAAAATATACTAAATCCTCTTCTTTAATAAAAACTCTATCTTGAACAGGAGATTTTAACTTGTTAAACATATTGTCAATTTCAATATCATAATTTAATAAGTATTCATTCTTTCTCCCAATAGACTCTTTAGATAGTAGCTCAAACTCAACCAGTTCATTTAAAGCTCTACTTGTACTCATCTTAGTAACATTAAATATGTCGGCACTCTCATTAATATCTAACTCAAAATATCTTTGTGTATAGGCATAAATTAAGATAGTTTGGGCTAATTTAGAGAGTTTTTTATTTGTATTCTTTTTCTTCTTAGTATTAATATCTCTTAAATATATCAATAACTGTGGCAAATAAATAGATTCATCTGATATAAAAGAAATAGCATTTTCAATTAAATATTTTTTAGTAGAACTACTAATATTTTCTATACTTAAAGCGATAGGTAAAGAAAGAGCTTCTTTAAAGAGTGATAAATGTTTTTTAATACTCTGTAAATCTTGTTCATGAGTATGTAAAACAACTATATTAACACTCTCTATCTTAATGATAAAAATTTCATAATTACTTTTTATCGCAACTGGTAATGATTTCTTATACTCTAACTTCATATGACTTATAGATACATCTAAATGTAATATTTTTTCAAGATATGAAATGAGTCCATTCTTATTCTTCATATCTAATTGTAACATAAAATTTATCTATGTAACTATAAATCAGTTATTGACATTTAATATATGTTACATAGAATATTATTTGAGTTAGTTCGAATCTCTATTTATCCTTCGAACTCTAACCCTAAATATTCGTTTAATCTGATAAATAAATATGAAATTATTTTGCTATAATGCTTCCAATATAACAGTTTGTTACAGTAACAAAAATGAAAATTGTTACAGTAACAGAGTTACCTCATACTTAACTACAAAACAACCCCTTATATAGGTGGTTTACTTAGGTTTTTGATGTTATTAAATTGAGTTAGTGTAACAAATGATTAGAGGGTGTTGAAACCACCGTTTATAGGGGTGTTGTTTGGTGTAATTGTTACCCCACCATTTTTCGAATCTCTGAGGGTCCACCACTTCAAATCCCTAAAACACTTACTTTTTAGCTCTAAGAAATCATCAGGTCTCATATTGGGTCTCACTTTTACTTAAAAAATTAAATTTTATTGCCTATTATTA